>Ga0105048_10000480_pt1 | contig 61661 bp, 50 predicted proteins | sample MAT05_FD_78382 | JGI IMG/M metagenome (GOLD analysis project Ga0105048, IMG submission 78382) | Freshwater microbial communities from Lake Fryxell liftoff mats and glacier meltwater in Antarctica - MAT-05 | ecosystem: Environmental > Aquatic > Freshwater > Ice > Liftoff microbial mat | place... | reverse complement strand
TGCTGATCAGTGGCAGCGTGACGATGGACAACATGGTGTTGACGGCGGTAAGCGATATGTTCATCGCCACATTGCCGCCAAACAAGTGGCTGAACAGGTTGGCGGAGATGCCACCCGGCGACGCGGCGAGCAGCATCAAGCCGACCGCGAAGATCGGAGGCACCTGCAGCGCCACGATCAGCAGATAACAGACCAAGGGCAGCACGACCACTTGCAGCACCAGGGCGACAGCGACTGCTTTGGGATGCTTCAGCAGGCGCGTGAAATCTTGCAGGCTCAAGGAGAGTCCCAGGCCGAACATGATCAACGACAGTGCCATCACCAGCAGTTGGGGGACAAGCAGGGTGCTGTTCATGAGTGGAAGCCGCCGTCGAGTTTGCGAATCAGTGAAGGCCAGACCAACGCACCTCCCATGCCACAGGTGCGGACACGCAGATCCGCGGCCACACCTTTGACGTTGAGCGGATTGACGTGGGTCAATTCGCCCCCGGCCTGCGCATCGAGCAGAATGCGGCAGGTGTTTTCGAACGTATACATGCTAAGGAATGCATCCGCAATCGTGAAGGATAGGAAATTCAACCCAGAAAGCCGGATGGGGATCGCTCGGCAGCAGGAGAGGGGTCAAGGTAACGTCGCGCTTCACGCGCTGCTTCGCCCGCCAAAGATCGTGGTTCGCTGTATAGAAAAGCTGCATCACGAATGCCACTATTGACTGCGACGCGCGTACTGTTGTTTCACGGGCTCAGCGAAGTACGGCACGCCGGTTCGTTATCACGTTGGGCAAAAAGAGAATCATGAACTATCCAATCGTAGTCGCCGCCGCAGTCGTCTTACTTGCATTCCTTGCGCACGCGATCTTTGGCAACAGGGAGGCTTTGAGCACGCGCCCCACGGCTCCACGATTTGGGGATGGCGAGGTGGCAACCACAATTGAAAGGAACTGGGTTCAGTCCCTGTGTGCGTTCCAACTGGTTACCGTTGATCTGTTCGTCCTGTCGGCGTTGCTGTTTGCTCTGGCCACCCCCGATCTATTGCCTGCCCGGCGCGAACTTGCATTGATTGCTGCTGTTTTCTTCGCCCTGTGGGGCGGAGTGTGGGTTGTCCAGTTGTTGGTCTTGCGTCGTCGCCTTAAGGACTACCTTCTGCTGGGGCAGTGGGCTGTTTGGTTTGTCTGTGCTGGTCTGCTCCTGTGGGGCGCCCAATTACTATGAGAGAGTTTGCTCAACCCCGGTAGGGTCCGGCTAATCTGATGTGTGCCGGCCGCAACGCCAGTATTGACGTGGGTTTCGAACGCTTCATGGGTGTCCACGATTTGAACCTAGAACAGCCGATTCGTGATGCTTCCGGGTTTGACCGACCGGAGGTGACGCATGGCCGTGGGCAAGACGCTGCTCGCGCAGGCGATGGAGTCGTTGCGCGACATCGCTGCCAGAGCGGGAGCTGGAGAATCGATCCTGTTTCAATCCAGTTGGAATCGGATGGGTCGCTGAGCGGAGCCCGCTTGAGCAAGGCGAATTCAATGGCGACAGTTCTCCATTTTTTTTGGTGGCAACGCCTTTGTTCTTAGCAAGCAATACGAAGCTGTTCTCAGCATATATGAAGAACAGTCCGTCGATTTCGTAATGTTTGACTATCGTGGTTATGGCGGCAGTACGGGAACTGCGACCTTGGACGCAATCCTTGGTGATGGTCTTTTAATCTACGATCGCGTTCGCGCGATGCCATCGATTGCTGGAAAGCCGATTGTCGTGCATGGCCAATCACTGGGCAGCTTTGTCTCGGGTAACATCGCCAATCAACGCACTCTTAGTGCCTTGGTACTTGAGTCTTCTGCGACTACAGCAGAGGAATGCGTTCAAGAGCTTGTGGATAACTCTTTTTGGATTCGCAAGGGCATTGCCGGATCAACTCTGAAAGGCAGAGGTAACTCTAGCGTTATGGCTAGTCTCGACGAACCGTTGTTGATTGTTGTTGGAAAAGGACGGTACGACAACGAGGCCCGCGATGTCCGAGGCTCTCTTCAAACAAGCAGCCGTACCGGCGAGTTGGAAAGAGCTGTTAATCGTTTCTGGCGCAGGCCACAATGGCGCAGCGAAAAGTGCCGATTTCAAGAGCGCCTTTTCGCGGCTACTTGACCGTGCACAAAAGTGAGACATGAAAGCAGTGGTCACGGGCGTGCAAGCCTCCGATGCCGATTGCGAAAACATGACAACGTTTTGTGTTGAAGGGGAAGCATGAAGGCGATTGTGTACGAGAGCTACGGGGCGCCCGATGTTCTTCAATTGAAGGAAGTGGAGAAACCGGTCCCCAAGCAAAACGAAATCCTGATACGAATACATGCGGCCACCGTAACATCCGGCGACTGCAGGGTGCGCAGTCTCAATATGCCTTTTGGCTTCGGTTTGATTGCGCGTTTGTTTTTGGGTGTGTCGAGACCAAGGCGGCAAGTTCTGGGAACAGAGCTCGCCGGTGCAATTGAGGCCGTTGGCGGTGGCGTGAGCAAATTCAAGGTGGGCGACCGTGTGTTTGCATTTAGCGGCATGGGCATGGGCTGTCACGCGGAGTACAAGTGCATGTCAGAAGACGCGGCAGTTGTGCTGACACCGGACAATTTGACTGACGAACAAGCCGCCGCGATGTCCTTTGGCGGAACGACCGCGTTGGATTTCTTCAGGAGGGCAAAGCTTCAGCCTGGGGAGCGGGTGCTTGTCATTGGCGCTTCCGGCGCAGTGGGCACGGCGGCGGTGCAGCTTGCGCGACACTTCGGGGCTGAAGTAACCGGCGTGTGCAGCGCCACCAACATGGAACTGGTGAGATCTCTTGGCGCCACCCACGTGATCGACTATCGCCACGAAGACTTCACGCAGAATGGCGAGACCTATGACGTCATCGTCGATACCGCCGGCACGGCACCGTTTTCCCGCAGCAAAAATTCTCTAAAGGAAGGAGGCCGCCTCCTGCTGGTCTTGGCAGGGTTGCCGGACATGATGCCGATCCCTTGGGTGCAAATGACGAGCAGCAAGAAGATCATCGCAGGACCGGCTGCTGAGCGGGTGGAGGATTTGCAATTCCTCGCAACGTTGGCTGAGACGGGAGCGTTCAAGCCGGTGATCGATCGACACTATCCGTTCGCGCAGATCGCCGATGCGCACCGCTACGTCGACAGCGGGCGCAAGATTGGAAATGTCATTGTGACGCTGTAGATCGAATGGAGACTCTCGTCGCCACGCCGCGCCATGGCGGCGTGCGCGGAGGCCTGACTACCGGCGATGCGCTGATCGACCACGAAGTAAGGGGCGGGCGGGGCGCGAGTGTTCGCGGGGAACGCGGCCGCCTGCAAGCGCCGGTCAGGCCGCCGTGAGCTTGACTCTGCCGACATTGCCAAGATTCACGTGCTGCTTCGCCTGCCAGAGATCGTGGTTGTACTGCATCGCAAGCCAACTCTCGGGCGAACGATCCAGAGCTTTGGAAAGGCGCAGCGCCATTTCAGGGCTGACGCCACTGGCGCCAGTAAGAATGCGACTCAGAGTCGAAGCCGCGACTCCCAGCTTGGCAGCAAGTTCGCGGCCACTAAGATTGTTGGGGCCGAGGTACACCTCGGTAATGAACTCACCCGGATGGGGCGGCTTGTGCATGGCCATCAGCGATAGTCCTCATAGTTCAGGACGCGGGCGTGCCCGTCCTTGAATTCGAAAGTCATGCGCCAATTGCCATTCACCCACACCGACCAGCGGCCTCGCTCTTCCCCTTTTAAAGGGTGTAACCGAAACCCTGGAATGTCCATGTCATCAATAGACTGTGCCGTATCCAAGGCCGCCAACAGCATTCGCAGCCGCTTGGCGTGGTGGGGTTGAACGCCCGACGCGCTTCCCGACTCAGAAAACTTCTTCAGCCCTTTGTGTCGGAATGATTGGATCACTCCGGAAGTATACCGTGTTGCGCATCACGCAACATGAGGCCTGACGCCCGGCATCCGCCGCGCCGCCTTGCCCCCGGTCGGCGAAAGCCCGTGACTTCCCGGCCGTCACTTCGGCAACGGATGCCCGGGCGTCAGCAGCGCTGAGATCGCCGCAAGAATTTCCCTGGTGGGTTGAATCCCGGGAGGCGAGTCGCGGCTCAGCGACGCGGTGACCGCCAGCGAGATTCCGGTCGACGGATCGTACGCGGTCGACGTGTACATGCCCCAATAGGCCGCGTGCTGGACGTTCCACGGGTTCTGCACGATCGTGCCGAGCCCGAAATAGCCCGCCGCGGTGTTGATGCCCAGTCCCACGTTCACCGGCGCGGTGATCTCACTTTGGAGCGCCGGCGGGAGCAGTGACCCGGTGCCGAACGCCCGGTTCCAGGTGCCGAGGTCGCAGATGTTCGACGTCATTGCCGCCCAGGAAACGAACGACGGGTTCCAGTAGGTCGAGTCCTGGAACTGTTCCTCGGTCAGCGTGTGCAGTACCGGCAGCTGCGGCTCCGCGTCGAACTGGAGGCGGGTGTGCCGCAACTCCAGCGGATCGAGGATCAACTCCTTCAGCAGCTGCGCGTAGGCCTTTCCGCTGGCCTGCTCGAGCATCGCGCCCACCATCACGAAACCCGTGTGCGAGTAGTCCCAGTCGCGGCCCGGCGTCGTGAATTGCGGCGTCTGATACGGCGCGACGCTGCGCGCGACGAGCTCGTCGGCAGACCATGCCCGCAACGGGTCGGCCCCGACCTCGTGCAGAAAGACCGGCGCCGTGATGTATTCGCCGAAGCCTGCGCTCGACGCGGCGAGCATCCGAACCGTCGCGAGGCTGGCATACGGATAGTCGGGGTACCACTTCGACACGGGATCGGTCAGCGCGATCCGCTCCGGACTCTGGTCCGTCACGCGCAGCAACACGGTCATCAGGTATTGCCAACCGACCGCGCCGATCCGGAAATGCATGTCGGTCGTCGCCGGCACGCCGCTCGTCGACGTGCCGAGCGCGGTGCGCAGGATCGGCTGGCCATCCTGTTCCGCGCTGAAGATGATGGCGTTGAGCCGATGCTTCTTCCGGATGCCGTCGAGCGCCGATGTGATCGCCGCGGCCGTTGCCGCAGGCCCCGACGAGGCCGGGGCGCAGTCCGGCGCCACGGTGTCGGTCATGCAACCCTGAAGGGTGACGAGACACGCCGCCAGCAGCACCGTCGAAGCTTTGATCCGGCGCGAGTTCTTCATGTCATCCTTCCGTGGCGAACGGTTCTTGTATCACGCCGCGGCGCGCCAGCGCGCCCGAGGGTCCTTGAAACCGTCGACCGTGACATCGACAGGCTTGCCGGACGCGCCCGTCACCGCCGGCGAAAACACCTGCCGCGACGCCATCAATCTCAACCAGTCGAGTTCGCACTGGATTTGAAGGGACAATAGCGGTACGGACCCATTTTTCGTGGAGAGACCCCTGCTTCTTCCTACCCCTTCAACAATCCGGCGGCGAGAAATCCGCCATCAACGGCGAGAATCTGTCCCGTCACGTACTCGGCCTCGGGCGACGCAAAAAACAGCGCAGCGGCCGCGACTTCTTCGCCCTGCGCGTACCGGGCGACTGGCAGGACGCTTAGCCAGGCGCGCCGGCGTGCCGGCGAATGATTCGCGCGTGAATGCGGGGTGTCCACCGGACCTGGCGCGATGGCGTTGACGCGAACCCCGCTTTCCGCCAATTCCACCGCGAGCACCCGGGTGAGCGCATCGAGGCCACCCTTCGACGCCGCGTAGGCTGAACGGTTTCTGCTCCCGCGCTGCCCGGAGTGCGACGAAACATTAATGATCCGACGCACGCCGGCGCCGGTGAACAGCGGTAGCACTGCCTGCGAACACAGGAACGCGCCGGTGAGATTGATTCCCAGCACATGTCGCCACTGCTGCAGCGTTGTCTCCGCGAACGGCTGCGCCAGCGTGATTCCGGCGTTGTTGACCAGTACCTGCACGCTGGCATGCCGGCGAGCGATGGCCCTGAAAGCCCGCTTTACCGTCGATGGCGTGCCCACGTCGATCACGCCGGTCTCGAATCGTCCCGGCAGGCCCTCCGCTGCGTATGCCTTTCCGACGCGCGCGAGCTCTTCGCCATCCTTGTCCAGGCCGACGACTGTGTCGCCATGCACGAGGAAGCTTCGGGCGATCGCCAGCCCGATGCCGCGCGCCGCGCCAGTAACGACGACGACGCGTTGTTGTTCGACGAAGCGCTTGCCGGAGGCGCTGCCGGGTTTGCGTCCGGCGGTCATGAATGATCTCCAAACAGCCGCATGCCCGGAACGTTGAGCGTCGCGGTGAGGATGCTGCCGGACTCTGACTCGGTGATGAACAGCGTCCTGCGGTCCGTCCCGCCGTAGGCGACATTCGAGATCATGGCGCCGGCGCAGGATTCGATCCGCGCCAGCGGTTCGCCGCGGCTGCTGAACAACCAGACGCAGCCAAGTCCAATATGCGCGACGGCATACGAACCGTCGGCCCCCATCGCCATGCCATCCGGCCCCGTTCCTCCCGAGAGCTGGACCGCCAGGCCGACCCGTGTAATTTCTCCGCCGGGCATCAGTGTCAAAGGCACGCGCCAGATGGCGTTGGCGCGCGTGACCGCGAGCAGCAACACACTCTCGTCCGGCGTCAATGCCAGTCCGTTCGGACTCGGGATGTTGTCGAGCAGGCATTCCAGGCGCCCATCGGCGCGCAGGCAATACAGAAATCCGTCCGGATTCTGCAGGCCTGATTCGCCCTGGTCGGTGAAATAGAGATCTCCGTTCGACGCGAACAGCAGATCGTTGAGCCCTTTGAAACGCTGGAAACGTGGACGATCGAGCAGTGTCGACACAATGCCACTTGCCGGGTCGAGTACGAGCAGCCCGCGCGCATGGTCGGCGACAAACAATCGGCCATCACGATGAAATGCCAGGCCATTGGGCTCGCCATCGTAGTCCGCCACGACATCGAATCCGCCTTCCGGCGAGACCCGCAGGATCCGTCCCCAGGCGACGTCGACGCAGTACAGCGCGCCATCCCGTCCGAAGGCCGGGCCTTCGAGGAAGCAGTCGCGATAGGGTCCAGGCCGCGTGTAGGTTCGATCGCGAACGCGCAATGCTTCGGGCAAGGCCGCGAAAACCTGGGTCCGGATTACCGGGGGAGCGGCAAACATATGGTCAGCCTTGCAGTCGGCGTGCGCAGGAAGCGATCCGGAATTCTATTATCGATGCGCATCAATTGCATCGCCGGACCGCCGATTGCTAGATCCTGACGCCACTCTTGAGCGCACGCCAGATCTCGGCGCGCAATTCCACGAAACGCGGGTCTCCCTTGATGTCCTCGGTCCGGGGCCGGCCAAAGGGAATCTCGATCATGCGATCCAGCGTCAGCGGCCGCGGCGTGAAAACGGCGACCCGGTCGGCCAGATAGATGGCCTCTTCAATGCTGTGCGTCACGAACAGAACGGTCTTGCGCTCGCGACTCCATATTGCGAGAAGCTCGTCCTGCAGCAGGTCGCGCGTCTGCACGTCGAGCGCGCCAAACGGCTCGTCCATCAGCAGGATTTCCGGCTTCACCGCCAGTGCCCGAGCAATGCCGACCCGCTGCTGCATTCCCCCGGAAAGCTGGTGTGGCAGTGAATTCTCGAAGCCGTTCAGGCCGACGAGTTCGATGTAATGGCTGGCGAGTTCCCGGCGCTCCTCGCGCGATCGTCCCGAGACCTCGAGACCGAACTCGACGTTCCCTCGTACCGTCCGCCAGGGAAACAGGTCGAAGGACTGGAACACCATCGCCCGTCCCTCGCCCCCCTCGACGCCGGTGACATCGCGACCGTCGAGGATGATCGCCCCCTCGTCGCAGGGAACGAGTCCGTCGACGATCCGGAGCAGCGTCGATTTTCCGCAGCCGCTGGGACCGACCACCGCGAGAAACTCGAGGTCGCGCACGTTCAGCGACAGATCACGGATGACCGGGATGCGGTCGTGCGGCCCCCGCGGATAGCTCTTGGATACGTTGCGCAATTCGAGCTTGTTGGAAATGGCCATGCGATCGGTCCCTGAAGAAAATCAGCCGAGGCTGGCCAGCGCCTGCTGCGCGTAGCGGGGTTCGATCGCCTTGGACAGATCCACGGTGCCTGCGATCGCGCCGGCGGCCTTGTAAACTGGCAGCAAGGTCTCGAAGACCTTTGTTGTCATCGCCTGTCCTGGCGGCCAGGAATTCACATCCTTGGCGAGCGCCTCCCAGATTGCCCGCAATTCGTCCTCTGGCGCCGCGATCATTTCCTTCGACGTCGAGTATTTGCGGCACATCTGCGCGAACCAAGGGAAATCCTGATGGGTGCGCCGGAAGGCCATGATCGTGGCCTTGTTCAGGTCGACGATGAGCTTCTCGTTTTGCGGCTTCTTCAACCATTCGCCGCCGACCATCCAGACTTCGCCGATGAAGGCGTCATACTCCTTTGCGGGCTCGATCAGGATCTTGTAGTTGCCCTGCCTGGCGAGCTGACGCGCCTGATCGATGTGCGCGGGGATGCCATCCACCTTGCCTGCGAGCAGCGCCTTCGTGCGCGCGCCGGAGCCTCCGATTTCGACCACCGTCATCTTGCTCTGGTCGATGTTCTGCTTGAGCAAAGGCCCGACGATCAGCACATGGGTGAAGTCACCCTTGGAATTGACGGCGATCGTCACATCCTGGCGTTCCAGGTCCTTCAACGTTTTGATCTTATCGGCATTCACCACGAAGACGAGGCTGGTGTTCATGAACGCATAGCCGACGATCTTCAGGTCGGCTCCGGCCTCGACGGCGCGCAGCGCGCCGATCGGGTCGCTGGCGCCGACTTCCACGGTGCCCGAAAGAATGGATTGGGTGATGATGCGCAGTGAGTTCACCCGCTTGACGTCGGGTACACCGTAGCCCGGAAACGTCGGCAGGATCTCATTCAGCGCCGCCATGTATGGAATGTGCACGCCGAGCGCGTTCGCAGAGATATTCGCCGTGAAAACCCTGGGCGCCTGCCCGAACGCCGGCCTTCCCAAAGTCGCCATTGCCGCTCCCGCGGCGATCCCTCTGAGGGCATTGCGTCGTGTGACCATCATCGTCCTCCTTGCGTTGGACGCCTGCCCGAGCGATCAGCGCAACGAGAGGCGTTGGTTGTACCACGGAGCCAGCCGGTCGCCGGCCAATCGCAACAACTGATTGGCGGCGATGCTGAACAGCATGAGTGTCATGAGCAGGCCGAGGAGCGGCGCGGTAGACGTGTCGAGCCCGCTCTGGTAGATGAGTCCGCCGTAGCCGAGAATGATGAACATTTCGGCCACGACCATGGCGCGGATCGCATGGACCAGCCCGATGCGCACGCCGGTGACGATGTACGGATAAAGCGCCGGCAGCAGAACCATCCGGAACATCTGCAAAGCGCCGGCGGAAAACGCTCGGCCGACGTCGAGCAGCCGGAGGTCGATGCCGCGCGCGCCGTTGTATGTGGTCAGCACGATGTAACCGACCGACGCTGTGAATACGACCGCTGCGCGAAACCAGAAGCCCGTGCCGAGCAGCAGGATGTACAGGGGCACCACTGCGGCCACCGAGGTCACCATCAGCATGCTCACCCACGGATGGACGATCGCATCGATCTGCTTGACCCTTCCCATTGCCGTTCCGGCCGGTATGCCGATGAGACAGGCCAAGGCGAAGCCGACGGCCATCTGCCGCAGCGATCCCGCGAGTTCGCGCAGCATGGCGCCATCTCGAAGCAATTCCACATAGGCGACCGCAACCGCCGTGGGTGGTGCCAACAGCGCATCACCAAGGATCCGGCCCGCGATCTCCCACACCGTCAGCGCGATAAAGATCCCCAGCGCCTGAAGCGAGAGTCGTTGTGTGCGGGACATGGTCATGATTGCAGATGCCAGGGCAACATGCGCGATTCGAGGCGCTTCAACGCGCCCTGCGTGCCGAGCCCCACGGCGCAAAGAATGACGATGACCGCGAGGATGCCGGCGCTGTCGAACCGCGCGGCGCTGTCCTGCATGTACTTGCCCAGGTAAACCGTGGCCAGGAACAACTCGGCGGTGATCATCGCGTTCACCGCCCGCGCCATGCCGATGCGCATGGCCGTGAACAGGAAGGGCATGCTGGCGGGTAGCAGAACCAGGCGCATCCGCTGCCAGCCCCGCACGCCGAAGGATCGCCCCACCTCAAGCAGCGAAGGGTCGATGTTGCGTGCGCCGGCCGCCACCGTGACCAGGATGTCGAAAACGCACATCACGAACACCAGCGCGGTCCTGCCTTCGAAGAACAAGCCGAACCAGATGATGAGGAAAGGCACGAAGGCCACGGTCGGGATGGCGTAGATCGCATTGACCACCGGGTCCAGCATGACAAAGGCCTTCTCATTCCGGCCCATCAGGAAGCCCAACGGCACCGCGACCAGAAGCGCCAGCACGAAACCGAGCGTCATATGGCCCAGCGAGTGCGCAAGCGCCAGCGGAAGCTTCAAGTTGATCGAGTCTTCGACCAGGCGCTGCAGCGTCGCCAGCGGCGACGCGAAGACCACGCCCGGGAGCTGGCGCGAAACGAGTTCCCATACTAGAACGCCGGCCGCGAGCGAGATGAGGTACGACAGGCCGGGCCGCTGCGACCAGCCCGACCCGCGCGCAGGGTTCCGAGACGTGGGCGCCACCCGCTCAGGCGCCGCGCCCGACTGCGTGTGTTCCTTTTGAAGGATTGCTTTATTTGCCGACATAAGCCAAAATCTCCCCGTCGACCGAAGATTGTCTTAAGATTAGGAATAAGTCAACCCGTCGCAATGGATTTCTTCGGCCATGTTTCGCGCGCGGGCTCCGTGCGGCGCGCGGGCGGCGGGTCCGGACCCGTGGCGAAATCGGGGGCGAATGCTGGATTGCGCAACCGTACACATAGGCAAGACCAAGAGGATTTCGAGTGGTAGTAACGACATGAGGACGACGATCAATCAACTACAAATCCGCCTGGCGCAGAACATCCTGAATCATGTTCGCGTGTCCGGCCTCGCCGCCGGCCATCACCTCACCGAAAAGTCCCTGCAGGATCTCCTGGGCACTTCGCGCCCGCCGATTCGCGCGGCGTTGTCGCATCTGGCCGAACGCGGGTTGGTGGAACAACGCCCGAACCGAGGCTTCTTCCTCGCCGGCGCAGCCCTCGATCAGCAGCCCGATCCAGTCGTCGCGCTCGGCGAAGACGACAGCACCTATCTCGCCATCACTGGTGATCGCCTCGCGCGCGCGCTGCCGGACATCGTCGCCGAGAGCGAACTGATGCGCCGCTACGACATCCCTAGGGATCGCCTGCGACGAATCCTTATGCGCGGCGCTGGCGAAGGCTGGATCGAGCGCCGCGGCGGCCGCGGCTGGTCGTTTCTGCCGATGATGGATTCGGTGGACGCCTATCGCGAAACCTATGAATTGCGGCACATCATCGAACCCGCGGGCATGCTATGCGACGGCTATCGACCCGATCCCGCCGTCTTTGCGCGTCTGCACGCACAGCAGCAGTTCGTGCTCGACCAGGGCTACCGGACCCTCGGCTATGCCGAACTCTTCGACATCAATCGCCAGTTTCACGAAGCGATCGCCGCGTTGTCCGGCAACCGTTTTCTCCTACAGACCCTCGTGCGCCAGAACCAGCTTCGACGGCTCATCGAGTATCGGCAGGTGCTCGACCGCAATCGTCTGCGACGGCAATGCCGTGAGCATCTTGGCATTCTCGGCCAACTGGAAGTCGGCGACCGGGTGCGAGCCGCCGCGATGATGAGCGATCACCTGCGCAAGGCGCAGAAGAAGAAAGCCGACCCGATAGCCTTCGCCGCCCTTTTGCAAAGCTCGACGGGTCCATCGCAATGACAAAAACTGCGCATCCAGACAATGGAGAACCATGAAACTCGCAATTCTTCCCGGGGATGACATCGGACCTGAAATCGTCGACGCGACGCTGATGGCGCTGGCGGCGGCCGACCGGCGCTTCGGACTTGAACTTCAATTCGAGCCGCACGAGGTCGGCATGGCCTCGCACCGGCGCAACGGGACGACACTCCCGGAGCGGGTGATCGAGGCGGCGATCGCCGCCGATGGCGTGGTACTTGGCCCCGCCGGCATGACGGCCTATCCCCCGATCGACGAAGGGGGCGTCAACATACCCGGCACGATTCGCAAGCGGCTCGACCTCTTCGCCAACATCCGGCCCGCCCGCTCGAGGCAAGGCCTGCCCAAGGCCCTGCAAGGGATGGACTGCGTGATCGTGCGCGAGAACACGGAGGGCTTCTACGCCGATCGCAACCTGTTCGCGGGCTCAGGCGAGTTCATGCCGACCCCGGATTGCGCGATGTCGGTGCGCCGGATCACCGCCAAGGCGTCGCGTCGCATCGCCGGCGTCGCATTCGCGATGGCTGAGAGGCGAAGCAACCGGGTCACCGTCGTTGGCAAGCGGCATGTGCTGCGTATGACCGACGGTCTGTTCGTCCGCGAAGTCGAAGCCGAAGCCTCCGCGCACCCGGGCGTAGTGCTGCGTGAGGTCGATGTGGATGCGATGGCCGCGGAACTGTATCTTGCCCCCGAGAGACACGACGTCATCCTGACCACGAACATGTTTGGCGACATCCTCTCCAACCAGGCCGTCGCCCAATCCGGCGGCCTCGGACTCGCGGCGGCTCTCAACGTCGGCGACAACCATGCGGCGGCGAACGCGGGCCACGGTTCGGCGCCGGACATCGCTGGTCGCGGCATCGCCAATCCTGCCGGACTTATCCTTTCCGCGGCGATGCTCATGCGATGGTGGAGCGAAAGAAGCTCGAACGCGGCGTATTTGGCGGCCGCCGCTGCGATCGAGGGCTCGGTTGACGAGGTGCTCAAGGTACAGGGCCTGCGTACGACCGACCTGGGCGGATCGGGATCGACCCGCTCCTTCGCCGATGCGGTCGCCGCTCGCCTCTGATTCACAGAATCTATTTTTCGCGGAGAAAGCGACATGCCGAAATTCTGCGCCCATCTCGGTTATCAGTTCACCGAGGTTCACTTGGCGGACAGGTTCGGCGCGGCCGCCGATGCAGGATTCACCGCCATCGAGCATCCAGCCCCCTATTCAGTTCCCGCCATCGAACTGGCCAGACACCTGAAAGCGCGGGGACTTGCCTGGATCCAGTTCGCCCTGCCGATGGGCAATAGCGCGGCGGGGGAAAAGGGCATCGTCTGCCATCCCGGACGAGAGTCCGAGATCGAACAGGGACTGGAGCGCGCGATCGACTATGCCGAATCGCTCTCCTGCCCGCGCATTCACGCCATGTCCGGAATCGTGCCAAAAGCGGTCTCGCGCGAGGCGGCCATTGCCACCTACACGAACAATCTCCGATTCATCGCCGACCGGGCAGCGCAACGCGGACTCGAAGTCCTGGTCGAGAGCATCAACAGTATCGATGTCCCCGGCTATCTTGTGGACCGCCCGTCGCTGGCACTGAAAATCATCGAAAACTGTGCGAGACCTAACGTCCGCCTGCTCCTCGACACCTACCATGCGACGACCATGGACGAGGATCCCGTCGGGATCATTCGCTCGAATTCAGCGGCCATCGGCCATGTCCAGGTCGCCGACCACCCGGGGCGCCATGAGCCAGGCACGGGCACCGTCCCATTTGCCGAGGTTTTCGCCTCGCTGGACGGCGAAGGCTATGCCGGCTGGGTGGGTTGCGAGTACATTCCAGCCGGTCGAACCGAGGACGGGTTGGGCTGGCTGACCCCGTATTGGTCTTCCCAACAGCAATAACGCGCGCCGTCGAAAACATGCGCGAGCAGGAACGCAGCTGGTCAAACGAATCTCGACATCGACATTCGCGTGCGCAAACTCCGCCGGATCTGGCGTAGCACGAACACGCAGATCGACGTCTGGGTGGTCGTCCATCAGCGCACCACCCGCATGGCGCCACGTATAACGCGCTTAATACTCAGGCCCTGGACCAGAATCGAAAACACCACGACGCAATAGGTCAGGGCAAGTATGCTGTCCCGCTGTGGCCCTGGCGGCAGTGACAGCGCCAGCGCCACGGAGATGCCGCCGCGAAGGCCGCCCCAGGTCAGCACGCGCCACGCACGCTCGGGGAGCCCGAGTCGGTGGCCGAGCAGGCGGACGGGAAGACCCACGGACAGCAGCCGCGCCAACAGCGTAACGCCGATCACTGCAGCACCGGCCATCATCAGCGGGAACGAAAACGTTACCAGCAACACCTCCATACCGATCAGAACAAAGAGCACGGCGTTCAGTATCGCGTCCAGCAACTCCCAGAACATGTCGACGTAGCGGCGGGTGGTGTCGGACATCGCCCGTGCGCGCCCCTGGTTGCCGACGACGAGGCCGGCGACCACCATCGCCAGCGGACCGGACACATGCAGGTGGTTGGCGAGCGCGTAGCCGCCCGTCACCGCCGCCAGCGTCAACAGCACCTCGACCTGGTACTGGTCCACACTCTTCAACAGCCGGTAGGTGACGTAACCCAGTGCCAACCCGAAGATTATGCCGCCACCGCCTTCGCGCAGCAGAAGCATCAGCGCCGCGCTTACCGTTGGGGTCTCGCCACTGGTGAGCATGCCCAGCAGCAGTGCGAAGATCACCACGCCCACACCGTCATTGAACAGCGACTCGCCGGTGATCAGCAGTTCCAGATCTTTAGGCGCACCCGCCGATTTCAGGATCCCCATGACCGCGATCGGGTCGGTGGGCGAGATCAGCGCACCGAACAGCAGGCAATACAGCAAGCTCAGCGGCGCACCAAACCATGGCAGGGCCAGCCAGAGGCCGTAACCCACCAGCAAGGTGGACAGCAACGTGCCGAACAGCGCCAGCGCCGCCACCGACCAGCGGTGGGCCTTCAGCTCGCTCAGATCTACATGCATGGCCCCTGCGAACAGGAGGAGAGACAACATGCCCTGCATCAGCACGTCGGAGAAGTGGATGGAGCGCAGCAACGACTCCTCGTAGCGCCTCAGTGCATGGATCCAACCAACCGAGTCAAGGGCGACGATTACCAGCGACAGGCCCAGCGCAATGACCATGACGCCGATAGTCGTCGGCAACCGCACGAACCGATGGTTCACGTAGGCCAGCAATGCGGTGATGACGAGGCAGGTAGCGGCGATGTCGAGCATGGTTCGAGTGAAACAGAAGAGCGCGGCGGCCGCAACGCCTCGGCGCAGTCGGCAGGGCTGCGACGGTCGATCGCCCCTTCACCAACCCCACCAAATTCAAACGATTCTGCTTCGGGTGGCTTGAGTGTCCTGGCCTTTGGCGCGTATCTTGAAGATCGGCTGGCGGCGTTGCCGGGGAGATTCGCCGCAATGTCGCCTTATACGGGGACCGTCTCCGGCCTTCTGACCGCTGAGGTATCGACTTCATGAAAGCGCTGATTATCAAGTATTGGGATCGACTTCGTTCCAGCTTCTGGTTCCTTCCCGCGCTCATGGCCGGCGGGGCGGTCGCGTTGGCCTACGCGACCGTCGCCCTGGACGAGACAGCGATGGTCAACGATTGGCTGAGATTGCAGCGCTGGGTGTACACCGGCGGTGCAGAGGGGGCGAGCCTGATGCTGGGCACCATCGCCAGCTCGATGATCACCATTGCTGGCGTGGTCTTCTCGATGACCCTGGTCGCGCTGTCGCTCGCCTCGTCGCAGTTGGGACCCCGCCTGCTGCGCACCTTCATGCGCGACAGGACCAATCAGGTAGTGCTCGGCACGTTCATCGCGACATTCGTCTATTGCCTGCTCGTCCTGCGCACTATCCGCCGCGCTGACGAGATCGCCTTCGTCCCCCACCTGTCGGTGACCATCGGCTTGCTTTTCGCGCTTGCCAGCCTGGGAGTGCTGATTTACTTCATCCATCATGTCTCCGTTTCCATTCAGGCCGATGAGGTGGTCGCTCGGGTCGGTATCGAGTTGATTCAGGGAATCGACCGCTTGTTCCCGCAACCGGTAAGCAACGTACAGGTGCGTCCCGCAGTAGTGGCTTCTGCTGCCAGCCCGCCCGACGAGTTCGACCGCGAGGCCCATCCCGTTGCCTCCGCCGAAGACGGCTACCTTCAGTACATCGACGCGGATGCCTTGATGACGTTGGCGACGGAACAGAAGATGCTGCTGCGTATCGAGAAGCGGCCCGGACAATACGTCGCCATGGGCTGCCCGCTAGCGACGGCGTGGCCGGGGGATCGCGTCACCGAGCCGCTCGCAGCAGCGATCAATGCTGTCTTCATCCTGGGTCACCAGCGGACCGCCGCGCAGGATGTCGAGTTCGCCGTCCGCCAGCTCGTCGAGATCGCGGTGCGGGCGCTCTCACCTGGTATCAACGATCCGTTCACCGCGATCACCTGCGTGGACCGGCTGGGGTCGGCCCTGCGTCGGCTTGCGCAGCGGAACATGCCGTCGTCGCTGAATCGCTTCGACGAGGAGGGCCAGCTCCGGGTGATCATGCCTGCCATCACGTTCCCGGTGATTGTGAACGCGGCGTTCAACCAGATCAGGCATCACGCCCGCTCAAGTGCTGCCGTGACCGTCCGCCTTCTGGAAACGATCGCCATGATCGCGGAGGTCGTGCGCCGGCCGGAGGATCGGGTGGAGCTGCACCGCCACGCCGAGATGATCGTCAGGGGCGCGCGCGAGGCGCTGCCGGAACACTGGGACCGACAGGAAGTGGAAGAGCGGTACCATGCCGCCGCCCGGGTGCTCGGTTATAGCGGATGAGCCCGGCTGGAGGCGCGATTTGATTCTCCGCAAAACGTTGCCATACGTCGTCGCGTCGCGCTACAGATCGCGTTGATGAAAGTGCGCCTGTCTCCCACTGGCTATCTCGGGCTGCATCTGACGCTCGGCGCGCTTGTTCTCATCGGGGCCAGTTGGCTATTCGGCGGCATTGCCGAAGATGTCGTCAACGGCGATCCTTTGACCCTGGTCGATGCGCAGATTGCGGCCTGGTTTCATGCGCGCGCTATCCCGTCTCTTACGCTCTCGATGCGATTCATCAGCGATGTGCACGACGTCTTGGGAATCACCATCCTCGCGTCCCTGCTGGCGCTTTTTCTGATCTGGAAGCGTAACTGGTACTGGGTGCTCGCGCTGGCCCTCGTCGTGCCCGGAGGCATGCTGCTCAATGTCCTCATGAAGCACGCATTTGGGCGGGCACGGCCGAGTTTTGACGATCCGATCCTGACCTTGGCCACCTACAGTTTTCCAAGCGGCCACGTCGCCGCGGCCACGCTCTTTTATGGCTTGTTGGCCGCCTTCCTGATACCGAGGATTGCGCAGTGGCGATGGCGTGTTCTGGTTGTGCTTGTGGCCTTCCTCATCGTCACGCTGGTGGCGTTGAGTCGGCTCTATTTGGGAGCGCATTACCTGAGTGATGTATTGGCGGCCTTTGCAGAAGGCATTGCCTGGCTCGCGCTCTGTCTCACCACGCTGTTTACACTGCGCCGGCGCCGCGCCGCGTCTTGATTCAGACGATGACCGCAACGGCAATTGCGCCGGTTGCGGAATGCCCATGCGTTCGATGATTGTCTGATAACGGGCTTTGCCGACAAGTCCGGGGCTCAGCCGCGGCATGATGGCCGCGTAAACCATGCCATCCGTACGCGGAGCTTGGCCGCGTCGGGCGCGCGAGCGCTTTGCGCATCGCACCGGCGTGCGCTTCCCACAGCCGCGTGCTGCCCTCGATGTCGGTGAAGAGCGGTGTGACGGTGCCGGTGGGAGGGTTAGTCATTGCTTGGACATTGCCGAAAAGAGGCACTCCGGAGATGACATCCGGGGTGACTTCGCGATGCGCTGCGGCGGGCGACCGGTTGATGGTGAGGTTGAAAGCGTTGGCGGGCCCCCCCACGTACTTGGAATTGCCTCGTCCTTCGTGTGGTCCCAAGTGCTTGGGCTTATCCTGGTCATGCTGACGGGCGTTGCCGTCATTGTCTGGTTACTGCGCGTGCCGCTGTTCGCCGAACTGCGGCGGCAGCGCGTGCGCCGGCGACCATTTCCCGCAGCGTGGCGGCCGATACTGCGCGACCACATGCCGTACTTCCGCGCCATGCCGGCGGACCTCCAATTGCAACTGAAGAAGCACATTCAGGTGTTTCTGGCGGAGAAGACGTTCGTCGCATGTGGCGGTCTCGTGATCACCGACATGATGCGCGTGATGATCGCCGCGCAAGCCTGCTTGCTGATCCTCAACCGGCGTGGCGCCAACTTCGACAACTTGACGCAGATCCTCCTGTATCCCGCCCCTTTCGTCGTCGACCGGGTGCGCGCGGATGACGCAGGTGTCTTGCAGGACGGGCGCCAGGTGCTGGCGGGCGAGTCGTGGTCGTTGGGGCAGGTGGTGCTGTCGTGGCGGGATGCCGTGGATGGTGCGGCCGTCACCGACGATGGCCGCAACGTCGTGATTCACGAATTTGCGCACCAGCTCGATCAGCAGAATGGTCGGGCCAACGGCGCGCCGCTATTGCGCAAGTCGCAGCGCGCGCACTGGGTGGAGGTGATGAATGCAGAATTCGCGGTGCTGCAACAGCGCGCGCAGGCGGAGACGCCAGCTTTGCTCAACTTCTACGGCGCCACCGATCCCGCCGAATTCTTTGCGGTGGCCTCCGAGGTTTTCTTCGAGCAGCCGCAGCGGTTGGCCCGCGAGCACGGTCCGCTGTATTGGGTGCTGAGCGATTACTATCAGCTCAATCCGCTGAGTTGGTAGCGGTGTGGTGGCGGTTCACCGAATGGCTCCATGCAAGTTGCGTGGTGGCTTGCCCCGCAAGCCGATCAGGTGCCGGGCCCTATGCCGCCGCGAGGCGAAAGAGCGGTGGAATGATACCGGTAATGTCAGTTTCGATCTCGAGCAGAGCGCCGTCCCACGGGCCTACCCGGGTCCAATGCGGACGGATCAGCGACGTTACGAAGACTTTCATGGAACCTGTGCCTGCAAACGCCGGCATGGTGGGCGCCTGACAGGGTATGGCGATCTTGCGCATGATCGTCCCGCGCGGATCGAGCACATTGATGCATCCGGCCGATACCCCGGCGGACCAATAATTACCTGCGACATCGATGGCGGCGCCATCCGGCCGCCCGGCCGCCTCGTCAAGACGCGTGTGCAACGTGGGTGTGCCCATCGTGCCTGCGGCGTCATCCCACGGCGCCGCATACAATTGTCCGGCAAAGCTGTCCGAGAAGTAGAGCGTCGTTCCATCGAGCGACCATGCGATGCCGTTGGCGATCACGAGGCCATCGTGCAGGCGGCGCACGATCGCGTCGGCGCCCATGCAATAGAGGGCGCCGGTGGCCGCTTTGTCGGGTCGATCGTCCATCGAGCCGAACACCCACCAGCGCCCGGATGGCGACACCTTGCCCTCATTGAGCCGATTGGTGGGGCGCTCGCGCTCCACGCTGGCGATATCCCGCAGTACATTCGATTGCAGATCAATACTCACCAGCCGCTGCGGAAAGGCGAGGATCGCGCGATCGTCGTCGCACAGCGCCAACGCGCCGACAACCTCAGGCAGCATCCATCGCGTCAATTCGCCGGCGGCAGGCTGCAAGCGCAACAACTGCTGGCCGCGCACGTCGATCCAGTACAGGCATCGTTGCCCCGGGTGCCATGCCGGGGCTTCGCCCACACGATTGCCGACGCGCCATACGCGGATCGGCGTGCCGTCGACCTCGGCCGAGGTCTCGGGCCGGATCGACTCCACCCGAGTTTCGATCACGGTGGGACCTCGCGGTGGGGCTGCGGTCATGCGTCGGGTTGGCTGGTCAGTGGATATGCGGCACGCTGCGCGCGCCGCCACGCGTCGAACGCCGTGCGCTGGTTGGCATCGGTGAGCGGATACGTTCCGAAGAGGCCATCGCCTGCGGCCATCCGCGTGGCCACCCAATCTTCGTAGATCGTCTGGTCGTAGGCCTCCACGGCCACGGCATCGACGATGGCTGCGGGAATGCAAACCACACCTTCGGCATCGCCGACGATGACATCGCCTGGATAGATCGCGACACCGGCACAGGCGATGGGCACGTTCAAGTCCACCGCATGATGCTTGATGAGATTGGTGGGGGCGGAGGGCCGCTGGTGATAGGCCGGCAATGCCATCGCGGCGATTTCCGGAGAATCGCGAAAGCCGCCGTCGGTGACCACGCCGGCCACGCCGCGAACGAGCAATCGCGTGAGCAACAAGCTGCCGCTCGATGCGGCTGAAGCATCACCGCGGCAATCCATCATCAGCACGTGGCCGGGCGGGCATTCCTCGATGGCGCGCCGCTGCGGGTGCCCGCGGTCGAGGAAGGCCTCGATGCGGTCCAGATCCGCGCGCGCCGGAATGTAGCGCAACGTGTAGGCCGGCCCCACCATGTTGCTGCCGGCGCCGCTGCACAATTGCACGCCCTGCAGGAACGTGTTGAGGAAGCCGCGCTTGAACAATACCGTGGTCAGCGTGGCCGTGGAAACGCGCGCCAGGCGTTGGCGGGTGGTTTCATTCATTGCGGTCATGGGGTGGTCTTCGGAAGTTGAGTGGCCCGAGCACGACGCGCTTGCGTCAACACGGTTTCGGATTCGGTGCCGGGGTTCCAGCCGCCACTGGCGATGGCGACGTTGCGCACACTGGGATGCTGCGCCACGAAGGCCTGGTTGAGCGTGACGCCCAGTCCCGGGACGGTTGGCACCATCACGGCACCATCGCGCGTCGCGAGTTCACCGTTGATCGTTTGCGCACGGCCGGGCCATTCGGGGTGCAATCGCTCGAGGATCAGGCCATTGGGGATGGCGGCCAGCAGATGCGTGGCGGCGAACTCCGCCACCGGGCCCAGCGAGCCGGAGTGCGGGGCCACCATCACCGAGCAGGCTTCGGCCATCGCCGCCAGTTTCTTCATTTGCGTCAGGCCGCCGAAGCGACCGGTATCCGGCTGCACCACGTCCACCAAACCATTCTCCAGAAACGGCCGCATGTCGGCCAGCGTGGCCAGGCGCTCGCCGCCGGACAGCGGCAACGCCACCTTGTCGCGCAGCCGCTTCCATCCCGACAGGTCATCGGGCGCGACGGGCTCCTCCAGAAAAAGCAGGTGCAGCGGTTCGAGGGCGCGCCCGATCGCGATGGCGTCCGCACTGGTGAGCCACGGCGGCCCGTGCAAATCCACCATCAGATCGATGTCGTTGCCCACGGCCGCGCGAATGGCGTGCGCACGCTCGACGACGTCCACCAACCCGCCGACCTTGAGCGCGCGAACGCCTTGCGCCACCGCGTTTTGCGCGGCATCGACGGAGGCTGCGTGCACGTAGTACGGCACCGTCGCGCGCGTGGTGCCACCCAGCACGGCAGACACGGGCACACCCAGCGACTGCCCCATGAGATCCCACAATGCCGTGTCGAGCGCAGCGAGCGCGCCCATGCCCACGACGCCGGTCTGGCCGTGGGCCATCAGCGCGACCCGAATCTTCTGTCCAAGCCTTTCGATGTCGCGGGCATCTTCGCCGACGAGAAGGCTGCGCAGATCCTCGACCGCGGCGGCCACCACGCGTGGCCACCCGGAGCCTTCACCGGTGCCGGTGAGTCCATTCTCGGTGGTGATGGTGACGAAGAACCAGTTGCGGCCCGTCTGCAGCGCGCTGGTGCCGGTGGCTGACCAGCCGGTATGCGAAGGCGCGCCGGCCTGCATCAGATGGCCGGTGATCGAGGTGATCTTCACGTGGCCCCCGCGCTGTATACGCGATCGGCCTCGAACATCGCATGCAGATCGAGTCGCGCGGTTTCCGTGTGCTCCAGCATCGCCTTGACAGCCTTGTCGGCATCGTGCGCGGCGATCGCCCGCACGATCTTGCGGTGCTGCTTGATCACGAGATCGAGCCGTCCGGGGCCGTAACCCACCGACCGGCGATAGGCATCGATCAGGCTGGTGCGTCCCTGCAGCAATTCGACGGCCAGCGCGTTGCCGCCGATGCCGTCGATATGGGTGTGCAGCTTGCGATTTGCAGCAATGGCGGCGGGCGCGTCGGCGGCGGCTGCGGCACGTTCGTAGTCTTTGGCCAGCGCCATCATCGCGGCGATTTGCTCAGCGGTGGCGAGACGCGCAGCGTCGCGCACCAGCATCGATTGGATCGCGCCCCGCAAACGGCACAGGTCATCCACATACTTGGCGTCGACGATGGGGATCACGGCGCCGCGGTTCATGCGCATCGAGACTACGCCCTCGCCCTGTAGTTGCAGCAACGCCTCGCGCACCGGGTTGGCGCTGACCTGATAGTGGCTCGCCAGTTGCGCCAGCGTCACGTGGCTACCCAGCGGCCACAGGCCGGCCACGATGTCGGCGCGTACCTGGTCGCGCAGGCGCATGTAGGTGGGAGTGCTGATTGCGTCCATCGGGAATCAGTGTACACTACTTCACATATTTTATAAAATGTATAATCCAACGGCCGAGACTGAAGATCACGGCGGAACATTCCAAGGAGATTCTCGAATGAACAAGACGACTCGTGTTGCCAACCCCCTCGCCAAGGTAGTGCGCATTGCGCTGATCGGGCTATGGGCCATCGGGGGATCGATGGCGCAGGCGCAGACGTTCCCTGACAAGCCGATTTCGCTGGTCGTGGGATTCGGGGCGGGGGGCGCATTTGACACCGTGATGCGAACGATCGCGGAAGAAATGAGCAAGAACATCGGCCAGCGCGTGAACGTGGACAACCGGGCGGGTGCCGGGGGCGCCATCGCCACGCAGTATGTGATCAGCGCCAAGCCCGACGGCTATACGCTGCTTGCGGCGGGACTGCAGCTTGCCACCGGCCCGCACCTCAACAAGGTGGCCTATAACCCGCAAGCCGACCTGACGATGATCGGGCAGCTGGGCACCGTGCCAGTGCTGCTGCTGGTGAAAGCCGACAGCCCGATCAAAAGCGCCGCCGACGTCGTCGCTCTAGCCAAGACGCGCGGCAACACCGTGAACATCGGCACGGGCGGCATTGGCACCACCGGCCACTTCGGTACCTTGATGCTCGGCAACGCTCTTAAAATCGACGCCACACACGTGCCCTTCAAAGGCGGCGCACCCGCACTGCAGGCCTTGGCCGGCGGTGACGTCGATTTGGTGTTCGACCAGCAATCGGGCGTGATGCAGGGCTTGATTCAGGGTGGCAAGATCCGTGTGGTCGCGGTGATGCAGGACAAGCGCGTCGGCGCCTTGCCCGAGGTCAAAACAGCCGCAGAGTTTGGCCTCAAGCTGGAGGCACCGCTGCAGGGTTGGCAGGGTCTTGCCGTGCGGTCGGGCACCCCGCCCGCCGTGGTGCAGAAGTTGACCGCGTCGTGGAATGCGGCGGTCAGCGCACCGAGCGTCAAGGCGCGCGCCGAGCAGCTCGGCATCGAACTCGAAACCGGCAAGTCGCCCGAGGCATTCCAGAAGCACTACCTGGCCGAGCTTGACCGCTGGGGCGCCTTCATCAAAAAACATCAGATCACGGCAGAATGAATTGCAGGTGACTTCCTTGTTGGTTGCGAAGGGGTTTACGGATGGTTGAACGCATCGTGCTGACGGGTGCGGCTGGAAAACTCGCACGGCGGTTACGTGCGCCGCTTACGCAGCGGTACCGGCACTTGCGCAGTACCGACATCCTGCCACTGGAAGCATGCGCCGCCAACGAAGAGGTGGTGCCCTGCGATCTTGGTGACGCCGCCGCGGTTGAACGCCTGGTGCAGGGCGTGGATGCCATCGTCCACTTCGCCGGTTACCCGCGCGAAGCCGGCTGGGACACCATCATCCCTGCCAACATCGTCACCACCGCCAATCTCTTCGAGGCGGCGCAGAAACACGGTGTGCGCCGCATCGTCTACGCGAGCTCCAATCACGTCATCGGCTTTCACCCCACCGATACGCCCATCGGTCTCGCTGCGGAACTCAAGACGGACTCGCGCTACGGCGTCTCCAAGGCCTTCGCGGAGACACTCGCGCGTTTCTACTATGAAAAATTCGGGCTTGAATCGCTGGGTCTGCGCATCGGCCGTTGTGAAGACCGGCCCACGGACGAGCGCATGCTTTCAACCTGGCTGCATCCGGAGGACATGACGCAACTGGTGACGCTGGGACTCGACCACCCGGTGCGCGCCGACGTCATCTACGGCATTTCGCGCAACGCGCGCAGTTGGTGGCGCAACGACGGCCAGCCCGTTCCTTATGTGCCGGCGCACAGTGCCGACGACTACACCGTCGACAACATGCCGGCGGCGCCTGCTGCATCGCCGTTCCAGGGCGGCTACTTTGCCGACGCGCAGTACGTGGGCGACACCGAGCGTGCAGCGCGCTTCAGACGCTAGCTGATGCGCAAGTGGCGCGGCCCGGCAACCGTGCCTTCGGAGGACCGTTCGAGATGACCAGCACCACCGACGACATTTCTGCCGATCTTCGCGCTAAGTTGATGCACGCATCAGCAGCCAGCATCAGTACGCAACTCATTCGCCGGGGCTTGCGCAATGTGGCCATTCGCGGGGTTCGGCCACTGCGTACGGACCTGCCGACCATGGTGGGGCCGGCCTTCACGCTGCGGTATGTCCCGGCGCGCGAAGACCTCGATGCCTATGGGGCAGGCGGGGACCCCAACAACATTCAGCGCCAGGCCATCGAGGTGGCCCCGGCGGGCCATGTATTCGTTGCGGATTGCCGCGGTGCCGCCGATATTGCGGGCATCGGGTCCATCCTCGGTCAGCGCTTGTTGCAGCGGGGCTTGAAGGGCATGGTGCTGGACGGCGGCGTGCGCGACACGATGTCGTTGGCGACCACGGCGATGCCCACCTATTGCCTGGGACCGGCGGTGCCGCCCAACTACACGGGGCATCACGCGGCTGACATGAATGTCGTGGTCTCCTGCGGCGGGGTGGCGATTTACCCCGGCGACATCATTGTGGGTGACCGCGAAGCCGTGGTCGTGATTCCGCGCCACCTCGCCGCTGAAATTGCCGACGAAGCCGCCGAGATGGAGCGGAGGGAACGCTTTCTCTACGCGCAGATCGAGGCCGGGCATTCCATCAATGGGATTTATCCCCCCAGCGCAGAAACCATGCAGCGCTACCTCGACGCGCTGGCATCCGGCGCGGCGACGTAGAAACAATCGTGCGGGAAGCAAGCGCGTGGTGTGACCGCAACAAGACGGTACGGTGCAATGCGCCGCCGCAATCAATCCGCGGAACTGATCAGCCGTTCGTAGGCTGACACCTACACCAGATCGAGACGGTTTCTCATTCCGAGCCGTGCGCTCGAAATTTAGCATTTGGTCGTCTGTACCCCTCAACCAACAGGAGACGACCGTGCCTGCCACCAAGCCAGTCAAGAAATCTGCCGGAACCGATGCCATCAAGCTGCTGACCGCCGACCACAAGGAAGTGAAAGCGATGTTCAAGGCGTTCGAGGCACTGAAGAAAGACGATGCCAGTGACGACGCCAAGGCCGAATTGGTGCATCGCATCTGCACCGCGTTGACCATTCACGCCACGATCGAGGAAGAAATCTTCTATCCCGCAGTGCGCGAAGCCATTGATGACATCGATCTCATGGACGAGGCGGACGTCGAACATGCCGGCGCCAAGGACCTGATCGCGCAACTGGAAGACGCCAGCCCGGGCGACGACCACTACGACGCGAAGGTCACGGTCTTGGGCGAGATGATCGACCACCACGTCATCGAAGAGGAAGGCGAGATGTTCCCGAAGGCTAGCAAGGTAATCGATACGGGAGTCGTGGGTGCCGAACTCGTGGCACGCCAGGCCGAACTCAAGGAGGAACTGGGTGTGGACGTTGGCGCAGCGCCGCCCCCCAAGCGCAGCGGAGCAGATCGCCGTTCCAGCGCGCGCAAGTAATTCGAACCATTCAAGTGACGAGGTGAGTTGTGGCAACCAGCAAAGCGAAGAGCACGACGAAGTCGACCGGCGGAAAACGTACCGTTGGCCAGCCAGGAACCGGCCATGGCGGTGAAACCCATCAGCAGGTGGGCGCTTCCGCGAAGGCCACCGGTTTCCTCACCACCAATCATGGTGCGCGCATTGCCGACAATCAGAACAGCCTGCGTCTTGGCACGCGCGGCCCGACGCTGCTTGAAGACTTCATCCTTCGCGAGAAGATCTTCCACTTCGATCATGAGCGCATTCCTGAGCGGATCGTGCATGCCCGCGGCTCCGGGGCGCATGGCTTTTTCGAGTGCACGAAGGCAATACCTGAACTCACACGTGCGACCGTGTTCCAGACGAAGGGTAAGCGTACGCCGGTGTTCTGCCGATTCTCCACAGTGGCCGGTTCCAAGGGCTCCAAGGACACGCCGCGTGACGTGCGCGGCTTCGCGGTCAAGTTCTATTCGGACGAAGGTAACTGGGACCTGGTGGGTAACAACATGCCGGTGTTCTTCATCCAGGACGCCATCAAGTTTCCCGATCTCATCCATGCGGTGAAGCCCGAAGCCGACCGGGCGTTTCCGCAGGCAGCCTCGGCGCACGACACGTTCTGGGACTTCGTGTCCCTGATGCCCGAGAGCATGCACATGGTGATGTGGGCGATGTCGGATCGGGGGCTGCCGCGATCGCTGCGGATGATGGAAGGCTTTGGCGTCCACACGTTTCAGCTCGTCAATGCGGAAGGCGACGTCCGCTTCGTCAAGTTCCACTGGCGGCCGCGCCTCGGCATGCAATCCACGTTGTGGGACGAAGCCGTGAAGATTTCCGGCGCCGACTCCGACTACCACCGGCGCGACCTGTGGGAAGCGATCACGACGGGTAATGCACCGGAATGGGACCTCGGTCTGCAGGTGTTCGACCAGGCGTTCGCCGATGCGCAGCCCTACGACGTCCTCGATGCTACGAAGCTCATTCCGGAAGAAGACATCCCGCTGCTGATCGTCGGGCGGATGGTGCTCGATCGCTGGCCCGACAATTTCTTTGCCGAGACGGAGCAAGTGGCGTTCCTGCCGACCAACCTGATTCCCGGCATCGACTTCTCCGATGATCCACTGCTGCAAGGTCGGCTCTTCTCGTATCTCGACACACAGAAGTCGCGTCTTGGCACCACCAACTTCCACCAGATTCCCGTCAACGCACCGAAGTGTCCGTTCCAGAACTTCCAGCGCGACGGGATGATGCAGACGCAGGTCTTCAAGGGCCGCGCCAACTACGAGCCGAACAGTCTGGCGGAAGCCGGCGAGGACGGCGGCCCGCGCGAAAGCCCGCAGGCGGGGTTTGTAACCGCCGGTCATGTCGACATCGAGCAGAACCCCGCGCCGAAGCTGCGCATCCGCGCCGAGCGATTTGCCGATCACTTCAGCCAGGCGCGGATGTTCTATCGATCGCAGCTGCCGATCGAGCAGGCGCACATCGCGTCGGCGCTGGTCTTCGAGCTGTCGAAGGTGGAACTGGAACATGTACGCACGCGGGTGCTGGCCAACCTGCGCAATGTCGATGACGACCTCGCCTCACGGGTCGCGACGGGGCTGGCCATGCCGCTGCCCCCTGCAGCGGTCCCGGCGGCCAAGCCTTTCGACATGAAGGCGTCGCCCAGCCTGTCGATCGTAGCCAAAATGAAGCCAACGCTGGCCGGCCGCAAGGTGGGCATCCTGTTCGCCGAGGGCTCGAGCAAAGCCGACATTGATCGCGTGAAGGCCGACGTCGAGGCCGCGGGTGGATCCGCGATGTTGATCGCGCCGAAGGTGGGTGGGATCAAGGTGAAGGGTGGCATGCTCAAGGCGCATGGACAGCTTGCCGGTACGCCGTCGGTCCTGGTGGATGCGATTGCGCTCGTACTGACGCGCGACGCCGCCGCAATTCTGGCCAAGGAAGGCGCGGCAGTCGACTTCGTACGCGATGCCTTTGGACATCTCAAGGCCATCGGTTGTACCGCCGACGCGCAGCCGTTGCTGGATGCGGCGGGCATTGCGCCGGACGAGGGTGTGACCGGACTCGACCGAAGTTTTGTGAAGGCAGCCGCAATGCGGTTCTTCGACCGCGAGCCCAAGGTGCGGACGTTGGCGTAACGACTGGCACGCGGCACCGAACTCAACCCCGTTCACTTGACGCGCAGTCCTCGGTCAGGGTGCATCTAACGTATTCCCACTCGACAGCCGCGCGCGTTGACCGCGATACTAGCGGGCTATGCCTATATCCCGCCCGTTCATCGCCGCCCGCATCCTGTCCCTGCGATCCCTGTTCGTTGCCGCGCTGGCGGTCGTGGCCTGCCATGCCGTTGCGCAGTCGCCACCGGCCACGCCACGCGCCGTCGATCCGCGGGCGCTGCTGGCCGCCGCCAAGGCGGCCAGTGGTGGCGTCGCCTGGGACGGCCTGCGCTCGCAGCACAGCGAAGTGAAACTCGCGGCCGCCGGTCTCGAGGGCTCGGTCGAGCGCTGGAGCGACATGACGAATGGCCGGTCCGTGCTTCGCTACAGTATCGGCCCGCTGACCGGCGCCGCCGGTTTCGACGGCAAGGTGGTGTGGACGCAGGATGGCGCCGACCCGGCGAAGGCGGAAACGGGCGCCGCGGCGCGCGAGCTGGCGGCCAACGCCGCGTACCGCGACCGCCTCGCCTTTTGGTACCCCGATCGGGCCCGTGCCGCCATCACGTTGAAGGCGCGCGAGGAAGCCGACGGCCGCAAGTTCGATGTCGTGACGATCGTGCCCGAAGGCGGCCGCGCGTTCGAGTTCTGGGTCCATGTCGACACCGGGCTGATCGAACGGCTGGTGGAGCGCGAAGCTGAAGTCACGCGTACGGAGATCTACTCCGATCGCCGCGACGTGCAGGGCGTCAAGATCCCGTTTCTTGTACATACGAAGCGCGGCGATCCGAAGTTCGACGAGATCGTCACCGTGCAGAAGCTCGCCTTCAACACACCGTTGACGGACGCGGTGTTCGGGATGCCGGCCGATGTGGCGGAACTCACGTTTCCCGCCGGCAGCGCCGCGGTCGATGTGCCCTTCGAGGTGCAAAGCGGACATCTGTTCGTCCGCGTGTTGCTGGACGGCCGCGGTCCGTTCCGGATGCTGCTCGATTCGGGCGGCGCCAACGTGTTGACCACCAGGACGATGACAAGCCTCGCCGGCGCGGGCAGGGCATTGCCGGAGAGCACGGAGGTCCGCACGTCCAATATCAACGGCGTGGAGCTTGCCGGGCAACGCTATGTGATTGCCGACATCGATGCGTTCCTCCAAAGGGTCGAGGGCCTGGACGACATCGCGGGGATCATCGGCCTCGAATGGTTCGCCCGCATGCCGATCCGCATCGACTACGCCAAGGGGCGCCTGACGCTGTTCGATCCGGCCCAGTTCAAGGGCGATCGCGCGGGTACCCGGGTGCCCGTCGCTGCGCGCGGGCGGCTGCCGCAAGTGCAAGGCAGCTTCGATGGCGTGGAGGGCGCGTTCGAGATCGACACCGGCAGCCGCGCATCGTTGACGTTGTTGCCGGCCTTCGCCACCAAGAACAATCTCGCGACCAAGCTGGGGGCCAGGATCGAAGCCATAACGGGTGCAGGCTTGAGCGGGCCGGTCCGCGCGTTGCTGGCGCGCGGCAAGATGCTGAAGCTCGGTACCGTCGACGTGCCGTTTCCGGTGGTGGCGATTCCGCTGCAGGCCGCCGGGCCGATGGCGCGCGCCGATCTCGCCGGCAACGTGGGTTTCGGCATCCTGCGCCAGTTCGCGGTGACCTACGACCTGCCTAACGACGCGATCTACTTCGAGCGCTACATCAACTACGGCACCCCGGATATCGCGGACCGTGGCGGCGTGTGGCTCGAGTTGGCGGCCGACGGGTTCAAGGTCGTCGACGTGGTGGCCGCAGGACCCGCCGCCCAGGGGGGGCTGAAAACCGGTGATGTGATCGTCGAAGTCAACGGCCGCGCGTGGTCGGAACTGACGCTGCCCGTGGTGCGGGACATCCTGCGTGGCACGCCGGGCGTGCGCGTGCGCTTCAAGACCACGGCCGGGACCGAGGCCACGGTGGTGCTCCGCGACCTCGTCTGACGGCGCCGACCCTTCCTGCATTGCGCCGCATGGCGGCTGTCGGTTGACCGTGGCGGCAAGTTCTCGAATACTCCGCATCTCGCGTCGCCTGGCGTTCGCCATGCGATGACCTCGCAACACGTGTGCGTGCGGTGCATCCAGCGCCGTGGTGATCCGTGCACCCGCGCATTGGAGAAGTGCCATGATTGCCGCTGTCCCCCGCATGTTCCACGCGCTTGCCTTCGCGGCGCTCTTCCTGTTGCAGTGCGCGGCGGTCAGCGCGGCACCTGCGGTGGACCTGCAGGTGGCCAGCGGCGGCCTGTGGCGCGATGTGGAGCAGCGCGACGCGGTGGTCACCGGCGAACGCCTGATCGTGCCGCAGAGCTACCGGCTGGTGGCGCTCGACCCCGTGGTGTTCGGCGAAATCGTCGCGCTGGCACCCATGGAATTCACCGAAGCGGCGCGGAAGGTGGCCGTGGTGATGACGCTGCCGATGCCCGATGGCAGCACGGGGCGGTTCCAGATCCAGGAAACGCAACTGATGGCGCCCGAACTGGCGGCCAAGTTTCCGGAGATCCGCACGTGGACGGGACAGGGCATCGACGATCCTTCGGCCACGGCGCGGATCGACTGGACGCCGCATGGCTTCCACGCGATGGTGCTGTCAACCACCTTTGGCCGGGTCTTCATCGACCCGCAAAGCCGCGGCGACACGATCAATTACATGAGCTACTACGCGCGCGACCTGCCGCCGCGTGAACGCCGCGGCGCCACCCGCCTGCCGCCCATCGATCTCGGGGCGCTGCTGTCGGGGCCGATGCGGCAACGGTCGGGGTCGGTGTCAGCCTTGTCGTCGGGCACGCAACTGCGCACCTACAAGCTGGCGGTGGCGGCCACCGGCGAATACACGGCGTTCTTCGGCGGCACCGTGCCGCTGGGTCTGGCGGCGATCGTGACCGCGGTCAACCGCGTGGTCGGCATCTACGAGGTGGAAGTGGCCGTGCGCATGCAGCTCGTGGCCAGTAACAACCTCATCGTGTACACGGACGCGGCGACAGATCCTTATACGAACGGTAACGGCAGCACGATGCTGATGGAGAACCAGACCAATCTGGATGCGGTGATCCTCCCGGCAAACTACGACATCGGGCATGTGTTCAGCACCGGCGGCGGCGGCGTGGCCCAATTGCGGGTGCCCTGTGTTGCTGGACTCAAGGCACGGGGCGTCACGGGAAGCCCCAACCCAACGGGCGATGCCTTCTGGGTCGACTATGTCGCGCACGAAATGGGGCACCAGTTCGGCGGCAATCACTCGTTCAACAGCGTCGCGGGCAACTGCAGTGGCGGCAATCGCAATGTGTTGACTGCCTACGAGCCTGGCAGCGGTTCCACGATCATGGCTTACGCCGGCATCTGCGGCGCGGACGACCTGCAGCCCAACAGCGATCCGTATTTCCATTCGGTCAGCTTCGATGAGATCGTCGCGTTCACGACCACCAGCCCCGGCAATACTTGTGGGGTGCAAACACCCACATTCAACATCCTGCCCGTGGTCACCATGCCACCGGGCGGCTTCACCATTCCCGCGAGGACGCCCTTTGCGCTGACCGGCTCGGCCACCGATGCCGACGGCGATGCACTGACCTACAACTGGGAAGAGTACGACCTGGGCAGTGCCGGCGCGCCTGGCAGGCCTACGTTCGCGCCGTTCTTCCGTTCGTGGAGCGCCACCACGAGCCCCACGCGCACCTTCCCCCGACTCTCCAATCTGCTCGGCAACACGCTGGCCATAGGCGAAGTCCTGCCCAACACTACACGCGCACTCGCCTTCCGGATGACGGTGCGCGACAACCGCAGCGGCGGCGGCGGCGTGGTGTACGGCACGCTGGCGTTCGCCGTCACCACGGCGGCAGGACCGTTCGAGGTGACCTCGCCCAATACCAATGTGGCATGGGCGAAGGAAAGCACGCAGACCGTCACGTGGAATGTGGCCAACACGACTGCGGCGCCGGTCAGCTGTGCCAACGTCGACATCCTGCTGTCCACCGATGGCGGCAACACGTTTTCCACCCCGCTGCTGGCGGGTACGCCCAACGATGGCACGCAGCTGGTCACGCTGCCCAATGTGAACACGACCACCGCGCGCATCAAGGTTGCTTGCTCCACCAACGTCTTCTTCGATATCTCGAACGTCAACTTCACGATCGGCGTGAATCCCGGCCCGATCGTGGTCACCACTGCAGCCACCAGCCCCGGGCAGACCGGCGCCACGCTGAACGGCACAGTCAGCAGCAACGGCTCGGCGACCACCGTCACATTCAACTACGGGACCACCATCGCCTATGGCACCACCGTGGCGGCGGTGCCAAGCCCGCTGGCCAGCGGCGCCGTCAACACACCGGTGTCCGCGGCGGTCACCGGACTCGTCTGCAACACGCTCTATCACTTCCGCGTGACGGGTGTGAACGGTGACGGCACCAACAACGGCAACGACCTGACGTTCACCACCTCCGCGTGCCCGATCCTGACCAACACCACGACCACGCTTGCCAGCGACAACAATCCGTCCGCGGCGGGGACCGCGGTGGGTTTCACTGCGACGGTGAACGGCACGGCGCCCTCGGGCACGGTGGTGTTCCGCGATGGCGGCGTCACCATCAGTGGCTGCGCCGCGGTGGCCACGACCGGCAGCGGTGACACGCGCACCGCAGCCTGTACGACCAGCAGCCTGACGGTGGGCACGCACACGATCACCGCCGCCTACAGCGGCAACGCCGGCAACAATCCGTCGACGTCCACGGGCCTCGCGCAACAGGTGCTGGGCGGGGGCCCGGGCACTGCCGTGGTGGTCATCAATCCGTTCGGGCCGATCTCGGTGCAGGGCGCCACGCTCATTGGCCCCATCATCTCCAACTTCCAGTCGGCCGCCGTCATTCAGATGGGCACCACGCCGGGCAACGGGACGGCCTTTGCCGAGATCGATTTCCAGGGCTTGAACGTGGCGCCCGGGACCACGCTCACCATTCGCTCCGGCGCGCCACAGCAGCGCGTGCTGCTGAAGAACGTGACCGGCACGGCCAGCGCGATCAGTGGCTTGCTGCAGGCGCAGGGAGGTAACGGCGCCGCACCGCCGCTCCTCGAACTGAGGAATGCCGCCGGCTTTCTGGTCTCGGCCACCGGTGTCGTGAATGCGCCCTCCGGGCTGCTGGTCGACGCACTGGTCGGCGGCTCGTGGACGACCGGCCAGACCATTACCAACAGCGGCGTGATCGACGGCGGCGGCCTGTTGCAGCTGTACGGCGCCAACGTGAAGGGCGGCGGCGCGCTCAAAGGCAATGCCATCGTCGTGGCCACATTCGGCAGCGCCAACAATCCCGTCAATGGCGGCTTCTTCCTGTTGAATGGACTGCAGCTCTATCCAAGCGCGGGGAACGCGGTGGCACTCACGCTGGCCGCCTACGGTGGCGCACCGCAGGTGCTCAACATGATGATCCACGGCAACGCGGCGGTATGGATGCCGTCGGCATGGCCGGGCGGCACCAACTTTCCGCCCAACAATGCGGTGGTACCACCCGGCGGACTGCGTGCAGCAGGCGTGCCCGATCCGGTCTATGGCGGCGGCAGCATGATCCTGCAGGCGACGGGCAACCTGGCGCTGGTCAACGGCGGCACGAATGACTTCGTGTTCCCCGGCGGCGTGGTGCTGAAGGCCGCGGGCGCGATCGATCTCGCGGGCGTGCTCGTGAACCAGGGCTGGAACACGGCGGGCAAACCGTTCCAGGGCGTGTATCTCGAAGCGCCGGGCATCGGCAGTTCGCTCGGCAACATCCGGATGTACAGCAACGACCTCAACTGGGTGAACTTCAGCACGTTCCCCACCGCGCCGGTGCGCGCGTTCACGCTGGTGCGCAATGGCAATGGCACTGCCAGCTTCGCGGTGGCCGACGCCACGGCGCCGCATCTCAACACGTATTCGATCCTGAGCACCGCCGCAGCCAACGGTCAATGCTGGACGTGCCTCGTCAATACGCAACCTGTGAACATGTTCGGGCCCTGAGGCGGGCGTAGCAGGTGCCGCGTTGACTTGTGCACCCGCTGATTGGAGAAGTGCAATGGCCGCCGTCGTCCCCCGCGTGTTCCACGCGCTTGCATTCGCGGCGTTCTTGCTGCTGCAGGGCGCGGCGGTCAGCGCGGCACCTGCCGTCGACCTGCAGGCGGCCAGCGGCGGCATGTGGCGCGACGTGGAGCAGCGCAGCGTCGTGACCGCGAGGGAAAGGATGACGGTGCCGCAGCGCTACCGGCTGGTGGCACTCGACGCGAAAGTGTTCAACGAGACGTTCGCGCTGGCGCCGCTGGAATTCACGGCCGCCGCGCGGCAGATCGCCCTGGTGGTCACGCTGCCGCTGCCCGATGGCGGCATGGGGCGCTTCCAGATCCAGCAAACGCAACTGATGGCGCCCGAACTGGCAGCCAAGTTTCCGGAAATTCGCACTTGGACGGGGCAGGGCATCGACGATCCTTCGGCCACGGCGCGGCTCGACTGGACGCCGCAGGGCTTCCACGCGATGGTGCTGTCCAGCACCAACGGCCGTTTCTTCATCGATCCGTACAGCCGCGGCGACACGACTCATTACATGAGCTACTACACGCGCGACCGGGCGCCGCCGGATCGCGCGGGCTTCGTCGAGCTGCCCCCCATCGATCCGGAGGGGCGGATGGCGGCGGAGATCCAGCGGCTGTCGCGCGTGACGGCCAACGCGTCCTCCGGCACGCAATTGCGTACGTACCGGCTGGCGGTGGCGGCCACCGGCGAATACACGGCGTTCTTCGGCGGTACTGTGCCGCTGGCCATGGGAGGAATTGTGGCTGCGGTCAATCGCGTCGTGGGCATCTACGAGGTTGAAGTTGCCGTACGCATGCAGCTCGTGGCCAATAACAACCTCATCGTGTACACGAACGCGGCTACGGATCCGTATACGGATAGCGACGGCAGCGCGATGCTCGGCCAGAACCAAACCAACCTGGATGCGGTGATCCTCCCGGCAAACTACGACATCGGACATGTGTTCAGCACGGGCGGCGGGGGCGTTGCCTTTCTTGGCGTGCCTTGCGTCGCCGCCAGGAAGGCGAAGGGTGTGACCGGCAGCATCTCGCCCACCAACGACTCGTTCTGGGTCGACTATGTCGCGCACGAAATGGGCCACCAGTTCGGCGCTGAACATTCGTTCAACAGCATCACGGACAAGTGCGGAGGAACCCCACCAACCCGCAACGCGTCAACGGCCTACGAGCCGGGCAGCGGCTCCACGATCATGGCCTATGCCGGCATCTGCGGCGCGGACGATTTGCAGCCGCACACCGATGCGTATTTTCATACCACTAGTTTCGACGAAATCGTCGCCTATACGACCGTCGGCGCGGGCAATGCATGCGCCGTGACTACTTCGACCGGCAACAACCTGCCGGTGGTCACCATGCCTGCCGGCGGCTTCACCATTCCGGCCAATACGCCCTTTGCGTTGACCGGCTCGGCCACCGATGCCGACGGCGATGCACTGACCTACAACTGGGAAGAATTCGACCTGAGCAACCCTGGCGGCCCGCCGGGTAGGTCCACCGTGTCACCATTCTTCCGCTCGTGGAACGCCACCACCAGCCCCACGCGCACTTTCCCCCGGCTATCCGATCTGCTCGCCAACACGCTGGCCAAGGGCGAAGTGTTGCCCGATGTCACGCGCGCGCTCAACTTCCGCCTGACGGTGCGCGACAACCGCGTTGCCGGCGGCGGCGTGGTGTACGGCACGCTCGCATTCAACGTGACCACGGCGGCCGGACCCTTCGAGGTGACGGCGCCGAACACCAGCGTGACGTGGGCGCCGGCGAGTTCGCAGACCGTTAAGTGGAACGTGGCCAACACCATGGCCGCGCCGGTCGGCTGCGCCAACGTCGACATCCTCTTGTCCACCGATGGCGGCAATACGTTTTCCACCATGCTGCTGGCGGGCACGCCCAATGACGGCACGCAGCCGGTCACGTTGCCCAACGTGAACACGACCACCGCACGCATCAAGGTGGCCTGCAGCACCAATGTCTTCTTCAATATCTCGAACGTCGACTTCAAGATCGGCGCCCCCGGCCCGACCAACACCACCACCACTACGCTCTCCAGCGATAACAATCCGTCGTCGGTGGGCGGGCTCGTGACCTTCACGGCGTCGGTCATCGGCACCGCACCGACGGGCATCGTTGCGTTCAAGGATGGCGGCGTCAACATCGCCGGTTGCGCGACTGTTGCCATGAGCGGCACCGGCAACACGCGCACCGCGACGTGCTCCACCAGCGGTCTCGTGCAGGGGACGCACACGATCGCCGCGACGTACAGCGGCAACACCGGCAACAATCCGTCGGCGTCCTCCGGCCTCTTGCAGCAGGTGGTGGTGGGCGGCATCGGCATTGCCACCATCATCGCCAATCCGTTCGGCCCGATCTCGGTGCAGGGCGCACCACTCGTCGGCAACACCATCTCCAACTTCCAGCCGGTGGTGGTGATTCAACTGGGCACCACGCCGGGCAACGGCACGGTGCTGGCGGAGATCGACTTCCAGGGCCTGAACATCGATCCGGGCACCTCGCTCACCATTCGCTCCGGCGCGCCGATGCAACGCGTGGTGCTGAAGAACGTCACCGGCATCGGCAGCGGCATCAACGGCTTGCTGCAGGCGCAGGGCGGCAACGGGGCGGCGCCGCCGTTCCTGTATCTCGCCAATGCGAGCGGCTTGCGCATCTCGGCCACCGGCACGGTGACCGCGCCGTCCGGCCTCACGCTCGATGCGCTCGATGCGCTCGGCGGCAAGTGGACCAGCGGCCAGGACATCACCAACCATGGCGTGGTCGATGGCGGCAACCAGTTGCAGTTGTATGGCGCCAACGTGAAGGGCGGCGGCGCGCTGAAGGGCGATGCGATCACCTTCGCCACGTTCGGCAGCGCCAACAATCCCGTCAATGGCGGCTTCTTCCTGTTGAACGGCTTGCAGCTTTATCCCAGTACCGGAAGTGCGGTGGCCTTGACGCTGGCCGCCTACGGCCCCGCGCCGCAGGTGCTCAACCTGTTCGTCCACGGCAACGCGACGGTGTGGATGCCGTCGCGATGGCCCGGCGGCGTCATGCTCCCGCAAAACAATGTGCTCCCCCCTACCGGCGGCGGCGTTTCGGAGGGTTACGATCCGGCCTATGGCGGCGGCAGCCTGATCCTGCAGGCCGCGGGCAACCTGGCAGTGGTCAACGGCGGCACGAACAACTTCGTGTTCCCCGGTAGCGTGGTGCTGAAGGCCACGGGCGCGATCGACCTGGCCGGCGTGCTGGTGAACCAGGGCTGGAACACGGCGGGCAAGCCGTTCCAGGGCATGTTTCTCGAGGCGCCGAGCATCGGCAGCTCGCTCCGCAACATCAATCTCTACAGCAACGGTTCGAGCTGGGTGAACTTCAGCACGTTTCCCACTGCGCCGGTGCGCGCGTTCACGCTGATCCGCGACGCCTCCGGCGACGCATACTTCGAGGCGGCGGATGGCACTGCGCCGCATCTCAACACGTATTCGATCCTGAGCACGGCGGCGGCCCAGGGGCAGTGCTGGACGTGCCTCGTCAATACGCAACCGGTGAACATGTTCGGGCCTTGAGGCGCCTTCTCAACGACGTTCAGCCACGACGCGCGAATGCCGTACTAGACGGGCTGGTGCATCGACGTGCGATGGACGCGCGCAGTGTTGACGCTCGGCGCGGCTGGCGCATCGAGGCCACGCGTCCAGCGTTGCAGGTAGCCGATGCTGGCGAGGGCAACGCCGGCACCGCAGAGGGTCAGCACGGCGGCGTTCAGTGGCGTCATGCCGCCATCGATGAGCGCAATGGCGCCCACGATGACCGCGCCAACGCCGACGAAGGCGAAGCGCAGTGCGAGGCCTACGGCCAGCATTTCGCCGGTAAGGCCGCCGGTAAGGGCGCCGGGAGTGGGCTCGGGGGTCGCTACATTCACGTGAATGGTAGTCATGAAATGCTCCTGGTGGATGACGGGTGGATGACAACCACGGGGCATCGCGCCAATGGCCTCACGGTCGGTGATGGCCTTTGCTGCAATGCACAAAACGAATATAGAGACCCGGCCGGCCCGAAGCAAATCGAACATTCGGATGAGTCGCATCAGCAATTGCGATGAGGGGCTGTCATTGCAGCCACAACAAGGGGTGTCCACCGCCCTGCAAAAGCACCCTCCTGCAACACTGCACGCTACAATCGTTTCGCCGCAACCCGCGCGCCCAGTGCGGAACGTCACACTCCCAGAGCGAGGTGTTCTCAAATGGCAACGTTGAACGTCAACGGCAAGGCCCGCAGTTTCGACGCGGAGCCGGACACCCCGCTGCTGTGGGTACTGCGCGAACAACTGGGCCTCACCGGCACCAAGTACGGATGCGGCGTGGCGCAGTGCGGTGCGTGCACCGTCTTGGTCAACGGCGTGCCCACGCGCAGTTGCGTGCGGCCGATCTCCACCGTCAAGGCCAGCGAGAAGATCGTCACGATCGAGGGTCTCTCGCCCAATGGGTCGCATCCCGTGCAGAAGGCCTGGGTGGCGCTCGATGTGCCGCAATGCGGCTTTTGCCAGAGCGGCATGGTGCTGGCCGCTGCAGCGCTATTGAAGGCCAAGCCCAATCCCACGGATGCGGACATCGACGCGGCGATGACCAACATCTGCCGCTGTGGTACCTACAACCGCGTGCGCGCCGCGATCAAGGTCGTGGCCAACGGCGGCAATACCAAGAGCGCTGGCCTGTCGATCCGGCACGTTGACGGGAGCACCACATGAAAGCGCAGCGGGAAGGTGGTCTCGCGCCAGCAAACGTTGCGCGGCGCACGTTCCTGGGCGCCACTGCGGCGGTCTCGGGCGCGCTCTACTTCGGCTTCCACGTGCCCTTCGCAGGCGAGGCGCAGGCGCAAGGCAATGCGCCTTCGACGCCCGGCACCAACACGCCGGAGATGAACGCATGGGTCGTCGTGATGCTGGACGATACGGTGGTGATCCGCATCGTGCGCTCGGAAATGGGCCAGGGCACGTTGACGGGCCTCGCGCAATTGGTGGCGGAGGAACTGGAGTGTAATTGGGCGAAGGTCACGACCGAATTTCCCACGCCGGGGCAGAATCTCGCGCGCAATCGCGTGTGGGGCAGCTTCTCTACCGGTGGCAGCCGTGGCATCCGGGAATCCCACGAATATGTGCGCAAGGGCGGTGCCACGGCGCGGATGATGCTGGTGCAGGCGGCCGCGGATGGCTGGCAGGTGCCAGTGGGTGAATGCGTGGCGGCGGAAAGCGTGATCACGCACACCCCGTCGGGCCGCACCACCACGTACGGCAAGGTCGCCGCCGCGGCGGGGAAGCTTTCGCCACCCGCCAATGTGCCGCTGAAGGATGCCAAGGACTGGAAGATCGCCGGCAAGCGTCTTGCGCGACTTGATACCGCCGACAAGGTCACCGGTGCACTGGTCTACGGCATGGACCTGCAGATGCCCGGCATGCTCAACGCGGCGATCAAGGATTGCCCGGTGTTCGGCGGCAAGATCCGCAGTGTGGATGCCACCGCCACGATGAAGCGCAAGGGCGTGAAGAAAGTCGTGCGCGGCGGTGACTCCGCTGTGGCGGTAGTGGCCGACACGTGGTGGCACGCCAAGACCGGGCTCGATGCGCTGAAGATCGATTGGGACTACGGCCCCAATGTCACGGCGTCCAGTGCTGCGTTCGCCGAAGTGATGAAGGCCGGGCTCGATGCCAACGATGCCGTGGTCGGCAACCAGGTGGGCGACGCGCGCGCCGCAATCGCGGCCGCGCCGCGCAAGATCGAGGCGGTGTATTCCTATCCGCACCAGAACCAACGAAGCCACGGGCGAGCTTCATCGCCCAGGCGGCGGTGGAGTTGCAGTTGCCGGAGGAAACGCTCAAGACCGATCTCGGTCGGGTGCTGCTCGAACTCGAACGCGTGCAGGACGAGCAGATCCGCAATGCGCTCACTCCGCAGCCGCTGAGCGTGGCCATCGCTGAGGACGAGCGCCGCGAAGCACTGGCGTTGCTGCGCGATCCGGCGTTGCTCGAGCGCATCCTGGCCGACTTCGAGGCCTGCGGCCTGATCGGCGAGCGCAGCAACATTGTCAACTCCGCCTATGCTAACCGGACTTACCATGGGGCCACCTCACTTCCCCGAGCTGGTTCCGATGGCCACTACCGACCGCCGCTTCTTCAAGGAGCTCGGTGCCCGCATTGCGCAGGCACGCAAGGCGCAAGGCTTGACCCAGGAAGTACTCGCCGCCGAACTGGGCATCGCCCAGCAGACGCTGGCGCACTACGAGGTCGGCCGCCTGCGGGTACCGGCGTCGATGTTGCCGACGCTGACCCGGCTGCTCGCGCTGCCGATCGAGGAACTGCTCGGGGTCAAACCGGCGCCCGGCAGGCGCGGACCGGCCCCGCGCCTGCAGCAGCACCTCGAGCGCATCGGCCAACTGCCCAAAGCCAAGCAGCGTTTCGTGCTGGAAATGCTCGATACCGTGCTGCGCAAAGCCTCGTGAAGGCCGTGGTTCCGGTCGCGGTCGAGCGAATCGAGCGGGCGATCCTCGTCCTGCGCGGCCACAAGGTCATGCTCGATGCCGACCTGGCGGCGCTCTACGAAGTCTCGACCAAAGTATTGCTGCAGGCAGTGAAGCGGAACCTGGAACGGTTCCCCGCGGACTTCATGTTCCAGTTGAACGCGGAGGAGTTCCAGGTTTTGAGGTCACAATTTGTGACCTCAAAGGCACCCGGCCGCGGCGGCCGCCGCTACGCCCCGTATGCCTTCACCGAGCAAGGGGTGGCCATGCTCTCCACCGTGCTCAACAGCCCGCGCGCCGTTGCCGTCAACATCGAGATCATGCGTGCCTTCGTGCGTCTGCGCCTGCTGCTGGCCTCGAACAAGGAACTCGCCCGCCGACTCGATGCCCTCGAAGCCAAGACCGACGCCCAGTTCGCCGCCGTGTTCGAGGCCATCCGGCAACTGATGACACCGCCCGAACCGAAGAAGCGGCCGATCGGCTTCGTGACGTCAAAGGAGAAGTAGCGGAACGATGCCCGCTCTGGGTCGGGCGTCGACGCGAAAATCGTGGTACCTACCGCACGCAGATCAGTTCAACCAAGGGCCGCACCACAAATAGCCCCGTTGAAGCACCGTGACCCGCCATGATTCTGTATTGAGGAGCAAGCAATCGATCTGATAACCGTCGATGCCAGCGGCGACGTCGAATGCTATGACGTCCGTCGGCCCCCAGCTAATCATGCCAACAATGTTGCTCTGCCAGAAATGGCGTTGATAGACCTTTGAAGATTTTTTCTGATTAAAGTCATAGATCCAGATTGCTTTTTCGTTGACATACGCCAGCCGTTTTCCATCGGCAGACCAGCTTGGGTTCTCACCCTTTACTAAAGAGTGATGCGACCTCGTGGTCAAGTCTATGACATCGATCCAACCAACGCCATTTGCGATGGCAAGTTGTTGCCCATGGGGACTCCAGGATATTTGACTTGCTCTGGTGAGCGACGTTGCGATTACTTCCTCTCTTCCCGCATCAAACAATTGCCGCACCCTGAGTTCGCATGCATCGGCATTGCACACCAGGAAGGCCACCTTACTGCCATCCGCATTGAGCGCCACACGCTGTAACCCCTGTCGCTCAAAAATCTTTCGCCATTGACGAGATTCGTAGTCGACCACAAAGAATCCCAACTGGTCGTTGGCCGACTTCCCTTTCTCGAATCCCACAATGCCGAGACGTTTGTAGGCACTGGTAACCGAAACGATGTTCTCGAATACGTCGTCGATGACCTTCTTGGGCTCGGATAAGGGGGTCGTTTCTCGCTGATAAACGCTGTCGATGCTCCAAACGACGATACTGCCAAACACTTCCATGGCATATGTGCCCGCAAGTATCGCGACGACGCGGAGAATGGCTGTGGCGCCGATCATTATCGGGGCTTGGGTATACGATCGTTGATGCCCGGCGCCGAGCCGAGCCCACTTGGTACACCACCTGCGCAGCAGAGTCTTGCTAGGTCGCCCGCAAATGTATTGCTGTTGGTACCCGTGAAACTATAGCCGCCTATCGGATAGGTAGCAGTTGCGTCCTTGATGCATTGTTCAGGCGCACTACATGGTTTCGGCTTGCAGTCCGCGCAGTCGCCGCCTGCATCGCGAGAGTCACCTACGCGGGGAATGCCGACAGTGCCTCCACCACTGCCAGGCCCCGGGTATAGTCCGTAGGAAATACCATCGACAACGAAATAACAGTGGCGTTGTCTCCCCGCAGTTCCGGCGAGGAAACTGTCGAGCAGCCGACAGCATATTTGAGCTTTCAGTCCGTCAGGATCAATCAGCGCCAGTGGATTACCCTTCACATACACGTACGTATTGATTCCGCCGTTGATCCCAATCGGATCGCTCTGCGTGTACCTTCCGATCGCCGGATCGAAGTCCCGGAAGTAGTTGTAATGCGTTCCCACCTCGGCATCAAAATACTGACCCGGGAACCGCAATGCGTACTTGAAAACGCCGATCCCGGAAGGATTCTCATTGGTGGCGTTGTTTCCGAATGCGTCAACGTTGTCCCATCGCCACAGGATTGCGTTATCGCTTGGTCGTGTAACTGCCCGTGGCGACCCAAGATGGTCGCTGTGCACGTAATAAATTGCGATGGGTGTGGGGTTTCCGGGCCCCGTTGGCCGCAGGGTCGCCACCGGAAGATTGTCGAGCCAGACGGTCTCCTGGAGCAAAGCCCCAGCGCTGTCATATTCGCCGAGCAATTTTCCTTGCTCGTCATAGACGAACAACGTAGTTGTACCGCCAACGGACTTCATTACTCGCTGCCCAAGGCCGCTCACACCGTACGTGGCCAATGGAATCCCAATGCTTTGCACGCCGGTAAGCCGATTGGCGTTGCTGTAAGTGAAGTCAAGCGTTGACGCACCGCCCATGTAACCAGGATTTATCGGACCAGTCATGGCCTGAAGTTTGTTGCTCGTTGCCGGATAGGACAGCGCAACCGCGCCGCCGTCCAAATTGTAGGCAAGACGGTTGCCCAAGGCGTCGTAGGTGTATTGCGTTGTGTGGGCTACGGGATTGCCTTGTTGCGCGACGGTTAGGCGATCGACGACATCGTACTGGAAGGATCCGCTGCGTGTCGGCGCAATGGGGTCTTCAATCGAATTGATTCTGCTTGCGGCATCAAAGCTCAAGTCATTGCGAAGCAGTGCTGATCCATTCCGGAATTGCCATGACGCAAGGCGCCCGTCGGTATCGAAGTAGCGGAAGGTGTACAGGCCGTTCGCCCACTGCCAGGCGCCAATAGGGCCGAAGGGCGTGCTGAGTATCGTGCTCGCGAGTGGCGCTCCGTTGATGGTAACGCCCGCAATTCGATTGTTGAGATAGCTGTAGCCAATCTGCTGCCCGGAAGGCGTCACCATTGTGGCTAGTTGGCCCGCCACGTTGTATGTGTATTGGACCGCCCGCGCGATGCTTCCGATCGTCTGCGTCTTGCTTGCCACGCGTCCTTTGCTGTTGTATCCCCACGCCGTGGTGGCCACCGTATCCACCAGTTGTGTCATGCGGCCCTTGGCATTCGATCCGGCGTCATACGTGTACACGTACGTCTCGGTGGGAGTGCCTGATTTGCCATGGGACACCTGGGTAGCACGATTGAGGGAATCAAAAATGTACGTGCTGGATACACCGCGCGCATCGACCTTGGTCAACAGATTTCCAGCGGCATCGAAAGTGTTCTGGGAGATACCAGTGTCAGGGCAGGACAACTTGATTTGATTACCCAAAGCATCATGCGTGTTATTCGTAATGTTGCCGCGGGCGTCCGTGACCTGCGCGAGATTGCGGCCCGCATCATAGGAATACGCCGTATTCTTGTTGTTTGGATCCAGAAGCTGAGTTAGTCGATTCAACGCGTCATAGCTACTGCTGGTAACGTGACCCAGCGGGTCGGCGACCGAGGTCACGTTGCCGTTGGCGTCGTATGAGTAGGTTGTTGTTTGACCAACTGCGCCTATTTCGGTGGCCAAACGATTCAGCGAATCGAAAGTACGGCCGCGAGTACGGGCGAGGACACCGCCAAAGTCGAAAACGTCCTCCCGGGTTCGATTCCCCATCGCATCAAGCGTGTATACGATCATGTTGCCCAGGCCATCTTGAACCCGCGTCAGGCGATGGGCTTGATCGTAAGTGTACGCAAGGGTGGAACCATCGGGCGTAGTGACGAGAGTCAATTGTCCGACCCCATCATAAGTGTACGCAGTGATTTCCCCACCGACGTTGCGGCTGGTAATGTGACCCAGCGCGTCGTAGGCAAGGGTCGTACTCACCCCATTGGGATCAGTTGTGGCGAGAAGGCGACCATTCGCGTCATAGCTTGCGAAAGTTGTGACATGGCCAAGTGGATTGGTAATTGTGGCCAGGTTGCCACGCTTCGCTGGCGTAGGGTCGGTAAGCGGGTAGTACGTGTAACTCGTAACATTGTTGTTGGGATCGGTCGCCGTGAGCACCTGGCCATAGGTGTCATAGGTCCATCGAAAGACGCGGGTTACGGTTGTGCCAGTGCCATCGTTCCTCGGACCAGTGACAGTCTTTTGCGTTTGATTGCCGTTTGCATCGTAAACGAACGTCGTTACTCGATTGCCTGCGGCAACCGTTTCCGTGATCACTGCGGGAAGTCGAAACACGGGATGCCATTGCGTTGCCGTCGTCCCAGCGGCATCTGTCTTCGATGTCTCGAGGTTCCGTGCAAGGTCGTAAACCCACGTCGTCGTATTGTTGCGGAAGTCGGTCAAACCTTTGAGATTGCCATTCGCGTCGTACGAGGCGAGCTTGGGTACGTTGCCGCCGCACGCGGCGCACGGCTGCGTCGCGGCGCCGACTTTGATTATCCCGAGAACATCGCCGAAGGAGAAAGTGCGAGCGGTGCCGAGCGCGTCGGTCGCGGTCGTAGTCCCATTGGCATTGAAGGCGAGCGCGATGCGATTAGCGCCGCCGGCATGCTCGCTGGATACGACACGCCCCGTTGCGTCATAGGTATAGGTTGCGAATCGCGTTCCGTTTTGATCCACGATACCGGTCATCGCGAACGGCTGGTCCGTTAAAGCTGTGAACTGAGGCTCGTTGTAAAAGTATTGCTTGGCAGACCCGTCCGGGTAGGTGACGCTGGCCAGCGCGCCCGACGTGGAATACGTATACAGGTACTGCTGTCCGGCGGGGTTCTTGAACGAGGCAATGCGACCCGACGCGTCGTAGAAGAACTCAAGGTAGCGGCCAAACGCATCCTGTACCCGAGACAGAAACGCGCCGGAATACGTAAGGGTGAGGGCCATGCCACCCTTGAACGTAATGCCCACCAGCTTGCCACTGGAGTCGTAGCTTTCGATGTCGTCATTCGTATTGGTGACGACCCATCCCGCGGTGTTACCTCCGGAGTCAGTTAGTTGAGTGAGCTTTTCTGTGATGTCCGGAGTTGTTCCAAGGTAGGTTCCGTTTGCTTGCCTCCGGAATGAGACTGTTTTTCCATCAGCGCGACGTGCTAACGCCCATGCGTTGAGCGAAACATCAGGAGCGAAAATCGAACGTTGAAAGGTGTGTCGCCACCCCTTTCCTAAGCCGATATTGTCGAAGCTTTGCGAGTTGTAGCTTCGTGTCAGGCTCAGAAGACCGCGCTTAGGATCCTGAAAGTCCACGTCCTCATGGAACTTATTGCCGGTACCCAGATTGACTGGGTTCCCGGCCATTGCGAAGGGCGATGGACATGAACCGAGGTTTCGCAGGTCTTTGGGAATGCCGCGCCAACAGACGTCCGGAGCCTGGAGTTGAAGTGAACTCGGGGACACTCCGCCAGGCTCTGGGCGGTAATTGCCCAAGTAAAAACCCGTTGGGCAAATCGCACCACGCATCCGCCAAATGAGAGATAACGTAGGCTGATATATCGGCGTGCATCGTTGAGGAGGACCGGTGTTATCGATCGACAATCGATATAAATTTGACAGATTTTCAATACCCCATGAGTTTGTCGGTATAGGAAAAGTAATAATCGGGCCGCTACCTCCAGCGATAGCGTACTCCCATTGCTCTCCCACTTTCACCGGCGACGAACCGCATTCGAGCAAGCGTGGACTGACCGCTATCACGGCCTGAAGCGCTTCCGTCTCCGAAGAAAAACCCTTTGGATCTCCGGGAGCGCCACTACCAGGTAGCGGCGGTTGGTTCCAAATACCTGGAAACGCGAAGGACCCGTACACAGGGGCGCTCCATGTTTCTATAGGAGCGCACATACGCATCTCGTGAAGCGGGGTCAATCCATAGTTGAAGCAGGCTTGACCTCCTTGCTGGGCGAATGCAACCGTGGAAAGGGTCGCACAGAGAATCAGAATCGCCATCCCGACGTACCGCGCAAGGCCTCGAGCAATTGCCAAGTCAACCGGTAACCCCAGTGCCCTGGCGCTGACTGCCTTCCCGAACGGGCAATGGAATCTGCGTGTTTTCGACGGTACGATAGCGCGGTCGGTCAGCATCTGCATCACTCGCCTATGGCAAGACCGTCTGCATACGCACCACATTACCGGCGCCATCGTAGGTGTACTGAATGGTGCGTTGTGGCGCGGATACGGCAAAGCTCTGATCCACCAGCGGTGCTGCCCGGTAGAAAGCATTACCTGGCTGTGTCGCCCGGATCGTGCAGGCGCCTTGTGCAACCGGGCTGACATTTCCACCGGAGACGGAACACGTCGCGGCAGTTGCGGATGCAAAGCTCACCGGCAAACCCGAGGAAGCGCTCGCGGTGAGCGCCCTCGGTGACGAATTGATGGGCAAGTCAGGCACGGGACCAAACGTAATCGTCTGCATGCCAATGACTGCAAACGAGCGATTTACATTGGGAGCAGGCAGGTAGGTTGCATCGCCGTCCTGCGACGCTTCAATTGTGCAAAGACCGACCGCATACATCGTCACCGTCAACGCGTCGACGAAACTGCAGACGGCGGTTGTCATCGGCGCAAAGGCCACCGCTAGCCCCGATGACGCGGTGGCTGATATCGCGAAATCGGGATTTCCCAAATCGCGATCGGCTAGTGCCCCGAACGTGATCGACTGACTCCCCTGCTGCACGTAGAACGTTTGCAGAACGCCGGTTGCAGCGAGATAGTTGGCATTACCACTCTGCGATGCCCTGATGGTGCACGCATCCATCCCAATGATCGTCACCGTGTTGCCACCCACCGTACACACCGCGGTGGTTGTCGAAGCAAAGGTTGGTGCCAAACCGGACGAAGCGGTGGCACTGACAGTGAACGGGGCCGTACCGAACTGACGATCAGCCAGCGGCGCAAACGAAATGGTCTGGCTCGCTTTCACGACGGTAAAGCTTCGACTGATGCTGGGTGCCGCGCTGTAATTGGCGTTGCCGGCTTGCTCCGACTTGATAGTGCATGACCCAGCGGCAACGATAGTGACCGTTGCCGTGCTTACCGTGCAGACAGCCGTGGTCGTGGAAGAGTAGGTAACGGTCAGTCCCGACGAGGCGGTGGCGCTTACGGTAAAGGGGGCGTTGCCGTAAGTCTTGCCGCCGAGCGCAGCGAAAGTGATCGTCTGGGCGGCCTTGGCAACCGTAAAGGTCCGATTGACATCGGGGGCTGCGTTGTAATTTGCGTTCCCTGCCTGGGACGCCCGAATTGTGCAGGTACCGGTTGCAACTATTGTGACGGTCGCGACGCTCACCGTGCAAACACCAGTGGTAGCCGATGAGAAGGCCACCGCGAGGCCTGATGACGTCGTAGCGGCTACGACAAATGGCGAGCTTCCAAAGGTCTTTCCCGCCAGCGACGCGAACGTAATCGTCTGATTTGCCTTGGCGATCGTAAAGCTCCGATCGACGTTCGGTGCCGGGGCATAGGTCGCATTTCCCGCCTGGGAAGCTCGAATCGTGCAGGAACCGACCGCAACGATTGTGACGGTCGCCCCACTAACCGTACACACCGAGGTTGTGAGCGAGGAAAAACTGACGGCTAAACCTGATGAGGCGGTGGCGCTAACCGAAAAGGGAGCGTTGCCGAACGTCTTGCCGGTGAGCGTCGCGAAGGTGATGGATTGCGCTGTAAGCGCCATCGCACTTGGCGCGACTGCAAGCAGTGGAGCCAACACGGCCCAACGCAATAGTCGAAACCCATAGCTCCAAAAAGGTGGGCGACTTACGACAAACATACGCGCGGTAGGCCAGCCCCTATGGCCATTTGGTCGCTCGTAAGATGTCACTTTGCGCTCCCCTCCCTGGGAGTGATAGTGCTTTGCGTATTCGAGACAACCCGTTCGAACAAGCCAACATCTCCGCTCGAATCGGCGCTATCCTTGCGACAGTACGCTGACTTTCAGATCAACGCCATCTGTCGCAAGTGACAGTTGCGCGCACTTTCGATCACAGATAGCTAGTATTGCGACAGGTTCGTCGACATCCGGATCCAACGCAAACGCTTTCTTCGACGAACGTTCGCCTTGCGCGCGCAGAGAAATCGGGGTAAGTGCCTTTTTCCCCAAGAATTGATCTTGCGCGGGCGAGTTGGGACTGTGACACCGGCCTATTGGGATCGCCGCTCAAGATTCTCACTTGCGTGCTCTCAGAAATCTGAAATGCGCCAGAAACGGCCACGCGATTTCCCGATGACGTGAAAGAAAAGGGCGGCAGGGTTGCCCCCGTCGCCCTTCATGCAAACAGCAGTCGCGATATTACTGCGGCGCGCACATCACCACGATATCAGCCCCGTCGCCTTCGGCGATCCAGTTCCTGGCCACCATCTGGTCGCGCACGGCCTTGTCGATCGTATAGCGATGGTTGGCATCGACGCGATTGGAAAACACGCGATAGACGTTGACCTGACCGGCGCCGCAATTGCCGAGATTCGGCGGATACAGGTAGAAGAAGGTGGACGACTCGAGGGTGAATGTCGGGTTCCTGGTCATCGTGCCGTCGCATTCATTCTTGTCGCGCCCGAAGAAGTGCCCATCCCCCAAGCCTGGCGGAATGTAGATGCGGCACACCGCGGAGGTCCCGGCCTGCGTGGTGACAAATGCCTTGAACGACAGACCGGTGCGCGCCCAGCCCTTGAAGGTGCCGTTGTCGAGCTTGGCGATTTCGTCGGCCGCATAAGTGATGAAGTAGTGGTCGAGTGCAGCGTTGTAGAACTCGATGACAGTGACCGGCGTCCCTGCAGATGGTTGCGAGGCCTTTACCGCGGCGGCGGCATCGAGGAGGCCGTAGCCCCACGTGTAGTTGGGGTTGGGCGGCACATCGGGTGCCCCGGGATTGAAGACCGGCAAGTTAGTGGAGAACGGATTGGTCTGCACGGTCGAGTAGAGCCGCGCCTTTACTGTCTCCGGCGTCATCGACGGGTCCTGTTGCAGCATCAGCGCCACGGCGCCGGCAATGTGCGGTGTGGCCATGCTCGTGCCGTCCGAACCATAGTGCACGCCATCGGCTTCGATGGTGGACGGTTCCGCCGGTTTGGCCTTGTCCGCTGTCAAAGACGCCATGATCTTCGACCCCGGCGCTGTGACCTCGGGCTTCATGATCGGCGGGCACTTGACCGGATTGCTGCAATTGCGCCGCGGACCGCGGCTGCTGAAATTGGAAATGTCGGACACGGCACCGCTGGAGGCGTCAGTACTCGGCCCATTGATGCTGGTCCATGCCGTGCGCGTGTTGTACGACGCCACGGCGATCACGCGGCGTGCGCTTGAGACGTCGGTCAGGATTTCGGTGGTGATCGGCGCGACGTGATCCGTGAACACCGGGCCGGTGACATCTTCGCCATTGACGATCGAAAACGGGTGGCTGCCACCCGCGACGACGTTGCCGACCAGCGTGATCTTCCACGCGCCCTTGACGAGCGGCGAAGCGTTGGTGGTTCCGATGGCGACCTTGATCTGCCGGTCGTCATTGTTGGCGAGTACGCCGGTGGAGGCGAATTCGACCCCGCCGCATGCCGTCTGCAGCGTGCCCGGGGTATCGCCCGGATTGACGGTGATGGTGGCGGCACAGCCGGGGCCCTGCACGTTGACGCCGTAGTTGTTGGTGCCGGGATACCAGACCTCGAGTTCCGCGCCGGTGCTGGCCTCGGGAATCGTGAAGCCCACCGTCTCGCTCGCGCCCTGCGTGATGGTGCCGGTGGCGCGGATCGGGGCGGTGGCTTCGTTGCCGGCCGCACCCACGAGAATGACTCCGGGGCCGGCGAGATTGCTCATGGCGGTTTCGTAGTTCGACGTGCCGTCGCGCGCGCCGAAGTACGAGCCGAAGCTCATGTTGATCACCAGCGGGCGGCCCAGCGCGGCGGCCGTCGCCTTCATCCAGGCAATCGCATCGAGCACCCGCGCATTGCCGTTGCCGTTGGACACGAGGATGTCGGCGGACGGTGCCATGCCGATCATCCGGTACGCAAGTTGGCCGTTGCCGGAGGCCTGCCCGTTGCCGGCAGCGATGCCTGCAACGTGGGTGCCGTGGCCGTCGGTATCCTTCTGCGTGCAGGCGGCTGGGTCACCGGCGATGGCGGCATTGATCATCGCGGCGGTACATACGCCGCCGTAGGCATAGCCCGCCGGGGGCGAGCCCGCCGCGCCGGTATCCCGCTGATCCCAGATCGCAATCACGCGCGTGGTGCCGTCACCGTTCCTGAAATCGCGATGCCTGAAGTCGATGCCGGAATCGATGACGCCGACGATCACGCCGGCGCCGGTGCCAGCACTCCACGTGGGCGGCGTACCGACGCGCAGCGTATCGGCGCGTGCCGCGGGCACGCTCCTGTCGAGCCGCAGCGGTTGCGCGCGTGCAGCCTCGATCGACACGACGCTTGGCAGCGCCGCGATGGCAGCCAGCTTGCCTGGCGGGATGTCGACGGTGGCGATGTTGCCCATCACCGCGCGCACGACGCCGCCTTGCGCTCGTACCGCATCGAGGTTGCCTTCAAAGCGCAGGATGGTCTCGATCATGGCCCGGTCGGTGGCGGGCTCGATGCGCATCAGCTTGCGCGAGATGCCGGCGGTGCCGTTCTTCGCGATGGCGGACAGCGTGGCGTCGAGCTTCTGCGCTGGCGCCACCGTTGCGGCACTGACGGACAGCGCCAGCGGCGTGATCAACACCGCCAATGCGAGAGCGGTCCAGCGGGACATTGCAGTAGGCCTGTGAGCCATCATATTGCCTTGAGAGATATTAAAGTCCCAGCCACTCGATCGCGGCGGTCTCGACCTGCGGATTGGGAACGAGGAAACCCTTGTAGCCGACGGTGTCGAGGGCTTCCTTGCCACCCTTCGCGTCGCGCAGGCCGATCAGCGCATCGCGGATGCGCGCCTGCTCGTCGGGCGGCATCTTGCTGGAGACGATGAACTGCTTGATGGGTACCGGCTTCGACTTCACCAGCACCTTGCCCCCCTTGTCGGTCCAGCCCTTGACGACCGCGTTGGCGGCCGTGGCGGCGACCATCGCGAAACCGTTCTCGAGGTAGAACGGCACGGCGTCCTGGTAGCGCGTGGTGATGACGCGGACAGTGGCCGGCGGAGGATCGCGGTCAGCCGTCCACTTGATGTTGTCGGTGCGCAGCATCGCGCGGACCATCACGGCGGTGATCGAATCGGGATCGGGCGTGACCAGCGTATGGCCCTTCAGCTCGCCCAGGCCCTTGAGCGGCGTGCCCGGGAGCATCAGCATCGAGACGGTGTATTCGGTGAAGCCGGTGGTCCAGGCCACGGACTTGTACCGTCCCGCCTTGATCTCGGCCATCGATACATGGGCCGGATGGATGAACGCGACGTCGTATTCCTGGGCGGCAAGGCCGGCCCGTACATCAACGTAGGACGGGACCAGCACGGTGCGCACCCGCCGGCCAGTGGCCCGGGCCAGCACGTCAGCGATCGGCGCGAACTTGTCCCGGATTTCCTTCGGCGTGGCCTGGTAGGTGACGCCCTCCGTCACTGCAAAGACGAGTTCGTTACCCTGGCCGTGGCTGTTGCCGGCCAGCAGCACCGACATCAACAGGATTGCAACGAGTTTCCCCACCATCGCGACCACTCCCCCAAAAACGCTATTTGTACTCTGAAACGCGAAAGATCGCGGCGCAGCTTCGTGGCTGCGGCGCGTCCCCGGCCCCGCGGTCAAACTGGTGGCGGTCGGAGCGGCGCCGAAAGTGGATGCAATAGTCGCGCCAAGGGGCCACGTGAAAGGCGACAGTGTAGACGACAACGGCGGCGGCGAGGCCGGTCTCTGGCGGTGGCGCAGCAGGCCGTAAGTGTTGGCGTGGATCCCTTGGCAGGTTAAAGATCGCAGCGTGGGCGGCCGGGACAGGCGAGTTGGGCTTTCCCTTAACCGGCAGCGTGCCGCACCTCGCCACCGAACTCTTCAAGATGCGCACCGGCACCGACTTCACCCACGTGCCGTACAAGGGCGGCGGTCCGGGTGCGGATCTCGTGGCCGGCCACATCGGCGTGATGTTCGCGAGTCCGATCGAGGTGTCGCAGCATGTGGCGGCCGGCACGCTTCATTGCCCGCGAACGCGAGCAGTGGGCGCAGGCCGTCAAGGTGTCCGGCGCGAAGATCGAATAGGTTTCCGGCCTCCGATGGCAACCTCGCTCGCGCGTCCCAACATCCTCTGGTACTGCGCCGACCAGGTCCACCGCAACGGCAACGCGTATTTTCCGCCGCACGAGAAGCTCGTCACCCGAATGTTCGCCGACGCCGGCTACGACTGCGGCCTGATCGGCAAGTTGCATCTCTCGGCGGCGAAGAACTTCGAGACGCGGCCGGATGACGGCTACCGCGCGTTCTACTGGCGTCACCATCCGACGCCGGACGCGGCGCGCGGGCACGATTACGATTCGTGGCTGCGGCACGCGCCGCCCGAGAAGCTCGATCGCGTCAAATATCACCTCGACGCGATGATGGGGACGATCGGGATCGGGCCGCCGCGGTTCGCGAATTACTAGGCATCCTGGTGGCGGTCCGCGCGGCCTCTCCGGCGTGGCACGGGGAACCGGCATAGTATCCGGCGTATGACCGAGGACCCTGCCGCTGCGTTGCCACCCGAGTCCGCCAGGAGCATCTCGCATGACGAGATGAATGCGTTGCCGATCCGGCGCTATGAAGGCCCCATCCATGTCGTTGCCGACGACCAGGATCTGCGGCGGGCCATGCAGGACATCCTGCAGGAAGGCGTGGTCGGCTTCGACACCGAGACGCGGCCCGCTTTCAAGCCTGGCGAGAGCTACCTGCCGTCCATCGCACAGTTCGCGACCGGCCGCGCGGTCTACATCCTGCGGGTCCAGCAGCAGGAGACGTTCTGCGCCATGCAGCAGATCCTGTCGGCGGGGAGTGTCATGAAGGTGGGCGTGTCGGTGCGCGACGACCTGCGCAACCTCAGCAAACTGTTCGAGTTCGATGAACAGTCGGTGGTTGACCTCGGCAAGGTGGCGAAGCGCCATGGAATGAAGCAGACCGGCGTGCGGAACCTCGCCGGAATTTTTCTCGGCACCCGGATTCCCAAAGGCGCGAAGACGACGAACTGGGCCGCACGGTCGTTGACGCCGCAGCAGATCACCTACGCGGCGACCGATGCGTGGGCATGCCGGGAGCTCTACCTGCGCTTCCGCGAATTGAAGCTGGTCGGGTGACGGCGCCTACAACGGCGCGCACATCACGACGAAGTCCGGACCATCGCCCTCTGCCAGCCAGCCGTTGCCGACCATCTGGTCGCGCGTCGCGCGGTCGGTCATGGTGCGGTGATTCGCATCGGCGCGATTGCTGAAAACGCGATAGACCGGCGTCGACCCGGAAGGACACGTCCCTGCCGTCGGCAACACGACGTGGAAAAACGCGGACGCCTCCAGCACGAAGTTTGGATGCTTCGCCATCGTGGCAGCGCATTCCGCCGTGCCGCGGCCGAAGTAGTGCGAGTCGCCCAGCGCCGGCGGAATGTACAAGCGGCATACGGGCGATGTGCTGGCACCGCCTGACGCGTAGACGTTGAACGCCTTGCCCGTGCGCGTCCATCGCGTCGGCGTCAGTCCGGCGTCGAGGTTCGCCTGTTCCGCCGCCAGTGACGTGATGAAGTAGTGGTCGAGGCTCCCGTTGTAATACTCGACGACGGACGTTATCGCCGGGGGCGGCAACGACGTCAATCCGCCCAGCCGGAACTGCAGCGGCACGAGCATCGCCTGTTTCGCCTGGTTGATCGTCTGCCAGTCGTCGTTCAGGATGCCGCCGGTGTCGCCGGAGTTGGGGTTCCACGACCAGTACGTCCAATGGATGCCGTCGGCACCGGTGCCGAGATAACTCGCGAGCGCGGCCAGCCATTGCGTGTCGGACACGGTGAGGAGCTTGGTGCCGAATTCGCCCACCAGTACCGGGGCGGTACCGGTTCGGTGCAGATAGCCCCACGTGGCATCCCACAGTGCCGGCAGGTTGGCCGGATAGTCCGGCGCCGCGAACCACGGCTGCGCATGCACGCTTGCCGGATAGTCGTGCGTCGAGTACACGAGCCGGTTCGCGACGTTGAGCCGCACCGGCGCGGCACCCGCGCCGGCCAGGTTGCCGCCCCACCAGTAGTTCTTTCCGCCGTGGCTCTCCACGCCCTCGACGATGATTAGCCAGTCCGGATTGACGGCGAGGATCGCGTTGCCGGCGCGTTCGGCGGCCAGCCGCCAGTCACGCGCGAGGTCGCCGCAGCCCCAGCAGGCGGTGCCATGCGGTTCGTTGTGCAGGTCGGCGCCGATCACCGTGGCGTTGCCCGCGTAGCGTGCCGCGAGCATCGTCCAGTCACGGATCCAGCGCGCTTCGTCGTATTGCGCGGTGTACCAGAGTTCGGATTGCCCGGCAGCGTCGGGACGATGCCGGTCGAGCAGGATGCGAAGGCCGATCTCGCCGGCGTGGGCGACGATCTTGTCCATGATCTGCAGCCCCGACAGGCCGGCCAGGTCGGCGTTCTGCGAGAAGTCGATGCCGTTGGGGGTACTGCCGGCGTCGAACAGCTGGTTGCTGTAGGGCAGGCGGATCGTGTTGTAGCCCTGCGCCTTGATCTGGTCGAGCATCGACTTGTAGCCGCGAACCCAGAGCCCGTGCGGGGCGAAGTTGCTCGTTTCAAGGCCGAACCAGTTGATGCCGGCGAGGCGAATCGGCTGATTGGCGCTGTCCTCGATGCGGTGGCCGTTGGTGTGCCAGTAGCCAGTACCGAGTCCGGTAGCACTGGCCGTCAGCGTCATGACCATGAGCGTCGCGCCGGCCATGGCGGTGCGAATGAACCTGCTTGTCGTGATCGCGTGCATGCGGATGCTTGTACCATCAACCATGAGCGATGTCCTGATCCCGTTCGAGGACGCGGCGACCGACGCTGCTGTCATCGCGTCCACGCAACACTGGCTGGAAGTGGCGGTGATCGGCCTCAACCTGTGCCCGTTTGCCAAGGCCGTGCACGTCAAGCGGCAGATCCGCTATGCGGTGACGGCGGCGGCGACTGGGGAAGCGTTGCGCGCGGAATTGCAGCGCGAACTCGAACATTTGAACCAGGCGAAGCCCGACGCGATCGAGACCACGTTGCTGATCCATCCCCAAGCGATGACGGACTTCGTCGACTTTCACTTCTTCCTGCGCGAGGCCGATGCGCTGCTCCGGAAACTGGGGCTTGAAGGCACCCTGCAGATCGCAAGCTTCCACCCGGCCTATGAATTTGCCGGCCATGCACCGGACGACATCGAGAACTCCACCAACCGTTCGCCGCACCCGATGCTGCACCTGTTGCGCGAGGCCAGCCTCGACCGCGCCGTCGCCGCGTTCCCCGATACGTCCGCCATCTACGAGCGGAACATCGCGACGTTGCGGCGCCTGGGTCACGACGGGTGGCGACAGTTGTGGATCCCCGGCCCGGATTGAAGGTGTCCCGTGCCTACCGGTAGAAGGCCTCGACCTTGCCCGTGAGCTTGATCAGCAGCGGCTGTCCCTTGCGGTCAACCGTCTTGCCGGCGGGCACCTTGACCCAGCCTTCGCTGATGCAGTACTCCTCCACATCCTTCCTTTCCTTGTCGTTCAGGCGGATGCCGATGTCGTGCTCGAACACGCCAGCCACGTAGTGGGGGCTGCGTGGGTTCACGCAGAGGCGGTCCGGCAGCAGCGGGCGTTCGGTGGTGTCGGTCATGGGGTGCTTTGGGTTCTCGAAACGTGCGAACTATAGCAACTGCGTCGTCGCACGAGAAACTCACGCGTCACGCCATCGATGGCGAAGCGAATCCGCCATGATGACCATGGCCACGATGACCAGCGCTGCCGCCACCGCGAACGTAACGCGCATGCCGGTCGCGACCGCCTCCGGATTCGCCGTCGCGACGTCCGTTGTCGCCGACGCGAACGTGAATACCGCGCCCGATGAGGCCGGCAATGGTCATCCGTGGTGCGCCAACGCGATCGGCGATGCGCCCGGCGGGAACGGCCGTCAGCGCGACCATCAGCGGGCCGATGGACAGCAGCAGCCCCACGAGCGCCGTGTTGAGGCCCAACGCGCGCGACAGGTAGAACGGCCCCACCACCATCGTCGCCATCATCACCGTCGACACCAGCGCGCTCGTGGCGAGACCCGCGCGCAGCGGCGCATCGCCCAACAACGCCAACCGGATCAACGGCGCTGCGGCACGCTGCTCCACGAATCCGAACAGCGCGGCGCCAACGACCGCTGCCAGCAGCAACGCGATGTTCTGCGGACCGAAACTGCCCCGCCCGAGCGTCATGGCAAGCGCGTAGGCCCCAAGCGTCAATGCCAGCAGCAGTGTGCCCAGCGGATCGAAGCAGGCACGCGCGGCCGTGGGTTCGCGTCGATCAATGGGCAGGTGGACGTGCGTGAGCACGAACGACACGATCCCCAGCGGGACGATCATGAAGAAGATGGCACGCCAACCGAATCCGGCGATCAGGACACCGCCAAGCGACGGACCGAGCGCCGTGCCGATGGCGGACATCGTGCCGAGCAACCCCATCGCACTGCCAGTCCGAGCCTTCGGCACCGTCTCGCCGACCATCATCTCGTAGTACTGCGCCTCCTTCTTCGTGGGCGCCGAGGCGTCGTTGAAGCTGTGCGCGAAGCTCACGCCCTCCAGCGGTCGCTGCGTCACTCCATTCAGATGCGCTGGCGGTGTGAGCCCCAGCGCTTCGAGGATCGTCGGCGTCACATCCACCACATGCACATATTGGGCGCGGACTTCACCGCATGCGGCGATGCCTCTCGGCCAGTGCACGATCAGCGGATCACTCATGCCGCCTTGATGCAGGTACCGCTTCCAGCGCCGCAGCGGGGTGTTGCCCGCCCACGCCCAGCCCCACGAATAGTTGGGGAACGATTTGACGCTGCCCCACTGGTCGAGGTGCTTCAGGTTCTCCTCGATCGTGGGCTCGACCCGATTGGCAAACTGGTTCTCGTTGAACGAGCCGTGCTCGCCGCCTTCGGCGGAGGCGCCATTGTCGGAGGCCAGCATCACCAACGTGTTGTCGAGCTCACCCAGCCGCTCGAGGAAGTCCAGCACGCGGCCGATGTGATGGTCGGTCTGCTCGAGGAAGCCTGCATACACTTCCATCTGCCGCGCGTAGAGCTTCTGCGCATCGGCGCTCAACGAATCCCACGCCTTCACCCACTGCGGCCGCGGCGACAGCTTGGTCCCCGGTGGCACGATGCCCATCGTCAATTGACGCGCGAACACCTCTTCGCGCCACGTGTCCCAGCCGTGGTCGAACTTGCCGCGGTACTTCTCGATCCACTCCGGCTCGACGTGATGCGGCGCGTGTCCCGCGCCAAGGCAGTAGTACATGAAGAACGGCTTGTCCGGTGCGATGGTGCGCAGATCAGTCAGGTACTCGATCGCGTGATCGGCGAGATCGGCGTTGAGGTGATAACCGTCTTCGGGTCGGCGCGGCGGATCGACGTTGTGGCTGTCGTGCACCAGCGTGGGCGACCATTGGCTGGTCTTGCCGCCGATGAAGCCGTAGAAGCGCTCGAAGCCGCGGGAGAGCGGCCAGCGCGCCTTCGACGCACCGGACGCATACTCACTGGCCAAGGTGAGGTGCCATTTGCCGATGCCAAGAGTCGCATAGCCTTGCGCCAGCAACATCTCGGACAGGAAGCCGTTCTCCTTCGGCACCATGCCGTTGTAGCCGCGGAAGCCGGTGGCCATTTCCTGGATGATGCCGACACCGTTGGAGTGATGGTTGCGGCCGGTGAGCAGGCACGCGCGCGTCGGCGAGCAGATGGCCGTGGTGTGGAAGTCGCGGTAGCGCACGCCGCCAGCGGCCAGGCGATCGAAGTTGGGCGTGTGGATGTCGGATCCGTAGCAGCCGAGCTGCGCGAAGCCCACATCATCCAGCAGGAACACGAGCACATTGGGCGCGCCCTTGCGCGCGCGTTGCGGCAACGGCCACGCGGCCTCCGACGTGGCGGCGGTGCGGCCGATCTTGCCGGTGAAAGCGCTGCCTTCGGGATAGGTCTTCAGGTCTTTCAATGGGGCTCCATCGGATGCATCGCTGCCGCCCGGTGCGGTTGGTCTGATTTTCAGACCAATTCACGCACGACCTGTGGCGGCGTCAATCCATGGCGCGCTGGCACGACTGCACGGCTGTTTGACCCTGCCTGCGGCACGCGGCAGACTCGCGGTGCCATGTCAGCGAAACCCATCAAGCCCATCGCCGCGCCGCGGCTCTACCAGCGCATCGCCGAGGAGATCGCGCGGCTGATCGACGCCGGCACGTTCAAGCCCGGCGACCGGCTGCCGGCAGAGCGCGACCTGGCGCGTTCGCTCGACGTGTCGCGCAGCTCGCTGCGCGAGGCATTGGGTGCGCTGGAAATCGACGGGCGCATCACGATCAGGGTGGGGTCGGGCGCCTATGTGGCCACGCCGGTGGCACGCCGCGGAGCCCGCGCGCGCAAGTCGGCGGAGATCTCGCCATTTGACGTACTGCGCACCCGCCGGCTGGTCGAGGCGGAGGCCGCTGCGCTCGCCGCGCGCCATGCGACCCCGGCGCAGATTGCCGCGATGGGCAAGGCGTTTGAGCGGCTGGCCGCCGACATGCGCGCCAACCAGATGCAATCGGCCGCGGACCGGGACTTCCACCTGTGCATCGCCAATGCCAGCGGCAACAGCGCGCTCGCGCTGGTCATCGAGCGGCTGTGGGCGGAGGGCGGGCAGCCGCTCAATGTCCGCATCGAGGCGCTGTTCGTCACGCGCGGACGCAAGCGCGACAACATCGCCGAGCATCGCGCGGTGCAGGATGCCATTCGCAACCGCGATCCGGCGGCGGCACGGCACGCCATGCGCGCGCATCTCACCAATGCCAAGCGGCAGCGGATGATGTTGCTACCCGACGGTGCGCGCAGCAGCGCCCGAAACTAAGGTAACGCGATGCCTGCGCCGGGTAGCGCGGAAGGCGGACGCGCGTCAATGACATCGATCGCGATGGCCGACATCGAGTGGACCGCCATCCGCGCCCAAGGCGCGGGCGGCCAGAACGTCAACAAGGTGTCCTCGGCGGTGCACCTGCGCTTTGACATCCCGGCCTCCACGCTGCCGGACACGGTGAAGGCGCGGCTGCTGGCCTGCGGCGACCAGCGCATCACCGCCGCCGGCGTGGTGATCATCAAGGCCCAGCGCTTTCGCACGCAGGACCAGAACCGCGACGACGCGCTGGCACGGCTGCAGGATCTGGTGGACGCTGCCGCAGTCGTGCCGCGCGTCCGCCGGGCGACGAAGCCCACCAAAGGTTCGCAGCGCCGGCGCGTCGATTCGAAGGTGAAGCGCGGCCAGATCAAGACCACGCGCGGCAAGGTCCTGGACTGACGCGCAGGTCGGGCCGGCGGGCCTCCAGCGGTGCGCACTGAAGGGTCCCGCGCGGTGGGAGCGGCGTAACATGCACGCACGCCTGCCGTTCTCCGTTCGCCCACCATCAGTCTATATGCCTCTCCATGAACGAACCTGAAGCCGAGACCACGCCGCCAGCGAAGGATGGAGACTGGGATTCGCCAGGCCACGTCCACGCGCTGATGCTGATGGCCATCACCAGTGTCGGCATCTACTTCTGCCTCTGGATGTCCGTACCGTTCGTGCCGGCGCTGGCATGGGCTCTGGCACTGGCCGTGCTGTTCGCACCCCTGCAGCATTGGCTCGAGCAGCGCTACGGCCACCCCGGCCTCGCGGCCACCGCCTGCGTGATTGCTGCCGGTGTGCTGGTGGTGGTGCCGGCGCTATTCGTCGCTGACCGGATTGCTGGCGAAGTGGCCAGGTGGGCGGTGGCGATCAACCTGCTGGTCGAGTCGGGCGAGTGGCGCCTCACGCTGGACGCCCACCCTGGCGTCGCGGCCGCGGTGCAATGGATCGACGACCAGTTTGATCTGCGGGCATTGCTCATAGGCGGCGCGACGTGGATCAGTGGCGCGGCCCGGGCGTTCGTGCAAGGAACGCTCATGCACCTGATCGGCCTGATCCTCACGTTCTACATGTTCTTCTATTTCCTGCGCGACCGGGCTACGGCGTTGCAGTCGCTGCGCGGCATGTCGCCGTTGGTGGCGGGCGACATGAACCGCGTCTTCGTCGCCGTTGGCGAGACGGTGCATGCCACGGTGTACGGCACCTTCGTCGTCGCCATCGTGCAGGGCACGCTGGGCGGCCTCATGTTCTGGTGGCTGGGTTTGCCGGCGCCGATCCTGTGGGGTGTCGTGATGGGATTGCTGGCAGTCGTGCCGGTCTTGGGCGCCTTCGTCATCTGGATTCCGGCGGCCGTGTTCCTGTTCCTGATCGGCGCCCCCGGCAAGGCGCTGGTGCTGGCGGTATGGGGCACCGTCGTGATCGGCGGGATCGACAATATTCTCTATCCACTGCTGGTCGGCAGCAAATTGAAAATCCACACCGCGATTGCGTTCGTGTCCATCGTGGGTGGCCTCATCGTGTTCGGCACGGCGGGCCTTATTCTCGGCCCCGTGATCTTCACGGCGACCCGCGTGTTGCTCGAGATCTGGCGCAGCCGCAACGCCGGGCTCCAGGCATGACGGCACCGCCGCGCGTTGCGGCCCGCAACGCACCCATCACCTGCATTGCCTGCACACTATGGACGCCCTGATGCACACCCGATTCACCACCTGTTTACTCACGCTTGCGTGGTTGGCCCTCTTCGCGGGCTGCGCCCCGACCGGCGAGCACAAGGTCTGGCGCGATGCCGGGTACTCCGGCGGACCGTTGAAGAAAGTGTTCGTGATCGGCCTGAGCTCGACCAGCTTGAACGATCACCGGGGCTTTGAAGACATGATGGTGGGCCAGATTCAGGCGGCCGGGGGCCAGGCGGTACCGGGCTACCAATTCATTCCGCCGGATATCGTGCCCGACGACTCGACCATCGCCGCTGCGGTTGCACGCTCGGGCGCCGACGGGGTGCTGATCTCGCGGATGGCGGGACTTGAAACGCGCAGCAATGCGTTGCAGAACCCCTACCCGTCGCTTGATGTCAACGCACCAGTGCCGGCCATCTATGGTGGCCCCGGTGGTGGCGCGTACCAGGTGGCGACCATCTACACGACGCTGTTTGCGGCGAATGGCATGAACCCGATCTTCACGTACGATCCCAAGACCTTCGA
>Ga0105048_10000479_pt1 | contig 61758 bp, 49 predicted proteins | sample MAT05_FD_78382 | JGI IMG/M metagenome (GOLD analysis project Ga0105048, IMG submission 78382) | Freshwater microbial communities from Lake Fryxell liftoff mats and glacier meltwater in Antarctica - MAT-05 | ecosystem: Environmental > Aquatic > Freshwater > Ice > Liftoff microbial mat | place... | reverse complement strand
AGGTGTTCTAGGAACAGCTCAAAGAAGACGACAAGCGGCTTGGGATGATTCTTGGACACTGAGGCTTTTGTCAAGAATTTTCGACATAGAACTGTAAAGTATTTTTAATCAAAAGACCCTGATCCGGCATGGCAAACAAATGCTATTAATTTCTTTTGTTTGTTAAATTGCTGAACAATTTCTAAAACTTTAGGAATGGCTCTTAAAGTATCAGGAGCGTAGCCACCTGGAATGATCAGTGCTTCATAATCATTTATAGAGACATCATTAAATGATACATCAGCAGTAGATGGATATTGATGTTTGGATTTATAAATATTTCCCTTGGTTTCGCCTGCAACATCCACTTTAAATCCTGCTTCTAAAAGACGAAATCTTGGATAATGAAGTTCTAAATCTTCATAATCATCAGCTGTAAATATTAAAATTTTTGACATGGTAATTCCTTATTATTATTAAAATAAAAAAAACTTTAAAGGCTTAAAAAGCCTCTAAAGCTAATTTTTTTAATGTGATTTATTTTTTACAGGCTTTTTGGAATTGCTTTTTTTTGTTGGATTATGTTTAGTAGCTGATGCTAAATGAACTGATGTGTCTGCTGTGGTTTTTTTCTTCTGATCTTGCCCAAGACCTATTAATTTACCACCATATTTTGTGGAAGCTGCAGCAACTGCAGCTCCAATTGCACTGCCAACTAAACATCCAATCATGAATTCTTTTTGAGATATCATATTTATCTCCTATTTTGTATTTTCTGATAGACATTAAGCCCCATATTTGCCAAATCCAATATGTCGTTTATGCTTGAGTGAGATGAGCTGTTTTTAGATGATTTACGGCTACTTGTTAATTTGTTTACTAAATCTGTTAGAGAGTCTTTCCATTCACATGCTTCCCCAACAATTTTTTCACCTTTTTTTTCTACAGATGAGACGAAATCCTCTGCCCTTACGCAGATATCATCATATTGACTTCCAAGAATTTTTCTCATTTTTTTTCCTGACTGAGGAGTCAATAAAAGTGCTGTAATGCCAGCTACCAAGCTCCCTAGAATTAAGCCCATTAATAAAGAAGAATATTCTGTAGTTTCTTCTTCTTTAAATCTTAAGTTAGCTAGACAAGAACCTTTTTCTTTCACAGCATCAAAAAATCCCTTCCCATTATGCTGTGCATTATTGAAAACATCTACAATATCTTCAATGAGTTGGTTACCAGCTTTTGGGGCAAGTAATATTCCAGCGACACCTGCTAAAACACCGCCTATTAAGGCTCCTTTGATAAATCCATTATCCATATGCTTATCTCCTTTTTAAAAATTTAATACCTAATATTATACTTGATGCTAATAAAGATGCTAATTCATCTGTTGAATCAATTTTTTCATCGATGTGATTCATTTGATTCATCTGATTCATTTGCCTAAATTCATATTTATTTTTTAATTTTAGACTTTCTTTTTCTACAATATCACCTGTGTTATGAATTGAATTAAATAAAGGATTTAATTTTTTTAGTTTTATGTCGGTTTCCACCAAAATGATGTCAATTTTTTTTAAGGTATGCTGTATAAAAAATAAAGTTTGAATAATGAAAAAAAACAGTAGAATTAAGGCTATTAATCCCAAAATTATAAAAGCTTCCAATCGTAACTCCTTAATTTTTAGTGAATTTCTCTATAATTTTGACTATTACATAAAAAATATTATTTGTCAAAATTTCGGGATTTTAAGTTTTTTTCAGTCTGCCTATCGGGGGTCTGGCTTGGCAGTATTGACAGTTTCTAAAGGTATATCGAGGTAATCTAAGAGAAACTATCAATCTGTCAAACTTTGGGTCCCTGTGGCTTTTCCTCTCCTTATGTTTTTTTCTTGTTTTGTTTTTTATTACAATCTTAACAATTTTTTTCTACTTTCTTAACAATTATGCGCTAATTTTAGTAAATAATTGAAAGTGAAGAATCGAAAACAAACAACTTTTCCTTCAATTTTTTAAAAAATTTATTTTCGAATTAAAAAAATATTTAAATATTACCATTGATTATTATAACTTTTAATTTATATAATGTAGTTATCATAACAATTTTTAATTAATGAGGTTATTATGTTAGACTTTAAACTCCGCGATGAATCACAAAAAAGAGATGTTACAGTACACATTAAATCAAGAGTCGATCTCGATACACTCCCAAAACAAAACAAAGAGACAGGGGTTGGTGAAGAAAATAAATTAATCATGCAGCGGATTGTAGCTGACGCTTTTCCATATCTTAAAGGCAAGAATGATTTTGATATAACCATTACAAAAATTGATAAAGATACAAACGAAATTGACTATTATATTGAAGGCGAACTTGGAGCCCCTATCCATCACATGGGAATAAGAGTTTTTGAACCATTAGATACTGATGGTATAAAATCTGCCAAGCTAAAAGAAGTCATTAATAAAATTGTCGATTATAAAATCCAAGCAACAGGCAACACGGCTGCAACTGTTGGATTAAAAACCCTCCTTTCAAGATTTTCACAAACTGATCCAATGCCTACAGGCTTTTTTGCAAGAATAAGACATGTCATAGCAAAATTCTTTGAAATGGTAAGAGAGCAATTTACTATTATCGATAGAATTTGGGAAGGGATAACAGGACAATCAGTAAATGAGCTCAAATGGGATCTTAATATTTTAGCTGAAGTTTGCGGTACACCCCCAACTCAAAATATTTCACTCCATGAATCTTTAAAATATATAGACAAGCTCATGAAAAGAGAGCAAGGAGTAGCAGATGATAAGGAACTTGAAAAAAGACTCCAAGCAGCAATTGATGCATCTGAGAGCCAAATCAATTTAAGAAATAAATTCTCTGTAGGCGGACTTGAAAAACAAAGTAAAGAGATTTTAAGATCTATCGATAATCTTGCTGTGAATAAGAAATTACTTTTACCTGTCGGTTATTATGATAACGGCGTTTTAAAAGAGATGCTTTTAGAGATTGAAAAAAATCAAAGCGGAAAATTTACCGTTTCGCTTATTAGTGCATCTAGTGAAATGAGAGAGTATTTTGATCGTGAAAATAGCATTAAGGGCGGAAAACAAGCAATAAGAAGAGATATATTAAACGTAGACAGAAACGATTTGGAAGCAAGAATACCTCTTATGCTAGAGCTTAGCACATCTCCATCTTGCAGTGTTAAAGATATTACACACCCTTGGCGTGCACTTTTTTTTGATAGCTTAAAATTTCCAGATTCCACAGTTGACTTAAGTAAGCTAACAGAAAAATTTTCAAAAACAAACACAACTGGTCATATACGAGAAGCTATCGCTTACCTTGAGCAATCACAAGGTAATAGTGAAGAGGCTAAAAGGTTTGATCTTTCTATTCGCTTAAGATTATTTTTAGATGTGTGCAATCATAATAAAAAATCTTGGGCAGATCCTGAGTTTTGGAATATGGTCAAAACAACAACAAATGAACTAGCAAAAGAAATAGAGGCCAATAAGGCATTGATTGGTGGTGAGAAGGCTCAAGGGAAAGAACTTACAGCAATCCATAAAGAACTTAAAACTATTATGGACAAGTTAGATGCGAACCCTCCAAAATCATTAGATCCTCGTAAAGAGAAACTTGGTTCGATATCCGGAAAAGTAATTGTTTCTGCAGAACCAGAAATACCTATGGTCACATTAGCAAGCTTTAAACTCTCAGAGTTTGAGGAGGTCAATCCTCCGTTTTCACTCTTTGATCCATTAAACAATGGTGCAAGTTTTGATAAATTGATTATTAGATTTGGAGAATTAAAAGAAAATAATTTGCTACAAAAGGCATCTGCTGAGAGTAAACTGATTGTTCGATCACTCCCATCTATTCAAGATCCTTTTTGGAAAACACTTACAAATGAAGAATTTAGCAAATTTACAACAACTGTTAACACTTTAGCGGAAGCACTAAAGGGTGGAATTGAAGAAAATGAAGATGCCACTTTAGAAGAAATGCTTGCCATTACAACCCTTAGCTACTACGGTTATCATATTTCAACAATGCATGGAGTAAAATGGGGTCTTACTGAAACTTTAAAAACAGATACTGATGCTTTTGCTGATGAATTAGCAAAATGCCGCCTATTACCTATTGATAAAGAGAAGTTAATGATATTAAAAAATTTAACAATTCAACCCATTAAACCGTTAGGTATTGTTGTAAACTATTCAGCCTTAGGAAGTGGATTTGAAGATATTCGTGAAATTAATGAAATTGCTAATAAAGGTACTCCTATCTTTTTACAGCACCCGGATTATGCAGAAAAAATAGCATCTGATATTACAAACCGCTATATCACTCAGCAATGCCCTTTGGGATGTGATCTCGATAACTGCGTAAATTATGCGAGGGTTGATAAAGCAGAGCATCGTTTTCACCCTCTTTTTATGGTTCATAACTTTGTTGATATTTTTGCAGAAAAATCTATCGATGCAGGTCTTACAAGAGATGAATCCATAGACTTAATGTACACTCAAACAACACATCAGAGTGCTAATGATCTAATTGTTTATAAACATAACAATATGCATGGTTCAACTTTTGCACACGGATTTGATCGAGAAGACCGTAAATGCCAAGTCATGCTAACTTGGATGGCATTTATGCAGCATCCTGACTTTTTTAAATCTCCGGACCTACGTTGGCATTTTGAAACAAAATTGTTCACAGAAGAAGCGTTCGGTAGCATATTGGATCAGGAGCACTTGCCATTTGTGCAGAATATGCTAAAACAACTGACAAAAGAAATTAAGATTGCCTATTCAGCAAATGAGATCGAAAAATGTGCTTATCTTGCCCATGTAGAAACTAAGCTGCGTACTTTAATCGTGTTGAACAAAACACTAGAAGTTCAGACTAAAGAAAATCTGCTTGCATTACTCATTCCCGACACGAGGGAGCTGCTCCAAAAACTCTTTAAAGAATTTATTCATGTAGATGAGCCACACTCAGTTGAAAAGCAACGTATGGTGTTTACTCTTTGCATGGATGCTTATTATGAAAAATTTTGCAATGACCCGAATGATCCGGCGCTTAATAATCAAGCAGATCTTATCAATATGATAGCGATGAGTCATCGACTTCAAATGATGAAGGGCGGATTTGATAAAGTAGACCCTGAATTTCGTGATCGTTACACGACTCTTCTTGCACTTATCCACCCTCGCATTCAAAACATTTGTGAAACAGAAAAAAGCAAAGGCGCCTTTGCAAATGCTGTTTTAACACTCATTAATCCGGATGTCGCAGCAAAAAGATTAGCTTGGGAACTTAAAGGATACCCTATACTTTCTGCAACAGCAAAAGATGGAAAAGGCTACCTTTATAATCTTGCAAGCAGAGAAGTCACGATCCAAGGACAACTTGCAAGGACACTTCCTGCACTCATTACAAATAATCCTGAAATGCAACGATTATTTGGTTCAACCCTTAAAGACTCCTGGGCAACACGTGGAGTGCCAGAGGGCCTTGGTGTTGATAACACGATCGTCTATGTACACTCTGCATTTCCAAAATTCCGCATTCTCTTTAAGAAAGACCCTGGTCAAAAGCCGACAGCTATTGTTGAAAGAACAGTTAAAAACCCATATGGTAAAGATGAGTGGGTATCTTACGTGCGCTTTAATGAGCAGCAAAGAGTGGTTGAGGGACAAGAAATTTTGGTACCGGATGATCTCCCGACTGAAGTTGCAGCTGCAATTGGCGATAGACAATGTTTTGTGAACAAGAAAAAAGAGCGCATTTATGTGATGGAAGGAAAAAGCGATACCCCATACGCAGTCATTACTCTAAAAAATGTAAACGTAAATGGAGTTGTTGAAACCGAAGTATCCGATATGAGATTTACTGATGGGGATAGACATCTGCTTGATCCTAAGAGCCGTGCAATGGAATGTTTCACAACCATTGAATTGCCTGAATTTCTACAAGTTACAGGTAAAAAGAATGTACCTGCAGATGTGGAATATCAACGTTATCTACTTGCCGGAACCGGTGCTAAATTAAAATATAAAATGGATGAAAAAGGAATGCATTCTCAGACATTCCCAGGGTTTGATTTAGCCCCTCTTGGCAAACGACCAGGCATTAACGATCCTTCATTTGGTGCACAACCTCTACCAACTACTTTTAAAGCCTATCAGCTTCTTCAAAAAGGGGGTGTTGAAAAAGTACTGATTCCGATGCGTGAATTTGAACAGCAATTTAACATAAAAGGCGAATCACTCCCCTCATCTAACATTCAGTACCCGCACGATTATTCAACCTGTAATCTTTATGAATATAAAGTTGATACAGAGTCAAATCGCCTCGTTGCAGAATCAGCTGATGCTTACGGCTATTTGGCTTACGCTTGCTTAACACATGATGATTATGGATCTGCAAGATTCTATCTTGATAAAGCACGTACAAGTTCTGGTTATGGTGATTCGAACACTCAAATCATGAAATGGCTTGCAAACTGGAAAGATGATTCTCCAAATGGAGTAGCTCTTAAACTTCATTTTGCTCTTCTTCAAGAAGAAATTATCGATGACAAACGTAACTCATTTATTGTTAAGGGTGAGTTGAAAAAAATAGAAGACTTGGATTTTGATAGATCTGTACGTCTTGGTAACATTGCATCTCAATATGAACTCTATATGAAAGCCTCTCCTTTAAAACAAGTAGAGCCTGTACTAAACTTATCTGCAGGGCAGCATATTCAAACACAAAAACTCCTCAAAGAATTAATTGCTAAGCATGGAAAAGATAAAATAGTCAGCGGAGAAGCAGTCCCTGTACGTGCCATAAGCATTCCGCAGCAAGTTTATCTACATGCAGATACTAAAGATCCTTTAGTTTATCAAAAAGAAGCTATTCTTCTTTGGTCTCTACGTATTGGGGAAAAAGGAATGTCTCCTGCAACCCTAAAAGATCCTCTTTGGGTGGTACAAAATTTTCAAAGTATTTTTAACGAAATTTTGGCTAAAGATTTATCATCTGCAGAAGTTAAAAAATTGATCTTACAGATCGAATTAGTCTCAAAGCTCCCGTTAGATTCACTTGATGAAGTCCAGCAAGAATCTGTTAAAATTGCACAAAGTTATCTTCTTAAATTAATTACTGCAAAACGAGACTTCCCAGATATTTATAGTCAGTTTCAGCCGAAGCTTGAAGATGGAATACTCCCCTCTTTTAGCGGCCCGTGGTTTACTTCAAGTCGAGTCAATATGGTGAAAATGACAACAGAAGCCTCTGATCTTGGCATTTATACAGCAGATGGCATGAAAGATCCTAAAGTTGCCTTGACTGAATTAATGAAAAATGTACCAAATGCCCCATTTGAGATGAGAATGGCATTAAGAGGTCTTGAAACATTTATCTTACAATATAAAGGTCAAGAAAAAGATTTTTATCGCGATTACCGCTTTCAACTTCTAGAAAGATTTTATGGCTCTTCTGCTGCAAAAAGCATTGAAGTTATAGATGAAGTTTTAAAAGTTCTTGAGCCTCTTCCTATTTCTACAGCTTCACAAGCAATAGCGAAGGCTCCAAAAAAACCTGTAGCAAAAGCTGAAACTTATGAAGATCGTTATACAAGCTTACTAAAGGCTCATATACCGGAAAATTCTGCTAAAGAAATTGAAGCTCTTGAATTATCTCTTTTTAGCGGAGTTGAACCTCCCCGACCAAATAGAGTTGTCACACCTGCCCAAAATTTAACTTTTGTGCTAGGAAAAGAGATTACTGATCAATGCACAAACGGAAATATCTTAAAAGTCGATACTAATCCACATGTTGCTATTCGTCGTGAATTATTCGATAGCCTTAAAAACTCAGATGAGCCTTCGATTGCACGAAATGCTGCAGAGCATGAAAAAGATATGGAAAAAGCACTCTTGGATAAAAAAGATGTTCAGATCAATCGAGGCGGTGTCAATGAGATGATCAAAATTCTTGAAGCAAAATCTGAAAAATCAGAAAAAAAACAGGAAGTTTTACGCTCTGATCTTATGCAATTTATCGATAGGTTTGAGACGGAAGCTGGTATCCTTGCCATGCAAAGGCTAACAGGAAAAGCTGTCAAACCAAACTTGGATACTCTTATTTCGCTATGGAGACGTGGTGAAATCAAGGTAGATTTTAAAAATAGCATTTTAAAAGAGATGGGACTTAAAAATATGACACTTCAAGTTCTTGAGGAATTTGATGGTAACATTCAAGATTATTTAGTCCTTGTCACTGAAAATAGACATCTTAAACGCACACTTAAAATGGCAGAGGATTATAAACTCACCTGCGGTAAAAAGGATGGTGACATAGGAGATAAGCCGCTTGCAATTGAGCTTTATGATAGCTTGCAAACAAAAAGATACTATCATATTGCAGACTCTGATGTTAGAGAGATGCTTTTTATGGAATACTCTCAAGGGCTTATTTTAAGAGAGGGTCAGGTTAGTACTTATAGGGAAATGATTTCAGTACCTAATGCTGTACGTCAACTTCAGATGGGTGGCGGTAAATCAAAAGTTTTGTTACCACTTCTTGCAAAACAGATGGCTAATGGTCAAAATCTTGTGATGCTAATTTTACCAGATGAGCTCTACGAGACAAACTGTAGAGATCTTGATAAGACCAATAGAATGCTTTTTGGGCAAACGATGCACAGGTTTGAATTTAGCCGTATAACAGAGAAAAATCTTGAAGCGTTGCATTTGCAACACATAAGACTTTTAAAAACAATTGAAAACAAAGGATTTGTGATGTCGACTAAGCGAAGCATGCTTAGCTTCAGAAACGCCTACGTTGAAAAATTAACTCTTTTACAAAGCGTAAACGCTGAAAAAGAAAAAGGCGATTTGATTGCAGAAATCAGGGAAATGAATAGCATCCTGACTCTTTTTAGGGATCATACAGATATGCTTGCAGATGAGGTTGATGCTTGTCTTGATGTAAGAAAAGAGGTTAACTTCTCTCTTGGAAAAGGCACACCAATAGACCCTATAAAAGCTGAAGTTGGGATCAAGATGATGGAAATTGTGCTAAAAGCTACTAAAGGCTCCGTTCTTGAAAAACTAAAAATTGGCTTGTTGGATAATACTCAAGGATCATTATCTCAAGATAACCTCAATCTTTGCATGGAGAAAATTGCGGAAAAATATCGTCAGCAATTAAACTTAAAATTTGAGAAAAAACAATTTGCCCACTACATGATGGATAGACCAGATGGCAAAGACGTTGAGGCTGAAGTTAATGATTTGAAAGAAATAAACGAACCCTTATATCGTCAAATTACTGCCTTAAAAGGCCTCATCAACAATGGTTTTGGTAGCACATTTAAACGTGTTGGTCGCGTAAATTATGGAAGGGATCCTGTATCTCAAAAATGGACCATCCCTTATAAAGCAAGTAATGAGCCTCATATCGGTTCTGAATTTGATGATGAGATCGAAAGAATTGCTTTCACAGTGCAAGATTATCTCCAATTTGGAGTTCAATATAAGCCTGTTTATCAAGCAATTGTTGAACTTCAAACAAGAGCTATTCAAGAGCTTCGGGTAGCAAAAGAAGATTCAACCATTATTATGGGGTTAAATGACACTATAGCTGCAAAAGAGTTTGAGGTACTTTTGAAAAAATTGGACAAGGAAGGCAAATTTGGAAATCTGACTTTATCAGCTATTGCTAACCCTTCAAGGATTGAGGCATTAGTTGCCGGCATCAACGAAAGCCCTGAAGCAAGGCTTGCCTTTGTTGCTGAATTTGTTTTAAAAGAAATGGAACAAACAAATGTACAGATCAATGCAGCATCTGCTGATTTACCGGCGCTTGGACGAGGTTTCTCAGGCTTCTCAGGGACACCATGGAATTTACATACCTACCACGATAAAATCGATGGAATCAAAAACCTCGGGGTTGATGGTCGAACATGGGCTCTTATGCTAAGCCGTGAGATTCCTATCAAAACTTTTGAATTTAACGCTAAGGATCCTGCAGGATCTATTCTTTCTGAATTGCAAATGATTGGTAATCAACAAGCTCTTATCGATACAGGTGCCTATTTAAGAGGTATTAGTAATGAAGTATTTATCAATAAGGTAATGGAAAAAGCAAAAAAAAATGGAATTGAACTTCAAGGGGCTAATTATTTTGATGAATCAGGACGAATCGTCAAAAAAACATCTCTTGATGATCCCGCTTTACCTATCGAATCAGCAAAAGAGACTGATTTAATGTACACATTTACATTATATGACCAAGCTCACACAGTAGGTGCTGATATCCAGCAAGGGAAAAAAGCTACTGCTATTGTGACTATTGGTGAAAATACATTTATTCGTGATCTTTTCCAAGCGGTATGGCGTTTAAGACAGCTAGATCGTGAACAAAAGTTTATGGTAGCAGTATCTGATCAGATCAAAGAGAGAATCTTAAATGGTGAAGATCGGGATCTTACAATGGAAGACATTTTGAAATACTGTCTTTCAAATGAAGCAAAAAGAGAATCTGAGGATAACTTTAGAGCAGAAAGAAGTAAAATTCAAGGGACAGCAAAAAATACTGCCTTAAATACGGTGATTGACCTTATTGATCAAGGCATAAATGATGAGAAAATAGTGGAACTTACAGGTATGTTAGTATCTAAAGATGCAGGCTTACTTGTTAAAGAGCGCATTGGAGATGCATCTTTTGATAGCTATGCAACTATTAAGTCTAAAGAGCCGGCATCTGAACAGTTGGATAAATTAAAAAAAACAGAAGCTAAACGCTGTCTTAATTTAGCCTTTGATCTTAAAGAAGTAAATACTTTTGCAGCAGAAGCATTAAAAGATGCCAGTCAGAATCTTCTTGATAGACCTGATCGTCCCGCAGATTGGATGCCAAAATTGGTGAATAGCTCACCTGAAAAAGGCGGTGGTGAAGTTGAGCTTGAGGCTCAAGCTGAAGTAGAAGCTGAACTTGAATTGTCTACAGAGGCATTAGCAGAACAAGAAACTGTAAGGGAAAAAGAAGTTGTCATCATGATGGTGCAATCAGGTCAGGCAGGTAGTGGTTCTGTTCATTCAATTACCTCTCGTAATCTTAATGAATTTATTACTCCTCCGGTTAATCAATTTTCATCCTTTAATAACAATAGTTTAAATTTTAGACGACTTGCAAATGTCTGCTCATTTTTCGATCAGGAGATTTATGCAACGGAAGTCTTTGAAAGAAACCTCCCTTCAGAGCAAGTACGGAATCCATCACCTCGGTCATTATTTTATACAACAAGGAAAACACCAAATACAGCCCTTATTGTTAAGGATGCTAATGGTAAATTTAAAACGGTGATTCCAACTGTTCATGAAGTTCACGCTGCATGCCGTGAATTCGTAAAAAATTATAAGGGAGAGGCAGCTGTTGTTTCCATTACTCCAGGAGAGCCTTTAATATTTTATAAATCAGGTGTTGATAGAAGTGCAGGATTACCATTTGTCAATGAAGCTGATAAAAAGGAATTCTACCGTCAGTATATTCAGCTTAAACTCTTCAACGGTGAAATAGAGTTTGGTTCAGAGGATGAAAAAGAAGCTTTAACACTTTGGTTATTAAAAAAAGATGTTAAAGACTTTAAGAGCTACTTTGAGAAACATATCTTATCAACAAAACCTAGTAGATTTGCTAAGTCTTATTCTTCTAGTACGCTTTATAAGATATTTGAGGAATTATTACAACCTAGGGCTTTTGAAGTTTAAAACTTCAAAGCTTTAGTTAAAAGGTGTCTTAAAAGTGTCTTGCAGACATTCCTTAAGACACCTTTTTTTTACCCAGTCTATCGGGGTATGCCTTAGGGTGTTGATTTAATCAACATCACACGTTCTTTTATCCTGTCAAAATTTGAATCTATAAAAAGGCACACATTTTCGGTTAAATCAACACCCTAAGCTAGGATCCCGATAGTCCGCCCAAATATTTAAAATGGCTAAAATCGTATCTGTGCTATTTTAAATATTTGCAAAACTAAAGAGGTCAAATGAAATTACTATTGATGGGCGCAGGATATGTTGGGATGGCTTTTATTAATGAAATAAAACACTCACACGAAATCTATATCACGACAACGACAAGAAGTCGTGTAGAATCACTTAAACCATACGCAAAAGAGGTCTTTGACTTGAATCATGAGTCGAATCAATCATTTGATGAATTCGTTAATCAATGTGACGGAGCAGTCATCCTCGTAGCTCCAAGCAATTCAAGAAATTATGAAGAGACTTATCTACAAACAGCGAAAAAGCTTTTTACGGCTTTAAGTAAAAGAACGACACCTTTTTATATGATATATACAAGTAGCACATCAGTTTATGAGGGTCAAAAGAGCGAATGGGTGAGCGAGGAGATGGAATTATCGCTTGAGTCGATCAATGCAAAAATATTGTTGGAGACTGAAAAATGTTTTTTAAATTGTAACGCTTGCATTTGCATTTTACGGTTAGCCGGTATCTTCGGCCCTAAAAGAGAATTAAATAATAGGGCAACAAAATTGTCAGGAAAAGAAATGGCTGGATCCGGTGATGAGCCTACAAATCATATTCATTTAGATGATATTCTCTCTGCAATCACCTTTTGTTTGAAAAATAAAATAACCGGAATTTATAATCTTGTTAATGAGGATCATCCTACAAGAGAATCTCTTTATTCTAATCTTTGCAATCAGATGAAAATACCCCCTCCAATCTGGAATATGGATAAATCCCAAAGCGTAAAGGGTTATAAAGTTTCAAATCAAAAAATTAAACATGCAGGTTTTGCATTTCAGCATGGAATTTGAAGTTTGTGAAGGCAAACTTCAAACGTATCCTTTACGATTGAAAATCTTTTCTTAACCGCGAAGCTGTGAAAACATGTGGCTACATGCTTTCACAGCTTCGCGGTTTAAAACAAAAAAACTTCCCAGACAAATTCTAGTCTGCTTTTTTAATGACTCTGCCAACAAGATCATAACCTGCAGCTTGAGTAATTTCTACCAAATATCTTTCGCCAAAACCTGTAACTTTACGACCATCGTTAATGATAATGCTACCGTCAATATCCGGGCATTGTCCGCGATGTCTTCCCAGCATCAACATTTTTGATTCAGGATGATAGCCTTCGACAATCACAACTAATTTTTTACCAATTTTTTCTGATGCAAGTTTTTCAACAGATACTTGCTGGATTTGCATGAGTCGATGATAGCGATCTTCTTTAACCTCTTCAGCAATTTGATTTGGCAATGTGGCAGAACGGCTTCCAACTTCTTGAGAGTATTTAAAAATACCAACGTTATCAAGCGGGTAATCTTTTAAAAATTGGCAAAGCTCTTCAAACTGCTCTTCAGTTTCTCCAGGATAACCAACAATCAAGCTTGTTCTGATGCTGATATCTTCAATTTCAGTTTTTAATGTATTAATGGTGCGTATGATATCTTCTTTAGATGTTGCGCGATGCATAGACTTCAAAACATCGTTATTTACATGCTGGATCGGCATATCAAGATACGGGCAGATTCTAGGGTCACTTTTAATAAGCTGAACGAGCTCGTCTGTAATTTCATCCGGATAAAGATAAAGAAGTCTTAGCCAATAAGCGCCTGGTTCCTTCAAAATTTCTTTAAGAAGATGGATCAATCCATCGACACGTTTATGTCCTAAATCCTTACCAAAATCTCCAAGATCTTGTGCGATTAAAATAATTTCTTTTACCCCGGATGCTTGAAGAACTCTAAATTCCTTGATGATTTGCTCAACGCTTTTACTTTTTAGAGGGCCTTTGATATCTGGAATGATGCAATAAGCGCAACGTTTTCTACAGCCTTCAGCAATTTTTAGGTAGGCAAAATGTTTAGGAGTTGAAAGTCTTCTTGGCACTTCGCCAGCTTCCAAATAACTCTTAGCAGTTGTGATTTGAGACCCTTTTTGCTGAGACTGGACAGCCTTAAGAATCCCTTCTACATCGCCTGAGCCGAGGAGGTAATCAACATGTGGGTATTGGCTTTTAATATCTTCGCTGTGAGTTTGTACCATACAGCCAGTTACAATGAGTTTGGCTGAGGGTTTACGAGCCTTTAGAGTTTCATCAATTGTTGCCATCGATTCATCGCGAGAAACTTGAAGAAATCCGCACGTGTTAATCACAATAAAATCAGACTCTTCCATTTGCTCTGTTGCCTCGTAACCTGCTTTAAGCAAGATACCAAGCATCACTTCGCTATCTACTAAATTGCGAGGGCAACCAAGGCTAATAAAATGAATTTTATTGCCGCTAAATTCGTACGGGTGTTTTTCATCTTGGATAGTGGGTTGACAAACCGGAACATCACATGCCGGAATTTCTGTAGATTCTTTAAAAAGTTTTAGCATATTAAATCGATTTACTTAAGGGTTGAATTAAATTTTAGTTATATAAAATTTTATCAGAAATCAAGGTTGATTGTCAACTCTTAGTATTTTTTCATCCAGTAAACACCAAAATCATTCATGATAATTTTTAATGTTTTCCAGTAAAAACGACGATTAAGGCTTAAATGCCTTGTGTATACTGCGCTATATTCAATATCTGGCGTTGCGCGCCTTAGGGTTTTATAAAAGGATGCGCCCGAGCTTTGATGAAAGAGTTCTCCGCTATTTTTAGCTTCTAAAGTTAAAAGGGTTGAAAGAGTACGATATAGACCAGAACTTGATGGTTGATTCATGTCGTATCCAAAAAATGGTGAGGTCAAAACACCGTATGCTGAGTAATATCCTAAAATGCCATCTATTTGATCATTTTTCTTTAAGGTTTTAAATTTGAAAAGTTTTTGATCCACAAGTAATTTCACAAATTTCTCATTCAGCTGAGGGCTTATATTTGAATATTTATCGACATAAAGGGCATTATATAAAGATAAAATTTTTGATATCTCATCATCTGAATTAAGCGGTGAATCCCCTATCTCATACTCAGATTTATTTAAAAATCTAATATCACTCTTAAAAAGTCTTGTTTCAAAAATTTGAGTCTCTTTCGTGTTTGTAATAAATACTTGCCGACTTGCAACCATATCAAAATGATTATTTTTTAAGGTTTTAGAAGTCAAATTTTTATCAATTCCATTAATCGAGCGAAAAACAATGGCGTGATCAGGATATTTTTTTTTTATAAATTCCCGTATGCAAAGAATCTCGCTATTACCAAGTTTCGGGTAAAGGTTTGTTGAAAAAAGCCAATTATTAACAGAAACGACTTTATCAATGTTACCAGCTTTAAGAAATTTTCCAAGACATTTCACAATAGCTTCAACGCACCTGCGAAGGAATTTATTTTTTATCGCGTCCAAATTATTAAGCGCACATCCGATATAATAACTATGAAATGAGCAGACATAAGAATTACCAATTTCATTATCATTTATGGTAATTGGCAAAACAACATCATCTATAAGAATGACATTCATCATTGTTTTAACATTGTTAAAATAATTACTTATACCATCTTTAATTAAAGGAACCAGGATTTTTTTTGCAAAAAGTCCCTCCTCCGTCTTCGGCCAAATGAGTTGATCAATATTATCTGAATCGTAAATTTGAATCTTATGTTTATTTGCAAAAATCATAAGCAGTACATAATTTTAAACTGAACACCATAAAGATTCAATTTAGTTTCTAAATAATCACATGGGTAATTTGGATGATGTCCATATTGTCTAAATTCGTAAAAAGGAACAAGGCTTAAACGGAATTGATCGTCATACCCAAACAATTTATAAGTAATAGGGAGTTCAATTCGGTATTGAAACTTTTCATTAATTACTTGTTTTGAATCCGCTTCCCTTGGATCGTGTGTAACCCTACACTTAGCCTCAAAGGGAAATTTTGCTTTAAAATTTAATCCAAGATCAAATCTATCATTTAGAGTTATTTGAGACAAAAAACCACCTGCTGCATATAGATAAGATGTTCTAAAATGAATAGGGGTAGAAGTAGGCTCCGTAAAATTATTTTTTTCTACAAAATATCCAACGCCTGCATAAGGTGTAATTGTTGGACAATATTTGTGCTTGGATTTTAATGTGTATCCGAGGCGCCCTTCAACTGAAAGATCGCTATAATTAGATTTTAGGGATTTATCAGCAGAATTCTTACCATCAAGATTACCTTTTGCATAAAATGCATCAAAACCATAATAGATTTTATAACGTTTTATTCTATCATATCCAGCCCGAACGCCTGTAATTAGACCATCTTGCTTAGCTCCACCTTCACGTGTTCGATGAACATTATAAATTTCTGGGCCTATGTACATCTGTAAAGAGTGACTTTGGTTTTTAGAAGAGGAAAAATATTCATTATCACTTTCTGGTTGGCAATTATTGTAGGAAGGCAGATCACTCATGATAGGCAATGAAACTATGAAAAAAAATATTGAGAGTTCTTTTAAGAAATTCATGAAGCACCTTTGGTAATTCAGTAAAATCCCTTGATAAAAGGTTTTCTCTAATTTTGTCAAAAGCTTTAAATGGAAATTGAAAAAAAACTTGTATTCTTTAACTTTCTCAAATATAAGAGAAAATTTGGTTTTAAAAATAAAATAAGAAGAGGCAATTCATGAAAATTATTAATTTTGTTACGCTGTTTGGACTCCTTTTGAGCCAGTACGCAGAAGCTACAATCAAAGATCTGGTGATTTATGAAATCATTATCTCTCATGAAGATGGTAAAACAAGCACATTAAATATTCAACCCGAAGACTCCTTTTTAGATGTGATGCTTCTTGCTGAAAGCTTAGGTGCAAATGACAATTTTATGGATGATGGGCTAATTAAACCTTATAAAAAAGAATTTTTCTTAGATTATAGAGGTGAAAATCAACCCATTTTATCTATTGCAAAATCGAGTAGCTCTATTGCTAGAAACTACGATGCAAAAGTCACATCAAAAGAAAAAGAAGATATTTCTTTTATTGTCACAACCCTTGGAAGAGGATCTTTAAAGAAGCTATTGACAGCGAAATCATCGCTTAAGAAAGCTGGAACTCGGGTTGATCATGTTCATCCTTTAAGATTTATCGGCTCTATTTTTTCGGATGAAGAAATGAAAGTTGGCATCCTTCAAATTAAAGAGCGCGGCGGCTGGGTTGCTAAAGAATTTTTTAATGGTATGTATGAAAGCTTGACAACAGAGTCTAATCTGCAAAATTTGAAAATTGAATATATTACTGATTTTGCAAATTATTTAGAGATTGATTCAAACCTTGTCATAAAACCTATTCAGGATAAGGATTGGAAAAGTTTAATTAGTATTCTTATCGAAGTCATACCAAGAAGCGGTAATCCTAATCGCTACGACATGTAATATCCACATTACAAAAGACAAGGTTTTTTGCCTTGTCTTTAAAAAATCGTCTCTCTATTAAAGAATAACCTCATAAATTATTTTTTTAAAAATTATTATTTGTATATATGTTGAGTTAATGTCCCTAACCAATAGAGGTTACTCATGATAAATACAGATAATAGCTTTGTTTTCAACATGGACGCTTTAGTAAATATTGGGCATTCCATAAATAAATGGAGTGGTTGTGCAATAAAAAACAATATCGATATAAGGAAGCAAATAACTAAAATCGTTGAAATAATAATACAAGCACCTTCATTTGATAATTCAAGAATTGATGAAGATTGTGAAGCAGCATTAAATTGCATGCGTGAAATTTTAATATTTAAAAACATAAAAGAAGAATTCCTTACCAACACGCTTAAGATATACGCCTATTGTTATCAACACATACATAATTCAGCAATTGGTTTTGTAGAGGAAAAACTTGAGACTCCAAATAATGAAATATCGCTGATAGCAGAGAATGAAGTATTATTAAATCAGCAAATTCTTTTTCAAAGTCTCTACTGCAATCAAATCATTAGGAAAATAGCAATTAAGTGTATAAAAGAAAATCTTGAAGAAACTTCTTTGATAGCGACAAATAAACTATTATTTAAAATATATGAAGCTAAATTATGGAAAAAACTTCCCCCTAAAAGATGTTTGAGTACTATAGCTACTATTGAAACAGCATTTACTAAGATCATAAAATTAATTGAAAAAATGAAAAATGAAATTCACTTGGATAATTTGGGTATTAATGTCTTTAATCAATGTAATGGTTGTGGTAGCGGTAGCAATAGCTTTTAAACAATATTGGTATTTAGGGTTTTTACAAAGACCCTAAATACCATTTTTTTTTACGTTACATTTAACGTATACACTCCTTTTTAGGTTTGCAGTTTTCTTTAGCAGGTAAGAGACAATTGCAAAAGTGGCAACTAATTGCAGGATACATAACTTTTTAACCAAATTTCCGCCTTTTTTTTAACAGGATAATAGGATTTTTAGTAAACTAAAACAACCATATCTTAAATAATTATGTTATATTTTTTTTGAATAGTTGTTTTATTATCCTAAAAATCCTATTATCCTGTTAAAAAAAGCAAAATACCTTTAAGAAAAATGGATGTGGCTTACAATTAGGAAAAAACTTAACTCGCTTAGACATGAAAAAAACGCCTTGAAAATATCTAAAAACATGATGTTTCTTAAGCGCTTGCTTCAATCTCTAGCTAAAATATACCAGTTTTTTTTTTGCTTACTGTTTGAATAAAGTAAATGCAAATATGTATCGCTTTAAGAAGCTGGAGGTGAATGATCCAGCTCAAAGTAGATGAAACCTTTTTAATATCGACAGAAATAAGCTCCACATTTGCTAAGGTTTCCAACATTTAGTTTATCAAAACCTTTTACAAGTTTACCATCTACAGAGAGCTAGAATAAGACTTAAATGCTAGAAATTCTTAATATGCGTTGTAAATACATTTCTTCATGCGATTGCTCTGATACTTATCTACAAATCTATAAACATGTATTTTTAGAAAAAATTAATGCCATTTATTTCACATTAATTTTTATTCTATTTGAAATAAACAAATACTTAAGATAGGATAAAAAAACCAATTCACAAATAAAGGAGAAATATGGAAGAAAATAAATTAACACCAAATATGGAAAAATTTTTCGAAAGACTTTTTGAGATTCAAAAAGAACTATAAGAAGTGGTAAAAAACGTTGAAGAAATTTCTGATAAATTAAACGCTTTAGTTAAATTTGATTAAAAAATTCTATGGTTTATATTTGAACCAAACCAAGTACAAGAAAAAATTGATTTTTATAAATCAACTATTGATTTATTAATTGTTAGAAGTCGTATTTTATAAAACAAAAAAAATAAATTACTATGACAAAGTTTATCGCTTTATCGCTTGCAACATGCGCTTTATCATTATCATGCTCTTTGCATGCAACCGAGGGCACTATTACGGTTAACAAAGTCACTGGATCATACATTGTTGGCTTATCTAAATTAAGCCAAGATATTCAAGTTAAAGATTCAAAAATTAATACAATCAAAACAAACTCAATGAATTTGATGCTAAAAAATTATTAAAGAGAGCGGTTTTATATTCACGAGAATGTGAAGCTTTTTTAAATATAGAACCACTTTCAATTCAACACATGTATTATTTCTTTAAACGGTAATGGGAGCCTCAAAACTACCGTGGTAAAGAAAATTAATTACAAAAAAGCCATATCGTTTATCAACGCTTGCTTCAATTTCTAGCTAAAATGCACCGATTTTTCACTCACAAATAGTTAAAGAACAGCAGCTGAATGATCTACTTCAAAGTCGATGAAGCCTTTTTTCACATCAACAGAAATAAGCTTCACATTTACACGGTCCCCAACATTTAATTTATCAAAACCTTTTACAAGTTTACCATCAACCGGAGGTGCAAATACTCTTACCCAGGTGCCTTTTGATGATGACCCTGTTACAATAGCTTCAAATGTATGACCAATTTTGCTGCTAAGCAAGATAGCAGCAGCTGATTTTTGCGTTTGTCTTGATACTTTATCAGCATCAGCTTCCTTTAATGTACAATACTCAGCAAGTTTATTGATTTCAGATTTAGTATAAGGAATCTTTTTTCCTTCTATGACAGCTCTTATCAAACGTTGAGTGATTAAATCCGGATAACGTCTATTTGGAGCTGTTGAATGTGAATAATTCCGTAATGCCAAACCAAAATGTCCAGGTTGTTCTTCTCCCGGATACTCAATAACATATTCCCCTCTTCCAAGAAGTTTGACAATAGCAAGTGAAAGATCAGGGAAACGAAGAGGATCTTTATTTTTTTGTATCACTAAAAATTCATCAAGTGCTTTTGAATCTGGCTCTAACGGTAAACTTGTCCCAAGTTTGACAGCTATATCGATGATTTTATCCCAACGCTTCGGCACTCTTACTATGCGCTTAAATGCAGGAAACCCATGTTCATGCAAAAACTTGATAGCTGCTGTATTTGTAGAAATCATAAAATTTTCAATAATTTCTTTAGCACGATTTTTTTTCTCAGCCACGATATCTACAACCATTCGATTGCGCACGACTGCATGAGGCTCAATTGTTTCAAGGCTCAAAGAGCCTTTTGATTGTCTAAAAGCTTTGATTTTTTGCGCTAGGATGTCATGTTGCTTAACTTGCTCCTCAAGTACTTCAGATTTTTGGATAAGATCCGGCGCATTTTCTGCAGTTTCCAACCATGCACCAACTGCATTATAAGCTAATTTTGCATGGTTTCTGACAATGGCTTTATAAATTTTATATTTTTGCATGACCCCTTGAGCATCAAACTCCATTTCTGTCACAAAAGCTGAACGATCTTCATTCTCATTTAAAGAAGTCAAATCTGTCGATAGCTTTTCCGGCAGCATCGGAAAAATTACAGTGGGGGTATAAACTGAGGTTGTATTATGCTCTGCATGCTCACCAATGGCACTCCCCTTATGAACTGTAGAGCTTACATTTGCAACAGCTACGTAAGCTTTCATGAGTCCGTTATAAAGAAATTCAACGTATGAGAGTTGATCCAAATCTCTTGAGTCATCGTTATCTATTGAAAACCAATACTTACCGCGCATATCAACAAAATCTTCGATTTCACTTGAATCAATGGCATGATCAATTTTAGAAAGCTCATTTAAAGCATCCCTTGAAAAATCAGTTAAAAAACCCCTTGCCCACATCGCTTCTTTTGCCGATTCCACAAGATCTATTTCAGATTGATTAAATTCTGTTGTCATACGTAACCTTTTAAGTATTTTTAAAGCATACCCATGGGAGATATGCTTGTTTTGTTCGGAAAAATTTGCAGTTTATTACTTACTTGTATATTTGACGGGAGTTGTTTCTTTATGAGCTGCATTAAAGCAAAGGGCAGCAGCAACAGCTCCTGCAAAATTGCCTACAAGAAACATCCAGAAATCAGTCCATGTTGTCAAATTCATTAAAGATGCACCAACAGCTACAGCTGGGTTAAATGCAGCACCTGAAATTGTGCCTACAGCATAAGCTCCTGCAAGCACTGTAAAGCCTATAGCTAATCCAAAATAAGAATTGCCGGCTGTTTCTTTTGCAGTTGCTACGTTTAGTACAACAAAGCAAAGAGCAAATGTAAATAAAAATTCTGCAAAGATAGCATTTAATGATAGGTGCATAGGTGTTGTTGATGCGCCCCCTTTAAAATGTATCACTGTAAAAGCTGCAAGAACAGCCCCAACTACTTGTGCAATAAAATAAAGCCCTAAATCATTGGCCGATAATTTTCCTCTTAAGAAAACTGCAAGTGAAACTGCCGGGTTATAGTGGCCCCCTGAAATATGTCCGCCAGCGTAGATCATCATCGCTAAAATTGAACCGATTGCTAAAGGTGCAAAAGGGCTTGCACCATTTGGATTTAATACAGTCATACCAACTGTCAATACTAAAAAAAAAGTCCCAATAAATTCATAAACATATTTCATTTTTATTCTCCTATATATTTTTATAACCATTTTCTCTGAGACTCTCAAAAAATAATTATAACGTCAACTTTTTTTATCGCTTAATATTCTTCAAGTTTTTATGATGGTCTTTATTTAATTTAAGGATTGTTAATGGATGTATTAGAAACATTAGATTTGAAATCTTTCGGTATCAAGATACCAAAAGATATTCAAGACTTAAGCACGAACGCTTTAGAAGCAGGAAAAGTCATTTATTTGCCGAACCTTTCATTTACCTTAAATCCTGATGAACTTGACTTTTTATCACCCCATATCGTAAATCCGAAATCTAAAAATATTAGTTATGACAGACGAAATGACAGGCTTACAGGAACAATTTGTCAGGGTTTAGAAGCTGATAAGCTAAAGCAAATGATTAAACGGTACAGCGAAAAGACCATGCAGTTTATGGAAGCCTTATTCCCCTCTTACAAAGAACATCTTATTCAAGCAAGAACAAGCTTTAGACCAGTTGAGGCAAAGTCAAGAGTCCAATCATACCGAAAAGATGATACCCGTTTACATGTCGATGCTTTTCCATCGGCACCAACAAAGGGTGAGCGTATTATCCGCTTCTTTACAAACGTTAATCCAAATCAAAAACCTCGCGTTTGGAGACTTGGCGAGCCTTTTTCAGATGTTATAAAAAAAATAGCTCCTCGCACTTCCAAGCCAATCCCCGGATTAAGAACGATTCTTCAGACATTTAAAATTACTAAAGATTATCGCACTTTATATGATCATTATATGCTTCAAATTCATGATCATATGAAAAAGGATCTTGAATACCAAAAAATGGTTCCTCAAAAAGAAATTTTGTTTCCGGCAGGGAGCTCGTGGATCGTCTACTCCGACCAAGTCTCACATGCTGCAATGTCCGGCCAACATATGTTTGAGCAAACATTTCATTTACCGATAAAAGGTATGAAAAATCAAGAAACATCACCTTTAAAAGTGATGGAAAAATATTTCGATATGCAACTTATCTAAAAAAGAAATTAAGCTATGACAATAATTAAAACTCTATTTGTAGATATTGGCGGCGTCCTCTTAACTAACGGTTGGGACAAGGTCATTCGCGAAAAAACATTAAATGAATTTAATCTTCAAAAAGATGAATTTGACTCGCTCCATAGTGAATATTACAATTTACATGAACAAGGTAAAATTTCATTTGATGAGTATTTGGATAAAGTCGTTTTTTGGAAAAAAAGAGATTTTTCTAAATTGGAATTTGTAGATTTTATCAAAAATCAAACAAGAACATACCCTGAAATGTTTAACTTAATCCTCGATATAAAACGTAAGTATAATCTTACGGTGGTAGCTTTAAGTAACGAGGGTCGAGAGCTTGCTGAATACCGCATTAAAACATATGATTTAGGAAGTATTTTCGATTTTTTTATTGTTTCAAGCTTTGTTTATTATCAAAAACCTGATGTCCATATTTATAAAATAGCGCTCGATGTCACACAAAGTCATATCAGCCAAGTCCTATACATTGATGATAGGTCCTACCTTGTTGAAGCTGCATCAAAACTTGGAATTGAAGGTATCGTTCATACATCTTACGAATCGACAAAATTAGAATTAGAACATTTCTTTTAGAATAATTGCCTTAAATGACAAAAACCAAAATAAAAAAAAAGGATGACGGCACATGGCTCCATATTTAACTGATTGTTACGAATCATTACAAAATTTTACCATTGAAAAATTTTGCAAAGAAAAATTTGGTAAAACATATGGTGAATTTGCCAAAGAGCATCCAGTTATTAATAAAGTTGTGATTGTTGCAAACCATGCTTTTCGCCTTGTTTCAATGATTGCCTTAATGCAGGTTCTTCCATTTTCTACGGCTGTAAATTGTACGCTCATGATAGCTGGGAGCCTTTTTTATCGAGTAACTATCGAAAGATTATGTCCTTTAAAATTTGCTCTTTTGTCGTGTGCCGGATCTTTAGCTTTCGAGTTTGCCAAACTTAATGCTTTTAGCTTCGGGGGGGGTGTGCCTCTTGCAGCTTATGCTTTTGCGGTTATTTATTCGGCGTGTACTTATAAATCTTGTTGTGGCGGATGATTGTTACTAAAGAAAAAACAATTGCGCTTCAAAAACGGATGAAGGCCTTACACATTCATGATGATGATCTGATTGAGAAATTTATTTTAGGCTCCGGGACAGGCGGGCAAAAAATAAACAAGACAAGCTCTTGTGTCTATCTTAAGCATATTCCAACAGGCATTCAGATAAAATGCCAGCAGGCAAGATCGCGCGAATACAACCGCTATCTTGCTCTTTCAGCTCTTTGTAATCGCCTTGAAAAAAAGGCATCTGATGAAATTCAAGAGAAAATTCATCTAAAAGAAAAAATAAGACGTCAAAATAAAAAGAGGACTTTTTCAAACCAGGAAAAAATGCTGGAAGGAAAAAGACTTAGGTCCAAAACAAAAACCTTGCGCGCCAGATTCAAAAATCACGATGAGTCATGATGAGTAAATCTCAGTAAATATCTCTGATAAAAAAAATTTTATATTCTCTCTTTTGTTCTCCCTTTCTCTTGTTCTCCCTCTCCCTTGTTCTCCCTCTCTCTGTGGGCTCTTTGGTAGTAATAAACACTTTTAATTACTAACACAGAGATCATAGAGAGAGGAAGAGAGATCTAATGAATAAAATTTATATTGACTTTTTATTATATTTTTTGTAAGGTACACCTTAAATATTAATTTAATAAGAATTTTTATGATTAGTTCATTTTCAAAATTAGCGAATAATATGGATTTTAAATGGAATAATCCAAAAACCTATGCTATTTTAATCCCTGGTCTTTCGTTTGCCATTCAGCTTATTCAACTAAATGATTTGACCCCAAAATTATTACTGAAAGATAAGAAGCTTTCTCAAAATTTACAGACTAACGTAGCTCTTGTTAAACAGTTGGATTATTCGTCTGATGAAAAATTTATTAAAGTTTGCAGATTGCATTTTGTAATTGGAATTGCTCAATGTGTGGCTCTTATGATCTTATTTGGAACTCCACTTCCTCCCCTTTTAGCAATAACGCCAACCCTTCAGATTCTTCACGCTATGTACAAATCTTTTTCTAATAGCACAATTACCTATGATGCATCGTCAGAAAATTTACATATTTCGAGTATGTTCGGCTTTGGCGGCCTCACCACAAACTGCTCTACTTAAAATAATTTAAGTTTTTCAATAGAAAAAGACACGAACTTCTTCAAAATCAGAAAGCTCATGAAAATAAAGATTTAAGTCCTTTTTGTCTTTTGACTTTTTTGCTGTTGATATTTTGGTTTTTTCTAGTATAATCTCCTATTTCTCTTAAAAGTAATTGAGTAGTCATGATTGTAGAAAATCCAGTTGAATCCGCCGTAGAATCAAAGCCAACAAGCCCCATGATGCTTCAATGGCATGCGTGTAAGGAAGTCGCTGTCGATGCTGTACTTTTTTTTAGAATGGGTGATTTTTACGAAGCATTTTACGATGATGCTTGTCTGCTCGCAAAAGAGCTTGATCTAACACTGACAAAAAGACACGACATTCCGATGAGTGGTATTCCTCATCATACAGCAGAAGGGTATATCGATAAGCTTGTTCAAAAAGGCTATCGCGTGGCTGTAGCTGAGCAAACAGAAGATCCAAAACTTACAAAAGGCCTTGTAAAGCGAGAAGTTGTCCGCATCGTAACACCAGGATCCGCCATTTCTTCAAGCCTAGTATCTGAAAAAGCAAATAATTTTTTCGCATCAGTCAATCGTGTGGGCTCTATCTTTGGCTTAAGTTTTATAGACCTCTCAACCTCAGAGTTTTACGTAATTGAATTAGAAAGCGAGCTTGAATTATTAAATGAAATTTGCAGAATTTCACCATCAGAGGTTTTGACTTCCAAAAAATTTTTAGAGAAGCATGACGATTTTTTTAACGAAATTAAAAAATCCAGCGATTGCCTGATCACTGAAATTCAAGATTGGCATTTTGACATCCAGGTTACTTGCAATTTTTTAATTTCACATTTTAAAGTTCATAACCTCGATGGTTTTGGACTTAAAGGTTTAATTCCTGGGATTAATGCAGCAGGGGCTCTTCTGCAGCATTTAAATGAATCACTTTGCTTACCAATTGATCATATTAACCAAATAGTCACCTTTAACACCTCTGAATTTATGACTCTAGATCGTATCACAGAGCGTAATCTGGAATTAACAGCATCCTTGATCAATGGTAGCCGCAAAAACAGTTTACTTAGCATCTTAGATAATACCGAAACACCAATGGGCGCTCGTCTTTTAAGGCAACTCATCAAAAAGCCTTTACTATCGATTGAACATATTCAAAAAAGACAAGATGCCATTGCAGCCTTTTTAGACAACCCCTCTTTGATGGAACGTTTATGTAGCCTTTTAACTCATGTCAGAGACCTTGAACGGCTCATGATGAAGGTCTGCTCAGGTTACGCTACCCCAAGAGATTTAACTGCCCTCAAAAGTTCGTTTGATCCAATTTTTGGTATCAAAAACCTTCTTGCAAATCATCTTCAATCATCTGTGCTAATCAATGAAGAAAGAGACAAGCTGGATCATCTTCCTGGTATGATAGCTCTTATTACCGAGGCGCTTGTCGATGAGCCTCCGGCAAGAATTAGCGATGGGGGTAGTTTTCGTACAGGTTTCCATGCAGAACTAGATGAGCTTTTACTTTTAAGCCAAGACAGCAAATCATGGGTTGCCAATTATCAAACACGCTTGCGTGAAGAAACAGGAATAAAGACACTAAAAGTTGGCTTTACGCGCATGTTTGGATATTATATTGAAGTCAGCAAAGGTCAGATAAGCCGCATGCCTGAGACTTTTCAGAGAAGACAAACACTTGTTAATGCAGAGCGCTACATCACACCTGAATTAAAAAACTTTGAAAGCCGCATACTGACTGCTGAAGAGCGCATTTTAAAAATAGAGCAAGATCTTTTTAACCAACTACGCGAGCAAGTGGCACTCTATGCCCCAAAAGTGCAACAAATCGCAAAGTCTTTAGCATTAATAGATTGCCTTTATGGCTTAGCCAAATCTGCCATGATTAACAATTATACAAGACCGATCGTCGATGAAAGTTCTATTTTGCAAATTGTAGACGGCAGACACCCTGTCATTGAAGCATCAGCCATATCACAAAAATTTGTTCCGAACGATACATTACTAGGCGATGAAAATAATCGTCTTTTGATCATCACAGGTCCCAATATGGCTGGAAAATCTACCTATATCAGGCAAGTCGCACTTATCTCGATTATGGCACAAATAGGCTCATTTATTCCGGCAAAAAGTGCTCATATAGGCATCATCGATAAAGTGTTCACAAGAATTGGGGCAAGCGATGATTTAAGCCGCGGACAATCGACATTCATGGTTGAAATGACTGAAACTGCTAATATTTTAAATAACGCAACATCCAAATCCCTTATCATTTTAGATGAAATTGGTAGAGGAACTAGTACATATGATGGCATTTCGATTGCTTGGTCTGTAGCTGAATATCTCTTAACAGCAGAAAACAAACAGGCAAAAACATTGTTTGCCACTCATTATTTTGAATTAACCAAAATGGAAGAAAAAATACCTGGGGCTGTCAATTATCATGTTGCTGTCAATGAATGCAATGATCAGATTATCTTTTTACATAAAATAGTCCGTGGGGGCACAGATAAAAGTTATGGCATTCATGTGGGAAGACTTGCCGGGTTGCCACTTGCTCTAATCAACCGAGCTAAAGAAATTTTAGTTCATTTGGAAGAAAATTCTAACAGGAAAGATCTCTTTGAACCACCCGTTCTAAAAAAGACACAAAACCTTAAGGTTAAATCAGTTCAACCAGAGATGCAGCTTAAGTTTTTTTAATAAAGTAAATTTTTAATTTGACATTTTTTTTTTAAGATGAGACATATAAGTTTGTGACCTTAACCAAAAAAATGGAGTCAATTATGTCAGATATTAAAAAACAACAACAGCCTAAAAATCCAGCTCAACCGAACAAAGATCAACCGCAAAGACAAGAGCAAAAGCCTCAACAGCAAAATAATCCAAACAGAAAAGCTTAATCACTTTTCTTTTGGCTTATTTTAGCAAAGGCCTTTTTTTATTAAAAGGTCTTTGCTTAAAGTTTATTACATCTTTATTTTTTTAGTATGAGTAGTATAGACTAATTTGTGGAACTGTGGTAACTTTATGGTATCCTCCAAGTTTTTGCAAAGGTTAATTGAAAATGTCTTTCGGACTGGCTACTTTACATTGGAACAAAGATACAAGCAAGAGCTTGCTATTTCAGTTTATTTTATCGGAATTTATCACTTCGTACAGAGAAGTTTTAGCCATTCAACAACTTGCATCCAATCTTAAAACCGAATCTAATATAAACTTAAAGCTTATCGCTTCTCTAAAATCATGTTTAGTTAAGCTTGCGGGTTCAGCAAGAAGTTATAAACCTCATCATTCATGGAATCAAGAAGATGGGATATTATTTCGCCTGAAAAACTATTGCGCCCATTTTTCTATTCAAGAAGAAAAAAATAACTCGGCTAGTTTGAACATGTATCTTCATATTAATCAAGCTTTTTTAAGCTGTATTCAGGGTTTAGATGCTATTTGCTTACTTGAAGAAATTAATGGATCTGTTCAAAATATTCAGATGCTTAGCAAGATTTTAACAAGAATCATCAAACAAATGGGTCGTTTTTCGAAGTTAACAACTAGCGTAATGCGTAAATTTAATAAAGATGAAAATATAGTTTATTTTATGCTACGCCATCAATCTGAACTGGATAGTCTTTACGGATCACAATTTGTATTTAAACTCATTAATAGAATGTATCCAAAAGGCATTGAAGGAGCTTCTAATTTTTTATTCATCCAATATAAAAAACGAGGTTTTGATCACTTAATTCCAAGATTGCAAAAAAAAATCTCGGAGCTTAAAAAAACATCATGACTCAAAAAGAATATAAAGAACTCCTATCGCTAACAAGACAATATCTTACCCTAGAATTTCAAAATAAAGAATATAGCGAACAGAAAAATCAGCAATGGATTGTTAGCGAACTTGAAACTTATAATTATTTTAAAGAATATGCTATCCGAATTAAAAATCTTGAAATAAAAAAACCTCTTGAAATAAGAGAAGAAATTAAACCAAAACAAGTAGATGAATATGTAAAGGCAATGCAAGCAGCTCCTTTAAAACAACAAATTATACCAAGAGAGCCTGTAGTCCAAATTATCGACACAGCCATCATTGAAGCTGCAACCCCTTTGCAAGATGCATCTGAGGCGTTAATAGTAGAAGTTAAAAAACGGGCATTTGAACTGGAACCTGTAAAAGCAATTGTTCAGTCCGATTTAACAGACATCAAAAAAATGGTTCAAGAGTTATTTCCGCATCAAACTATACTAGATCATCTACCTCAAAATATAGTTCAAATCATTATTATTTCTGATCATTCCGAAAAGCAAAACTTAATATTCCTCTCTAACTATTCAAAAGCAATTGATTTGTTACTAGCTCCATCAAAAATCATGACATTAAAAATGTTTGAGAGTTCACCCTTTAATCGCGACCTTAAAATGATTATTCAGACGGGTAATGATTTAAGCAATAGACCAGATGGTGTTACCATTTTACAAGTACTGGATTTGCCTAAATATTTCAAAGAGCCGGCATTAAAAGCTGAGCTTTGGGAATTAACTACTTCAAAGTTTTTAAATGGCTAAAACCCCCTCTTCTTTTTCAAAATATGTATCTGTCATTTTGGATATTTCGATCCAGAAAACACTTGATTATGGTGTTCCTGATGAGCTTTTAAGACAGGTTAAACGGGGCCAAAGAGTTGAAGTGCCTGTACGTGGTCGTCTGCAAAAAGGTTATATTTTTCAAGTAAAAGAAACCGCCGATTTTCATAAAGTTTTACCCATAGCATCAATTATTTCTGATCAGGAATATATTGCAGATGATTTGTTTGAACTTGGGCTTTTCATGTCCAAATATTATTGCTCTACATTGTCGCAAGTGTTTAAAACAATGCTCCCTGCAATTGTACGTAAAAGCGTTAAGCATAAAGAGCAGCTTTTTGTGATGCGGGCAAAACCAAAAGATGAACTTAAAAATTATTGTGAAAAAATACGCAATAAAAATTCTCTTCAGGCAGATGTCTTAGATATCATGCTCAAAGTGACAAAAGGGATTTTACTCACTGAATTACTCGAAATAACAAGCGGCTCAAGAAGTCCTGTCGATACCCTTGCAAAAAACGGGTACTTAAAAGTAGATATTGTCAGAGTCGATAGATCTCCCTTATTAAATGAAGAGTATTTCCAGGTAAAACCAAAACTTTTAGGTAGTGATCAAAAAATTGCATTAGATAGAATAGTTGCGAGTTTAGACCAACAAAAATTTGAAACACACCTACTTTATGGTGTCACCGGAAGCGGAAAGACTGAGGTTTATCTTCAAGCAATTGATAGAGCTTTAAAACTTGAAAAAAGCACCATCATGCTTGTCCCTGAAATTTCCTTAACGGCTCAGACAATTGAGCGCTTTAGAAGTCGTTTCGAAGGGAATATTGCCATTTTACACCATGCCCTCTCTCAAGGAGAGCGTTTTGATGAATGGCATAAAATTCAGCGCGGCGAGGCTAAAATTGTGATTGGAGCAAGATCTGCAATCTTTAGTCCTGTGCAAAATTTAGGATTAATTATTGTTGATGAAGAGCATGAAAACTCCTACAAACAAAATGATGAGAGCCCATGTTATCATGCACGAGATATTGCTGTAATGAGAGGGAAAATCACATCATCCTCTGTAATATTAGGAAGTGCGACCCCATCCTTAGAGAGTTTTTTTAACGCTAAAAACAATAAATATACGCTAAGTACGCTATCATCAAGAGCTGATATGGCAACTATGCCAACCATTCATATTGTCAACATGACTGAGGAATATGAAAGAAATAAAGGGTACACTAATTTTTCTAATCTGCTTTTAACAGGAATAAAAAAAAGAATCGAATGCGGCGAGCAGACCATTCTTTTTTTAAATAGACGAGGCTATCATACAACTTTATTTTGCGAGCCGTGCCAAAAACCTGTAAAATGTTTGCATTGCGATGTAGCTTTAACTTTTCATCACAAAGAACATTCTTTAAATTGTCATTTGTGTGGGTTTTATCTTTCTCCCCCGCCGACCCTTTGCCCTACTTGTAAAGTTTCAAACCCGATGAAATTTAAGGGCGTCGGAACAGAACAAATTGAAAAATCTCTTCACGCGATTTTTCCAACGGTGCGGACAATCCGTGTTGACAGAGATACAACCAAACATAAAGGAAGCCATCAAAAGCTGCTCCGGGAATTTGGCTCTGGAAAAGCTGATGTATTGATCGGCACACAGATGATAGCAAAAGGACTGCATTTTCCCCAAGTGACATTAGTTGGTGTTTTAAATAGTGATAGCGGATTAAACATTCCTGATTTTAGGGCTTCTGAAAATACTTTTCAGCTCATCACTCAAGTCTCTGGAAGATCAGGAAGGGGTAGCATGGCAGGAGATGTCGTAATCCAAACGCGTATGCCTGATAATATGGCAATACAGCTTAGTACTAAACAAGATTATGAAAAATTCTACGATGAAGAGATCGCCATTCGCGAACTTTTTAACTACCCTCCCTTCACAAGCATGGCAAAAATTGCTTTTTCTGGTAGCAATGATCTCAAGACGCTTAAAGTGGCAGAAAATTTTCGGTTACTTCTGATTCAGCATCTACCTCCAAGATATGAAATCAACCCGGTTATTCCATCAGGGCATGCTAAAATAAAAGATAAATTCCGTTATCAGTTTTTAGTTCGCGGAGCAAGCGTCTATGCAATCAGTCAAGCGTTGGATTCGCTGAAGCAAAGTAATTCTGCTCTAATACCTGCTGATACTAAGTTATTTATCGACATCAACCCAACATCAACCTTCTTTTGATTCTGCTCATTCCTCTTATCTAGTTTAAAAAAGGCTAAAACTTGGGTTAAACAGAGCCTCACCTCCCTTTTTAGAATTGGAAGAGGCTCGCAACGCCAATAAAGTCGTAATCTTTTTTGTATGGGCTGATAATATGATTTAATGAATCCAAGCTGCGAGTTGCAAGATGACTATCTAAACTTGTCTCTTCACATCTGATGTAAGTCATCTCTGTAGGTTCGCTATCAAACAAAAGCTTTCTAGTTTTTAAATAATGAGCTGAAGTGCAAACGATAAGTTCTGCCAATTTAGCAGCTCTCCAATGCATTTCATTATACGGACTCAAATCTTGTGTAAGTTTTTTTTGATCAACAAATGGCTTATTTCGGCTACCCGGTAAAACATGATTTGAAATGAGCACCCACCCAGATGTAAATGGTTTTGATCCTTCTTGTTCAATAATTGATTCAAAGGCATTAATATTTAAATGTAGAGTCGCTATAAATGTATTGATAGTAGCAATTTTTCCATTCAAATTTTGAGGTATCCAGACTAGGGTATGAGCATCCATTATTCTTTTTCCAGGAAAAGCGCTACTTGATTGTTTTAAAAATTCAAAAATATTCCGATCGAGTAAATTAAAGGATTTTTCAATTTCTTGAATTGATATCGTTTCAGCCCCGCAATACTTATTCCAATCTTCCGCCTTGAAGGCAAATTTTGTGTGGACTGCTTGTTTAAGAAAAAGAGGGTCGCTTACTAGTTGACACCATGTTTTGTTGACGTTTGAAATAATTCCAAAATTTTTAAAATCTAACATTAAAAAAATTAGATTCCAGACATCTGCTATCATTTAAGTTAATTTCCATAAGGGAGCGACACCCATTCTTGGCTTGGATGAGCTATCTAAAATATGAAGTCCTGTTCTTTGAAACCCTCCAACGATTGCTTGATGCTTATCAACTGTCTCTTGGCAATAGGTATAGATCAATGGCTCTTCATTAAATAAAAACTTTTCGGTCTTCAAATATATTGCAGAAATACAAATTGCGGCTTCAGAAATTTTAGGTACTCTCCATTTGCTTTCATCATGTGAATTAAGTGTTTCGATAGCTAATTTAAAAGGCTGATTTAAGCTTACTTCAATGACTTTTTTTGCCATCAGCACCCAACCTGATTCTAGAGATTTAGAACCCACATTTTTGTATAATTTATCTGTAATAAAACGAAATCCATTTTTATTATTGGAGAAATTTTCTTTCTGTTTTAATAACTCCCCAAAACTATTAAGATTCATATTTTCAGGAATCCACACCAGCATATGACTATCTATAAATCTCTCTCCTGGAAAAGAATGATTATCGCTTTTAAGAATTTTAGCGATCTTACTTTTAAGAAGTAGATTATAAGCAAGTTCAGACTCTTTGGAAGAGACTTTTAAGTTGGCATACGTATTCCAATCAAATGGGGTAAATGCAAACTCATGGAAAATAAAGTTTACGATTACAGAGACTTCATTTGCTACTAAATTCCATCTTTTACAAACTAAAGAATTTTTTTTTAAATTTCTAAGTTTTAAGTAAGAAAATAGGCTCATCAAGATTTCATAGTTCATATTATTGAAGTTACATGCCATATTAATCCTTGTATACAAGTGTACGAGTCACTTTATCAAAGTATTAATAAATGTCCAACGCCAATACATTAAATTGTATTTTTATCAGGTTGAATTTTTTGCGTAAACATTTTATACTCATGTAAAATGAGAGAGATAAATACCAATGCTTACCTGGATTAAGAGCTTTAAACAGTCTAGTTATCAAACTAAGTGGTTTATATTCAACGCTATATTGCATGGGAGCATCATTATTTTAACAGCAATTTATTGTTACGCTCGTCTAGATTTTGTTCGCAGTCATCAGAATATAATACCAAAAACAGAACGTTTGCAGAACGTAAATACAAAATAAACAAAAAACTATTTTAAAAGTGAAGACATGATACCAAAACCTGAATACCACACCCACGAAGAATTTCAAAATCGTACAAGAAAACTTGAAGAACTAAAAAAATTAGGAATTGATCCCTATCCGCATCTATTTTCTCCCTCGATCAACGCTAAAGAGCTAGAAGATAAATTTCAGTCTGCAGATGTTGGACATAGCGAAGATGCAATGAATGGGGTTGGCGAAAAAATGGTTGTTGCCGGCCGTCTTGTTCTTTTTCGTTCGATGGGTAAAAATGCTTTTGCTCATATCCAAGATGATATGGGCCGTATTCAAATCATGTTTAACCGCGATCTGACAGAGGTTGCAGGTTATACACCTCGAAAAGATGGTGATGCTGATGTGTTAACTCCTATGAAACTTATCGAAAAGAAAATTGACTTGGGCGATATTATAGGCGTTGAAGGGACTCTTTTTCGTACAAATAAGGGGGAGCTTACACTTTTTGCTAAAAAAGTGACGATACTTTGTAAAACACTTCTTCCTCTTGCAGAAAAGCACTCTGGTCTTGCAGATAAAGAACTTCGCTACCGCAAACGCTGGCTTGATCTAATTACAAACCCCGATGTTCGCGAAACATTTAAACTTCGAAGCCGTATCTTGAAGCTTATCCGAGAGTATTTTGAAGAAATCGGATTCATCGAAGTCGAAACACCTGTTTTACAGAGCATCTACGGCGGAGCTGAGGCTAGACCCTTTGTTACGACTTTAAATGCCCTTGAACAAGAAATGTTTTTACGTATTTCATTAGAACCCTCTTTAAAAAAATTGATTGTCGGTGGAATGAATCGTATTTATGAAATCGGACGTGTGTTTAGAAATGAAGGAATCGATCGAAATCATAACCCTGAGTTTACACTTCTAGAAGCGTACGCTGCCTATTTTGATTATAACGACATGATGCGTCTTGTTGAAAATTTATTTGACAGACTAACTACAGCCATTCATGGAACAACAAAAATTGCAATCAACGTAACGCCTACAGAGACAGTTGTTGTCGATTTTAAAGCTCCATGGCCAAGAATTACCATGAAAGATGCTTTAAAGAAATTTTCAAATATTGATCCTGATAGCTTATCTGATGATGAAATGCAGGAAATGTTAAAAGCATCCGGTCATTGCGACCCTAAAAAGCTTGTTGGCATGAAAAGGGGGCTTTTAATTGCAGCACTTTTTGCTGTCAATGTTGAGCATCATCTCCTACAGCCTCATCATATTATTGATCATCCGATTGAAACCACTCCTCTTTGCAAACCTCACAGAAATAAAGAAGATAGAGATCATGGATTGGTTGAACGTTTTGAAAGCTTTGTGCTGGGTCAAGAGATTTGCAATGCTTATAGCGAGCTTAACGACCCTGTTTTACAGCGCGAACTTTTTGAAGTACAAGTAAGTAGACGAGACGCTGGCGATGAGGAGGCAAGTCCGCTTGATGAAGAATTTATCGAAGCTATTTGCCAAGGTATGCCTCCTACAGGGGGTGTTGGTATAGGAATAGATCGCCTTGTCATGTTATTAACAAATTCACATTCTATAAGAGATGTTCTTTACTTTCCATGGATGAAATAAATGAATAAAAATATGCATATTGTTGTTTCCGGCAGAGCTTACGCTGATATTGACGTTTTAGCATCTGTTTCAAGCTACACTGAATTACTTAATTTGAAACTCAAGAAAGCCTGTGGGATTATCACAGCCCCTTGGAATCAAACCATACCTGAATCAATAAGAAACTGGCCCATTAATATCAGTTCGGTTTTCTTAGACTGCCCGGATTCTTGCTCCTTTATTCTTGTTGATCTTTCTGATCCAGAATATATGGAATATTTTGTTTCTCTCGATAATGTTGTTGAAGTTTATGACCATCATTATGGGCATGAAGCTTACTGGAACGAGAAGATCCTTTGTAATGCTCATATTGAAAAAGTTGGGGCTTGCGCTACATTAATTTGGGAAAAATTTAAGGAGGCTGGCCTTGAATCTTCAATTTCTAGCACCAGTGCTAACCTTCTTTATACAGCAATTTTTGCTAATACATTAAATTTTAAATCCGATGTAACAACCGAGCGAGATCGTCTTGCATCAAAAGAACTTTTAAAATATACAACATTACCAGAAGATTGGGTAAATAGTTACTACAGCGAAGTTGCAAAAGGCTTTGACGATAACTTGTCAGATCATATCAAAAATGATACAAAAATAATTGATTTAGATGGAGCCCCTTGTTTTTTTGGTCAAGTTGAAGTTTTGAATGCAACTTCCATCTTAGCTAAACTTGCAAATGAGTTTGAGCCAAAGCCAAATGAAGAGTGGTTAATAAACGTTGCAAGCATTGATGAGAATTGCTCTTATCTTTACTCTAATTCAGACAGATTGCATGAGAGATTGACAAGCATGATGGAGCTTAAGTCTCATAGTGATAATGTCAAGCAGGCTCCAAGATTGTGGTTAAGAAAAGAATTACTTAGAGAATTTTCAATTGCATTCAGAAAAACATAAAAAGTTAATAAAAAGGCATTTAACGTTTTTATATTTTTTGAATTCAATTAAAAAATCTCTCAAAACTCCATTTTTTTCGAATTACCGAATTAGCTCTAAAGCCTACGCTACATATTGCTAAATTTAAAATTAATCCCAGAAGATTGATTTAGACTTATCAATGTCAGAGAAAATATTGTCAAAGGTATCATCAAAAAATTCGATCGATTTCCCCATATTTTGTATCTGCAGAAGAGCTGTCAAAAAAGCTGTTTGATCTTCAAGCTGTTTTACTTCGCTCCCGCAATACCTAACCCCTTCAACAATTAATTGACCGAGTAACACATTTTCTTTTCCCGGGTTGACAACAGCAAGACAAGAATCACAGACTCTTGTCTTTGCATACTCTGCAATACATTTTTGGCATCCGCAATGGTTAATTTTTTCTGCGACTAACATCCCGGATTTCATCCAAGTGAATTCATCTTTATCATAGCAGATTCCTGAATGGATTAAGTAGCAGGTCATGAGTTTTTTATAATATTCGCTGTTTGGAATATTTCGTAAAATCAATTTACTATCTTTTATTTCGACTGTAGGTAAATTAACAAGCGCTTTAAAATTCTTTATGGTATCTAAAATAGCCCTCTCACTTCCTAACCGTCCAAGGACTATTAATTTTGTCGTGATTGCACGGATTTTTTCTTGAGATACAAGTTGATCGCTTGATAAAGCCAAATCAAGATCCCCTAAAACATCCTCTGATCCCAGTAACAGATTTAGACGCGCCCTGTCAACATAAAGATAGGGATGATTGTCTTGTAATTCCATTAAAGATATAGCTTGATTAAGCGAATTTTTAGCCTCATCAAATTGACTTTTTTCCATCAAAAAACAGGCTTCTGACCATTTATCTTGCCAGTTTTCAGAAAAACTATAAAAGGATAGAGTAAGTAAAAATGTTAAAATAATCTTTTTCATTTCGATTCCTTAAATTAAACGGTTTAAACTACTACATTTTTAAATTAACAGCTCATTATTTTTTTTGAAAGGAATAATTTTTTCCAAAAACATCAATAAAAAATATTTTGTAAATATACCAAAATTAAAGTATAAAGTCGTTTAATTTTTTTTCGAGGTGGACAATGAGTTCTTTTTTTATTATGCTAATACTCTTATTTAACTTTTCTAAACCACCTGTTTATGTTGGCGACCAAGAAATAACCAAGGCGTCTAACTATTTAAACCTTTACTAATTAAAATCGATGAATGATCAGCTTTTAAAAAAAACACTCCATGAAGTCTTTAAATTACCAGAATTTAGACCAAGCCAGCTTTTAGCTATCCAAACACTCTTTAGTAAAGGACGTGTTCTTTGCGTGCTCCCAACAGGGCATGGCAAATCTTTAATCTATCAACTTCCGGCAAGCTTACTCGATGGTTTAACAATTGTGATCTCCCCTCTTCTTGCCCTGATGAGAGATCAGATCCATCATCTTAACAATAGGTTACATATACCGGCAGCTTCCATTAACAGCGATCAATCTGATGAAGAAAATTTAAAAGCTAAATATTTATGTCAAACAGGAGAGCTTAAGGTCTTATTTATCTCTCCTGAAAAATTAGACAACCTCGAAGATTTTAATTTTCTTTTAAATTTGCAAGTTAAACTGCTAGTAATTGACGAGGCTCATTGCATATCAACTTGGGGACATGATTTTCGCCCAAGCTACCGTCAAATCATCCAATTTCTTCATGCCTTGGAAAAAAAAGATCAGCACATAAAAGTTTTGGGATTAACAGCAACAGCTGATAGACGAGTTGAAGAAGATATAAAAAAACAGATGACATTTTTAACTCATGAAGTGACAACACTTCGTGAAAGTATGAATAGACAAAACATAAAGCTATCGTGCATTCAGGTTTTGAATTTGCCTCATAAGTTAGCTATTCTTGAAAGGCTTCTCAGGAAATATGATGGCATCGGCCTTATCTACTGCTCTACACGTGAACATACAGAGTTTGTTGCAGATTTCCTTAAAACTAGAGGTCTTGCAGTTGTAGCTTACCATGCAGGGTTTGAATCTGCTGACAAGCGTAGACTCCAAAATGATTTTATTGAAGATCGCTACAAAGCGATAGCTGCGACGAACGCGCTTGGTATGGGTATTGACAAATCAAATTTACGATTCATCATTCATTTTGATGTTCCAAGTTCTATTACTGCTTATTATCAAGAAGTTGGAAGAGCTGGAAGAGATGGAAAGGCTGCTACCGGCACAATCCTTTATCATCCGAAAGATAAAAACGTCCAAGCTTACTTTATTGAATCGAGCCAACCAAAGCAAGATGACTTTAATAAAATTTTAAGATTGGTTAGCGATTCTGAGATCCCGTTAAACTTATCCAGTATCAAAAGACTAACAGGACTCCACCCAACAAAAGTCCTTGTCATCCTTACCGAACTTATGGAGCAAGGATTTGTCATAAAAAAACTGATCGATAAAAAGCAGCTATATTTTCCTATTCCAAATAATAATGAGCCCAATCTAAGTCGCTACACAAATCAATATTTAGTTAAATATCAAGAACTTAATAAAATATTAGGCTACTCTGAGGAGACCGAAAATTGCCGTATGGGGATTTTAAGAAAAGCACTTGGAGATTTAGAAATTCAAGGCTGCGGCCATTGTGATCTTTGCACAAAACAGCCACTTCACTTTGAAATTAGTGAAGATGATTTAGCTCAAATTACCAAATGGGTTAACAAAAGAGCTACCCCCATTTCAATCAGCAGGCTCGCCAAAGTAAATCCTGGTTTAAGTGTATTGGATGGTACAGTGCGCTCTATGCTTTTTGCAAACTTTATGAGGACACGGAGCATTGAGACAATAAATCCATCAGGCCTTGATGAGGAGCTCTTAGATTTAACCTTGCTGCATCTAACTGAAATTTTTGAGAAGAGCCCCTTTAATGCAATTGTTTTAGTCCCCTCTCGCACCTTTAAAATGGGTAGTAAATTAGCTCAGTTTCTTGCCGCCCATTTTAAAGTTCGCTGTTTTACTGATCTTTTAGTTTGGAAAAAGGAACCCGTAAACCGTCAGGGTGAACTTTTAAATAACGACCAAAGAAGTTTCAATGTAGAAAATTCCATGCAAGTTAATGTGAACTTTAACTTTACTTTGGAAACCATTATTTTGCTTGACGATTATATAGGGTCTGGTGCCACAATAAAAGAGGCGGCTCGCGCTTTACTTTCAAGTAAAAATGCACCCCACAAAATTATTCCCTTTACAATTGCAAGGGTCAAATGGCAGCTTGGGAAACCAGGTTTTATTTAAGAGGTGTTTTAGATGATCTATTATTTAGTGATTTTGCTCTCTATACTAACAACAACCTTGTATTCTGCAGTCACAGAAACAGAAGCGATAAATAAGCACTTAAGCGTTTTGGTAAGGGTAAAAATTCTAATTGAAAAAGAAATTCAAGAATCTCAAATTCCAGGCATTGCGATTGCACTTTATGATGGTCAGCAAGAGTACTTTTTGTCTTTTGGCTATTCAGATATGGACAAAAAAACACTGGTCACAGAAAACAGCCTATTTAGAATAGGCTCCATAACAAAAGTATTTACTTCAACAGTTTTAGCATCACTTGTTATCGATGGAAAAGTCCAATTAAATGATCCTGTCTCTAAATTTTTGAAATTAACAAATGATCATTCGGACGCAAATAAAATCACTCTTCTGAATTTAAGCACGCATACAGCAAGCTTACCGCGCGATTTCCCAAATAATACCCTTAATTCAAAAATCACTCCTGAAAGGATTATGGAATTTTTGAATGGATGGAAAACCCCATACCCGGTAGCTACTCAATACACATACTCTAATTTGGGGTTTCAAATATTAGGAATGGCTCTTGAGTCAAGCAATAATACAGATTATATGACTCTTCTTAGTGAGACTATTTTAAAGCCTCTTAAAATGAATTCCACTTTTGTGCAAGTGCCAGACCAACTTCTTCTAAATGTCGCTACAGGATACAATAGGGATCAACCAGTAGTAAAAGAACCTATCAATGAGTTAGTCCCTGCAAGCGGAGCGCTATATTCTTCAAGCAGTGATATGTTAAAATTTATGAAAGCCAATTTAGGAGTTGATGGTCCAAAAAGTTTAATCAATGCCATGATATATGCGCAAAAAGGCTTTTTTTCTATCAGTAAACATTTGACAATTGGTCTTGGATGGCATCTTTTTACTAACAAGGAGGGGTTATTGATCATTAATAAAAATGGCGGGCTTCCAGGATTTTCCTCTTACATCGGCTTTAGTAAGGCCAAAAAGAAGGTCGGCGTTGTTCTTTTGACCAATAAAAGATCTGTCGATTTAACAATTGTCGGAAGAAAAATCTTGAAAGAATTACAGTAGATAGTAGGTAGAGGCCTTTTTCTCTCTTCGTTTCATAATCTTAGAAGCTCTAAATTCGCGCATTTAAATCTTTACTTTCCTAGCGATTTGTAATTATTGGTGTCAGGTTTTTGGCTCTAGCTTGAGAGATTGACAGTTTCTCTTAAAACAGCTCGATATACTTATAAAAACTGTCAGTACTGTCAAGCTAGGACTTCTATAAACTCGCCTCTTATCTCCTTAAACCTTACCTTTAAATCCCTATCTCCATCTTCCTGATAAACATATCATTAAAAAATTTATGGAAAGAGTCGTTAATAAGGGATGCGAACGTTATTCTGAATGCGATTACTACGTTTAACGAAAAGCTTGAAAATACCCATATTTTTCTTAGCAATTGGGATCTTCCACCATCGAGAAATAAAAAAAATTACAACTTAGATTTAATGGAACTCAAAGAATATATTTAATTATTTTACATAAATTAAAAAAAAGTTTTTCAAAAAAGAAGCTTACTTGCTAGTATGGCCGATAACTGAAATGAGATCCTAAAAGGTAAAAACCCTTTTTTATCCATAAACAACTTAAAAAAATTGTAAATCAACAAAAAGGTAAATTCAATGCATGTAATAGCTAAAGCAAATCATTATATTTTTTCATTTTTAATACTTGGGACAGTTTTTTCAAACTCTATCTCAGCTAATGACTCAACTGATCTTAAAAAACAGTATGAAATCAACGCTGCAACGCCATCTGACATTTACGAGCATCTCCCTATACTTAGAAAGCTTAGTAGCGAATGTTCATCTGTTGTTGAAATTGGTCTACGCAGCATGGTATCGACTTGGGGTGTTTTACAAGGTCTTGCAGAAAGCTCATCTAAAACTAAAATATATCTAGGAATTGATTTATTTTCACCAGCTCCAGAAAAACTTTGGATGGCAAAAAAACTAGCAGAAGGCAACCAAATCCAATTTAATTTTGTAGAAGAAAATAGTATGCACGCAGAAATTAAGAATGCTGATCTTCTTTTTATTGATTCACTTCATACCTACGCCCATTTATCTTACGAACTAGAAAGATATTCTGGTAAAATTAATAAGTATATTGCGATGCATGATACAAGCGAGCCATGGGGCGATACTGATGATTCACAGTATTTCGGAAATTATTCTGAGTATCCAAAAGGGATTGATAGATCAAAAAGAGGGCTCTGGCTAGCAGTTGTTGACTTTTTATCACGTCACCCTGAATGGAAGCTAGAAGCGCGTCACCTTAACAACCATGGATTTACTATCCTGAAACGCGTTAGCTAGTTCGTTTGTTTGCTAATTCTTAGTACACTTTAAATTTTATTTACAGTGTACTAATATCATAAATCTAAATGCGCCAGCCTTTCACTAAACAATTCGTGCAAAATATGTAGTTTAGAATTTCTCTTTAAATTCGTGTTTGAGTAATCGCCAAACCCTCTTAAAATTGGGGTCCGGAGTGATATTCTGACATTTACTGATCCTTAAAATTATAAGGTTTTAAAGGCGAGCAAATCTCAGAATGTCACTCCAGACCCCAATTAAACCTCAAATTTTTAAGAGCTGTTTTCGATTAAGGTCATTGCTTTTTTACCAAATTCTTTAGAAGCAATATCTTGCATTTTTGAAAGTTTTATCAAATCTATAATATTGCTATAACAATTTAAATCAGATGATTTATGTAAATTACTCACCATCTCAATTGCTTGTTTCTGAGTATTTTTAGAATCATTATCAAGATTCGAGATAGCATACTGGTAACCTACGACCTTTCTAAAAGATTTTTGACGCACGTTATATAGATCTTCAATTTCTTGAGTCCAGCCTTTATCAACAAGAAATTTTACGTAAGATAAATCTTGTTGACGGACCGCAAGCCCCATCGGTGAATATGATGAGTATAATTGACTAGAGGGCATAAAGTAGTAAGGGTAATAGAGTTTAAGATAATTTATTTCTGACTTACTAAGATTATTAGCAACATTAATAGCTGATAAATCAGGCAAAGATTCTGCAAGTAACGTTGAGTAAGTAGAATTAAAAACCTTAGGATTATTTTGCTCGATAAGTTTTAATTTTTTAACGGTCTCTTTAAAAAATGTTGGTTGAAGTTTTGAGAGTAATTCTTGAGGATCAGTATTTGGGTTTAAGTATTTAATTGTTCTGCGATCCATGGTCCAACAAGCTAAATCAAGCGGTGTCAATCCTTCATTATCTTTTAAAGAGCTATCTACACCTCTTTTAAAAAGCTCCTGAATGACTTCGCTATTTTTTTGAAATGCAGCCCAATGATGGAGTGTCCATCCGTTCACATCAGTTTTATTTAAATGTTCAACATGTCTTGCTAGTAAAGAAGCTATTAAAGAGTAACTGCCAATCATTAAATTTTTGCTTGAAGAGTCTGCTAAAAGATTAAATAAAAGATCAGCTTCTACTTTGTATCCATTGTTTATCAAAAGTTTAGTATTTACATACAAATTATGCATATATCTATTTCGGAACTTTTTGACTTCATCTGTCTGAAAAGTAGAAAGAAGAGAGAGCGCACCGCTAAGCAAAGCTTTTAGGGAAGGCTCGATTTTTACTGCCTTAAATGATTCACTACCTCTATACATACTTTCTGTATTGAGAGTATTTTCTAATTCCAAAAAGATATTATTTATTTTGGACTTAAAATTATATTGATGATTAGAGGTTGTTAATGCTCTACTTGAAATTGGATAATAAGTTCCTGTTTTAGATAATGCAAACATATATCACTCCGATTAATTACTTGTTAATTGTAATAATTTTTGCTTTTCTAATTCTTCATTTATTTTTAAATTTATCCATACTAAGTTTCTTGTTGCGCATTCACGGACATTTTCAGGAATCTTCGGATTTGCAAGCAGTAGATGGGATGCTAAAAGTGCCTCATAATATTTATCGACCCAATAGGCGTTAATTGAATACTCTAAAAGTAATCCATAGTCATATATCCAAGTTTCGACAAATAAAAGATCGTTAGATGATCTTAAGTGTAAACCTTTTAAAGCGGCTTCATAACCCCCTTGAAAATCATTTAATGAACGTTTATAAGTTGCTAATCGATAGAGTGGCTCTAAACGTGTCGGGCGATATTGATAAGTATTTTCATACCCCTTTTTTATGATTTCGGGGCTCATACCAAGTGTTTCTTGCAAAATTCCAACCTGTAATAGTGACCAAAAGATCTCCTGATCCCAGCCACCCATTGCAATGCGTTTTTTATAATTCATTAAAGCAAGAGCATTTTCACCAGCATCACGATAGCTTTGAGCTAGATAAAATTGATTTCTTGTGTGTTTTGGATCTTCAAGCATTGCTTTTTCAAGAAGAGCTGCATCTTTATGATACTTAAGTGGATCTGTAGAGCGATTTCCATCAGTTCTTACATAGTTTACTACATTTTCTAACGTTGAATTCGTTTTTGCATCATCACAGCATAGTACTTCATGAAGAACGCCAACCCATTTCCAATCAAGGGCTGTACTGACAAGCTGGTTTCTTGGATAATTTGTTCCGCCGTATTCAGTTGTAATGTAGTAATAATCTTTATCGATATCGGGTAGTTTAAACTCCGGCTTAAAGACTAAAGATTCATCGGCATCAATAATCAGCACATAATCAGCTTTTCCTTTTGCAAGCTCAAGAGCTTCATTTCGGTTGTGGCCAAAATTAATCCAGGGGCGCTCTTGCAACTCTCCTGGTATATCTTTCATGAAATTACGGATTATATCCTGTGTGCCATCTGTTGAGCCTGTGTCAACAATGACCCATGTATCGATGAGAGGTTTTACTGACTCCAAGCATCTTTCAATGACTGGACTTTCATTTTTAACGATCATATTAAGACAAATCGTCTTTTTTTCCGCTGCAAAGCCAGAATTTATTGTCATGCAATAAATAATCAACACATAAAGTAAGCGCATAGGTATCCTATAATTAAATGTATCAAAAAAACACTTTATAAAAAGTTTTGTTTTTCATCAACATTTTTCTTTACATATACCATTCAATTTTTAATACAAGAGAATTTATGCTCTCCTTTTAGGACTCCATAGACTTTTCAATATACCATGGGCTTATACGACCCGGGGTATATTGAAAAGTCTATAGAGTCCTGAAAAGAAGGCATATACTTAAACAAGGCTATGGTTGCCTAGAAAGTGTCTGTCTTAACATATAAGGCAAAATACCCCCATGCTTGTAATAATCAATTTCAATTGAAGTATCAAGCCTTGCTATTACCTTAACCTCAACAGTTTTGCCACCACTTTTGATTTCAAGAATCATTTCTTGGCTTGTTTTAAGTGCATCGCTAAAATCTTTAATTGAAAAAGTCTCATCACCTTTTAAGTCTAAAGTTTCAAGGTCTTGACCCTCTAAAAACTCTAAAGGCAAAATCCCCATACCGATTAGATTGCTGCGATGGATGCGCTCAAAACTTATTGCAACAACCACTTTTACTCCAAGTAGAAGAGGCCCTTTTGCTGCCCAGTCTCTTGAGCTTCCCATTCCATAATCACGTCCTGCAAAGATGATTAAAGGCACATTTTTTTCCTTGTATGCTTGACAAGCATCAAAAATGGATACAAACTTATTTTCGGGCATGAGCTTTGTAAACCCTCCCTCTTTTTCATCTGCCATTTTATTGCGAATACGCACGTTTGCAAATGTGCCTCTCATCATCACTTCATGATTTCCACGACGGCTTCCATAACTATTAAAATCTTTTTCTTCAACACCAAGAGAATGCAAATATTCACCTGCTGGGTTTGCAGGGCGGAAAGCGCCAGCTGGCGAAATATGATCGGTTGTGACAGAATCTCCAAACAATGCAAGCGGTCTCATCTCTTTTAATATTGGAAGATCTGGGATTTCCATTGAAAATCCATCAAAATAAGGTGGCTTTTGAATGTAGGTGCTTTTTTCATCCCATATATAATCTTTACCTGTTGATGTTTCAATTTTTTCCCAAAATGGATTTTCGTGTGAAAAATTGGTATAGCGTTTTTTAAAAAGATCAGGCGTCAAACTTGCCTTTATCTCTTTTGCAATTTCAGCATCTGTTGGCCATATATCTTTTAAAAATACAGCTTTACCCTCTTTATCAAAACCCAAAGGCTCAATTTTCATGTCAATATCAACACGACCAGCTATTGCAAAAGCTACTACCAGTGGCGGTGACATTAAAAAGTTTGCTTTAACAGCGCTATGAATCCGGGCTTCAAAATTTCTGTTTCCACTTAACACGCTAGCAGCCACAATATTATGCTCCTTGATAGCACTTTCAATTGTTTCATCAAGGGGGCCACTATTTCCGATACATGTCGTACAGCCATAACCAACCAGATTAAATCCAAGCTGATTTAAATATGTTTGCAGGCCTGTAGCTTCTAAATAATCAGTTACAACTCGAGATCCTGGCGCAAGACTTGTCTTAATAGTTTTACTTACTTTAAGACCTTTTAAAATTGCATTTTTTGCTAGGAGGCCAGCTCCTATCATGACACTTGGATTACTTGTGTTTGTACAACTTGTAATGGCTGCAATCACAATTGATCCATGAGAGAGTACTGTTTCACAAACTCCTGATGGTTCATGATCCACTATAAGTGGAGGAGATTTAATAATTGATCGGTTTGCTACCATTTCTTCTTCATAGCGGGGTAAGCCATTGCTTAAAAAACTTGTTCCTCCACTGTGATAGAGCTCACCTATTGGATAATGCTGGTTACCTTTAATGCAGATTTTTTTCTGCATCTCTGATGATTCAAGCGCGTAACCACCATCTTTTTGGCTGGCTCTTAATAATTCATTAAATCTTTGTTTGACTTTGGATAATTCTATGCGGTCTTGTGGTCTTTTAGGACCAGAAACTGAAGTTATTATCAAATTTAAATCCACTTCAATGACTCTTGAAAAATCAAGCTCGCCTGATTTTTTTATTCCAAAAAGTTCTTGCGCAACAAAATAATCCTTAACAAGTTTGATTTCCTCATCACTCCTACCAGTCATGCGAAGATAATCAAGAGTTTTTTCATCAACCGGGAAAAATCCCATGGTCGCCCCATATTCAGGAGCCATATTACCAATTGTTGCACGATCTGCAACAGCTAAACTGCTTGCACCTGTCCCAAAAAATTCAACAAATTTCCCTACAACTTTTTCATTTCTAAGAAGTTCTGTAATAAAAAGAGTCAAATCTGTAGCTGTCACACCTTCTTGTAATTTCCCAAAAAGATGCACTCCAATGACTTCTGGCGTTTGCAAAGAAACTGGTTGATCGAGCATTGCAGATTCAGCCTCAATACCACCAACACCCCACCCGACAATACCAAGACCATTAATCATTGTTGTATGAGAATCAGTACCGACAAGAGTATCCGGATAAAGCATCAATCCGTTATCAATTTTAGTAGAAGCTACAACAGTTGCTAAAAATTCCAAATTTACCTGATGGACAATCCCAATTCCTGGCGGAATGACCTTAAATTTCTTAAACGCATGCTGCCCCCATTTCAAAAATGAATAACGCTCGTTGTTTCTTTGAAATTCTACTTTTAAGTTATATGAAAATGAATCATCAGTACCTGACTTATCAACTTGTACAGAATGATCTATCACCAAATCGACCGGGACTTTTGGTTCGATTAGTCCTGAATCAAACCCTTTTTTAAGAACCGCATCCCGCATCGCTGCAAGATCGACAAGAAGTGGCACGCCGGTAAAGTCTTGTAAAATCACTCGCGATACAACAAACGGCACTTCTAAAGGTGAAAGCGCCTTCGGATCCCAGTTAGCAAGTCTTATAACATCTTCCTCTTTCACGCGAATACCATCACAGTTACGTAAAAGAGATTCAAGCATGATCCGAATGGATACGGGTAACCTGTCAATTTTATAACCTTGGGCTTTTAAAGCAGGAAGCGAATAAAAGTAGTGGCTATCACTATTTTTAAGACTCTTCTTTGTATTAAAACGATCTTCATAAATTGTCATTTAAAAGCCTTTTGATTAATTAGTATTTATAAGAGTTGGCACTTCGCCTTCCCAATTAAAATCATGGGTAAAGGCAGCTGGCAAATTAAGCTTGGATTTTAGGCTTTCGAAAATATAGTTGGAATAAGTCAAGGGTGTATAAATAAAAGGCTTTATATCATTTGTATTAAATATAACGTCCGGTGTCGTAAATAAAATCTTGAAGAATTCTTTCATTTTATTTTCATTGTAAGCGCTTTTCCAACCATAAAATGCCATGCCCCCGGCAATTTGTTTTGTATTGCCTTGCTTTGGCGTGATGATCGATTCTACACAACCTGTAAAAGCTCGGTCAATACGATCGCTATTTTGAAATAAAATGAGTCCATGTGTAGCTCTTGGATTACATTCTATAGCAAAAATTTTACCATCTTCCATTTCAAACATATCAAAGCCTGCTTGGCCCGTAAAATTTTCACATGCGACGAAATTTTTAATCCACTCTAAAATGCCCGGATGGTCAACTGCCTCAAAATTTAAACAGAAATGACCTTGAATAGCAATTTGTACAGGATATGTTGCATGAGCCTTAAGCTTACCATTTTCACATACACTGTAAGTACAAAATCTTTTTCCTTCAAGCCACTTTTGTGCAATCCATGGATTATGGGGTTCGATCTCAATATCCGGGCATGGAGCTGCGGGTCCTACTTTATAGATACTTTGAGCTGATCTTGAGTAAGAGGCTTTTAAAGCATAATTGCATGTTGGATCTAGTTGTTTTAAATCATCTTTAGATTTAATAAGGAACGTTTCAGGAGATTCTATCCCATGTTTTAATTGCTGTTCAAAGAAAAACCATTTGTTATGAAGCCTTACTAGAGTTTCAAAGGGGGCACTAAAGACTTTGCAACTTTTTGGAAAAGTATCCAGATGCTCTGAAATATAAAGAACCTCTTCAAATGTTGGAATCAGATAATCAATTTTTTCTAAATTGATTATCTCAATTAAGGATTTGATAAATGCCGCGGTTTCAAAACGAGGACTTGGCACTATAAAATTACGGCTAACAGCGTTAGATGCGCTGCAAACATGCCAACGAATCGTATCTGCTATATACACACTATGACCTGCAGAATTTAATTGTCTTGCTAAATCAAGAGTTGAGGGAGCTCTACCTGCTGTTAGCAAAAAATTTTTCTTTTCGTTAGACATCTTGGACCTCTTCCTTATAAAATGTGTGGTTAAAGTCTTTATATAAAAAGGGAGTTATTTATGCAAAAAAATATCGGGTCTGGAGATCGAATTTTTCGATTTATTATCGCAATCTTGTTATTTGCCTACTCATTTTGGCAAGAAAGTCTGTTTGCGACGCTTCTTGGATTTTTCGTTCTTTACGAAGCCTTAGCTAGTTGGTGCGCTTTTTATCAATTAATTGGTAAAAATACATGCCCAATAAAAAAAGATGAAAAAAAATAACCTTTTTTCAAATAAATATTTTACTTAAATATTTATAATTCATATGGTCAAATTATAAGGCAAAAGTATTGCCTAGATTAAAAAAAAAACTCAAGGAGTTTATCATGGTTAAGAAAGCTAAAAAGAGCAAAGACTCTACAAAAAAAACTACGACTGCTGCTGCTAAAAAATAGTTTCTAGTTTTTTTTTAAGTTGAGTGTCAAGTTTACTTCGGCACTCAACTTTCCTTGATCTCATCCCCCTTATCTATCACACATTTCCTTAAATCTATTTTCTTGGCATCTATATTCTATAGAGTCCTGAAAGGACGGCATAAAATTTATTATTACCTAAAAGAATCAGCTTCTGGGGTGAAAAGCCTCAAAAGACTCTTGAAGCTTTGTACGGCTGATATGTGTATATTTTTCTGTTGTTCCGATACTTGCATGCCCAAGCATTTCTTGAATGATGCGAATATCAGCTCCATTATCTAATAGATGTGTTGCAAATGAATGTCTTAAAGTATGAGGAGAAATATTTTTTCTGATTCCAGCTTTTATGGCATGATGTTTAACAATTTTCCAAACCATGATTCTACTTAAGGCTTTTCCGGATTTAGTCACAAAAAGCTTTTCATGACGATTTTCCCTTACTTCACCTCTAAAATGAATCAAATAATGATCGATAGCTGCTATTGCTTTTTTCCCGATTGGAATAATTCTTTCTTTTCTTCCCTTGCCCATTACTTTTACAAATTCATCATCCACATCATATAGATTCAAAAGGCAGGCTTCTGATACTCTAAGACCGCTTGCATAAAGAAGTTCTAAAATGGCTTGGTCTCGAGCGCCATTAGCTGTTTCTATGTTGCATTGAGAAAGTAGCGTTTCTACTTCTGCTTGAGTTAATACTTCCGGGATTAACTGCCATAATTTCAAAGGCTTTAAATGAAAAGTTACATCTTCTAAAACAAGACCTTCTCTTTTCAGGAATTTAAAAAAAACCTTCGAGGAAATGAGCGCGCGACGAATTGTCGACTCTGCATATTTTAAAGATTGAAGGTGGGACAAAAAATCAATGAGGTGATCTTGCTTAATTTCTTGAAAAGAAATAACTCCATAATTCTTTACAAATTGAATCATGGATTTAACATCACTGCCATAAGCTTCAATTGTGTTTTGAGATAGCCCTTTTTCTGAGGCAATATAAATCAAAAAATCATCAATTTCCATTGGATTTTAAATTCTTCGCTATTTGAAGTTGAATTTGTTCGATTTGCAGACCTGAAAGTTCTATTTTCTGAACAAGAATCATCTCTTCAGTTTCCGGGATTTCATAAAATTGTAAAACAGTCTTATTTTCTTGTTTTATTTCTTTTCTTAGAAGCATGAAGCGCTTACGTGCCAAATAAAGTGCCAGTACAAAACTCATCTCTAAATCTTTAAGGTTTGTCCCTTGAAGAGTGCTCTTAAGAAGGCTCAAAATCTGCTCATCGCGATTAAGCGGGACAATGGCTTGCCTTTTAGTTGGTACTTTAGATTTCCAATGTTTCTGAAATGTTTTTTTCTCTTGCTCAACATTGGACTTATTCCAGCAAACAGCGCAAAAATCCTGCCTTTCAATTCCGTCTGTCTTATTTTCTATGAGAAGAGAAAAATATTCCATGCCGGGAGACAAAACTTCCTGGCCGGCTATACATATTTTACCGCGTTTTGGAATGTTGATCTGTATTTGACTACTCATAAAGCTAAAAAGGCTTCCCCTACCGGATACGGTTGACCGGTTTTTCCTGTTTTTTTTTCAATAAATTGTTCGATGATCTTATTTGCTAATACTTTACCAAGTTGCACACCTTCCTGATCAAATGAATTGATATTCCAGATGAAGCCTTGAAATGCTACCTTGTGCTCATAAAAACTTAAGAGGGCGCCAAGTGAAAAGGGATCAAGCTGCTCTGCAAAAATCAAATGAGAGGGGCGATTTCCTAAAAATTCTTTATTTGGGTTTTCATTCTTTTGACCCGTACTTAAAGCAATGATTTGTGCAAAAAGATTAGCTAATAATTTTTCTTGAGATGTTGTTCCTTGAAATTCCATATCAATGTGAAGTTGACTTTTTTTAAAGCCAATAAACTCTAAAGGAACAATAGTTGTTCCCTGATGAATAAGTTGAAAAAACGAATGCTGCGCATTTGTGCAGGGCTCCCCCCAAATGATTGGCCCTGTGTTAAAATCAATTTCGTTTCCGGATCGATCAATGTGTTTACCGTTAGATTCCATATCCAATTGCTGAATGTGAGAGGGAAACCTATTAAGTGCCTCAGAATATGGGATAATAGCCAAAGTATCATGATTCAAAAAATTACGATTCCAAATACCAATAAGTGCAGCCATTAGAGGTAGATTTGTTTTTAGATCATCTTCTAAGGCTGCTTTATCCATCGCATTTGCCCCTTTTAAAAACTCCATAAACGTAGAAAATCCACATGCGAAACTTAGCAACACTCCCCCAACCATCGATGTGGATGAATATCTACCTCCAACAGAATCCGTAAGGTAAAAAGTTTCAAGGTATTGACTCTTATCATCCATGGGACTGCCCTTAGATGTGATAGCCACAAAATGATCTTTTGGATTTAACCCTTTTTTTATAAAACTTTCCTTGATAAATGTTTCATTCGTTAAGGTTTCAAGTGTGTTGCCACTTTTAGAAATACATAAAACAAGGCATTTATCTAATTGGCAACTGGCTAAAATTTTCGCTGCATCATCAGGATCCACATTTGCAAGAAAGAAAACGCGCGTATTTGTTCTTTGCACAACTTTAAGAGCCTCAAAATTAGCTTTTGGACCAAGCTCTGAGCCTCCTATCCCTATTAAAATGAGATCCGTGTATTTTTTTTCTTCTTCGATAACTTTAATAAATTTTTCAAGCTTATCTAATTCTATCTTAGCAAGTTCAGTCTCGTGAACTGCCTCTTTTGCAAGGTTTGGATTTTCAAAAAAATCACGCGTTGCCGTATGTAAAACGCTTCTTGACTCTGATGGGTATCCCTCTATTTTGTTGATGATTTCGCCTGACTGCATGGCGTTCATTTTTTTTATGGCTTCAGCCTCAATTGAAAGCTCGTTTAATGCTTGAATTACATCTGGGGTGATGCGTTCGGTGCCATAAAGAAGGCGGTATCCGCAACATTCTGATATAAACTCATGGATACGCTTGGGAGTTAAGTTGCCCTCGGCTGTTAGATCGTAAGGTTTTTTTGCAAGTTCGGTTAATTTTTTAAAAGATTGACCTTTTGAAAATTGGTACATCATTGTAATTCCATCGTTTTATAAATTAATCCCATAAATATTTTTCATCATATGGAATTTTAGCTCTTTTTAATAATCCTAAATATTCTTCTTTAAAAGTCATCCGTTTATGATGATCTTTTTGCGAAGAAATATATTTTATAACACCTTCTAAATTCATGCAAGAAACAGCAAATCCACCCTATCCAGTTTGCGAGCTAAAATCACGATAATTATTACCCTTTGTTTTTATCCATCGAGATGAATTAGATTTTATTTCTGATATAAGTTTACAAATTGACATCGTTTTTGCTAAGCAAAGAAGAATGTGAATATGATCTTCTACCCCATTTATTTGAATTATTGGGCTTTTAAGATTTCTACATATTCCACAGATATACTGATACAACTCATCTTCAATTTCATTTTTAATCCAGCTTTGACGATCTTTTGTGCTAAACACAATATGTACAGGTATATCAGTTAAGGATTGAGTCATAAATTTTATTATTTTTAGGTATTATCAAATCGATCAAAGATGTTTATGCCGTCCTATCAGGACTCTATAAATTTGTAATTTTCCCGGGCCTTACGACCCGGGGAAACAACAAAATTCTATAGAGTCCTGAAAGGACGGCATAAACAAACATCATTGTAGCTTTTTCAATAATAAGATCAACTAGATATTGCAGAAATCTGAGAAGGTGATTTCACCAGGGATTCCGATTGTTTCACCAAGTGCAACTACAATGCCACCAGCTGCAGCAAAGCCCTGAAGCTTTCGAACACCCTCTTTTTTTAGCGAATGCGGGATGACAAGTAGATAATCGACTAAATCCCATTCAGAAATTAAAAAGGATTCAGGAATAAGACGGCAGGGCGTTTTTTTTTGGGCAAGAAAATTTAAAGCCTTTGATAAAGCAAGGTACATGCTTCTTTGTACTATGGTAGATGGTGGTAAGCATATCGCAATATGTGACTTTTTACCCTCCACTAATGGATTTGTCAAAATCAGATTTATCGGCTCATAAATTTCTCGATTTGTCAAAAGCGCATAAAACAAAGGATCATTAACCCCTTTAGCATCAAGTCTTAAAGATAACGGCATCGTGTCCGGTAAATTAGCATTTAAAATATGGATATACTCAAGGCTTGCGTCCCTTGCAAAATAGCTGACAAGTTTTTTTCCTTCTAGAGATTCCATTAAAATCTCAACTGTCAACTCTGAAAATTCTGTAACACGGATTTCTGTTTCTTCAAAAAAAAGTTCAATATTAACAAAACGATCTTGAATCCATGAGTGAAGGTTTAGTAATTGGGTATCGCAAAAATGAAAATCAACGCTAAAGTCTAAATGACCGTTATAAAGGCAAACCTCTACAATATCATTCTCAAATAGTGTCCACAGGGATTCTTTAAAATGTTTCAAGGATAATTCAAGAGATAAATATTGAGACTTGTTGGAGAGGGGTTTCTTTAGTTTTGAAAATAAACCTAAGTCAATTAAAAAACATAATTTATAACCGTTTTCAATAGCATCAACTGCTAATTGCTTCTCGTTTTCAAAATCAAGAGTTGAATCGAGACTAGCGTTTAAATAAATGGTTTTTATTTTCATTTTTTACGAAATTGATGGTAACGAATGAGTCTTCCCTTTTCACGCCATAGCTGATCAAAATATGAAGTGCCATATTCAGGCTGTTCATTTGAATAAAATGGAGCATCAAAGCAAGATTCAAAACCTTTATTTGCCATAAACATTTCAATTGTCCAATCAGAATAATCAATATCATCTGTAACAAATGTGACAATGCCATGTGGTTTTAAAACTCTTACAAGCTCTTCAACAAATGGCGCTTGAATGATACGATGTTTCGCATGGCGCTTTTTTGGCCATGGATCTGGAAAATTAATAAAAACTTGATTAATAGATTCGTTTGGAAAATAACGTCTTGTCACACCATTACCCTCACCGCAAATGGCAAACAAGTTAGGAAGTTCCAAGTTTTTTATTTTTGACCAAATTTTACGGACACGCCCAAATTTTATTTCGCACGCAACCCAGTTTATTTGATGATCTTGATCTGCTTTTTTAGCAACCCAACTTCCATTACCGCTGCAATATTCTAAATTAACAGGGTTGTCGTTGCCAAATATTTGCTCGTCAGAAAAGCCAGGAAATTTAAACTCATCGTAACGATCGAAATAATCAGGGACGAACCATATTTTATCTCTGATCAGAATTTGTCTTTCATCAAAAGAAAATGGGGACTTTAAATCTTCTGGTTTCATGTTATCACTTAATTACAGATTAAAAAATTACACATACTATATCAGAAAATTTCCAATTTAGCTATTTAAATTTCTCTAATTTTTTTGTTCAATTCAGTAAATGTTTCATGAGAACTTGAAACCATATTGTCAGTTTTACCAAATGGTTTTTCAAGCTCTTTTAAAATTGATACACAATTTTCGTTTGTCAAATCTTTTAAGCTTAAGGCATTTAACAAATCTTGAGCAATCAAACCAACATTTAATCCGTTATCTGTTTCATTTAAATTAAAGTGGTAATGATTGACTTGCTTACCCATATGAATGCTTACAACACCGCCGGTAGTTGACCCTTCTTTCCAGAAAGATAAGAGTCCTGTCGATTGAGTGTAAAACCCTAATTTTACCTCTCCCTTTAAGGCAGGAAGATCAAAATTTGTTTTTAGGTCGGATTTTGGGATATAAAAACCAGGAGCAATAGCTATAAGTGTAGGAGCCGCTAACGCCAAAAATCCGGCACCAATAGGGCTCATAAATGTAGCACCTAAGGCTCCGCCAAACGCTGCATAAATGACATTACGATCAACAAGAGCATTGACCCCGACTTCAACTTTTTGAATATCTTCTTTTAAATTTTGGATTTTTTCATTAGCTCTAGTAAGAAGCTCCTCTGCTAACACTGCTTTATTTTGCGCTTCATCTAAATTTAAAGTAGCTTCGTTTAAAATATTTCGATGAGCTAATTCAAGATTAATTTTTTCCTTAATCTCTTTAGATAGCTGTAAAATAAATTGTTCTTTACATTCTAGCTGAATATTATGTCTGTAAGCCTCGTTAGAAACTAAAAGTCCTTCATTTAAAAGCTGCTGTGACTGATTAAATTTTTTCATAGCTTCTTGAAATTTTGTTTTAAGAGCATCAGCCGTATCAATAAAGGTTTTAACTTTATTAGCTGCGTCTTTGTCGTTCAAATTTAAGGTTGCTGCAAATCCTAAACTTTCAATATCTTGCCAGCAGCTATTAAAAAGTACTTGAGCTTCATTTGCTGCTGTTTGGCTTTTTCCAAAAAGGGAAATTGAGTTTTGATTAAGTTCTAATGCTTTTTCTTTTAAATCAAGAATATCTTTTCCTTGAGCTACAAGCTCTTGATCACCCTCGTTAATAATTTTCTCAATTCTACCAAAAACAGCGTCAGCTTCTTGAATTTTTATTCTTGCATTCGAAATTTCAATCCCGATACCATTTACTGCTTGACGAGTTTGTTCGCCTAATTCACTAATAACGACAAAGTTTTCTTTAATATTTTCAAAGGCACTTTCAAGGTCTACATTAGGGGCTTGATTATTAATATTATAATATTCTTTTAAAGCTATTGCAAGCGTTAATCCCCCGCTAATAAAATTACCTGTTGCAAATGCTCCTAAACCTTTCAAGGCTGCAAAAGTTGCAGTTGCAAGCCTTGAGCCATCATTTTCTATGAATTTAAGCACTTTATTAATTTTTTGAGAAGCTTCGTAAATACCCTGTAGCTTATCCCCTACTAAGTTTGTCACCTGATCAGAAAGAACTCTGTTAGGGCCTTTAAAAAAATCTTCCGTTTTTTCATTCAATCCAAATTTTAAAGTACTTTTGCAAAGTTCATCTTCTGATATCTTGTCAGCCATTTTGCTTTGTGAAAAATTTTCAAGAACATCTTCATTGACATTCTCAAAGATGCCGGAAGATTGAAATTTTCTAAGGAGAGCGCTTTGAGTAAGATTTACAAATTTTGACTTTGTTTTATTTTCAGGTTGAGCTTCAGTTGGAACGTTTTTAGCTTCACTTGGAATATTTACAGCTTCAGCCGGAACGTTTACAGCTTCATTTGGGACGTTTGCGGTTTGAGTTGGGATATTTTTTGTCTCATAAAAAAAACTAAAGTCTATCGGTTCTTCTTCAGAAACTTTTTGGGCTTGAGTTGGGGGATTTTTAGGCTTACTTGGATCATTCGCCGGTTTATTTGAACCATTTTGGTTTGGTTGTGCTCCTGAAGGATTAGCTGATGTCACAGGATTTTTAGAGCAATACTTGTAGGCTATAAAAATAACAGCTGCAATTATAATAATAGCAGCAACAATAGCTACCTGGTTTGCCTGTATAACAACGAAAGCCCTTCCAAGATAGAACCCTACATTTGTATTTAGAGCTTTAGTCGCAAGATTTTTGATCCCTTCGAGAACAATTTGATTAACTTCCATTTTTTTGCCCTTTGTTAGTTGAATATATTATAAATTTATTTTAACTCGTATTAAGATCACAAAAAAAAACTAAAGCCCTAAAGAAAAATTTTTAAATTAAATTATTTATTTTTGAGATTAGAATAAAAAAAAATGAATCACGAGTGACTCATTTTTTTTATTTATTTTGAAAGAGACTTAAACCTCAACCCTCATCAGACCATTCCTCACCATGATCTTCGTCCACACCAAAAAAAGCTGCTTTTAAAGCTTCGGCTTTCTTAAGAACTTCATTATCTGCAAGCTTTTGAATATTTTGTTGTTTTTCTAACTCTTTCTTTTGATTAGCATCCAAAATTTTATGGTGAGAAGTGTCTTTTAATTTCTTTCCAGCTAGTATTTCATCAAGAAAAGGATGAACTGTTCTTTTTACTTTAATAATTGTTGCAGGATCGACTTCATTTAATTTTACTCCATTTTTTATCTCATCACATACATTGTTATTTTTTAATTTAATTTCTTGATTTGGAGTTTTATTTAATTTTATTCCCATTTTTAATTGATTTTGTAAATCTTGGTTAAGATTTTTTGATTTTATTTCTTCTCTAGCATCTTTTGGGGGTTGTTTTTGATTATTGCTTGAATCATCAATATTTTTTGCAGGTCCGCCACGAGGGGCTCCTTTTCGATTTCCTATTGGCGCTTTTGGTTGTTGGATATCTTGAGTTTCTTTTGACTCTCTAATATGATTATTTTTGATTTCCGGTGGGATTGTAGGACTAGGAAGAGGCCTTTTAACGGCTGCCTTATTATTTATTTCGTTTTGCAAGCGTACCTTATCTGCCTTTAACGCTTCATTTTCTGATTTTAATGCATTTAAAGTATCATTTAGAGTAGTATTTGAAGCTACAATCTCTTCTTTTGCTGTATCTAATTGCATTTGAATAAGTCTGATTTTAGGTTCGCTCATTTGGAAGTTTGTAGTAGCAGTTGCTACTTCTTCATTCTTTTCAAAAAGTTCTTGTTTTAATTTTTCAAAATCTGAATTTAATGGGTTTTTGTTTGTATTAGGTTCTGACAATTCAAGCTGTCTAGTTATATTTCTAACATCAACTTCAGTAGCATTTAATTTTTTCTGTATATCTATTAATTCTTTTTCTTTTTCTAATAATTTAGAAACGAAATTCTTAACTTTAGCTTGCAGATTTTTATTTAATTCTGACGCTTCATTAATTTTTATATTATTTAGGCGTGCACTTTCTGCTTTAAGAGTTTCAGCATTTTTTTCAGTCTCTTTTAATCTCTTTTCAGTTTTTAAAAGTTCGCGCGATTTCTCATCTAGTGCCTTTTCAGTACCATTCAAGTTTCCGGTAATATCTTTAATTTTTTGATCCTTTTCTGCAAGTTGACTTTTAAAAGAGGAGTAAGATTTATAGCATTTATAACCAATAATAAGAGCTGCGATCAAAATAATAGCTGCCACAACAGGGATGGGATTTGCCTGAATGATCGCTACTGTCTTTCCAACAATAGTGGACTTTCCAATAAATTCGCTGGCAGTTGCTTTTATCACAACAACCGACCTTCCAATATATTGCCCGGCATTACTATTTAAAACCTGCTCTGCAAAGGCTTTTACTCCATTCAATACTTGTTCGACTGCCATTTTACTCTCTTTTATTAACTATTTCTTTATTTAAATTTCAAAATTACCATAAAATCATTAATAAATCAATAAATATTTTATTACATTCAAAAAAAATTAGTTTAATAACAATATGTTAATTTAATATTAAGATTTCGTAAATTTATAAAAAAAAGCTGCATTTAAATATAAACCTCAAATGCAGCATTCTGAATTTAAAAAATTAGTCAGATTCTGTAAGTGACCAACTCTCATCTAAAGTTCCATCGGTTTTTTCCCCAATGAAATTTTCATAAGCTTCTTTTAGCCTGAGAGCTAAAGGTAATTCCGGTGGTAAATCAGTCGGGGGAGATTCCAAATCTGACCAACTTTCATCTAAAGTTCCATCGGTTTTTTCCCCAATGAAATTTTCATAAGCTTCTTTTAGCCTGAGAGCTAAAGGTAATTCCGGTGGTAAATCAGTCGGGGGAGATTCCAAATCTGACCAACTCTCATCTAAAGTTCCATCGGTTTTTTCTCCAATGAAATTTTCATAAGCTTCTTTTAGCCTGAGAGCTAAAGGTAATTCCGGTGGTAAATCAGTTGGGGGACTTTCCAAATCTGACCAACTTTCATCTAAAGTTCCATCGGTTTTTTCTCCAATAAAATTCTCATAGACTTCTTTTAGTCTAATAGTTAAAGGCAGTTCAGGTGGTAAATCAGTTGGGGGAAATTCATTTTCAACTTCAGATTTTTCTGCTAGTTCTTCTTGAATTTGAAATCCTTCACATTTTCCAGCAATTGCATTTAAGTCTTGCTGAAACTTATGTTCAATTATTTTCAAATCTCTTTCAAGCTTTTCATTCATTTGCTGTAAATGATCATCAGCAATTAGAGTAATTTTTGATGGTAACTCAAGCTCAACCACTCTATCTATTTTTATAGGTATTAAATCTAATTCCTCACCCGCTGATCTTCTAAAAAAATTAAGTGATTGATAACATTTCAATCCTAAAGCAACAACAGCTACACAAATAATAGAGCCTATAACTGGTATTGGATTATCTTTAATCACAATAACAGCTTTACCAAGGTAGTTTTTTAAATTAAACTCTTGAGCAATTACAAAATTTTTAACATCGCTTAATACTTGTTTGATTCCCATTTTTTATCCTTATTTTTATTAGTTATTTTATTTTTATTTGAATTATCTAATCTTTTAATATCGTAATAATATAACAATAACCTTTAACCTTTGATAAATATGGTATTAAGATTCTATAAATCTTATTTTTCCGAAGAAATTCAATATTTCTTGTAAAAAAAATCGTACAAAATAAATGATTTCTGTGATAAATTCAGGCTGTTTGAAATCTTTTTTGGAGTGGTATATGGTTGGTCGTAATGATTTTTGTTGGTGTGGAAGTAAATTAAAATGGAAAAAATGTCATTTTCCAAATGCAGGAGCGGAAAGCTCCAATCATGTTGCAGATTTAAAAAAAGAATATTTCCAAAAGCATCGCATTCTTCTTAAAAATGAAAAGCAAATTGACGGGATTTCCGATGCCTCAAAACTTGCAGCAAAAATTCTTGATGCCACTTGCGCTCTTGCAAAAGCTGGTGTTTCAACTGAAGAACTTAATAAATTTGCCCACAAACTACATTTAGAAGCAGGTGCAATCCCGGCTCCCTTACATTACGGAAATCCTCCATTTCCAAAAAGTATTTGTACATCTATCAATGAGGTAATTTGCCATGGTATTCCATCTTCAAGAATTCTACTCGATGGAGATATTTTAAATATTGATGTCACAAGCATACTTAAAGGCTTTTATGGCGATTGCAGCCAAATGGTAGTGATTGGAAAAACAACTGAAGAGCGTCAACTTGTTGTCGATGTCTCTTATGAATGTTTAATGCGATCCATTGAAATTTTAAAGCCTGGTATCCCTATTTCAGCAATCGGAGATATCATCGAAAGTTATGCCCATTCAAAAGGCTGTTCTGTTGTTAATCAATTTGTCGGTCATGGCGTTGGTATAAACTTCCATGAAAACCCCCAAATTCCTCATTCAAAAAATAAAATCAATACCCTCTTAGTGCAAGGGATGACATTCACGATAGAGCCAATGATTAATGCAGGATTCCGGGAAGCGATTATTGATAATCAAGATCAATGGACAGCAAGCACAAGAGATGGTAGAGCTAGCGCTCAGTGGGAACATACAATTCTTATCACAGATACAGGACATAAAATCCTGACCCCTTGGGTACGTTAAGAAACGCACTTCATTTAATGTCTGAGAGCTTATGCCCTCCTTTCAGACACGCGATTTGCGTAAAATATGTAGTTTAGAATTTATTCTGAGCGCGTGTTCGATTAAGCGTCAAATCTACCCATCTTTAAATCTTTAATTTCTTAACTATTCGCAGGACTACCTGGGGCCTAGCTTGACAGATTGACAGTTTCTATAGGTATATCGAGGCAATTTAAAAGAAACTGTCAATCTGTCAAGCAAGAGCCCCAGGTAGTCCTGCTCGATACGACGAATCGCTAGGAAAGTAAAGATTACATGAGTCGTTTTATTAGTAGCGATGCTACAAGAGCTAAGTAACTAGCAGCGTTCAGCGTCTGGTACAATTAATTAAAAATAGAGCCTTAGAAACGACGACATGAAAAAGAACGAGTTCTAAATACTTTACGCGAATCGTTCAGTGAAGGGACGGTATAAACCCTCTAGTCTAAAAAAAAGCCCGGCATTCATATTGAATGGCGGGCTTTAAGAATTCACAAAAGTTAAATTTTAAAATTATTTAGAACGTGATTTTTTATTATTTGTGGTTGGTTGTTTAACTTTATATTCCGTTGGTTTAGGTACTGGCTTTGATAAAGTTTCAATTTTTAAATTCAATTCTTCAATCGTAGTTTGGAATAGAGTATTTGCTTTTTTTAAGTCCGCGATTTCTTTATTTAATTTAGTTTTCGACTCTGCTTTTGCAGTTTTTAAATCTGCATCT
>Ga0105048_10000478_pt1 | contig 61759 bp, 50 predicted proteins | sample MAT05_FD_78382 | JGI IMG/M metagenome (GOLD analysis project Ga0105048, IMG submission 78382) | Freshwater microbial communities from Lake Fryxell liftoff mats and glacier meltwater in Antarctica - MAT-05 | ecosystem: Environmental > Aquatic > Freshwater > Ice > Liftoff microbial mat | place... | reverse complement strand
GGAAAGCCATCCTCCCGCGCCGAGCGTTCACGCTCTTCTTCTATTGCGATGCGCATGAGTTCCAAATCTTCCTTCGAGATGTTCACCCGTGCAGCCGCAGCGACAAAGTCACTGACAGTTTCCGCTTTGTGGCTGCGTTTGATGGTGCGAATCAGGTTCATAACCTGATCTTGCTCATCCTCGTCCAAGGTCTGCACTTCACTGAAAATGAGAATGGCATTGATATTCACTTGTGTCATGGTAATCCCCTCATCGCAAACAATGCGAACAAAAAACGCTGTCCCGCATCGAGGTGACTGATCAATCAAGCATCGTCATCCTAGCACCAGCGTGTCAGAGCGTCAAGAATGCCGACAGACTGACGGTCTGCGGCAACCTGCACAAATGAATCCCCCTATTTCGTTAACGTTTTGCGCTGTAAGATCACGTTAGAATACGTGCAGTCTTTCGTGACGCATCCGGCGTCCCTATCGATAGGAAAGCCCGCCATGTCCGAAATACTCGTCCTCACCCTACCCGCACGCACCTCCGTCCTGGAGGCGATCGACCTGCTGAAGAACGATCGTACCGTCACTATCAAACATTCCGCCGTCCTCGCCAAAGCGGAAGACGGCGAAGTCGTCGTGCTGGAAGATGACCTGTCGCCCAATGAAGGCGCGATCGCCGGGGGCACGCTCGGCGCGATGATCGGCAGCGTCGGCATCGCCGGGCTGGGCGCGCTGCTGCTGCCCGGTGTCGGTGCGCTGATCGCCATCGGCGCGGGTGCCCTGATCGGCGGATTGATCGGCGGCACGACTGGGGGCGTGGTCGCTGGGCTGCTGGATCTGGGACTCGACCAGCATCAGATCGACGCGCTGGCACACAAGCTCAACGACGGCGCGGTCGCGCTGGTCGTCGAGGTAGACGGCACGCCCGACGCGCTGACTCATCTGCGCACCATGCTGGCGCCATACAACGCCGAGCCGCTGCCACTGCGCGCATCATAACACGCTGCGCTGTCCCTTTAACGCCTGATCGCCTCGCTCTTAGGAGCTATATCGATGACACAGCGAGACCGCCGTTTTCTGATCGCCGTCTTTCCATCGCGCAAGCTGCTGGTGCGCGCCCTCGATCATCTGCGTGCCGATAAAGACCTGCATGTCGAACGTGCGGCGATCGTCGCGCGCGCCCGCGACGGGGAGGTCACGGTCGTCGATGATTCGATCGGGCCCGACGAAGCGGGCATCACGGGAGGGACGTTCGGCGCGGCGATCACGCTGCTCGGTCTGGTGCAGTTCGGCGCGCTGGCGCTGCCTGGTATCGGCGTGGTGATCGCGCTCGGCGCCGGGGCACTGGTCGGCGGGATGGTCGGCGGCGCCACCGGACGGTTCGCTGCCAACCTGCTGGACTCTGGCTATCACAGCGATCAGATCGATGCGCTGACACTCGATCTCGAAGCCGAACATCCGGCGCTGGTGCTGCACATCCGCGACGACGAGGGCGCGGTCACGCGCGCCCGTGAAGCCATCACCCGTTATCGGGGCAAGCTGATCGTGCAGCCGACAATCGAGACGATCGCGGTGGGCGGGGTGTAGCGGGTGACGGCTGCAGATCAACAGCGAACGCTGCGTTCAGTGTGGGCGCGTCCGACGGTCGCCCTCATAGCCGTGCTGGTCGTCGCGCTGCTGGCGCGCCTGGTCAACATTCACATCGTCGAGTTTCGCTACGATCAGGCGCAGCTCCTTGCTGTAGCACAGAGCGCCGTCATGGGCGAAGCCCTGGAGCTGATCTCCGCCAACAGCTCGGTCGGCGTGCCAGGTCCGACGGGGGCGTCCTATGCGCTGCTGCCGCCGCTGCTGCTGTCATCCGAGCCGCTGGCGGTCAATATTTATCTGGTCATCCTTCATACAGCGGCGGCGGGCGCAGTGTGGTGGTGCGGACGGCGACTCGGCGGCGATGGCGCTGGCTTGATCGCGGGACTCAGCTATGCCTGTCATCCCTGGGCGATCCATTTTGCGCGGTTCATCTGGGCGCCCAATGTGCAGCTCGCCTTCATCCCGCCGCTGCTGATGCTGCTGATCCTGGGCGCACTCGATCGCCGCCGCTGGGCGCAGATCGGATTCTTCGTCTGGCTGGCGCTGACGCTGTTCGTGACCGTGTATGCCTGGGCGCTGCTGCCCGCGTTCGCCTGGCTGTTGTGGACGACACGGCGTGCCTGGGGATGGCGGCTGCCTGCTGGAGTCGTGTTGGTGGTGCTGGCGCTGACACCCTTCATGATCGCCTTTGGACTGTGGGCGACGAACCGTCCCGCGCGTCCACTACCAAGCGCCCGGACGCTGCGATTCGAGCCAGTCGCCCTGGAACGCACGCTCTACCTGCTGACCGGCCTGAATGTCGAAGCGGAATATTCCACGCTCCCAACCGAGGCGAATACCGCCATCGTCGATCCGCTGCTGCCCACCTGGGCGGGTGTCGTGTGGCTGCTGGGCGCTGCTCTGGTCGGGATCGGAATTGTCGTCGTGATCCGCGATCGGCGGCATCGCCCGATCGGAATCATGCTGACGGTGGCGCTGTTCACGCCGACTGCCATCTTCCTGCCTGGCGTGCTGCCCAACTACATGCACTATTTCGCCATCGTGATCCCGATCGCGGCGATTCTGACGGGGATCGGCGCCGCAGCGCTGCTGAAGGGTCGGCGTCCGCTGGCGGTGAGCGTCGGTGTCGGTCTGATCGCGGTCTGGGCGATGCAGCTCTGGATATTCCACAGCGCGGTCGCGCGCTACGACCGCATCCAGATAGGGCTGGGGCTGCCACTGCATTATCAACTCAGCACGCGCGCCGCCCTGCTCGATGCGCGGGACATCGTGATCGTCGGCGGTGAGACCGGATCGACGGGCTACGACATCTGGAAGACGCTGCTGTACCCGCAGTCCTACGACGCGCTGTGTCTGCGTGAAATCGTGATCGCCGACGGCGGAATCGTCGTGCTGCCCGCACACCCCTTCAGTGTGCTGCGCGCGCCCGGCGCCGCCGATCCGCTGCTCGACGCGCTGTATATCCGCCCCGATGCCGAGACCTTTCCGCTGCGCCCAACAGAAGGTGCGTACACCGTCACCCGTTTCGACACCGCGCCCGCCACGCCCGACCTTCCGGCACGGATGGCGATCATGCCCGCTTCATTCTCCAACGGCGCGACGCTGATCGGCTACGCTTTTGCCGATGGGCGGCTGTACAGCGAATGGCGGCTCGATCGCGCACACGGCGAAAATGCGCAGGTATTCGCGCATCTGCTCGATGCGGCAGGCGAACGAGTCGGTCAGCGTGACAGCGTTTTTTATCCAGGCAAATACTGGTGCGGTGATGACCGTGTGATCACCTGGGTCGATCTGGCGCTGCCTGAAACGGCGCGCACGCTGCGCATCGGCATGTATCCATCACCGGGAGCGCCCCCCGACGCGATCGACGTGATCATGCCGGACGGCGCCCGCGCGCCCTGGGTCGATCTGACGCTGATCGCACCGCCTTAATCGATGCGTACATCCGCGATCACCTGGTGATCGTCCGGGTGAAGTCACAGCTGATCAGCGTCTCATCGGGATCATCCCACGCGCTATGACATACGCACTTCCAGCTATCTGGCGACCGTTCTATTGGCAGCCATTGCCCTTGTTCTCTAATTTGCAGAGACATTCTAGTGTATCAGGTGTATGGGCTGGATGAGGGGGATTTAGGAGAAACGGGTGTAAAATTGAGGCTCATCTTCATCAAATGCTACCCACCACAAACATCGATGAGAGCCGTATCGCTCGGCTTTCACATCCAATTTAGAAAGGGCGAAACCCATGAGCGTACTTGAACAGGAAATCATCGAGAAGTTTCACCAACTGGACATAACCGCTCAACGGCGGGTGCGTGCGTTGATCGAGCGCGAGACCGATCCAGAAAAAGCGGATGACGACATTGAAGCCGTCGATGCGTTAGGCTGACCTATCGGTTTCTTTGAAGAAACCTATGGTTCTATGGCGGATGATCCGATGGAAGAGATCGACAATACACATCTGCCACCGCCCGTGCGTGATGAGATCGAATGATATATCTGCTCGATACGAATCCGTGCATTCGCTATCTGAACGGACGTGCGCCCCTGCTGACTCGAAAAATGGCGCTTATTCTGCGCCAGGATATCGCCGTCAGCATCATCACCAAAGCGGAACTCTATTACGGGTCGGCGAAGAGTCAAACGCCAGAGCGCTCGCGCCAACGACAGGTCGCGTTCCTGCGCCGGTTCACGCTGCTGCGTTTCGATGATGCGGCAGTCGAGCAGTATGCTGTTCTGCGTGTCGCGCTCGAACGACAGGGAACGCCGATCAGCCACCCAGATATGCAAATTGCAGCTATTGCGCTTGCCAATGATCTAGTCTTGGTCACCCACAACACCGCCGGGTTCAGCCGTATCAGCGGTTTGACTTTGGAAGATTGGGAAGTCTAAGGGATATTGGCTGGATGTGGACGACAGCGCTGTGATTGAGGGGAGTCATCTGCGCGGGCGTGGTCAGCGTGAACGGGTCCGCCCTCACCTACGCGCTGGTCGGCATCGGCGAGGGTTATGTGATGGTCCTGAGCTAACGCTTTTGACTTCTGACACGCTCGACGGCGGACGCGCCCCCTGGGTCGATCTGACGCTGATCGCACCGCCTTAATCGATGCGCACATCCGCGATCACCAGATGATCGGCACCGTCCGCCGTCGTCAGCCGCTCCCCGTCGTCACGGCGGTAGAAGCCGCTCTGCAAGGTGTAGTCTCCAGGCGGCGCGTCGTCGGGGATCGTCAGCGCGAAGTCGCGGCTGATCAGCGTCTCATCGGGATCGTGCCAGGCGGATGTCCCGCGTCCCCCTGGCAGCGGATCGCCGTCCGCCTGGGCGATCAGCGTCCCGTCGGCGCCGACCAGATGGTTGAAGACCGCGTAATCACCCGCTGTCGGCGCGTCGGCACGCCAGTACAGACGCAGATCGAGCGATGCGCCGGGGGCGATCGCACCGTTGTCCAGTCCATCCAGGTCATAGCCGACGACGCCGATCGTCCCGATCGTGCCGTCGAATGTCTGGCTCATCGGTTGCAGGCTGAAGACTGCCATGTTGGGACCGCGATGGTCGGGCGACGGCGGATAAGTCTTGAGCAGCAGCAGCGAGTCGAGCAGATCGGGCGTGATCGTCGTGACCAGATTTGTCGTGACCCTGTTCTCGATCGCCTCACCGGTGCGCGCTGCCGTCTGCATCAATTCCAGCGTGTAATACGGCACGATCGCGTAGCGCACCCCCGCTGCACGCCACTCATCGAGCGGCTGCATCTCGACCGAGGTGATCGCCTCTAAAGGAAAGACATCGCGCCCGGCGTAGCCGCCCCAAGAGCGATTGAAGGTCTTGTGATTCTCGGTGGTGGCGATCACCCGCCCCCCTTCGAGCGTGCCATCGAAATACGCTGCTAAATCGTTGCGGCGATCGGGCAGCGTATGTTCCTGTGCATTGGCGATCGAGCCGGTCACGTCGCTGAAGGTCAGCAGCAGGGTCCCCAAGCCGACGAATGCCGCGCTCGCCAGCGCCACCCACGTCCGCCGTGCTGGTGTCATGCCGCGCGCCACGACCAGCACGATCGCCAGCGCCCAGCCCGCCAAGCCGACCGCGCGCAGTACTTCGAGAAACGCGCCCAACGCGATGAACTGGCGAAACTGCTGCGTGCCGAGCGAGCCGTAGAAGCTGATCCCGACCAGCCACGCCAGCGCCGCCAGCGCGACTGCCGCCAGCGCCAGCGCGTCGATCTGTTTGCGCAGTGGACGCAGCAGGAACAGCGCGATCCCGATCCAATCGACCCACCACACCCAATCCGGCGCCAGCGCATTCAAGGTCACACGCCCGTTGGCGATCAGCTCGTCGAGCGTCGGAAAGCCGAGCCGCTCGGTCGCCGCTGTCCAGTCGGGTGAGCGGGTCGCCTCCAGCGCCGGAAACAGCAGCACCAGCCACACGGCGAACAGCGCCAGGATCACCAGATGTGTCCCGGTCGTCCTGATCACGCGGGCGCGCGGGATGGTGTGATCGAGCAGGCGATAGAGCGGGATCGCCAGCACCAGCGGCAAAATGAAGATCGCCTGATATTTGAACAGGATCGCCAGGATCACCGCCAGCAGTCCGCCGTTGATCAGTTCGTTGCGGTCAAAGCGTGTCCCACTCAGTGTCAGGAACAGCGCCATCAGCGCGAAAAAGGTCACGAAATTGTCGGCGGTGCCATAGCGACTGTGTTCGACGATCACCGGGGCGATCGTCCATGCGCCCGCTGCGATCCAGCCCGCCAGCGGCGATACCACCCGGAACGCCAGCAGACCGATGGCGATCACACAGCCGACGCTGAACGTCACCGAGACGAAACGCACCAGCGGCAGTATCGTGCCCGGCGGCGTCGCGGCATCGTGAAACAGGCGGATGAAGATTTGATTGACGGCGACGATCCCCGGTGGGTAGCCGTGCATCCCGATCGGCATCGCGGAGCCGGAGTCGATCACCATGCGTGCCGCGATGTTGTACGACGCCTCATCGACATGATCGATGTAAGGCAGGCTGAAGGTCATGCCCGTATAGCGCAGCGCCCCGGCGCACAGCACGATCAGCAGCATCCCAATCCACCAGGCAGTCGCGGGAAAGACACGATGTTGACGTTCGAGCATGGCGCGCATCCTGACTGATCCACGAGTCGATTATGCGCGCCATGATAACACAGCTGACGCTGCGCCCGCGCGTCAGGCAGGCACGTTGTCGGCGTGTATGGGCGCTGCGACGGGCGCGACCGATCGCGCTTCGACACGCATCCGCAAGCCGCCGCGTGGGCGCAGCGTCAGCAGCGGATCAGGCTGCGGCGCATCGCCCTGCAGGCGCAATCGATAGCGCCCTGCCAGCGTCGCCAGCAAAATCTGTGCCTCCATCGATGCAAAGCTGTTGCCGATGCAGATACGCGGACCGCCACCAAACGGAATGTAAGCCCCTTTGGGCAGCGCCGCTTCAAAATCGGGTGTCCAGCGCTCCGGCTGAAAGGCTTCTGGCTGCGGAAACCAGCGCGGGTCGCGCTGTACTGCCCAGGTCATCAGGTTGACGATCGTGCCTTTGGGCAGGTCATAATCACCGATACGTACATCCGCGATCGCCTCCCGCCCAAACGAGTAGATCGGGGGATACAGGCGCATCGCCTCTTTGATCACCTGATCGGTGTAAGGCAGATTTTTCAGGTCGTCCAGCGTCGGGAGGCGCCCGCCCAATGCCGTGTCAAGTTCGTGATGCAGTGCCGCTTCTTTATCGGGATGCTGTGCCAGCAGCACCCACACCCAGTTGAGGGTATTGGCGGTGGTCTCGTGCCCCGCCAGGAACAGCGTCACCAGCTCGTCGCGGATCTGGCGATCGGTCATGCCGCGATCATCCTCGTCGCGCGCATCCAGCAGCATCCACAGCAGATCGCCGTTGTCGGCGGGCATCGCCCGATGATGGCGGATCAGCGCGTAGACCACCTCGTCCAGGTCGCGTACCGCCTGATCCTGGCGGGCGTGGGCGGGCAGCGGCAGCCATGACGGTAAGAGCTGCATCAGCAGGTTCGAACCGAAATGCTGCATCTCGGTCATCGCGCCGCCGATCCTGCTCACATCCCGATCGCCCATGTCGCTGCTGAAGAGCGCTCTGGCGACGATAGCGAGCGTGGCACGCATCATGTCGGCATCGACATCGACGCTATCGCGTCCGCGCCAGGACTCGCCCAGGCGTCTGGCTTCGTCGCTCATGATCTGCGCATAGCCCGCGATCCGCCGGAAGTGGAAGGCGGGTGCCATCAGCTTGCGCTGGCGCTTCCAGAAGTCGCCATCGCTGGTCAGCAGCCCGCTGCCCAGAAATTTCGCCAGTCCCTTTTGCGGGTCTTTGTAGGTGGCTGTGTCCTTGTGAAACTGGTCGGCTTGACGGGTGGTGACCGCATGGATCAGGTCGGGGTGGCGGATCATGACCTGGCGCTGCCCCATGACCTCGGCGCCGAAAATATCGCCAAAGCGATCGAAATCCCGCATGATGCGCTCGAAAAACTGGGTCTGGTAAGGCAGCATGAGAAAAAATGCCTGGATCGGATTGCCGATCGCCGGGTAGCCGGGCGGGAAATGACCTGTCTGCTTCGTCATGCTCGATCCTCGTCTAAGAGAAGTCAAATGACGTAGGGACGCATAACCATGCGTCCGTTGAGAAAACTCGTGATGGACTGAATTTGTTTCTTTTCTCCAAAAGCTACAGGGTGTACTTTAGTGAACACATTGTACAATGGATATGATATGCGCTGGCGCGATCGCGTCAAGCGCCAACTTCCACATCGTGTTGCTTAGTGAACAGGCGTTAAATAGATGACCGTTTCGACTCTGACTCACCGCCGCCGCACCATCAACCGCGACGATCCGCGTGTGCGGCGCACGCTGAAATTATTGGGCGATACGCTGCTGGAGCTGATCATCGAGACCGGCTACGAGAAGGTCGCGATCCAGGACATCACCGACCGCGCCCAGATGAGCCGCACGACTTTTTATCTGCACTTCAGGGACAAGGATGAACTGCTGTTCGAGACGATGCGCGCCCTGTACGACGATCTGACCGCATCGACGCACGCCATCGACTTCAACGACATCGCCGCCGCTGAAGCCGCGATGCAGAATCCGGCGGACTTCATCCACGTAGAGAAATATTTCCACTTTTACAAGGTTATGTTCAGCGAACAGGGCAGCATGAGCTTTCTGCTGCGCGTGCACGACTATCTCGCCACGACGATGCTGACCGAATTTGAACGGGGCAAGCCGGATGATCTCCAGCCACGCATCCCCCTGCCCGTCGTAGCGCACGTGGCGGCGGGCGCCGAGATCGGGCTGATCCTGTGGTGGGTGCGGCACGATATGCCCCACACCCCGGCGGACATGGCGCGGTTTCTGAGCGATGCGCAGTGCCGGGGCGTGTGGTGGGCGCTGGGGCTGGACGGCAAGTCTTAGCTGGTGCCGCTGCTGCCGCGATCGTTGATCGTGAACACTATCTGTCCAGCGCTCGATCCAGAGCCGACGAAACTGGTATTGGGCGTGAAGACCAGATTCTCCAGCGCATTGTTGAGTAGGAGGAGGCTGTCAGCAGTCGCGTCGTCCGGTGTTATAATTCACATCGTAGTTGTTCGGATGAAGACACACTTAAAGGATGACGCACATGATCACGCACGCTCCGGCACCGGGTGGCATCGGCTCCGATTCGGCTCAGTCCTACAATGACGCCCCGCACGCCGACGCCGCGCCGCGCAACCCCGGTATGCCGCTCGATCTGGGCTGGGTGCATGATGTGCAGGTCAACCTGAGCGCCGCCGAGCGCCGCGCCGCCACCCTGGGCACCCGCCGCTCGGTCAAGAAGGACACGCAGGCGGCGTGGCTGCTGCGCGCCATCACCTGTATCGACCTGACCACCCTGAGCGGTGACGACACCCCCAGCAATGTCGCGCGTCTGTGTGCCAAAGCGCGCCAGCCCGTGCGACCTGACCTGCTGGAGGCGCTCGGTGTCGCCCATCTGGGCATCACCGTCGGCGCAGTCTGCGTGTATCACCAGCGCGTCGCCGACGCAGTGACCGCGCTGCGCGGCACGACGATCCCGGTGGCGGCGGTCTCGACCGGGTTTCCGGCGGGCTTGAGTCCGTTTCCGCTGCGCCTGGCAGAAATCCGCGACTCGGTGGACGCGGGTGCGCGCGAGATCGACATCGTGATCAGCCGCGAACACGCTTTAACAGGGGACTGGGACGCTCTCTACGACGAAGTACAACAGATGCGCGCCGCCTGTGGCGACGCGCACATGAAGACCATCCTGGCGACCGGTGAACTGGGCACGCTGCGCACTGTCGCGCGGGCGAGCCTGGTGTGCATGATGGCGGGCGCCGACTTCATCAAGACCTCGACGGGTAAAGAGAGCGTCAACGCCACGCTCGAAGTGAGCCTGATCATGTGCCGGATGATCCGCGCCTACTGCGAACGCACGGGCGAGCGCGTCGGCTTCAAACCAGCGGGCGGCATCCGCACTGCCAAGCAGGTGATGACCTGGCAGGTATTGATGAAAGAAGAATTGGGCGATGCCTGGCTGTTCCCCGACCTGTTTCGCGTCGGCGCCAGCGCGCTGCTGACCGACATCGAGCGCCAGCTCTCGCATCATGTCACCGGACGCTACGCCGCCGACCATTACATGCCGATGGGGTAGGGAGTCGCCTTGACCGAACAACGCTCCGCCAACGGACGCTATCGGCTGCTGGAAGAGATCGGGCGCGGCGGCATGGGGATCGTCCATCGCGCGCAGGATCGGCTCACCGGGCAGATCGTAGCGCTCAAGCTGCTGCATCTCGACGCCGAGACCGCCGACCAGACCGCCGCCGACCAGACGCTGCGCCTCGACGAGCTGGTCGCACTGCTGATCCGTGAATTCGTCGCGCTGGCACGGCTGCGTCATCCCCACATCGTCAGTGTCCTCGATCTGGGCTTCACCGCAGCGCACCAACCCTTTCTGGTGATGGAGCTGGTGGCGCCCGCCAGTACCCTGTTGGACTACGGACGGGGTGCCTCGATGTCGGCGCGTGTGCAGTGCGTGATCGACGTATTGGGCGCGCTGGTGTATCTGCACCGTCATGGGATCGTTCACCGTGACCTCAAGCCGGGTAACATCCTGATCGGCGCCGACGGTCAGGTCAAAGTGGTGGATTTTGGTCTGGCGAGCGCGATCGGGGAGAGCGGACGCGCGGTCGGCACGCTGCGTTACATGGCGCCAGAGGCGCTGGTCGGCGGTGAGGTGACGGCGGCGGCAGACCTGTACGCGGTCGGCATCATGCTCTATGAACTGCTGATCGGGACGCACCCCTTCGACGCACCCTCGCCCAACCTGATGATCGCACGCATTTTGGGCACGACGCCCGATTTCACCCTGTTTCAGCGTTTCACCACACTCGACGCGATGCGCGCCGCCGATATTCCGCCTGATGCCCGGACGCACAAGCTCGACCAGGTGACACTGCCGGAATACACGCCCGCCTCGCCTGAGCTGATGACCGTGCCGATCGCCACGCCGATCGACGCCATGATCGCCCCCACTGCACCCGCGCCGACTGGCATGTCACTGGGGGCGATCGTCGCGCGGCTGATGCACAAGCAGCCCGACGCCCGTTACCCGGACGCGGGCGCCGTGATCGCCGACCTGTGTGCCGTGTTCGCGCTGCCTCTGCCCGCAGAGACCGATCCGTGAGAGCCGCCTCGGACGCGCGACCTTCGTCGGGCGCACGGACGAGATCATCGCGCTGCGGGGGGCGCTGGACGCAGCCGAAGCGGGACGTGGGGCGGTCTGGCTGATGGGTGGCGAATCGGGTGTCGGCAAATCGCGCCTGGTCGACGAATTGTGGATCGCGGCGCTCTGCATCGAGTCGGCGCTGGTGCTGCGCGGCGGCGCGGTCGCGGAGGGCGGCGCGCCCTATCAGATGTGGATCGCGCCGCTGCGTCGTCTGGCGCTGGCAGTGGCGGTGGACGATGCCGACGCCAGCGCCCTGCTGACGCTGATCCCCGACCTGCCAACGCTGCTGGATCGCCCGGTCGTCGCCGCGCCGCCGCTCGATCCGGCGGCGGCACAAGCACGTCTGTTCGAGACGATCGAGCGACTGCTGACCGCCTGGGAGGGCGTGCTGGTGCTGCTGCTGGAAGACCTGCACTGGGCGGGTGACAGCCTGATCCTGCTGCAGCGGCTCGCCGCGCAGCCGCTCACTCGTGTCCTGATCGTCGGCACCTATCGCAGCGAAGCCGCCGCCGATCTGCCCGACCAGATGCCGGGCGCGCGCGCGCTGCTGCTGCCTCGTCTCGACGCCGCAGCGGTGACACAGCTCGCCAAAGCGGTGCTGGGTGCGCAGGGACAGCATCCCGATCTGACGACATGGCTGTACCGCGAGACCGAGGGCAACGCGCTGTTCATCGTCGAGGTGATGCGGGCGCTGGCAGAGGCGCGCGGACGCATCGACGACATTCCCTTTCAGACCTTGCCCGACCACATCGTCACGGGCGGTATCCGTGCGGTCATCCAGCGCCGCTTCGACGCGATCGCCCCCGCAGATCGTCCGCTGCTGCACGCCGCCGCCGCGATCGGTCGCGCGCTCGACCTGCCGCTGCTGCGTGCGCTCGTCCCACAGCATCTCGACGACAGTGTGCCGCTCGAATTATTCAAACTGACAGCGGGCGCCGCGACCGTCCTGAGCGACTTTGACGGTGCCACCCATTTTTATCAGCGCTTCATCGCGGCGGCGGAACGGCAGGGCGAGACGGCACAGCGCGCCGAAGGGTTGAACGGGTTAGCCCGTCTGACCGCGCTGCGCGGGGACTACCCAAAAGCGCGCTTATATACAGAAGAAGCGATCGCGGTCACGCGCGCGCTCGGCAATCTGTCCAATCTGGCGGATCACCTGAACGACCTGTTCGTGATCACCTATACTCTGGGCGACTATGCAGCCGCGCAAATCGCGGCGGCGGAATGTCTGGCGTTCTATCGCCAATCCAACGATACGCGCCAGGTGCCCAACGGCATCGTCATGCTCGGGATTTTGGCTGCCCACGAGTCCCGTTACGACGAGGCGATCGCGCATTTCACGGAGGCGCTGATGCTGTTCCGCGATCTGGATTTGACGCAGGGGGTGGCGGTCGCCCAGTATTACATCGGCGTCAGTCTCAACGCGCTCGGTCGCTATGAAGAAGCGTTGGCGGTGCTGCGCGCGGGAATGCAGGATTACCTGAGTCTCGACTCGCGCTACGATGCCGCCGACACCAGCGTCGAGATAGCGGAGGCGCATCTGGCTATGGGCGACAGCGTGTCCGCTTTTGGCGCCCTGATCGACGCGCTCCGGCTGTGCCACGATCTGGACGCCGAGCCGGTGATCGTCAAGACGCTGCTGGTGCTGGCGGCGATCCGCAGCTATGACGGGCAGCACGACAAAGCGGCGCGGATCGTCGGGCTGCTCTCGAACAAGCTGAGCGGGATCGATGCGCTGCTGGTCGAAAAACATCACGCGCTCACCGCGCGGCTGCGCGCGGCGTCAGGCGCTGCCTTTGCCGTCGAACACGATCGCGGGGCGGCGCTGGACTTCGACGCGGCGGTCGCGGATTTGCGCGCGCTGCGTCTGGACACTATAGCGTTGTAATACCATTCTGTTGTTGCAAGGCTGTAACATCATGTCAGGGTTCTCATGCAGTACCGCGCCGATCAAGCGGTGCTATAATTTTGAAGATCATCACCATATCGGGGAAGCCATCGTGGAATTGTCGCACGACGAAGTACGCCGTATCGCTGAACTCGCCAAACTGCATCTGACCGACGCCGAGGTCACGTTGTACGCAGGGCAGCTGGCGCATGTGCTGGAAGCCTTTCAGGCGTTGCGCCAGGTCGATACCGCGCACATCGCGCCGACCGCCTCGGTGCTGCCGCTCAGGAATATCTGGCGTGATGATCGCGCTCTGCCGCCGCTGTCCCCGGACGAGGTGATCGCCAACGCCGCTCATGCCGTCGATCATCAATTCCTGGTCGAAGATATTTTCAGCGACTCGTGACAATTCGATTATCGTCTGGAGCTGTCCACTATGCGTAAACGCCTGCTCATCATCGAAGACGATTTCGACGTAGCCGAGCTGCTGCTGATCTATTTCAAGCAGGGTGACTACGAGGTATCCCACGCTTACAGCGGGCTTGAAGGGATCGAAATGGCGCGGCTGACGCTGCCGCATCTGATCCTGCTCGATGTGATGCTGCCCGACATGGACGGCTACGACGTGTGCTATACCCTGCGTCAGGTGGCGTTCACGCGCTATGTTCCGATCATCTTCCTGACTCAGCGCGACGAACGCGCCAGCAAGGTCGCGGGCTTGACGCTCGGCGCCGACGATTACATCACCAAGCCGTTCGACATCGAAGAATTGTGGCTGCGTGTCGGCGGCGCCATCCACCGTGCCACCCGCGACCAACTGCACGAGGCACGCAGCGGATTGCCGACGGGCACGCTGGTGGTGGAAGAACGGGTGATCCGCCGCGAGAGCGGGACGCCGGGCATGGAGCTGATCTTCACCATCGACAATTTTGCCGCGTTTCGCGACGTATACGGCTTTATGGCTTCCGACGAGGTATTCGCCTTTGCCGGGCAGACTATCCGCGAGTCGGTGCAGCGGCTCGGCACGTCGGATGATTTTGTCGGCGTCGAGGGGGATAATTTTGTACTGATGACCTACTGCGAGCAGCCAGTCGCGCTGGTCGATGCGATCCGCGCCGGATTTCAGAAGGGCGTACAGGCGTTTTATCCGGATCGGGATGTGCAGCAGGGCGGGGTGGTGGTGCATTCCGGCAAGAGCAATGCCTATCTGGCGCCGCTGATGACGATGCAGGCATACGTGTATTCGTAATAATGAGCGGTAGTCGTCTTTCAGCAACGGTTTTATGCCATCGGACGCCATGTCTGGCGTGCTTACGAAATGCGTCGCAAGCGGCATCGTAGGGACGCATAACAATGCATCCGACCTGGTCTACGCCTCGTTTTTTTGACGCACTGCTACATCCCGCGCAGCTTGTCGATCAGACGCATCAGCATCGAGCGATCGGTACTTTTGAGGGTCTGGCGCTGTGCCATGCCGCGCAGTCGGGCGATCTCGCGGATCACCATCTGGCGATGCACCGGCTCACCGTTGACGACGAACCATTGGTTGCCGCGATAGGCGATCAGCGGATCACAGGCATTCACCTTGACGTAGGCGACCTTGAAAGTTTCGATGATCTCACGTGGTGGGATAGTCGGATCGTCGGCGTACACGGCATCAGCTCTTTTCCACAGTAGGTGATGTTACAGTTCTGCAACATATGGTGGTCATTATAGTGCGGATTTTGTGTGCAGAACCTTAAGTTTTTTACAATTTTCAGGTTTAATTCACAAAAAATTCGTATTGCAACAAGATTGTTCCGTTGGGATTGTAGCCGCTGCTAAATCGTTTTACACTGATTGCCATTGCGACCGCAAAATGGGTTCCGATTCAATGACTCAATCCACTTCGCAGACCATCCTGATCACCGGCGGCGCCGGGTTTCTGGGCATCAACCTGACCCGTCACCTGCTGGCGCGCGGACAGCGTGTCGTCTCGCTGGACATCGCAGACTTCACCTATCCCGAACGCTCGCAGATTCACGAAGTCCAGGGCGACATCCGCGATCGCGCCGCTGTCGATCGTGCCATGCAGGGCGTCGATGTGGTCGTGCATACGGCGGCTGCACTGCCGCTCTACAGCGAGGCGGACATCTTTTCGACCGACATCGAGGGGACACGCACCGTGCTGGAATCGGCGCGGGCGCATGGCGTGCAGCGTTTCATCCACATCTCATCGACGGCGGTTTATGGCATCCCTGATCATCATCCGCTCTACGAAGACGACCGTCTGATCGGTGTCGGACCCTATGGTCGCGCCAAGATCGAGGCGGAAGACGTGTGCCTGGCGTATCGCAAGCAGGGGATGACCGTCTCGATCATCCGTCCTAAATCGTTCATCGGCGCGGAACGCCTGGGCGTGTTTGCGCTGCTGTACGACTGGGCAAAGGATGGACGCGGATTTCCGATGATCGGCAGCGGCAAAAATCGCTATCAACTGCTGGACGTGGAAGACCTGTGCGACGCCATCTATCTGTGCATCTCGCTGCCCAGCGAGCGTGTGAACGACACCTTCAATATCGGCGCCAAGGAATACACCACCATGCGTGAGGACTATCAGGCGGTGCTGGATTACGCGGGCAAAGGCAAAAAGATCGTGCCGTTCCCCGCCGCGCCGATGATCTGGACGCTGCGGGTGCTGGAAGCGTTGAAAGTGTCGCCGCTGTATGCCTGGGTGTACGAGACCGCCAGCAAGGACTCGTTCGTCAGCATTGAAAAAGCGGAGCGCAAGCTGGGCTACGCGCCCAGATACTCCAATAAAGATGCACTGATCCGCAATTATCAATGGTATGTCGCCAACCTCACGACGTTCGAGGGGCAGAGCGGGGTCTCGCATCGAGTCCCCTGGAGCCAGGGCGTCCTGAAGCTGGCGAAGCTGCTGTTCTAGCCAGCTATGTACACCTTGACGCTGGATTATCTGTTGGAAGGCGAACGACGCGGCTACACCTTCACGCCCACGCCCGATTCGCTGCCGCCGGAGACCGTCAAGGCACTGTGGCGGGGAACCATGCCGCGCGGTCAGGGATGGGGCGAACCCGTCTATGCAGGCGCGCGGGCGCTGAAATGTTTTGCGCTGCCCGACGGCAATGCCGCCATCTGCGATGTCGTCACGACCGATCTGCGCGATGAGGTCGGACGCGCGGGCATCCGTCGGGCACAGATCGCCGTCGGCAGCGCGCGCGAGGTGCAGTCTGCCTTGAGCGCGCGACTGACAGCGCTGCCCACCGCAATCGTACAGGATGCCGAACGGCGTCTCAATTCGCGCGAATGGGCGCTGCTGTTCCGCAAATATCGCGACGCTGCCAAGCCGCGTTCGCTGGTCAAGCCGCAGACTATCCTCGCCTACCCTTATAAATCGGCGGACTCGTGGACGTTCATCGAAGCCTGTCTGCTGCTGCTGGCGACCCGCGCCACCCTGCTCACCAACCTGATCGAGGTCGATCCGATCGTCAATCCGTTTGCCGATCGGGTGCTGTCGTTTACGACGCTGGCGCTCGATCACCGTGACGAGGGGCGGATCGTCGCGCTGCCGCTCGATCGCGCCCGCACACTGCCCGATGTGCCTTACATCGATCTGTCTGGTAAATAAATAGACCGATTGATATAATAGACACATGAATAACGGGCTGCAAAGGGAAAAACCGGATGAACGGAAAGATCGTGATCACGGGCGCGCCGGGCAATGTCGGGACGCATGTCGTCGAGGCGCTGCGGGCGGCGGGGTTGGTCGATCAGATGCGGGTCGGGGCGCGCGATGCGGACTCGGCGCGCCGGACACTGGGCGCCGACGTGGAGATTGTGCCATTCGACTTCACCAAGCCGGAGACGTTCGCGGCTGCCCTGGACGGGATCGAGCGCTTGTTCCTGGTGCGTCCCCCGGCGTTGAGCAACGTCCCCCGCGACATTGCCCCGGCGCTGGAGGCGGCACAGACGGCAGGGGTGCGTCAGATCGTCTTTTTGTCGATCCAGGGCGTGGAACAGAACCGTATCGTGCCGCACGCCAAAATCGAGACCTGGATCACCGATCACGCTGTCCCCTACACTTTTTTGCGCGCCGGCTTCTTCATGCAGAATCTCTCGACCGTGCATCGGGACGAGGTTCGAGAGCGCGGCGTGATCGCGGTGCCGGTCGGTCGGGCGCGTACCAGCTTTGTCGATGCGCGCGATCTGGCAGCGGCGGCGGTGGTGGCGCTGACACAGCCAGGACACGAAAATCGCGCCTACACGCTCACGGGCGCCGAAGCGCTGACTTATTATGAAGTGGCGGCGATCATGAGCCGCGTCCTGGGACGGTCGATCCGCTACACCAACCCCAACGTGGTGCAGTTCGTCGTCGAACAAACGCGCGACGGGCGTCCGCTGCCGATGGCGCTGCTGATGACCGCGCTCTATACCCTCACCCGCTTTGGCAATGCCAGCGCTGTCACCGACGATCTGGCGCGCCTCATCGGCAGGGCGCCTATCTCGTTCGAGCAATTCGTGCGCGATCACAGTGCGGTCTGGCACACGCCTTGACATCAATGTAGACCAGTCTGTATAATATGGATATGTGAGAGGAAAGTTATGTCGGCTGCACGCGACTCGATCATCGTCAAAACCTGTGAACTGCTGGAATTGCAAGGCTATCACGCCACTGGACTCAACCAGATCATCAAGGAAAGCGGCAGCCCAAAAGGGTCGCTGTATCACTACTTTCCAGGTGGCAAGGAAGAATTGGCAGTCGAGTCGGTCGAATATATCGGTGGCCTGGTACTGCAGCGCATCGAGCGCCATTTAGCAGAAGTCGAGGCACCGGATCAGGCGGTGCGCGGCTTCATCGAGATGGTAGCCGCTGGGGTCGAGCGGGCAGACTATCGCGGCGGCGGTCCGATCACGACCATCGCGTTGGAGGTAGCGTCCACCAGCGAGCGGCTGCGCAAGGTCTGTCAGGGCATCTATGACTCGTGGCGCGCCCTGTTCGCGGACAAGCTGCGCGCGGGCGGGATCGACTCGATGCGCGCCTTTCAGGTGGGCGCGCTGATCGTCGCCGCCCTGGAGGGCGGGATCATCCTGGCGCGAACCGAGCGCAGCCCGGCGCCCTTGTACGCCATCGCCGCCGAGATCGGCGCCTTGATCCAGATGATCCTCTCTTATAATTCCTAGGAACGCATCACGATGCGTCCGCACACCTCCTGATCATCGCAGGGACGCATAATAAGGCGTCCGCACGTCAACCCGTAACCACAAGAGGAACAATCCACCATGAAACTCGTCATTTTCGGCGCCAGTGGGCGCACCGGAAAGCTGCTCGTCCAGCAGGCGCTCGACGCGGGACACGAGGTGACCGCGCTGGTGCGCGATCCGTCTAAACTAGCCATCACCCACCCCCGTCTGTCCTGCATTCCGGGCGATGTGCTGAACGCCGCTGATGTGAGCAAGACCATTCAGGCAGGTACAGACGCAGTCTACAGCCTGCTGGCGCCGACGAAAGGCGCACCAGTCGATCTGCTGCCGCGAGCCGCCGACAACATCATCGCGGCGATGAAGGCACAGGGCATCCGCCGTCTGATCTATATGACCGGAGCGGGCGTGACGCAGCCTCAGGATAAGCCCGGTATTCCCGATCGGGTCATTAAATTCCTGCTGACGATCCTCGCCGCCAAAGTGCTGGCGATGTCGGTGTCGGCGGCGGAAAAAGTGCAAAGAAGCGGTCTGGAATGGACGATCCCGCGCGCCCCGGTGCTGCACGACAATCCTACCAGCGGCGTGTATCGGGTCGGCTGGCTCGGTCACAACACGACCTTCCGGCTCAACCGTGCCGCTGGGGCAAAATTTTTGTTGACCCAGGCGAGCGATCGCGGTTATATCGGTCTGGCGCCCGTCGTGAGCGACTGAGCAGGGACGCATAACGATGCGTTCGGGTTCGTCGGTGCATCGGTGCATCGGGGGAGTGGAGGGGTCTGGCACGCCAAACCCCTCCGATCGCAGGGCGCAGCGACATATAACCATGTGTCCGTTTAGAAAACCGTGATCCACTGAAATTCATGCAGACATAGCGGGCGGCGCGTCCGTAGAGGTCAGCGCTGGCGCTGGTAAATCTGTACGTTGCCCGCATCGGACGGAATCTCGATCGCCAGGGTGTAATCGCGCGCGATCAGGTCGGTCTGTGTGAGCGGCAGCAGATATTTACGATAGGAACGCTCGAATGCCGGATCGACGATCACGTAGTCGGCGGCGACCGCCTCCCAGACCTGTTCGGCACTGTCAAAGCGGACTTCGTTTGCGGCGGTCAGAAAATCCGGGACGAGGTGGCTGGTAAAGGTATAATCGCGCAGCCAGAAATAATAGTGCATGTCCGCCACTACTTCGGAGTCGAGCGCTACATTTTCCCGTACCCAGGCGACCGCAGTCGGCGGCGATGGCTCACGCGGCGTCCCACTGACGAGCGCCGCCAAGCCGCCGCCGCTCGTCACACCGATCAGCGGCGCCAGCAGCAGCAGCGCGCGCATGACCTCCAGTCTCGACAAACCCCCTGCGCGCACGACCTCGGTGCTGAAAACGACGGGCGCCGCATCTGTAGGGATAGTGCCTGCATTGTCCGTGTCAGCACGCCCACCCGCCAGCGCTCGCCCGATCAACAGTCCGTAAATCGGCACCAGCGGCAGAATGTAATAATAGATCGCCCCGCTGCCCATGATCGCCAGCGCGATATGTCCCAGCACGAGCAGCAGCAGCAGCATGACATCGAAGCGCGTCCGGCGTCGCAGCGCCACCACCACGCCCGCGCCAATCAGTAAAAACTCGAAGATTGAAAACCAGGCGATGTTGAACACGTTGCCAAACAGGGCGATCAGGAATTGGTCGCCGCTGGCGCTGTACTTGGTCTGCCGTCCCAGGGCATAGAGCCAGCCGGGGAGGTCATCCGGGAGCATCTGCACCACCAGCACCAGCAGCCCGCCAGCAATACAGCCGAGCGTGTAGGCGATCGCCCCGCTCTGCCATGTCGCGCGCACGATCGGGCGCCAGCCGTCGGCGCGGATACGGGCGCCCAGTATCGGCGCGTACAAGCCGACGATCAGCACAGCGCCCAATCCGACCGCGTGATAATGTCCAAAGGTGCCGATCAGCATCAACACCCCCGCCGCGCAATGCAGCCAGTGCGAGCGCCGTTTCCATGCCAGCGTGACCAGCGCCAGTGACCCCGCCAGCGCGATCGCCACCGGGACATCGTGACGCACGCGCGCCGCCGAAAACAGGATCGCGCTGGCGAACAGCGCCGCCCCGGTCATGAGCGCCGCCCGCGTCCCGAACCACTGTTTCGCCGTCCAGGCTGTCAGTGGGATTACCAGCAGTGTCAGCAGCAGACCGAGCAGCCGCCCCGACCACAAGTCCACGCCCGTGATACTGTACCAGCCCGCCAGCAGCCAGTAGTAGCGTGGATAGGCGTAATAGGCTTCACCGAGTCCGCCCAGCGTCGAATCGCTCAGGCGACCGGTCTCCATGCCGCCCACCGTCCACGCCGTTACCCACGCCTCGTCCTGTACATCGACGAATGGCGCGTATGACAGCCCATAAATGCGGATCGCGGTGATCACGACAGCACTGATCAGCGCGATCACCAGCCAGCGCCGCGCCAGCGGACGATCGCCCTGCGCCGGAAACAGCCTTTGCAGCAGCACCCACCCGCTCAGGATCAGCGTGATCTGCACATGCGCCGCGATCAGATGGGGGGTTGTCAGCGGCGGAGTCGGAATCAGCGCGACGGTCAGCACGACCGCGATCGCGGTCACTGCGGCTGGCAGAAACCAGCGTCCTGCCAGGGTCGGCGCCCGCCCCAGGATCGCCAGCACGCCGATCGCGCCATAGACGAGCGCCGCGATCAGCCCGATCGCCACTTTGAACGCCGATCCCAGGTCCAGATCGGACGGCGGAGCGATCACATAAATTGTCAGATGTGCCAGCAGCAGCCCGTCCAGCAGCAGCAGCGCGATCCCGGCGTCACGGCGCGCGCGTGCGCCAGCCTCAGAAACGCGCTGATTCAAGGCGCTGCCTCGGACGGTTCCTGCTTGCGCGCGACGACGATGATCGAGGTGCCAAACGGCAGATCGACGTGTCGCAGCAGCCGCCGTTCAAATGCCATGATCGCGCTCAGGATGGCGTTGAGCGGGGGGGGCAGCGCCGATAATTCCGACCGGGCGGGCACAGTCGGGTCGGGCGGAAAGAGCGTCGTAGAGAGCCGCAGCGCCAGCCGCACCGCCGCGATCACCGGGAAGAGCAGCGCGAAATAATGCGTACTGCGGGTGATAGTGACCGCGTGCCCATCGAAGAGCGCGATCACCTCGCGGCGGGTAAAGCGGCGCCACGCCTGCACCGCGCGGTGATGTCCGTCGGTGCGCAGCCATCGGTAGGCGGGCACCACCAGCAGCATGATCCCACCCGGACGGGTGATGCGGCACAGCTCACGCACCGCCGCATCCAAATCGACTGCATCGCTCTCCAGCACATCGACGCTCATCACCGTGTCGAATGAGGCGTCGCGGAAAGGGATCGCATTGATCGACGCCAGGGCGCAGCGAGTCAGATCGCGCTGTACCCAAAAAGGGGCGGCGTGGGGCGAAAAGTCGAACCCGGAGGTACGGACGCCGGGCAGCGCTTTAGCGAGATATGCCAGCGCACCGCCCGTGCCGCAGCCCGCGTCGAGCAGATGCGCCCCCGGCACGAGTCCGGCGTGGGTCAGCAGATCGACCAGCGCGCCATGCAGACCGCGATACCACCAAAAATCGGTTTCCAGCGACGCCATCGTTGCATATTCGTAGGGTTCCATTGCGTCCGCCTGTGTAGGGAAGGGACGCATCACCATGCGTCCGCGCGTCGAAACTACATTGCAGGGACGCATACTGATGCGTCCGCCTGGCTAGGTCAGCACATCGCGCGGGCGGCTGCCCTCGACGGCGGGACCGACCACGCCGCGCTCTTCCATCATATCGATCAGACGTGCCGCGCGCGTGTAGCCGATGCGCAGCCGCCGCTGCAACAGCGACACCGAGGCGCGGTTGAGCCGCTGCACCATATCGACCGCCTGGGCGTACATCTCGTCACCGACATCATCGCCATCATCGTCAACGTCGTTGGCGTCGTCATCATCGCCGCGATCGCTGCGTTCGTTACGCTGACGGGCGGTGCGGGTGGCATTTTCTTTCTCCCAGGGCATCGACGAGGATGACGACGAGCCGCTGCCGCCGCGACTAAAGATCACCTCGCCCGATCCTCCGCCGCGCGAGTCGTCGGACGCGCTCAGGGTCGCGCCCAATGGACGCGACATGGCGATCATTTCCTCGTCGGACACCTGCCCACGCCAATAGCGGGTGATATTGCCGATCTCGGCATCCGACACATACACGCCCTGCAAACGCTGCGGCGCGGGGGCGTCACCGCTGGTGTAGAGCATATCGCCGCGACCGAGCAGTCGTTCCGCGCCTGGCTGATCCAGGATGACGCGGCTGTCCACGCTGCCCGCCACCGCAAAGGCGATACGCGCCGGGAAGTTGGCTTTGATCAGACCGGTCACCACATCCACCGACGGACGCTGTGTGGCGATCACCAGATGAATGCCAGTCGCGCGCGCCAGCGCCGCGATACGGGTGATCACCCGCTCGGTCTCGTCCGGCGCCATCATCATCAGGTCGGCGAGCTCGTCGATGATCACGACGATGTAGGGCATCGCTTCTTCGGAGGGCGGCAGATGTTTGTTGTAATCCTCGATATTGCGCGACGCCGCCTGGCTGAATTTGCGGTAGCGCTCGTCCATTTCGCGCGTCACCCACTTCAGCACGCTGACGATGCGCTCCAGCTCGACCACGACCGGGGCGATCAGATGCGGCACGCCGTTGTACTGCGTCAGCTCGACGCGCTTGGGGTCAACCATGATGAACTTGACCTGACGCGGGGTGTTGTTGAGCAGGATGCTGGTGATGATGGCGTTGACGCAGACCGATTTACCCGATCCGGTCGTGCCTGCGATCAGCAGATGCGGCATGGCTGCCAGGTCAGCGGCGATCGGGGTGCCGTCCACGCTTTGACCGAGCGCGATCCCCAACGGTGACTTGCTGCGCGCCTTTCGGAAATTGTCGCTCTCCAGCACATCGCGCAGACGCACGATCTCGGCTTTTTCGTTTGGCACCTCGATACCGACGTAGCCCTTACCGGGCACGGGCGCCTCGATACGGATCGAGCGCGCGCCCAACGCCAGCTGCATATCTTTGTCGAGCGCGGCGATCGCGCCGACCTTGACACGATTTTTCTTGCCGCCGCGCACCTCGATATAATCCGGCTCGACGCCGAACTGGGTCACGACCGGACCCGTGCGCACATCGACCACGCGACCGGGCGCGCCAAAGCTGGACAGCGTTTCCTCGATGATTCGGGCGCGGCGCAGCAGCAGCTCGTGATCGACCTCCTGATCGTCTCCCGACGCCAGCAGGGTGGCTGTATCGGGCATCTTCCATTCTTTGGGGGTACGGCGGGCGGGCGGGCTGATCGCGTTCAGCTCCGCGCCCAGCGAACCGCGTATCGACGGCGGCGCGGCGGGTACAGTCGTACCGGGTGACATCATCGGCGGACGCGCGGGTGTCGCACCGACTGGCGGTGTGAGCGAGGCGGCGGGGGCGTCGGCTCCTGCTGGACGTGCCAGATTGCCGGGCGCGTACAGATCGGATGTGCCTTTGAAGGCGGGCAGCGCGTCGCGGTCAACCGGGGACGCCGATTCTGTCCTGGCACCCGTGCCACCACTCCCCAGCGGCGGACGCTGATAGGGCTGCGGACGCGATGGCGTCAGGTCGGCGGCGCCGCCAAACGGATCGACGGGCGCGGCGGCTGGCGTGGAAGTCGGCAGCGCGCTGGCGGGGACGGGACTGACAGCAGTCGGACTGGCGCTGATGGTCGGCTGAACCTGTGGAGTCGGCGCTGAGAATGGACTCGGCGCGCCTGTGCCGTCAAAGTTGACACCGGGCGCTGGAGGCGTGAAGGGGGTGGTCGCCTGGGCAGCAGGACGCTCGTAGGGCTGCGTGACCGGATCGGGGCTGCGCGGCGCGGCAGGGATCGGCTGCCCCGCGAACGGGCTGGCTGCGGGCGGCTGCGCGCTGCTGGCAGTACTCAAAGCAGCGGCGGCACCTGTGATCACCGCGCCTGCGGCAGGCGCGACTGCCGGTTTAGCGGGTGTCGGGGCGGGCTGCTTGTCTTTGTCGCCGCGTCCACCCAACCCGCCAATTTTAGGCAGCCCGCCGAAAATACCGCCGCGTGTCGGGGCGGGGGCGGGCGGCTGCACAGCGGGAATTGTCTGCGGCGCGGGAGACAGCGGCGCGAACGCGGCGGGCTGCATCGGCAGAGGCAGTGTATCGGCGCTGGTCGGGAAATTCATGGTACTGGTGCGACCGCCCGTCGAGATCGAGATACTGCGACCTTCTCGTCCTTCTTCAAGCGGCAGCGTACCGCCCGACGCCAAAGCAGGCTGCGGCATTGGCAGCGCGGGGGCAGGTGCGGGCAGCAGCGGGTCCTGACGCGGCTTGGGCGGATTGAGCGCGGCGGCAGCAGCGGCGGCGGCGGCGGCTTTCGCCAGCACTTCCTGACGTTCCATACGGTGCGACGCGACGCGCTGCGAGCGGCGCGTATTGGCGTCGCGCAGATTGCGCACATTGCTCAGGACGATCACGGCAAAGTCCGCGACCGTCAGGTCGAGACTGAGCATGACGCCGATGATGATCCCCAGCAGCGGCACGAAAAACGCACCGATCTCGCCAAAATTACTCAGCAGCAGATAGTAAATCTCGCCGCCGATATAGCCGCCGCCGCGTCCCAGCGTGTAGGCGATCGGCAGGATGATGCGTACCGTCGTCAGATACTCTCCCTCGATCTCCGCCAGCAGCGCGAAAGAATCGATGAATGTGACCATCGTGAGCGCGCCCGCGAACAGCAGGGCGAACCCTACAATGCGCGTGCGACTGACGGTCGGCGCATCGTCTCCAAAATGGCGTGCCAGCAGCCAGATACCCACCACTAAGACGATGACCGCGACCACGACCGCTCCCAGCGCGCCAAACGCATAGGACAGCGCGCCGCTGATCGTCTCGGTGATCGCGCCTTTGGTCGGAGACAGGCTGCTCAACAGCATCACCAATGCGCCGATCACCAGCCCGATTCCCAGAATGTCGAGCTTGTTGTCGAGCGTCAGACCGTCCTGATCGACCTTGACGCCTTTTGCGGTCTTAGGCTTGCTCTTGTCTTTGGCGGTGGTCGCAAAGGGGTTGAGCGCCCGCATTCGATCGACCAGCGAGACAGGGGCGCCCGCTTTGGCGGCAGGTTTCTTGTCGCCAGCTTTGGGGGCGGGCTTAGCATCCTTGTCTTTCGCGCCGCCCAGCCCAGGCAGACCCGGCAACCGTGAGCCAAAGCCGCCAGAGGCGGCGGCACCCGCGACGGGCTTATCGTCTTTGCGGACGGGCGTGGACAGCGCGCTGGCGCCGGAGGTGGCAGGCGCTGACCCCGGACGTGCCGGGCTGGACGACGCACCACCGCCAATGACCGGTCCCGGTGTGCCAGCAAAGCCACCGCCAGGTCTGGGCGCGGTGCTGGTGCTGGCGCCGCCGCTGCCAGACGCGGGGCGCTGGTCGGGTTTCTTTTCTTCGGGCTTGGCGCCGGGCAGACGGTCACGCAGACTGCCAAACGCGCCGCCCAAGGCGGCGCCGACACCGCCTGACTTTTCGTCGGGCTTATCGTTTTTTCCAGGCGCGGGCTTGTCGTCGGATTTGCCGCCGCCGGGCAGACGGTCACGCAGACCGCCGAGTGCGCCACCTATTGCGCCGCCGACACCGCCCGACTTTTCGGCGGGCTTATCGTCTTTTTTGGGCGCGGGCTTGTCGTCGGATTTTCCGCCGCTGCCGGGCAGACGGTCACGCAGACCGCCGAGTGCCCCGCCCAGTGCGCCGCCGATACCACCGGACTTTTCGGCGGGTTTATTCGCATCCGACCTGGGCGGTGCGCCTCGATCGGAGCTGCGATCATCTTTCCTGTCGTCGGGCTTGCCGCCACCAAATGGCGTCGTCGGACGCGCTGGCACGGCGTCGCGCTTGTCATCCGGCCTGTTCGGGCTGCCAAATACAGAAGGACGCGCGGGCGGATCGTCTTTCTTGTCGTCGCCTCGGTTGCCCCCAGATTGGGCTGGACGCGCGGGCGCATCGCCCCCACGCTCGGACGCGAATGGAGATGGACGCTGAATCGCTGCGTCGTCGCGCTTGTCACCGCTGGCAAAGGGCGATGGACGCTGCACGGGTGCAGAAGGCTTGGGCGCGGCGGGTTTATCGTCGTCATCGTCCAGGTTGAAAGCGGGACGCGCGGCGGGTGGTTTGAAGGTATTGTCGCTGCGCGGTGGCGCGCCAGGGGCACCGCCAAACGGAGTCGGAGGTTTCGCGGTCGAGCCGCCACCCAATGGTTGTCGATTGAACGGCTGTGGCGTGTTGCCCTCGCTGGAACGACTATCAGGGCGTGTCTCACCCGGTCGGTTGAATGGACTGGGCGTATTGGACGATCCCGTCCCGCCCTCCGGCGGCGTTGGACGAGCGGATGGCAGCCCCGCCCCACGCACAGACGCGCCGCTCGAAAAAGGATTGCTGCGCGAAGTCGAGCCACTTAAGCCCTCATCGTCATCATCGATTTCTTCGAGATCGTCGTCTTCAATATCATCGTCGAACCGGCTCATAAGCTTCTATCCTGAGTTTCTCGAACAGTTCGAGGCGGGGCTAAAAGACACCCCTCCCATACAGTGTAGCATAACATCGATTGCGGTAGAAAATGATTAGAATAGAACATGAATTCTATTTGCGGGCGTGAGAGAAAAGAAATCAGAAAGATTGAACAGGCGGACGCGAAGGCGCGGAGAAAACAGGTGTAGTCCATCAAGAAGAAAAGCAAATATAAAAGGCTACACAGCCCTCACCCTAAATCCCTCTCCCACAAGAGGAGAGGGACTTGCTACTGCGTTTCTCCCCTTCTCCCCTTGTGGGAGAAGGGGTCGGGGGATGAGGGATACGTAGTTACGATAAAAGATTGAACTAGCCGTGAATCAGAAAGGGTTTTATGCCAGCGGACGCCCTGTCTGGCGTCCCTAGGAAATGCGTCGCAATCGGAATAACAGGGACACATAATAATGCGTCCGAAAATGTGTAATTATCTTACTGATGGACTACTACTATATTGTTGGGAGGATGTAGCGCTATAATTAAAAGTGATATGTCGGTTTTTTAAAAGGGAGTCTCATGTCAGAGGCGCTGCGGGTCGTGCTGATTGAACAGTCTTCGGACGATGCACTGATGTTGATCCGCGAATTAGAACATCATGATTACGCTGTGACCGCGCGCGTAGTCGATTCGGCGGCAGCGCTGGAAGCAATACTCGATACATTTGTCCCAGACCTGATCTGTACCGCCTACATGATGCGCGGATTCGACGCGCTGAGGGCGCTGGCGATCATCCAACGCCGTCAGATCGACGCGCCTGTAATGGTGGTTACGGGGGTGGTGGGCGAGGAGACAGCGGCGGCAGTGATGAAAGCGGGCGCAGCCGACTTTTTTCTGAAAAGCAATCTGCTCCGCCTCGCCCCGGCGGTCGCTCGTGAGCTGCGCGATGCCGACCACCGCCGCCAGCGACGCCTGGTCGAGGCGGAGCTGCTGCTGAAAAACCGGGCACTGGAGGCGAGTCCGATCGGCGCCATGATTACCGATCCCAACCTGCCTGATAACCCCATCATTTATGTCAATCATGCCTTCGAGGAAATGACGGGCTACCGCGCGGCGGAGATCATCGGGCGCAACTGTCGTTTTTTACAAGGCGGCGACCGCGATCAGCCTGAGCTGGAGATCGTCCGGGTCGCCATCCGTCAACAGCGCGAGTGCCAGGTGGTGCTGCGCAATTACCGCAAGGACGGCAGCCTGTTCTGGAATCAACTCCAGATCGCGCCTTTATTCGCATCCGACGGCAGGCTGCTGTATTTCGTCTCAGCACAGAGCGACATCACCACCAAGCGTGCCAACGAAGAAGAACTGCGCAAGCTGTACAGCGCCACCTCGCTGCTGTTCCGCTCCAGTAATCTGCTCGACCTGGGACGCGCGATCGCTGAATCGGTCGTGAGCGAATTCAACTATACCGACTGTCGGGTGATCGTCCCGGACGAGAGCGGCGAGCGACTGCTGCTGCTGCCCAGTGAAACTGGCGACGACATCAAGCTGTCCGAGATGCGCCTCAACGGTGTGGGGCTGATCCCGCTGTCACTGCGCACGGGTCAGATCGTCTATGCGCCCGATGTGAGTCTCCATCCAGATTATGTGGTCGGCAGAGTGGAGACGCGCTCGGAATTGGTCGTGCCGCTGCGTATGCAGAATCGCGTGGTCGGCGTACTCGATTTGCAGAGCGATCACCTGGACGCCTTCAGCGACCGCGATCACCGACTCCTGAGTGCCTATGCGGAGAATGCCGCCGCCGCGCTGGAGATCGCTACCCTGATCGAGACTATCAATCGCCACGCCGCCGCGCTGGAATGGCGTGTCTTTCAGCGCACCGACGAATTCCAGCGCGCCAAAGCCCAGGTCGAGACCATCCTGGAGAGCGCGGGCGATGTGATCGTGATGCTGGATGCCGAGGGGCGTATGCTGCAAAGCAACCAGGCCTTCGAGCGCTTTTTTGGACGCTCACGCGATCTGTTCGAAATCAGGCTGTTTCCAGACGCGCGTCTGTTCGTCGATCCAGGCGCGGTGGCGGCGCGCATCACCGAGACGGTCGAGACAGATGCGACTATCCGTCACGAGTTCCGCTGTCTGCACGCTGACGGGCGTATCATCGACGCCGAAGCGGTCTTTGCTCCGCTGCAATCCCTGATCGATGGACAGCATCTCGTCGTGTGCAGTATCCGCGACATCAGCACGCAAAAGCAGCTTGAAAACAGTCTGCGTGCGGCGCTGGCGCAGGCGAAAGAACTCGACGACCTGAAGGCGGATTTTGTCTCGATGCTGTCGCACGAATTCAGAACGCCGCTGGCGATCATCCTGATGTCGGCGCAGATTTTGCAGATGCACGGCGAGAAGATGACGTTGGAGGCGCGTCAGGAGCGTCTGAACAACATCGCCATTCAGGTCAACCACCTGACACAGCTCGCCGAGGGCGTGATCATGCTCGGACAGGCGGAGCGGGTCGGGATGGTGTTCGCGCCGCGTCCGTTCGACCTGATCGGTTTTATAGGACGACAAATCGAGATGCTGCGGCTGCTGGCATCGGGACGGCATACGATCGTCTTCACGCCGACAGGCTGCGCCCCGACCATGAACGGCGACGACACGCTGCTGCGCCATATTCTGCACAATCTGGTCTCCAACGCCATCAAATACTCGCCGTCAGGCAGCGACATCCACGTCGATTTGGATTGCAGTGCCGACGCGCTGCGTCTGACGGTGCGCGACCAGGGGATCGGCATTCCACAGGAGCAGCAAAAACGCCTGTTCGAGCTGTTTTACCGGGCAGAAAACGTCGGCATGATCGCCGGGTCGGGGTTGGGGCTGGCGATCGTCAAGATGGCGGTCAACGCCTATGGCGGGACGATCGCGTTCGAGAGTATCGAGGGCGCTGGCACGACGTTCATCGTCGATCTGCCGGGGGCACCGTGAGCCGGACAAGCACTACCCATGCAGCCAGGCGGGGGCGGATCGCAGTGCGTCCAGCACGCTGGCAAACACCGTCTCCATATCCGGGTCGGCGTCGATGGCAGTGATCGCGCTGCCGTGATCGCGCATCCAGTCGATGGCATGATGGTAACGGGCGCGGATGTCGGTCAGCCGCTCTTCGTATAGCTCGCGGGTGCCGCCGCGCGACCCCATACGCGCATAGCACACCTCTGGCGTGGCGTCGAGGAACAGCGTCAGATCGGGCATACGCACCCCGACGTTCAGCGCCGCCACCGCCTCGATGCTCAGATCGGCGCCTGCCATCCCCTGGTAGACCAGTGACGACAGAATATAACGATCGCACAGCACGATCCGCTCGTCTCCGCTTTGCAAAAAGGGCGTGATCACTCGTTCGTTGTGATCCATGCGGTTCAGAGCGAATGCTAACGCCAGCGTGCGCGTGCTGGTGGCGATGCGTTTTGCCAGCGCGTCGCGGATGAAGCCGCCCGCCGCCGATGGATCATGCGGCTCGAAGCTGTGCAGTACCCGCTCTGTCCCGCAGCGCGCCGCCAGATGCGCCGCCAGCCGTGTGCAGATCGCGCTCTTGCCGCTGCCGTCCAGCCCCTCGAATACCAGGAAAAAATGACTCATAAACGTCCCTTGCACCCATCGCCATCTCACACACCATTTTAATCGCAATCCCCGGCTTTGGCATGGAATCAAGCTGCCTGAGACGCTCTACACCAGCAGCGGATAGGTATCGGGGTTGTCACGGTCGTAAGGGTGCGACTTGAGCAGCAGGAATTGCGACCGCACCGTAAAGCGTACCGCGTGCGATTCATCGGTCACCAGCATCACCCCTTCCCCCGCCTGTAACACGAAATGATCGCGCATCCCGGTGTGGACGTGTACGGTGGTAATGTCGGCGCCGCCGCTCAACAGATATAAAAAGACGACTGTTTCTTTGTGATAATGATTGCCGATCACCGCTCCAGCGACCATCTCGCCGTGCAGGATCGACGCCCACGAGTCGGCATTGAGGATTTCGGTCAGCGTGCCCCGATCGTCGCGGCGCACGAAACCGGGTTTCAGGATCGGGTGGGTCATGGCGCTGTCTTTCCTGATCTGCAAGGCAAGATGTAGGGACGCCTATTGATGCGTCCGCGCTCAATCGATCGGACGCAGCCGCGCCGCGAAGATGCGCATGACGTACTGTGATCCGGTCATGGCAAAGGCGATCAGGCTCGGTGCCGACTTGGAAATGCCTTTGGTGCGATCGCGGAAAACGTAAGGCACCTCGTACACCGTCAGCCCTTTGCGGCGGCAGGTATAGAGAAATTCGATGAAATAGGCACCGTAGCCCGTCGGGATGATCGACACCTTGTCGAAGACCGTGCGGCGCAGCACGACGAAACCGCTGTCATAATCGCGGATGCCGTAGCCCAGCACCAGCGTCGCCAGTCCGTTGATCAGACGGCTCGCCAGCACGCGCAGCGGCGAGCGGTCGTCCTGCGCGCCTTTGACGTAGCGCGAGCCGATCACGATGTCGTCGATCTCCAGCCGCGCGATCATGTCGGGCAGCATCGCCGGCGGCATACACATATCCGCGTCCATCCAGCACACCACTCGTCCGCGCGACTCGATGATCCCCCGGTTGAACGCCGACGCCAGACCGCGCGTGGACACCCGCCGGATGATCTTCACACGCGGATCGCCCAGGTCTGCGACCATTTTCCAGGTCTCGTCGGGCGAGTCGTCGTCCACGACGATCACCTCGCATGACTGGGTGACGTGCCGGAATACCTCCCCGATCGTGTCGAGGATATTTTCGCGCTCGTTGTAGGTCGCCAGCACGACCGAGACGACCGGATCGGGATCGTAGACGGCGCGCCCTGGCATCGGCTGCGAGTCGGTCATGCGCTGCCTTTCAGAGCCAGCAGTTTTGACGCCGACTCGTCGATCTGCGCCTCGGTCAGGTTGAGTCCGGTCGGCAGATACAGCCCGCGCGTCCACAGATCGGCACTGACCGGGTGATCGACATCGACCGACGGATATGCTGGATTCGACCCGTCGTGATCGCGGAACACGGGTTGCAGGTGCATGGGACAGAAAAACGAGCGCGTATCGATGCCATCCGCTTTCAGCCGTGCCATTGCCGTCTCTTTGTCGGGATAGCGGTCACCGAGCAGCACACCATACATCCAGTAGGTATTTTTCGCCCAGGGCGCCTCGATCGGCAGCGTCAGATCGGGGTCGTGCGCCAGCCGCTCGCAGTAGCGATCCGCGATCCAGCGTTTGCGTGCGACTTTGGCGTCGGCGCGCTCCGTCTGTGCCACGCCGATAGCAGCCTGCATATTGGTCAGGCGATAGTTGAAGCCGACCACATCATGCACGAAGCGTGGTTCGCGGAAGCCCTGATTGCGCAGCAGCCGCAGCCGCTCGGCGATGGCAGGGTCGCTGCACACGACCATGCCACCTTCTCCAGTGGTCAGCGTCTTGTTGCCGTAGAAGCTGAAACAGCCGACCGCGCCAAAACTGCCGACGCGCTGACCATCGACCTCGGAACCGTGCGCCTCGGCACAGTCCTCGACGACGACCAGATTGTGCCGCGCGGCGATCGCGCCGATGGCACGCATATCGCACGGATGCCCGTACATGTGTACGACCATGATCGCCCGTGTGCGTGGGGTGATCGCGTCCTCGATGCGCGCCGGGTCGATGCACCAGGTGGCGCGATCGACATCCACCAGCACGGGACGCGCCCCGGTCTGGATGACGGTGTTGGCGGAGGCGATCAGCGTAAAATCGGGGATGATCACCTCGTCCCCGGCGCCGATGCCGAGCGCGACCATCGCCATGTGCAGTGCGGTCGTGCCGCTGGAACAGGCGACGCCATACGGCACGCCGCAATAAGCGGCAAACATTTCTTCAAACTGCGTGACGAATTTGCCAGCCGACGACACCCAGCCGCTGGCGATACATTCTGCGACGTAGGCGGCTTCATTGCCATCGAGGACGGGTTCACAGACCGGAATCACGCGCTTTCCCTTTGCTTAACCAGGTAGCAGGGCATGTTTGATCGCCTGGCATTGTGCGCGTACTATAACATGAAGCGTCGCTCGATTTCCGTTGAGGTCAGGCAAATTCACGCTTAATTCATGTCCACCAGAAAGTTGACGCCATGACTCCACTTCCCGCCGCCTCTGGATCGCGCCGCCCCTGGCTGCTGCTCGCCAAATGGCTGCTGCTGCTGGTGATCGGCGCCGGGGTAATCGCTGCTCTGGGCACCGACGGCGTGAGTGATGCGATCACGTCGGTGCGCGCCTTCACTTTGCCGACGATCGCCGTCAGCGTCGGCTTGAGCGCGCTGGCGCGGGTGGGCTATACCTGGCGCTGGAGGGTGATCAATGCGGGTGCTGGCGCTGGACAATTTTCACTGGCGTATCTGTACCGTGTCGGGCTGTTGAGTGAGTTCATCAGCATCGTGCTGCCATCGTATCTGGGCGGGGACGGCGCGCGGCTGCTGCACCTGCGTGGACGCGGCGCGCCGACCGCCCCTGTGTTGGTCGGGCTGGTGATCGACCGCATCGTCGGCGTGGTCACACTGACGCTGCTGGCGCTGGCGCTGGCGTCACTACTGCTGCCCTATGCCCCGGAGTCGCTGCGCGCGCTCGCCGCGAATGCGGGGTTCATCGTCGGCGCGGCGGTACTGGCGATCGCGGTGCTGGCGGCGCTGTGGATGATGCGCTCGCGCTGGTGGGGATGGGTGCGATCGCGGCTGCCGGAGTCGCTGCGCGCCGCGTCGATCGATACGCGCACGCTGGTGCTGGCGATTGCCATCTCGTCGATCGGACATCTTTTGTTCGCGGGCAGCTACGTGGTGCTGTTCACCGCGCTGGCGTCGATCGATCCGGCGCTGGCGCTGGCGGTCACGCTTGTCGCACTGGTCACACGCGCGATCCCGATCTCGATCGCGGGGATCGAGGTCAGTGACGGCTCGATCGTCGCGCTGGCGGGCTGGGTCGGCGTCGGGTCGGCGGTCGGGCTGGCGGTGGTGGCGGTGATCGTGCTGTCGCGCTACGGGTTTGCGCTGCTGGGACTGGCGGTCGAGCTGGCGGCGGATGGGGCACGCATCCTGCGGCGCGATCGGGTGTAGAAATTACATACGTTTTACACGATGCGCGCAGTTTTCAAACATCTGGACGCGATCATAGGGGTGTAGACCGATGCGATGCAGCCTCCACAGACGATGATCTGAACTGCATCCCACATTGATCGCCCTGCGATCAGAAAGACTTGTCACTCATGAAGCGCACCCTCAAGACCATAATTGTCGCCATCGGCGCTGCCAGCCTGCTCCTGGTCGGCATCGCCTCTGCTCAGGACGTGGCTCCAGTCGCCCCGGATGCCGCCGCCGAAGTGCGCGACCGCCGTCCGATGCACGATAGTGAGCTGGCACTGCTCGTCCAGGAATACACCGGGCTGGATGCCGCCGCGCTGCGTCAAGCCCTCGTCGGCGGCGCGACCCTGGGTGACCTGATCACCGCCAATGGGCGCACCACCGAGGAATTCACCACCGCCGCGCTCGCCATTTATGACTCCAATCAGGTGGAGCGCCGTAGCAATTTCGAGACGCGCCTGACTCAGGCATTGAGCGGCGAACTGCGCGAGCTGTTCGGTGAGGGGCGCGGCAGTCGCGGTGGACGCGGTGGCATGTTCGGCGGTCGCGGCGGCGCTGACAGCATGCAACCGGAAGTGACCCCGGCACCCGGCATCTAAATTTGCGCGGACAATGCAATCATTGTTCCTGCATCCGCATCTTCCCTCCGTTATCCCCCGCGCGACGCCCCGCGCGGGGGTTTTTCATTTTCGCCATTCCACCGTGAGTCTATTTTTTCAATAGGAAGTCATTTTTTCAAAAATGGGGCACCCCTTGTCCAGCGTTCCCGATCGCGGGCATAATAGCAGTTAATCGATTTGGTGAGGACACAGAAGCCTAATGCTGCGACGCGGCATCATCGTCGTTTTCCTTCTCACACTGACTGCGGCGCTGGTCGCTGCCCCTGCCTTTCGACATCATCGAAAACGCGGTATCCTAGCAGCGCCGTCCTTATACAGCTCGACTCCGACAGCTTAGGAGACTCACGCCATCATGGTAAAACCCATTATAACGGTCAGCGTTGTCCCGAACCTGCCCAAGCCGCTGGAACGTCTGCGCGAACTGGCATATAACCTGCGTTGGTCGTGGCATCACGACACCATCAGTCTGTTTCGCCGCCTCGATCGCGATCTGTGGGAGGAGACGGGGCACAATCCAGTGATGATTCTCGGTCTGCTCGATCAGAAACGTCTGGACGCGCTGGTCGCAGATTCCGCCTTCATGACGCATTTCGAGCGCGTCCTCGCTGACTTTGACAGCTACATGAGCGCCAAAAACACCTGGTACAGCCGTACCTATGGCGCCGTCGATAAACCGATTTATGCTTATTTTTCGATGGAATTCGGCTTGACTGAGGCGCTGCAAAATTATTCCGGCGGCTTGGGTGTCCTCAGCGGCGACCATCTCAAGAGCGCCAGCGACCTCGGTCTGCCGCTGGTCGGCGTCGGACTGCTGTATCAGGAAGGCTATTTCCGCCAATATCTGAACGCCGACGGCTATCAGCAGGAAAGCTACCCGATCAACGACTTTTCCAACATGCCCGTCTCGATGCTGATCGGACCGAACGACACCGCGCTCAAGGTGACGGTGGCGCTGCCGGGGCGCGATCTGATCGCCTACGTGCGCAAGGTGCAGGTCGGACGGGTGCCGCTCTATCTGCTCGACACTAATGTGCCCGACAACGCGCGTGAAGAAGATCGCAACCTGACCGATCAGCTCTACGGCGGTGACAAGCGCATCCGTATCCGCCAGGAACTCCTGGTCGGCATCGGCGGCATCCGCGCGCTCAACGCCCTGGGCATCGAGCCGGAGGTGTGCCATATCAACGAGGGACATTCCGCCTTCCTGACGCTGGAGCGCGCCCGTCAGTTCATGGGCAAGCACAACGTCAATTTCTGGGAAGCGCGCGACATCCTGGCGCCGTCGAATGTGTTCACCATTCACACACCCGTCCCGGCTGGATTGGAACGGTTCGATCTGAGCATGATGAGCGAGCATTTCCGCGACTACAACCAACAGCTTGGCATCACCTGGGAAGAATTCACCAGCCTGGGCAAAGAGCAGATCGGCGGCAGCGATGTATTCGCGCTGCCGGTGCTGGCGCTGAATATGTCCGGCAGTGCCAACGGCGTCGCCAAGCTGCACGGTGTGGTCAGCCGCAGGATGTGGCAGTGGATGTACCCGCTGGTGCCCGAACAGGAGATTCCGATCACCTCCGTCACCAACGGCGTGCATGTGCAGACCTGGATCAGCGCTGAAATGGCGGAGCTGTTCGACCGCTATCTGAGTCCGCGCTGGCGCACCGAGGATTGGGACCCGACGATTTGGGAGAATGTCAGACAGATCCCTGATACCGAGCTGTGGCGCACCCATGTCCGCCGTCGTGAGCGGCTGATCGCCTTTACCCGCCAGCGTCTCAAGATGCAGCTTCAGCGTCAGGGCGCCTCGCCACGCGATCTCTCCGAAGCCGACGAGGTGCTCGACCCCGAAGCGCTGACCTTCGGATTTGCACGTCGATTTGCCACCTACAAGCGCGCCACGATGATCTTCAGCAATCTGGAACGGCTGATCAAGCTGGTCAACGACGCTGAGCGCCCCGTCCAGTTCATCTTCGCGGGCAAAGCGCATCCGCACGACAAAGAAGGCAAGGATTTCATCCGCCAGATTGTGCGTTACGCCCGTAGCGCCGAGCTGCGTCATCGCATCGTCTTCATCGAGGACTACGACATGCACGTCGCGCGTTACCTGGTGCAGGGGGTCGATGTGTGGCTCAACAACCCGCGCCGCCCCAAGGAAGCCAGTGGCACCAGTGGGATGAAGGTGATCTACAACGGCGGGCTGAATTTCAGCATCCTCGACGGCTGGTGGGATGAGGGCTACAGCCCGGCAGTCGGATGGTCGATCGGCAACGGCGAAGAATATCCGGAAACTGCCGAAAAGATGCAGGATCAGATCGAAAGTGAAGCGCTCTACAATATGCTGGAAACCGATCTGGTGCCGCTCTACTACGACCGTACCCGCGACAATCTGCCACGCGGCTGGGTCGAGAAGATGAAAGCCAGTATGCGCGTGCTGTCGCCCATGTTCAGCACGCACCGCATGGTGCAGGAATACACCGAGCGCATGTATGTGCCGAGCCTGGAGCTGGCGCGCGCGCTGACCACACCGACTCTGGAAAAAGGGCACGCGCTCACGGCGTATCAGGTCAAGGTGCGCGGCGAGTGGAAGCAGGTCGCTGTGCAGGATGTCAAGGTCGATGAGAGCCATGTGCGCGTCGGCACCGATCTGGTGGTGACGGCGACGGTGGCGCTGGGCGCGCTCACACCGAGCGAAGTGCAGGTGCAGTTGTACAGCGGGCGCCTGACCACACGCGGACAGATCGACGGCGGCGCCTGTGTGCCGATGGTTCTTTCGGAGACGGTCGGAGAAGGTGTCTATACGTTCGTGGGCAATCTGAGCTACGAGACCAGCGGCGAACGTGGAGTCTCGGTGCGGGTGCTGCCACGTCATGACAGTCTGCTGACGCCGTTCCTGCCGGGGCTGATCCGCTGGGCATAACGCCGTAGGGACATGGATATGTCCGCCGCCGCGCGGACAAAACGAACAGGGCGCCTTAGTGGGCGCCCTGTTCGTTTTGTCGCTGCTGTCGTTCGGTTACGGTGCCAGCAGCGCCGTGATGTTGAAGAAGTTGTTACCTTCGTTCAACTCCGGGATCAGATTGTTCAGATCGATCGCACAGTCCGCTGTCGTATTGGTGCCGGCGCCACTGTCCAGCCGGGCGGTGATGCTGACATCCTGCTGCGTGAACGCGCCCAAGCCGGGGAGCTGCGCGCTGAAGAAGGCGTTTTGCGGGCGGAAATTGCACGCCACCACTACGGGTCCCATCCCAGTCGCGCTGCCATTGAAGACGGTGATGATCACCTGGAACGCTTCACCCTGGCGGATCGCCCGGTCGAAGCGCACGCTGGTGATCGTGCCGTCGGGCAGAGTCGAGGTCGGCGCTGCGGTCGGCAGGGCGGGAGTCGGCGTCGCAGGCGGGGGCGGCGGAGTGAAGAAAGGCAGCCCGGCGGTGCTGCCGGTGATGCGCAGCGTGTTGGGCGCCACATAGCCCTGACGTCCGTCGGGAAGCTGGATCACATACCAGCCCGTCCCGGTGCTGCTGATGCCGACGATCGGCACGGTTTCGCCGCTGCGAATGAAGGTGAAGCGCTCATAGGCGGTGCTGTCGCCACGCCGCACGTTGACATCGGCTAAGGCAGTGCCGTTCGTGCCCGCCGGAATGGCGGTCGGAGCGGGAGCGAGCGGCTGCTGCGTCGCCACAAATACAGTGGTCGGCGGCGCGACGATCACGAACGGCGGCGGTTCGTTTTCCACGCGCAGCGGACTCACGCGCGCGAACACGTTGCCGCTGCTCTGAATGATGGTCAGGCGCAGTTCATAAGCGCCGTCGGGGATCACGGTCGTGTCCCAGGTGCCGAGGATATCATCGTTCACGACGGCGTTGACGGGCAGAGTCGCAGGCGACCACCCGGCATTGTCTTCCGAGGAGGTAAAGTCGGCTTGCAGGGGGCGGAATTCCAGATAGTAGCCGGCTTGCCCCTGCACGGCGGCAGTGCCGCGAATATCGACCGCGCCGCGCAGCAGATAGATCGGGGGCGGAAAGGTGATCGCCGCATTGGGGTTCGCGGGTGTCCCGATCGGCTCGAACGGATTGGGGGTGGTCTGGGCAAAGGCGGGGAATGCCGATGCCAGCAGCCCGATGATCAACAGTACGAAAATCGCTCGTTTGTTCATGGGTCATCCTCATAGGGTGGGACGAATACGTACATCGTCCGCATGATTATGCTCCCCTGCATTGTCCGCCAAAACTGGTGTGCGTACATCCGCCGATCGACCTACGTATCGGTGATGTTGTGACACAGGTCACCCAGGGGGGTGCCCAACCACGCCGCTGGAGTTGTGGCTATAATATCGAGCAGGATTCTTTTTTACGCCTTCACTATCAGGAAGATACAAACCTCATGATGCGTTTTGTATTATCAAGAGCAATCCTGCTTGTGTTGCTCGCGTCTTTTTCGGCTCATCTCGCTGTGGCACAGCAATCAAACGCCGAGGTCATCACCATCGAGGTACAACAAACAGGGATACCCATCACCCTGACTTTTGCGCTGCCTGAAGGATGGAGCTATCAATACAGCATCGAACGGTCGATTGTGCAGATCGCCAGCAGCGACGCCGCAATGGAAAAGCTCACCGGAATCGCCAGCCCGTTCGAGGAAGGCGGGTACGGCATCAGCATCGGGCTGCCTGAATTCCTGGCGGCGATCGATCCGACTTTGCCTTCCTCGCCGGAAGCGGTGCTGCAACTCTTCATGGTGATCATGGAAACCGAAGGCAGCCCCGCGCCTGACGACTCGTTCACAGTTCCCGCATTAGCGGTTACGCTGGACACCCCTGATGGAACAGGCGATGCGATCGCGCTCGATTTCGCTGAAGGGACGATCCTGGTGCTGGTGCAGCCGGGCAGAGACGATGACCCCTCGCTGGCGGTCGTTTTGGAGTCGATCAGCTATGGCAGCGGCTTGCTGACCGCCAGCGATCCCACCAGCGAGCTGACCGAGCTGGTGACGGCTCCCAGCGGCACATTCAACCTGGCGGTCAGCTATCCGCCAGACTGGTCGGCTGATGTGGGCGGCAGCACCCTCTACATCGCCAATTCCTCGCAAGCCCTGAATTCGCTGATCATGAACCTGGGCGACTTTGAAGCCGACGCCATTGCCATCACGATCGCGCCCGTCTCGATTCTGGGTCTGGAGGCAGGCGCCACCCTTGAGGAAGCGGCAGCCTATTTCCGCGATCTGGTCGGAAGCGAGTCGGAGATCGAAACCGACTCCACCTTTGACCTGCCCGGCGTGCATGTCACGCTGGAACGCGGTATCCCTGGCGGCAGCGGCGAATTGTATGTGCTGGAGGCAGCACCCGAACCGATCCTGGTCGCGCTCCAGCCAGCGGGCGAACCGTCGGAAATGGTGCTGGCGATCGTCAATTCGATCCAGGTGCTGACGGAGACCGTCCAGAATCCGATACCTCAGTCCGCTCCCCAGCCAGGAGGCGACTTTGTGCGTCAGTGGGCGAGTACCGCGACGGGCAGCAGTCAGTATGGCAAGGTCGATTGGGGGTTCATCCAGGCGATCGGCGAACCTGACACCATGACCTGCGGCGATTTTTCCACCGCCTGGGCGTCCGAAACAACGGGTGAACGCGCCATACTGACCGTCGAATTCGAGCAGGCGGTGATCCCGGTGGCGATCAACATCCATCAGAGTTTCAATCCGGGCGCGATCGTGCAGGTAGACGTGGGCAATAGCGCGAACCGGAATCGGGTGCTGCCGCTGGAGGATAGCGCTGACGCGGTGGGCAATACGCCCTGCCCTGGTGTGTTCACGGTCGATGCCAGCGCTGTCAGCGTACCGATCGATTTTGTCGTGATCTATCTCGATCAGGCGGAAATTGCCAGTTGGAACGAAATCGACGCGGTGGAATTGGTCGGCATGCCGTAACCTGTCCCTTGGTGCGTCCTCTTCTGCGCCGGCAGAGAAGGGGGTGCAGGGAAGCCTCACTCAACGAGTTGATACAATTTCGTCGTGATTTAAGTAAAGAATTCGGGTTTCCACAGCGCGCAGAATTTCATACTTCCGCGCTCATGAGGGGAGCTTTTGGCTCCCCAGGGGAATCCTACTACTCGGATGCGCCGAGGCTCAGATTCAATTACAGCATAGCGCAGCCAGATCAGAAGTCAATGAAAATTGTCCTCACCCGCGCTGCACAGCCAGCGACTCGGCGCGCCGCTGAATTTCATGATTCATGGCGACAAACCCGGCTGGCGCGGCGCGCATCATGGCGGTGCGCTGAATCACAGGGGTCAACAGCCCGCTGTAGACTTCTCGATTGGTCAGGCGCGTCTGGCGATCGCTCAGCCGATCCAGGGTGAAGCCATGCTCGCCGTCGAAAATGCCGGGTACGCCGGTGATCGTCTTCCAGACGAAGCGGCGATTTGCTTCTACGGCGACGATCGTGGGTGAGAATTTATAATCGACCACCTGCGGGATGACCAGGCGCAGCGTCATCTTTTCACCTACCACCGCCCGACCGGAAACATAATGAAGCATGGTGCTCCACTGGGGATACTCGTCGAAGCCCATCAGCGTGCGCCACACCACCTCAGCCGGCGCAGCGATCTCGACGATCGATTCCACCTGAAAACGAAACAGGGCGTTCTCTGCCATGATATTCTCTTTGTCCCGATTGCCCGGTCACACGAAAGCGTCTCGGTGGTCGTGTGCGAATGTATGGAATGAGCCTGCTTTTGCGCCCGTGAGGGTCTCGATGGCATCCGATACCTGAGCGCGTTTGCCCGCGCGCATCAGCCCGTACAAGCGGAGGATATTCGCTATCGTCATGTCGGGCATCCCCATTCCGATGAAGGCACTGCGGGCGTCATCCTCGCTGATATCGACATACCGGATGGTGCGCCCGGTGACCTCGGACAGGATGCGCGCGATATCGGTGTCGGACAGCGCTTCGGGTCCCGTCAGATGATAGCTGCGGTTTTCGTGCCCTGGCTCGGTCAGGACGACCGCCGCCGCCTTTGCGATGTCGCGGGTGTCGATATAGCTGACGCGCGCATCGCCCAACGGCTCGTACAGGGCGGACTGTGCGCGAATCGCCGCGCCAAATGCCAGCGCGAAGTTTTGCATGAACGGACCCGGACGCAGAAAGGTGTAAGGCAGCCCACTCCCCTCGATGACGTTCTCGACCAGGCGATGCGGATTGGTGGTCTCCTCTTCATCGCTGTAAGCGGACAGCCGGACGATATGCGTCACGCCTGTCTCCTTCGCCACTGCGACAGCCGTCGTCGCCATTTCGACTGCGTTGAACGCATTCGGCGTGAGCAGGAACAGCTTGTCCACGCCCTGCATCGCCGCGCGCAGTGTGTCTGGCTCTGTGAAGTCGATAGCAGCAAATTCGACATGCGTCTGTGGCTCTGAACTGGGAAGCGTGCGCACGCCGGCGCGCACCGCTACGGTGGACGAGCGAAGCTGGTGCAGCAGTTCACGACCGATGGTGCCTGTCGCGCCTGTGACGAGAATCCGACCCTGCATGATGACATCCTTCCTGAATGGCGGCTGACAATCGGTACAGCCAGCGGAATTATTCTAGAACCCGGTGTGTGGATTGTCTGTACGCACTATTGTGTGCTATGGTTACAGCGATGAAACCAGGGTACAAAAAGGAACCGACATTGAAGCAGCGCGAGGATTTTGGACCGCGAGGCGTGCTGGAACTGGTAGCGGATAAATGGTCGATCCTGATCATCTATCATCTGCACGAAAAGGTGCTGCGTCACACGCAGTTGAAGCGCCTTTTAGAAGGCGTATCGACGCGGATGCTGACACTCACGCTGAGGAAACTGGAGCAAAACGGGCTGGTGACGCGCAAGGTGTATCCGGTGACGCCGCTGCGGGTGGAATATTCACTGACCGATCTCGGCGACACCCTGGTCGAACCGCTGAAAACCCTGTGTCGCTGGTCGGAAATCCATCTCGACGACGTATTCAGCGCGCGCCAGCACTACGAGGCGCGCCAGATCGAAGAAGCGGTCTTGTAGGGACGCATCACGATGCGTCCGACAATCGCGTCGCTGGCGCGCTCACCCAAACACGATCGTCCCGCGCATCTCCATCGGCAGACTGAACAGCCACCACCCGACCCCCATCAGCGCCAGCATCACCAGCGCCCAGGGCAGCAGCCCGATCAGCGCGTCACGGCGGTACAGCCGGGCGGCGATCGTCTGCGCGACCCACATTGACCCCGCAAACCCGCCCACCAGTGCGATCACCTGGATCAGCGCGACGATCTCGGCATCCATGAAGCCGATCAGGAAGTGAAAGCCGTAATGCGCCCCCCACACGCCGAAGCCGATCGGCACCAGCGCCGGGGCAAAGGCGGTGTAAGCAGCGCGCAGCGTGTCGCGCCTGGCGGTGCGGGTGAGCATCCGCGCTATCCACGTCGCCGCGATCGTCGCCAGTACCACCAGGGCGATGCCGACCCCGAAGATCAGCGCAAGCGCGATCCCCTCGACCAGGCGATCGGTAAACCCGAGGCGTGTCAGCCCCGACGCCGACGCGATCGCCTGCATCAGCGGATACACGGGCGGCACCATGCCAAAGGCGTTGACCAGTCCGAGCGCCGTCAGTACCACAATCAGCAGCGCGCTGTCCCAGCGGCGGGGCGCGGCGTCGGCGCGGACAAGCTCGGCACCCGGCGCGCGCGTGAACAAGCCGACGTTCTCGTGTGGACACGCTCTGGCACAGTCCAGACACAGCGTGCAGTCGGCATTGCCCTTAATCTGCGGCGCGAACAGCAGTGTGCCACAGCCGGGAGTCCCCTGTGGACTGTGCGTGTGCGTCCGGTCGGGGGCGCCATCGATGCCGATCTGGTCGATCAGGATCACCGTTTGCGCGGCGTAGCTGCCGTTGAGACACTCTTTGCCGACGCAAGTGCGGCACACATCCGCGTCATGCACGCCGATCTGCGTCGGGGAGACGGCGGCATAAGTGAAGTTGAACGATCCCAACGGGCAGATGTATTTGCAGAATGCCGACTCGCTGAACAGCGCCTCGAAGATGAACGCCGCCGCGAAGTATGCCACGATCACCCACGCCGTCAGCAGCGGACTGCTCCACATATTCAGCCATTCGTAGGCGAAGAACAGCCCGATCAGCGAGAGGATCGCAATGCCCTTGCCGCGTAACGCGCGTGGAAAGCGCCGACTTGCCAGGCTCAACCGTTTCGCCAGCGTGCGTGGCAGGGTGAATGGACAGGTCATGCAGAAGAAATTGCCGCCCAGCAGCAGCGCCAGCACCAGAATCCCGCGTACATGCACCCAGGGCACGACCGTCGCCAGATTACGCGGTGCCAGTTGATCCCCGGTGAAGCCATCATAGACCAGCACAGCCGCGCCGATCAGAAAGGGCAGTTGCAGCGCCAGCCGCCCCCAACGGTGCCGCAGCAGCGCTCCAAGCACGGGCAGGCGCAGCAGATCGCGCCGCGCGCGCACGCCCGTGCGTCCCGCTGCCGTGCTCATGAGCCAGGAGGCGCTGCGTCGTTGATGATCAAGGGGAATTCACCCGTGCGCAGTCCGCCGTCCGGCGCGGTCACGCTGACGCGCACCACCCAATCGCCGCTCATCGTCCATGCCATCGGGATACGCACGATGCCATCGGCGTCGGTCTGCGCCGACGCTGAGACCGGCTCCATGCCCGCGTGGGTCATATCGCCTGTGATCGCCACCGCGGCGTTTGCCAGCGGCGCGCCCTCACGGGTGACGCGCAGCGTGATCTCGGTCGCGCCAACCATCAGTGTCTCCGGGATGATCGACAGCAGATCGAAGCTGAGACGGGTGTCCTGCGTCGGCGCGCTCGATCGGCACGCCGCCAGTAGCAGCAGCAGGGTGAACACGGCGATCGCGCGCAAAATCCGGTTGCCCATGTGTTTTTCTCCTCGTGTGGACAGCAGTGTACTTACAGCGTAACGACTAGTGGTTGTCCCTGAGCAAGACGGGGTGGGGTGAGGGCTGCAACACCATTTGAAACTCAGGTTAAACAGCCCTGGCTCTGCCGGTAAATGACCCGATCCGGTTGGAATTCGTGCAGGCATTCCGGGACTCACCGCTGAACACAGGATAGTATCGGTATTACGACAATCAACTGTAACTGTTGGCACTGCTTGATTTAAGTGGGAACTTTAAAGTGTGTCCTCCACCGACGATACACTTGACACCATTTGGCATTTGCAATACACTACCCTAACTTAATTCATCCAATGAAATATTTGAAGTGACCGCTCACTCACGCAGCAACCAGGATTTGATGAAAGCGATAAACCGCAATTTGCTCCTCAATATTTTGAGGCGCGAATCCGAGCTTTCGCGTACCCGGTTGACGCAAATTTCCGGTTTAAGTGTGGGCACAGTTTCCGGGTTGATGAACGAGTTGATCGAAGAACAATGGGTGTTCGAGGCAGGCGCGGGCAATTACACCGGTGGGCGGCGGCAGGTACAGCTCCGGCTCAACCCCCACGCAGGCTACGCCGTCGGCTTGAAACTCACCGAAAATCGCATCATTGGCGCGGTGACGGATTTTGGCGCGCGCGTGCTCACCTACGATGAGACGACCCTTCCTGCGTCCACTCGCACACCGCAGCAAGTGAGCGCCGCAATCGTCGCTTTCACCCGTGCGCTCATCGGCAAGAGCGCAGCGCATCGGCAATCCGAGCAAATCTTCGGCATCGGTATCGGTCTCGCAGGGGTGATCTACTCGTCCGAAGGCATTGTCCATCATTCCCCGTTCTTTGGCTGGCGTGATGTCCCGCTTACCGACTTCATTCAGGCACAACTGAACCTTCCCGTCCTGCTTGAAAACGATGTCAATACGCTCACCCTCAGCGAACAGCTCTTTGGAGCCGGACGATACCACGATAATTTCATCGTAGTCACCATTGGGCGTGGCGTGGGCATGGGTATCGTAGTTCACGGGCAGCTGTATCGCGGCGCACGCGGTGGCGCAGGCGAGTTCGGGCATATCGTGCTGCAAACCCTGGATGCAAATGGCCACATGGAAACACGCACGTTGGAAGCCATCGCTGCCGACCCTGCCATCGTTTCTACCTACCAACAGCAGCTTAAGCCCGATATGGCGTTGACAATTGCCGATGTTATCCGAGCAGCCGAAGCGGGGAACACATTCGCGCGCGCGCTGCTTTTCGAAAGTGGCATGGCGTTGGGGATGGGGTTGGCTTCGGTGGTCAACCTGCTTTCGCCAGACTTGATCATCGTCAGTGGGGAGGGTGTAGCGGCGGGCGAGTTCCGGCTTGCGCCGATGCGTGCGGCTTTGCAACAGCACACCTTCGCCGGGCTGTGCGATCAGGTGGAGATAAAAATCGTTCCGACCGATGATCAGGCGTGGGCGCGCGGCGCGGCATCCCTCGTCATGAGCAAGGTGTTTGCCTCACCATATGGGGCAGGGACCGCACAAATGCTGACTTCACGGGCGACAAACAGCGACGCATAAATTTTTTCAAAGATTTTTCATCGAGTAAAGGATGTACAAAATGGCAGGTCTGCGTGGGGTCAACAAGTATTTTTGGGTGGGGCTGTTTTTGCTCCCCAGCCTCATTGGACTGATGGTTTTCACCATCTCCCCGATCCTGTCTTCGCTGTGGTATTCGCTGCACGATTGGAATTTGCTTTCGCCGCCGGAATGGATCGGCATCGGCAATTACACAGAATTGTTCAACGATCCTCATTTTTGGGCGGCTCTGCGCACGACGGCGGTGATCATCTCTCTGTATCTGCCATCTGCTTTTCTGCTCGGCTTGGCGCTGGCGCTGTTTCTCAACACGCGCGTGCGCGGCATGGTATTGGTGCGTACCGCAACCTTTCTGCCCGTCGTCGCTTCATGGGTGGTCGTCTCGCTCATCTGGAAATGGCTCTTCAATCCGCAATACGGGCTGATCAATATTGCGTTGGGCGCGGTCGGCATTGAAGGTCCTGCGTGGCTGTTTCAACCGGAAAGCGCAATTGTGGCGCTGGTCATCACGAGTATCTGGAAGGATGTTGGCTACATCGCGTTGATCTATCTGGGCGGGCTGCAGGCGATTTCGCCAACCTATTATGAAGCCGCACAGATCGACGGAGCGAATCGCTGGCAGCTTCTGCGCCGTATCACCTTGCCACTGCTCAGCCCGACGATGTTCTTCATCGTTATCACGCTCCTTATCAATTACTTTCAAGTGTTCGAGCAAATTTATCTGATGCCGATGCGGGATAGCGCCGCTGACCGTCAGATCGAGGTGATAGTGACCGAGGTGGTCAAAAACGCCTTCATGTACAACCGCATGGGGTATGCGTCGGCATTATCCTGGGTATTGTTCGGCATCATTTTCGCCATCACGTTTTTGCAATTCCGGCTGCAGAAACGCTGGGTTTACGATGAGGGAGTCTGAAATGGCAACCGACACGTCCAGGTCGCTCGTGTCATCCCGCCGTCGGTCTACGGCTTCCAACGTCCATATGTTCTCGCCTGGGGCATTAGCGCGCGCACTTCTGGTCTATGCGGCAATGGCGATCCTTGTGGCGATGATGGTGCTGCCCTTTCTATGGATGCTCAGCACCTCGCTCAAACCCCAGGCATACATCCTCGATACCACGCCCGATCTCGTCCCGAACCCGCTTTCGCTGGAAAGCTACGCCCAGCTTGGCGAACGGATCGATCTGGCGCGCGTCTTCTTCAATAGCACCTTTGTCGCCGTCGTCGGCACGGTCGGGCAGGTGATCATCTCAGCGATGGCAGCGTTCGCCTTCGCGCGGATGCACTGGCGCGGGCGTAACGTCGTGTTCACACTCTATTTGGCAACGATGATGATCCCGGCGGTGGTGCTGGTCATCCCGCAGTTCATCCTCGTCAAATCGCTGGGCTGGGTGAACACCTATCCCGCGCTGATTGTGCCAGGCCTGTTCAGCGCATTCGGAACATTTTTATTGCGCCAGGCGCTGCTGAGCGTGCCCGCCGATTTTGAAGAGGCGGCATTGGTGGATGGGGCAAATCCCTTCACCATTTTCTGGCGTATCACGCTGCCACTGGTACAGCCCGCACTTGCAACACTGGTCATCTTCTCGTTTATGGGCTGGTGGAATGCCTATCTGTTCCCGCTGTTCGTCGCCCGACAGGAAAATGTGATGACGCTGCCGGTTGCATTGGCGGCTCTGCAAGGCGGTCCACGCGCCCTGACCGAATGGAATATGGTCATGGCGGGCGGCGTCGTCGCCATTGTCCCTATCCTGATCGTGTATCTCCTCGCGCAGCGATGGTTTGTCGCGGGCGTCGTCGGGAGCGGCATTAAAGGGTAGTGCGGCATCCGATTTGGGTTTATCAGGCGCTGGTTGCCTGTGTGCCAACAAATGGTTTTCTCTTTATGAAGGAGATGTTCACGATGAAACACCGTTTCGCCAAAAGGATCGCTTTACTCGGGGTTGCTTCTGCACTGCTCAGTGCATCGCTCGTGGGCACCATCGCCGCACAGGAAGAAACGACGCTGCGCTACTTCACTTTCTCCGCTGCGCCAGATTATCTGGAAGAACTCGACAACATCATCGCCGGGTTCGAGGAAGCCAATCCCGGTGTGACGATTGAGGTGGAAACCGCGCCGTTCTCCGATTATTTCACGCTGTTGCAAGCCGATGTGGTCAGCGGCGATGCGCCGGATGTGTTCGAGTTGAATTATGAAAACTTCGTCACCTATGCCGCCAATGACACGCTGATGAACATTGACGATTTGGTGACGGGCGATGCTCCATATTACCCGCGTGCGTTGGAAGCTTTCCAGTACGAGGGCGAACAGTTGGCACTGCCCGAAACCTTCTCGACTGTGCTGCTTTATTACAATGCCGACCTGTTCGATCAGGCAGGCATCACATACCCGACGACGGAATGGACGTGGGACGATGTGCGTACTGCGTCGGAAGCCATAGGCGCAATGGGCGATGATGTCTACGGGTTGTATTCGCCTGTGCAGTTCTACGAGTTCTACAAGAAAGCTGCACAGAATGGCGAATGCCAATTCTTCAACGCTGAGATGACTGAAAGCACAATCAACTCGCCTGCATGTGTGGAGACAGTTGAACTGATGGTCAGCTTTCTCGATGACGGGCTGATGCCGACAGCGGCGGAACTCTCTGGTGTGTCTGACTCCGAGTTGTTCCTTAGCGGCAATCTAGGGATGCTGGTTACGGGTATCTGGATGTTCGGCGCATTTCAGGAAGCGACGTTCAACTGGGATATTCAGATAGAACCCGCCATCAATCAGAACGCCCATCACTTTTTCGCCAACGGGGTTGCCGTGTCCGCTACCACCGACGCGCCGGAAGCGGCGGCACGCTGGGCGGAATACCTGACCGCCAGTGAGACGGCAGCGACCATACGAGTAGAGGCGGGTTGGGAACTGCCCGCGCTCGATCAGCCGGAATACTTCGCCGAATACCTGGCGCTCACCCCGCCGACGAACCGCGCCGCCGTCTTCACCGCACTGGAAAGCCCGGTCACGCCGCCCGTGATCGAGCGCCAGACCGAGATGCAGGATACGATCAACGCACTCCTTACTCAGGTGGTCGATGGCGAATTGACCGCGCAAGAGGCGCTCGACCAGGCAAAAACCGAACTCGACGCGCTGATTCAGTAGCAAGACTGCCGGCATTGAGCGAGGGGGTGCGTGTTACGCCCCCTCGTGTCTTGTTTTCTTAATGTATTTAATTCTGCACGCACAGCTCAAGGGGCGCTGCCGATGATGTCATCCTTTCAGGTGATTGTACTGCACGAACCATTCGGCGGCGAACATCCTTACGAGTCGCTCCCGCATGAACGCTTCCCGCGCCAACCGCTGGCAGGCGAAGTGTTCACTGTAGGCATCGCCACACAACCGCCCGGCGCAGTGGCGAACGTTACAGTTCACCAATGGCTGAATGGTGTGTCGCAGCCGGGTATCGATGCGCATCCCCAGACCGATTGGCAAACGCGCCAGGAAGAAGGCGTGGGCGCAGAATTTCTGGAACGCATCGAGCGGCGAGAACAGGATGTCTGGCAAGCACAACTCGTCGGTCCGGCGTTCGGAGATACACTCACCTATCAAATCCAAGCCGTGAGCCATACAGGTGAACGAGCGCAGAGTCTGGCGTTCGTCATCATGGGCGAACGCTGGTACACGGCAGGGAGCGCGACATTTGATGGGCAGCGGATGATCGTCACACCCGACGGGGAAACCATCGCCCCCACAGCGCTACCAACATCATTTCCACCTGTACAACGGATCGAGTATCTGGGCGATGGCACGCGCGTGCGCCGCGTTCGGCTGACGTTCAACGCGATGCCCCATGAAGCGTTCTTCGGCTTGGGCGAGCGCTTCAGGACGTTCGATTTGCGAGGGCAGACGCTGGATGTACGCTGTTACGAGCAGTACAAAAACCAGGGCGTCCGCACGTATATGCCAATCCCGTTTTTGCTCTCATCCGCCGGGTACGGACTGTATGTCGAGAGTTCCCGATGGATGCAGTTCGATCTCGCCGCTAAAGCAGCCGATGTATGGACATTGGAAGCAGACATCGGCGAGGATGGCGCACTCCAATTGCACCTTTTCACGGGCGACCCCATCAGCATCATCCGCGATTACACGGGCTTGACCGGACTTCCACCCCTCCCCCCGTTGTGGACATTCGGGTTGTGGATGAGTGGCAACGAGTGGAACACTCAGGCGCGCGTAGAACGCGAAGTCCAAACCTCGTTCGACCTTGATATTCCACCTTCGGTGCTGGTCATCGAGGCATGGAGCGACGAAACCACGTTTTATATCTGGAATGATGCACAATATGATTCGCATCCCGGCGGTGAGCGTCCCCACTACGCCGATTTCACCTTCCCGAAAACGGGCAAGTGGCGCAATCCTAAAGCGATGGTGGATGCGCTCCATGAACGCGGTGTGCGCGTTTTGCTCTGGCAAGTGCCCGTTCTCAAGAAGTCCGATGCGCCTCATGCCCAACATGATGCCGACCGCGCCCATTACGCCGCGCAGAATTTCGGCGTGCGCGAGGCGGATGGCACCCCTTACGCGGTGCGACCGTTCTGGTTTCGCGGCGGCTGGTTGTTGGATCCGACAAGCGAAGCGGAGCGGGCGTGGTGGCTGGGCAAGCGCCAGTATTTGCTCGATGAAATCGGCATAGACGGTTTCAAGACGGATGGCGGCGAACATTTGTGGGGCAGCCGCACCCGCTTCGCCGATGGGCGGCGAGGCGATGAATTGTGGAACGAGTATCCTCGACTCTACACCCAAGCTTACTATGATTTCGCCAATGCGCATCACGCTGACGGGGTGGGAAAGTCCATCACCTTCAGCCGCGCCGGATTTGCCGGATCGCAAACGGCACCCTTGCACTGGGCGGGTGACGAAAATTCCACCTGGGATGCACTTCGCCATTCGATCATCGCGGGATTGTCGGCGGCAGTCTCCGGTATCTCGTTCTGGGGCTGGGATTTTGGCGGATTCAGCGGCGAAATACCCTCCGCCGAATTATACGTGCGCGCAGCGGCAATGGCGGCGTTCTGTCCGGTGTTTCAATACCACTCCGAATACAACGCCCACCGCGAACCGAGCCACGACCGCACCCCCTGGAATATTGCCGCGCGCACGGGCGATGAGCGCGTCGTGGAACATTTGCGCTTTCTCACGCATGTACGGCACAACCTGATGCCGTACATCTGGCAGGAGGCGCAGCACTGCGCGCTAACGGGGGAACCGTTTATGCGAGCGCTGCGGTTGTTCACGCCCCATGCCGATGAAATACAATACTTCTTCGGGCGCGATTTGCTCGTTTGCCCTGTTGTCCAACCCGGTATGACGACATGGACGGGTTATTTACCACCGGGCACATGGCATCATTTGTGGACGCAAGCGGTGTATGAAGGCGATAGGCAAATTACACTCGACTCATCACCCGAAAAAATCCCGGTGTTTGTACGTGACGGGGCGGAAGTGCCACTGCGTCTAGGGTCAGGTACGCCCCGTATATTGGGTGAAAGTGTGTCCCTGAGCAGCGAGGCAGACAGTTACTGGCGCTTCGGCTGAGCGTTTTGCTCAGACACATCCAGGGTGAGGCATAAAAAAAGGTGCTTTATGCCTCCTCACCCCGACCATACGGTGGTTCGCTGAAACTTCGGTGCAGTATAATTGTCACATGTCGATCCCAATTCTTGTCACAAAACTGCACGTCCCCACCCCACGACCGGATGCCGTACCGCGTCCGCGCCTGCTTGCCCGCCTGGATGCGTCGTTCCCGCGCACGCTCACGCTGGTGTCTGCCCCCGCCGGATTTGGCAAGACGACACTGGTGAGCGCGTGACTTGCTGCGCAGGATCGCGCCGTCGCCTGGCTTTCGCTTGATGAAGCCGACAATGAGCCAATACGCTATTTTGCCTACCTGATCGCCGCGTTGCGAACCGTTCTTCCTGGTATCGGAAATGGGCTGATCGATTCCCTGTCCACCACCATGCCGCCCGCTGAGGTGTTGCTGACTACGCTGGCGAATCAGATCGCGCACGCGGGGATTCCCTTTATCCTGGTGCTGGACGATTACCACACCATCAGAAGCGAACTAATCGACGACGCGATGCGCTTTTTCATCACGCATATGCCTGCCTCGATGCACCTCGTGATCGCCAGTCGCACAAAACCGCCATTCGCACTGGCACGACTGCGTGCGCAGGGTAATCTTGTCGAACTGCGCGCCGCCGATCTGCGTTTCACGAGGGATGAAGCGGCGGATTACTTCAAGCGTGCCGCGCTCCCTCTTTCGTCCGATGCCATCGCCACACTTGCTGATCGCACTGAAGGTTGGATAGCTGGTTTACAGCTTGCCGCCCTTTCCCTGCGCGATCAGCCGGACTCGCAGGGAATCATCGAGTCGTTCACGGGCGGTCATGCGCATGTCGTTGATTATCTGCCTGAGGAAGTGTGGCAACGCCAACCCGCAGATATACAGCGTTTCCTGCTGCACACCGCCATCCTTGACCGCATGTGCGCTGCGCTGTGCGATGCAATCACAGATGATCCGCTGGGCAGTGGACAAGCGATGCTGGAACGTATCGACCGCGCTAATCTCTTCCTTGTAGCGCTTGATGGAGAGCGGCACTGGTTCGCTATCATCACCTGTTCGCGGATGTATTGCGTCAGCGGGCGCGCGCGACGCTTCCCAATTTATCGGCATTACATCGCCGTGCGAGTATATGGCATGAGACGCACGGCTCGGCGCTGGAAGCGTTTCAGCATGCCACCGCCGCGCACGACTTCGCCACCTCCGAACGTTTGATTGAAGGGGATGGAATGCCGCTCGCTTATCGTGGATTGGTCGTACCGGTTCTGCGCTGGCTGGAGTCGCTGCCCACCTCAATACTGGATGCGCGTCCGTCGCTGTGGGTAACCTTTGCCTCAGCGAGTATGATCGACGGACAAGCGATGGAACAGGTCGAGGCGAAGCTGGCAGCGGCAGAAAGGGCACTTGGAGCCCTGCCGACCGTCGAAAGCACGCTCGACCTGAGAGAGCGAATCGCCGCCATTCGCGCCACAATGGCGATCAACACCAATGATGCAGACACTATCTACAGCCAGTCGCGCCAGGCTCTCGATCATCTCGCACCAGGCAGTATCGGGATGAGGACTTCCGCTCTGTATACACTTGGCTTTGCACATCAGCTGCGCGGCGAGTATAAAGCTGCGCGTCAGGCATATACGGAAGTACTGCCGATCAGCGAAGCCTCTGGCAATACCCTGATCACCGTCGCGGTGGTAACCTCCCTTGGTCAGATCGAAGAACTTGAGGGACATTCGGATCGTGCTGATGCACTGTATCGGCGTGTCCTGATGCTGGCAAGCGATCTGCCAGTGATCGCGGCGTGCGAAGCGCACCTTGGTCTGGCGCGTCTCGCCTATGCTCGTGGCGATCTGGAGACTGCCGAAGGCTATGCCGAAACGTGCGCGCGACTGGCATCTCCGATCGCTCATCTCGAAACGGCGGTCGAGGTCGAGGTGCTGCGCGCACGGTTGGCGCTGGCACGAGGCGATATTGATCGGGCGGCGGACATCCTCGTTCACGCCGAAAAGCGCGCCCATGTGAACCAGTTTGCAGGGCAAATCCTCGCAATCCGCACGCTCGCCACCCTGATCAAAAGTGAAACTGCACCCACACGCGCACCCCACGCGCTGCGCGACCCACTTACGGCACGCGAACTTGCCCTACTGCAACTTGTCGCACAAGGCTTATCCAACCGTGCGATTGGTGACAAGCTTTATCTGGCACTCGATACGGTGAAAGGTCACAACCGTCGTATTTTCGAAAAGCTTGGTGTGCAACGGCGCACCGAGGCGGTCGCACGGGCGCGTGCATTAGGACTGCTCTAAGTCTCACAAAACAACACTCCGGCAACACACCAAAGTGTCTACCCCTCCACACTGCCGCCAGCATATGCTACCCGTATCGTAATCATATGCTTCTAAGGGCTGCACAATGAAGATGTTCACACGAGCGTTTATGCTGGTTTGCCTGCTGGCAGGCATTACGGCACAGGCACAGGAGCCAGTACCAGCGGCGGTGGGTAACCGACCTGATGCGCCGACGTATGGCGTGCGCGGCATGTTCCCAGTGGGCACACGCGATCTGGTGGTCGCGGATGGCGCCCCTCTCGATCTCACCCTGCGGTATCCCGCACTGAATACCGACAGCGTGGATGAAGCGATTCAGTATCCCTGTGTGATCAAGCTGGATATGCTGGCGGGGATGAGCGCAGCGATCAGTGGGCGAGCACTCGCCGATGCCACCCCCGACACGACAGGCGCGCCCTATCCGCTGGTGGTCATCTCGCCGGGCTTCGGAGTCGGACGCAGCGCGTATGCGTGGCTTGCCGAACATCTGGCATCGCATGGGTTCGCGGTCATCGCGCTGGAACATGCTGAGCGCGTTGACGAGTCGCTCAGTACCTTCTGGCGAGGCGCGATTGTACGCCCAAATGACATCAGTGCCGTGCTGGATTATGCCGAAGCACAGACGGTGAATGGTGCGTGGACGGAGCCGATCGACATGTCGCAGATTGCCGTAGTCGGTCATTCATATGGCGGCTATACTGCGCTGGCGATGGCGGGTGCAACGCTGAACCTGTCCGAAATGACAACGTTTTGCGATGCGGCGGAGGCAGCCGGCGATCCCTCGGTGTGGCTGTGTGGGCTGATACTGCCCTATGCGAGCGACATGGCGACACTGGCAGGTTTGGATGCGATCCCGGATGGATTGTGGGACTCGTGGGGTGACGCGCGTGTTGATGCCATCGTGCCGATGGCGGGAGATGCCTATTTCTTCGGTGAATCGGGTCTGGCGAACGTCACAGTGCCTGTGATGGCACTCGGCGGCACTGCCGACACGGGCACCCCCTGTGCCTGGGGCACGGAAATGACCTATAACCATGTCGCCAGTGCGCACCGTGTTCGTGTCGGGTTCGAAAATGCCGAGCACATGATCTTCGGCACAGCGTGCGACGATTTTCCTCTGTTCGCCGAAGTTGGGTTCTATGCCTTCTGTTCCGACACAGTATGGGACATGGATCGAGCGCATGACCTGATCAGCCATTTCACGACGGCGTTCCTGCTGGCAGAACTGAACGACGACCGCGAAGCCGCCGCCGCGCTCACCCCTGATGCTGTCCGCTTCGCAGGCGTGACCTACGACACGGAAGGGTACTAATTTCGCCGTGCGCCGGGTGCTGAACACAGAATCCGGCGCACGTTCTGTGACTTTTACTCCCAGTGTTAGAAAAGTCAGTCATCTGCGCCGTGCGCGTTCGATGAGTGGAGAAATCTTGAACAATCCCGCGCCGATCCAATCGTGAGCGCTGCACGCGGCGGATGCGGTATGGCAGCATCTGCCGCGTCAGGCTGTCGCGCGCCTTCAGCGCGTGATATAAGCGTCCAGCCGATCCCACATCTCTTTGAAGCCCTGCTCCATCCCCATTTCCAGCATTTTTTTGAGCGACTCTGCATCGGCGTACATCGACGTACTGACCACGCGCGTGCTGTCGCCCTCGGCGTAAAAGTGCAGCGTCGAGGCGGATTCGGGCAGATCGGTATTGATGGTACGGTTGGCATCTGAGAACACGTCACGATAGCGGATGAATTCCGGGCTGATGATCTCGTCGAACAGCATCAGTGCCCACGACTCGTTCCCGGTGGCGGTTTCGCGCATCGCGTAGTGCCAAGTGCCGCCTACGCGAAAATCTATATCGCAGTGCGCTAGTGGCCATTCGTGCGGACCCCACCAGTGCATCAGATGTTCGCAGTCCGTGAACGCGGTGAACACCTTTTCGCGTGGCGCGTTGAACACCCGCTCAATCGTCAAAGTGCGGGTTGCCATCGTGTCATGCGTTCCGGGCTGTGTCATGGTGCATTCTCCTCGTTGTTCAGCGAATTTAGATACGTGTCGAGCCGATCAAAGCGACCTTCCCACAACTGTCGATACAGGCTGATGTAATCCGCCGCTTCTTTGAGTGGCGCTGCATTGATCTGGCATGGTCGCCACTGCGCCTTGCGTCCATGCGTGATCAGCCCGGCGCGTTCCAGCACCCGCAGATGCTTGGATACGGCGGGCAGGCTCATCGCAAAGGGTTCTGCCAATTCCTTCACAGTTGCTTCTCCCTGTGCCAGCCGCGCCAGAATCGCACGCCGGGTGGGATCGGCCAGCGCGGCAAAGGTTGTGCCGAGAGAGTCCCTCATCCTGCAAAACCTTTCTCGTATTTAACCATGTGGTTAATTAACTTATTGGTATAGTACGCTGGCTTTGTGCTGCTGTCAACAGGGAAGGGGCATGAATTGGTGTGTAGGGCTACCAAAGTTTGCTTCAATTCGCTCCACAAGTACCATCACCTGTTCTATGGCAGACTTAAATAGTTTCTCCATTATTTCCCCTGATCACCCCCTTGACTCTCACGTAACGTCAGGGGGTTATGCTCATTTCCGAAAGGAGGGACATGCCCGATGTAGACCGTCAAACAGCTTTCCACCCTGGCGCGTGTGAGCGTGCGCGCGCTGCATCCGCCACACCGGGATCACGCCGTCGCGCATTGGCGCTCGACGACCGCGCCATAGTCTAATGGCGAAGCCGATGGGCGGTCATAGTCCGTCAGAAAAACCCGCCTCAAAACAAATCTGCCGAGTAAAAGTTAAATTCCAACCACGACCCTGTTTCCCTGTTGTCATTATTCCATTTATCATATATGATAAATGGAATATGGGCTGTGTTGCAAGACTGCGCAAGGGATAATTCTGTCGTGTTGAAATACGTTCTTCTGGGTGGGTTGAGCTATCAGCCATTGACTGGCTATCAGCTCAAGCAATTCGTCGATAGCTCCACCAGGCACTTCTGGTTTGCACAGACCAGTCAGATTTACCGCACACTGGACATGCTCGAAAAAGAGGGGTTACTCACATCTGAAATTCAGGAGCAGGATACCCGTCCCGATCGCCGCCTTTATCATATTACCCCGACAGGTCGAGCCGACCTGCAGACCTGGCTGGCAGAACTCATGATCGAGATCTCACCTGCCAAAGACTCATTGCTGGTGCGACTCTTTTTTTCCGCGCAGTTAGACAAAGAAACTGTTCTGACTCAATTGCGCCTGCAACGTTCCCTGCACCAGCGGCAGTTGAGCCTGTATCGGAACGAAATCGTCGCATTGATCAATGAGAGTACTCAACAGCGCCCTGAACTCAAACGCGATGCGCTGTTCTGGGATGTCACCCGTCGCAACGGTGAACTGGTTGAGGAAGCCTATGTGCGATGGCTGGATGAAACCATTCAGCGTATCGAAGCCGAATACTAAAAGATGGGATCGTAGCTGATGAAATATAAGCGCATTGTGGTCTCGCGTTATGGTGGAACAGAAGTGCTTCAGGTGATAGAGGATGAACTGCCTCAACCTCAGCCAGACGAAGTTCGCGTCAAGATTCTGACTGCGGGTGTCGCCTGGGGAGACATTCTAAAACGTGAAGGGTGGGCAGGCAGAGCGCTAAAGCCTCCCTTCACGCCGGGATACGACATCGTGGGTATCGTCGATAAACCTGGCGAAAACGTCACCACGCTTCAAAGTGGACAAATGGTCGCCGCTTTGTCAATGGTTGGCGGCTATGCCGAATTTATCTGTTTGCCTGTTTCAGAATGGGTGCCTGTGCCTCCGGGTGCAGACCCCGCACAGGCAGTCTGCCTGGTGATGAACTATGTAGTCGCGGACCAGATGCTTCATCGCACTGCTCATGTGAAAACAGGTGAGTCCGTTCTGGTTCACAGCGCGGCTGGTGGAGTCGGCACGGCACTGCTTGAACTGGGCAGGCTGGATGGACTGAAAACTTACGGTACGGCATCTAACAGCAAACATAAACTGGTAGACGATCTGGGCGGAATTCCGATTGATTACAAAACCGAGAATTTCGTCAGGCGTATCCTTCAGTCGAACGACGGTGGCGTTGATGCGGCGTTCGATCCGATTGGTGGAACTCACCTGTGGCAATCCTATAGAACGCTCAACCGTACCGGGCGATTAGTCACTTATGGGGCACACACGCTGGCAGTCGGCAATAAATCTGACCTGATCTCCGGCTTGGTTGTGGGTTCAGCACTGAAATTTATTCCTGACAAAAGACAGGTCATGAACTATAGCATCACCAGAGCGGACTACAGTTTGCCACAGTGGTGTCGTGAGGATTTGTCCAGACTGTTCGACCTTCTGGTGCAGGGAAAACTTAAGCCCATCGTCGCACAGCACATTCCTCTGATCGAAGTCGCTCATGCCCACCATTTACTCGAAACGAATGCTGTTATGGGCAAGGTTGTTCTCGTTTGCAATCGTCATGAATAAGGGAGTCATCGTGAAAGATCAAAAACGGCAACAAATATCGGATTTATTCGCTCATCCTCCTGAGAAAGTGTACAGGAAAGTGAAATCGACCTCGCAATATCTGATGATGCGCGACGGCACACAGATCGCCATCGACGTGATGCTCCCTGCCGACCGTGCGCCAGATACGCGCCTGCCACTTGTGATGATTATGGCGCGTTACTGGCGCAGTATGGAACTGCGTGTTCCCGACCAGCCCAACAAAGCGCTGATCGGTCCACGGGAAGCAATCGTTGATTATCTGGTAGCACGGGGTTTCGCGGTCGTGGTAGCGGATGCGCGGGGTACAGGCGCATCCACAGGTGTCAATCGTTATCCGTGGTCAGCCGATGAACTGACGGATTATGGTGTCGTTGTGGAGTGGGCGCTGGAACAGCACTGGTGTAATGGCAATGCTGGCGCGGTTGGCATTTCCTACGAAGGCTCAACTGCCCAGTATTTGCTGGCTTCTGGCGTTAAAGGCGTTAAAAGTGCAGCACCGATGGAATATGAGTTCGACATCTATACAGATGTTGCTCTGCCGGGCGGTATTTTCAACACTGCTTTCATCCACCAGTGGAGCGAAAGCAATAAACTGCTCGATAACAACAGGATGAGCAGTCTTTTCCCATGGTCGGCGCGGTTGTTTGTCAAAGGGGTTCGTCCCGTGGACGCAGACCGCAAATCCCGCACGATCCTGACTCAGGCACTACGCGATCATCAGTTCAACAGTGATGTTCACACAGCCATCTCACAGATAACCTTCCGTGATGATTCTTTCGGTAATAGTGGAGTGACCCTTGATGATTTCAGTATTTTCAGACGTCAAACTGAAATCGAGTCCTCTGGCGGCGCGATTTTTACCTGGGGAAGCTGGCTTGATGCAACGACAGCCGACACTGTTTTACGGTCGTTCAACACGCTGAGTAATCCGCAGATTGCAGTCATCGGCGCCTGGAAACATGAAATGACCGCACATGGCAGTCCATATTGTAAGCCGCAGGCGGAACCCAGCCCGCTTCATGAACAGCAGTGGTCGGCTGTGGCTCAGTTCTTCGAGCAAACACTCAAAAAAGATCAATCTCCATCCGGCAACGTGCTTTTTTATTACACACTCGGTGAGGAGAAATGGAAACAGACCGATAGCTTCCCGTTGCCCGATACCGATATCCAAACATGGTATTTTCGGGCACAAAGCGGGATCTCGCTGGAAATGCCGACTGATGATGCCTGTGATACTTATACAGTTGATTTCGACGCGACGACCGGGCGCACGAACCGATGGCACACGCAAATGGCAAAACCGCTCATTTACCCGGATCGTGCCGGCGAAGATCGCCGTTTGCTGACTTATACATCCGCGCCTCTCGAATCTGATCTCGAAATTACGGGCTATCCTGTCGTTACGCTGTACGTCGCATCTACGCATAACGATGGCGCATTTTTCGTATATCTCGAAGATGTGGATGAAAAAGGGATTGTGCGCTACGTCACCGAAGGACAACTTCGCGGATTGCATCGTCAGTTGTCTTCCCAGCCCACGCCTTACTGGAGTGGGATGCCTTACCGCACGTTCAAACGTGCTGATGCTGATCCATTGCCACAGCGTGAATTTGTCGAACTGACCTTCGGCTTACAGCCGACTTCGGTACTCATCCGACGCGGACATCGTATCCGTGTCGCGCTTGCAGGCGCGGACAGCGATACGTTTGCGCGTATTCCGGCACAGGGCGATCCTGTCTGGCAGGTTTCTCACGGCAAAATACTGGCATCCTGTATTCGCCTGCCGATTGTCCGGTGAGCGCAATCGCAGACTGCAACCGATCAGTCTGGATGTCAGCAACCCGAACGCGCGGCTGATCTGGCGCACCGTTCACCCGAAGAGCTGATCGAGAGCATCCTCGACAAAGAACGTCAGATCGCCGCCGTGATCAACCGGGTCATACAGAAGGCGACGGCGAAGAATCCGCAGCATCGCTACCCGGATGCCGATGGCGGCAACCCTGTTCGCCTGACAGATGATCCCGCCTGGGACGGCGAACCTGCCTGGTCACTGGACGGGACGCGCATTACTTTCTCCTCGAAGCGGAGTGGCGCAGGCGATCTGTACACAATGAATACTGACGGGAGCGATGTCCGCAGACTCACTGATGATCCTGCGCGTGACCTGTGACCACGCTGGATGCCATAACCATTCTGGTTCAGTTGTTCCAAAGATAGTTTTGAAACAAAACAGGTGCCAACTCGCCATTGCACTATTTACGAGTTGGCACTTTGTATAGCACACCCCGCCAATGATGACAGCCGAAGTGGCAACGACGGTGTTTGTCAAATCCCCAGTGCCTCAAAGAACCTTTCCCGCTCGCCCTCTGGTGTTTGACAGGCAGGGTCACGCGCTGTGGGGTCGCCGCGCGGTGGTTGTGCGAGGAATTCTCTTCCTGGGTCCGCTGATTGCAGCGATTTCTATTGACAACGAGCGAGCAATTTTCTATAGTCCCTGCGACGAGCGCATGGTTTTACATGGAACACGATGCAGAATATCGGGACTTCAGCAGTTATCCATCTGATTATGATCCCCTCAGGCGGAGTCACCGCCCCACGTCATGAAGGGGTATACTGCGCTGCCGAACCTGCATCCACCGTTATCGCCCCGCCCATTTGTGTTTTCCCCTCTCCTGCTCTCCAGAATTACGATGGTTGGCAGCTCGTAGACGACAATCGTCTGCCCCAGCGTTCCTGAACGCTGCTTCGATTCCAGTAATTCGGTCATACACGACAGTCAACTGCCGTGTACTGCCCCATTTATTGCACCGGTTGTATAAGGAGCCGTAATGGTATTGGCTTTGGTTATCCTGCTTCCGTTTCTACTCGCAGTTCTGGTCAGCTTTGCAAGAATGCGCGCTTCTACCGTTGGCACGATCAGCGCGTTGGCAATGCTCACGCTCTTTATCATGTCGCTGCTCCAATTGTCTTCCGTGACCGTCTTGGGCGCATCGTCGTTGAACATTCCCTGGATACCAGAAATCGGGTTGACACTTTCGATCTATGTCGATGGATTGGCGCTGCTGTTCGTTCTGCTGATCACCGGCATT
>Ga0105048_10000476_pt1 | contig 61827 bp, 52 predicted proteins | sample MAT05_FD_78382 | JGI IMG/M metagenome (GOLD analysis project Ga0105048, IMG submission 78382) | Freshwater microbial communities from Lake Fryxell liftoff mats and glacier meltwater in Antarctica - MAT-05 | ecosystem: Environmental > Aquatic > Freshwater > Ice > Liftoff microbial mat | place... | reverse complement strand
GAGGTTGTTGCGAAAGACGAAATTTCCGGGCCCGAACATGGTCTCGGCCGGAGAGTTGAGGATCGTGGTCGAAGGATTGGCGGCGACCACCGTGTTGTTGAAGAACCTGAGGCCGCTGAGGGTTCCAACCACGCCATCCGCAATGCCGCAGGGTCCATGGCTGATCGTCGACCCGTCATTGACGCTGAGGTTGAACCGGACATCGCCCGTCCGCGGCTGGCTGTCGGTGCAGAGAAGGACAAATCCACCGGCGTTGTCGTGGCTGTAGTTGCGTTGAACGATGGTGCCGTCCTGGAAGTAGTCGATGTCGAAGCCGGTCCCGTCACAGCCGTTGTGCTCCATCCCGAAAACCTCGTTGCGCTGGATCAGCGTGTTGTTGGCGCGAAAGGCCCAGATTCCGGCGTTACAGACCACACCCGCGGGATCGAATAACGCCCGGCCACTGAGGTTTCCCCGGCTGACCACGTTTTCCTCGACGATCGCCCCGTCGGTGCCGCGGGTGACGATGCCATCGCCGGCCATCAGGTCGACCCGGTTGCCTCGGATCACCACGCCTTGCGAGGCTGCCGTCCAGGGCACTGATGCGGCGGGACGATTCGAATCATTGGTGCCGGTGATCGAGATTCCGCTGCGGGAAACGCTGAAGATCGTGTTCCCCTCGATCAACAGATTCTCGAAGCGAGCCGGCGGGGGACCGAGCGCGCTCACCTGGATTGCGGCGCTGCCCTGGGGATTCTTGGTGAGGTCACCGGCGACGTCGTGAATGTTCAGACGGCGCAGAGTGAGATTGCGAACTGTCCCACTGGTGGCGGTGACCATAAGTCCGTTGCGCAACGTGGTCGATTCCCCCAGGGGCTCCCCCACGCCGGGGTTGCTGATGTCTAGATCCTGCACGATCAGGTTCGACAGGTCTGCGAGCAGCACCGCATTGGTCCCGGTTGCGACGACTCGGGGATCGGCACCGGTTCCGTAAGCACCGACGGTTGCCGGACTCGCCTCTGAGCCGCCGCCCTGGGGAGTCAGCTGACCGGCACAGGCAGAGCCGCGTTTGAGCAAGAGGCTGTCCCCGGCGGCCAGACTCACCGCGCCGGCGCCGGCGAGTGAGTTGAACGGTGATGCCTCGGAGCCGTCACCGGATGCCACTGACTGACAATCGACGTGGTAGTTGGCGGCCGATGCCATCGGAGAGCAAACGGCTGGCCAGAGGAAGGTCAGAGCTATGACCAAAGGGATCGAAGCCAACAACCAGCCAGATCTACCGACGGGACGGTCATTCAAACGATGCTCCATCTTCATCCCAGCCCTTCCCCCGGTTGCGAAGCTCACTTCAGGCTACATCAGGGTCTGGCCTTATCTGGTCCGCAGGTTTTCATCACGTGCTCATTTGATGCACTAACGTTGCGAAGCGCATCACTTGATGCGCTAGAATTTCGGCAATGGCCCTCGAACTTCACATCGCCAAACAGGAATCGGGTTGGGCCGTCAGGCGGGCGGGATCCAAAAGGGCCTCGTCGATTCATCCAACTCAAGCTGAGGCCGTCGAGGCCGGGCGGCGGCTGGCGCTCAAGGGCGGTGGAGCCGAGGTCCTGATTCACAGCTCTGACGGTCGATTCCATGATCGAAATACGATCGGCGCTGCGAAGCTCGACGAAATGAAGCGTGCTGGCCCGGCTTCGGAGCGGCCTGCCCCCAGAGCACCCCGGAGCGAAGGGCCAAGAACCACACTGCGGGTGCCAGCGGCCCTGGACGAAGCGGCCGATCGCCTTGCGGACGAACTTGGCATTGCCCGCAATGACGCACTGCTCCGGCTTGCGACCCGAGGGGCCGAGATTTATGAGGGAGAGCGTTTGGTCGAGGCCCGCCGCGCGCAGCGCTGGGCTGCCGTCGTCCCCGGCGTCGTTGACATCGACCAGGACGGGTTCCCGTCACCGGAGGAATCGGCGAAGGCCGTGCTCGCGCCCCGGCTGGATGAGCAGGAAGTCGGCTGATCTTCCGAAAGGTGAACGCCCTGTGGGACACCACCTTCGCCTCTCGGCTCAATCCGAAGGCTGAGATCCTCGATTACGTCATCGATCAGGCCGCTCAGGGAACGCCCGTCCGGATCGCCGCCCCTTCTGTCCTCGAGATCGCTTACGGCTACGAACTGAAGATCGCAAACGGCGACCAGCGGTACCGCAAGCTCTCGGACTGGTTCACTCGGCTGCTGGCCAGCGACGTTCTATCGGTCGTTCCGCTCGATGGGAGGGCGGCCCTTGTCGCCGGACATCTGCGTGGCGCCATTCCGCATCCACCAGCCAGTCGGGATCGCCGCTCGAAAACCATGCGCCAGGCCGCCTGGATCCTCGACATCCAGATCGCCTCAGTCGCGTTCGCAGCCGGCCTCGACGTTGCAACCATGAACCGCATTGACTTCGGAGTTCTGAGCGATGCTCTGCGGGATCTCTATCCCGATGCGTCTCGACTTGAAGTCTTCGGTCAAACCGGTGCCGATCCGGTTCGGCCCTAGTGTTTCGAGGGCTATGCTGGAAATCCGGATAAGGCACGTTGCTGGAGGAGAACTGACCCAATGAGCCTTTCGCTGCGAACCCGACGCTGGATGGACCTTCCTTACAAAGCTTCGATCGAGATGCGGTCCCTGGCCGCGATGTTTCGCTGCGGGATGATCGGCATCGAATCTCCGGCCCGGACCCTGAAAGTGGTCCGGACCCTCAACCAGCTCGGGCCCTTCGGCGCGGCCAGCAGGATCGCCGCGATCCGCCACGGCGATCAACCGGCGATCGCCGATGAACAGGGTGAAATCACTTTTTCCGAACTTGATGAACTGGTCAATCGTTTCGCGAATGCCCTGACCGACCGCGGACTGGGAACGCATTCGACGATCGGCATTCTCTGCCGCAACCACCGGATTCCACTGATCGCCGCTTTCGCTGCTTCACGCACCGGCATCAATGCGGTCTGGTTGAACACCTCTTTCTCGGTCCGGCAAGCGAAAGAAGTCGCCGAACGCGAAGGGATCGATCTGCTGGTTCACGACGTTGAATTCGAAGAGGCCGCAGCAGCGATCGACCTTCATTCAGGCCATATCGTCTGTCTGTCGGACGACGGTTCTGCCGACGATGCGGAGACGATCATGGCCGGCGCCAGTCCGAAACCACCGCCGACGCCTGAATCGCCCGGCAAGATCGTGTTGCTCACCAGCGGAACCACCGGCACCCCCAAGGGCGCTCCCCGGCCGGAGCCACGATCGCTCGCGCTCCCCGGTGCGGTGCTCGGTCGCATGCCGATGCGGCCGCGCGAAGCAACGGTGATCGGGCCGCCGATCTACCACGGAACCGGTCTGCTCATCGCGCTGCTTTCGATCGGACTGGGATCGAAGCTGGTGCTCCGCCGACGCTTCGATCCCGCCCTGATGCTCGATGACATTGAACGCCATCAGGCAACCACGGTCTGTCTGGTGCCGATCATGCTCAAACGTCTGCTGCGCCTGAGTGACGAAACGTTCAACGACCATGACCTCAGTTCGGTCCGCGCGATTTTCTGCGCCGGATCACAACTGCCGGGAGAAGTTGCCCTGAATGCCATGGACCGCTTTGGCGAGGTGGTCTACAACCTGTACGGCTCGACCGAAGTCTCTCTGGCCACCTTCGCGACACCATCCGACCTGCGGGCGGACCCGACCTCAGTTGGCAAATGCGCGCTTGGCTCGAGGGTCAGGGTCCTCGATGACGTCGGCAACGATGTTCCGGCGGGCACCATCGGCCGGATCTTCGTCGGTACCACCTCGCCGTTCGAGGGTTACACCGGAGGAGGAGCGAAAGAGATCATCGACGGGCTGCTCGCCAGCGGGGATCTTGGTCACTTCGACCAGGAGCGGCGGCTTCATATCGATGGCCGTGACGACGAGATGATCGTGTCCGGCGGCGAGAACGTTTTCCCGCACGAAGTCGAGGAGATCCTGCACTCCCACCCGGCACTCGACGATGCTGCCGTGATCGCTGTCGAAGACGAGGAGTTCGGCCAGCGTCTACGCGCCTATGTCGTTCTCGCTGAAGGTCAGGAAACCAGCGAGGCGGAAGTCAAGGACTTCGTCAAAGCAAACCTGGCCAATTTCAAAACCCCACGTGATGTGATCTTCCGTGATGAACTGCCAAGAAACCCCACCGGCAAGGTGCTGAAAAGGCTCTTACCCACCGACTGAGCGCCGGGGTCGCTTCAGTCGATGGAGCCTGGCAGGATTTCCGACACCTCGTAGGTGTGGCCGGCGGCACGCAGGCGATCGGTCAGGACTCCGCCCATGGCCGTCGCCGGAGTCAGGACTCCCGCAATCTTCGGGGTCTTGTCCTGATCGAGCGCGAGGCAGAGCCCGGCCTCGCCGAGCATCACCGCGGTTGCTTTGTAGCCGGGATCACCCGGGGCTTTGATCCAGCAGCGGAACTTGCGGCCGGATGCCGTGGTCGTGGTGATGCGGATCTTGAAGAAGCCCTTCTCGCGGCTTTCTTCGTCGGGGCCTTCACCAGGGTCGGGCAGGACGCGGTCGAGGATCTTGCGGGTCGGTCCGAATGAAAGCCCGCCGACCACGGCGCCGAGCACTCCGGTTATCGCACCGGCCCTGGCGGCACCGATCGGACCGCTGCCGCCTTTCATCAGTTCGCGGTAACGGAGGCTGCTGCCGTAGGCCCAGTCCATCAGGGAGTTGCTGCGCCGGACGACCCGGGTGTTGACCGCCGCCATCAGGAATGGAGCGAGGAAATCGCCGGTGTCGGGATCGCGGCTGATCCCCATCGAATCGCGCTCCTGCTTCGCGCTCGGTTCCGCGTCGCGTTTTGGTGAGAGTGCGTACGGGTCGGCCGCGATGCGCCGTGCTTCTTTGTCGTCCTTGCTTTCATCCAGCTGGCCTTTCATCGACGCGATCGTGCCGCCGCTGGCTCCACCCTTCATCGCTTCGACGACGAGGACGGTCTCCCCGAGATCACCAGCGTCTGCCGCCGCCGCGGCTTCGTGGAGCGCCAGCACGCCAAGGTCGGAGGGGATCGAATCGAAACCGCAGGTGTGGACGATGCGGGCACCGTTCTTCTTCGCCAATTCATGGTTGGCATCGATCGACTTGCGCATGAAGAGGGTCTCACCGGTCAGATCCGCGTAGTCGGTGCCGGCTTCGGCGCAGGCCGCAACCAGCGGCAGCCCGTACTGGGCGTAAGGGCCGACCGTGGTCACCACGACCCTGGCCGACTGTGCCATCGCCTTGAGCGACTGGTCATCGGAGCTGTCGGCCAGCATGATCGGCCAGTCCCGGGCCGCTCCGGGCAGGCTCGCTTTTACCTTCTCGAGCTTTTCGGTCGAACGCCCCGCCAGGGCAATCCTGAAACCTGCCGGAACGCTCCCGGCCAGGTACTTTGCGGTCAGTTCACCGACGAAGCTCGAAGCACCGAAGAGGATCAGGTCGAATTCACGCGTTGACTCTGTGGCAGACATGCGCTGACCCTACTGCGGCAGCCTCCGCAGCCCACCCCGGAGAAAGCGGTATTCGACGCACAGAGACCCCCGCAACCGCAACTAAGTGTGGTGCTGGCGGTTTTCGTCCGTATGGACGACGTGGGGAGTAGCCAGTGGACCGGGTCAACCCTGCGACGGGGAATCGCGGTGCTCGTGCTCGCGTTCGCCGCAATCGGGCTGAACGCCTCAGCGGGAGGGGCCGCAGCCAAATCCGGCTCCCTCAACCCGGGTTTCGGCAACGGCGGCAAGACAACCTCCGGCTATCCCGCAGTACCCGATGAAGGGACCCTTCAGGAAATGGTCCGGCTACCCGACGGCTCCGCTCTGGTTCTTGGTTTTTCGAGACAGGATCTTGTCCTCGCCAGATTTGGTCCGGACGGGACGCCCGACACCTCTTTCGGTGACCGGGGCTACGCCACGGGAATCCGGGACGGGCTGGGACGCCAACTGGTCGGCTTGGCTCTCGCGGTCCAGTCGGACGGCAGGGCTGTCGTTGGTGGATCGACCGACCCGTTCGACGCCGGGGGCTTGACCCGGTACGACAAGAGTGGTCGGCCCGATACGAGCTTCGGCACCAACGGCCTGGTGGCGATTGACTACTCGGCAAGCCTGATCGCGGTCGATTCCGAAGACCGCCTGATCGTCGTCGGAACCCAGGGATTCAACACACTGATTTCGCGCTACACGTCTGACGGACGGCCTGACCGAACCTTCGGTACAGATGGTCTGGTCACCCACCGCTTCGGAAAGGCAAGCGGCCTTTACGACGTTTCGCTTGCTGCCGGACGGATCACCATCACCGGCCCGGGCGGCACACTGCGGCTGCAGGGCGACGGAAGCCTTGACACCCAGTTCGGCTTCAACGGGATCACCGGCTTCGGTGGCCAGGCCATGTCGGTTCAGGACGACGGCAAAGTCGTGGTCGTCGATGGCGGCACCATCCGACGACTTCTGACCGACGGAACGATCGATCCGGCATTCGGGGGTGGTGGAATCACTTATGGACACTCCGCGAACTACAAGGACATCGCCATCGACGGTGTCGGACGGATCGTCTTCGCCGGCTCCTCCCCGGTGCCCAACTACACGGGGCTGCAGCATTCGGAAGTGTTCCGGCTCACCCCTGACGGTCAGCCGGATGCCGGATTCGGCGCTGACGGTGTTGTGGTCACCAAGTTCGCGCCCGAAGGTGCCGACCAGTTCGAGCAGGTGGCAACCACCCCGGATGGAAGAGTCCTGGCTGGCGGCACCGTGAGCCCCCCGGGCTTCGGTTTGAGCGCCTTCGGCCTGGCCAGCTACACGGAGGCGGGACAGGCCGATTCCGGATTCGGTGGCGGATCCGGACAGACCACAACTTCACCTCTGATGCCCTCCGATGACCGCATCCTCGATTCCGCGACAACCGCCGGTGGCTATGTGCTCACCGTTGGAAAGGCCGGATTCAAGGCGGGAATCGCCCGCTACAGGAGGAACGGAAAGCTCGATCCCACCTTCGGCGAGGGTGGAACTCTGGCCGAGCGTTTCACCGATTCACGTTACGGCGACAGTGCCGAGAGCGTACTTCCCGTCAAGGGTGGCGACTTTTATGTCTGTGTCGCTTCCACGGAGGGTTCAACCCTCGTTCGTTACCTGTCCGACGGTTCCCGCGATCAAGGGTTCGGTGAGAACGGGATGCTCCCGCTGCCGCAGCTTCGCCACTGCTATTCACTACTCCTCGACCAGCAGGGAAGGCTGCTGGCCGGCGGCATCAGTGTCAACTACTTCCCGCGATTGATCAGGCTCGACTCCGATGGTGAGATTGATCAGACCTATGGAGAATCAGGTGTTGCCACCGGCCTTGCGTTCCGGCCTTCGGGCGGTGGGGCCCGCCGCCTCGAAGCCGATCTGGCGCCGAATGATGGTGCGGTGATCGCCGGGGACAGGTTTGGCGGACAGATCCAGCGATTTACGCCAGACGGCCATCTTCGTCGGGGCTTCGGTGAATTCGGTTCGCTGACCCTCAGGGGCTTCGGTAAAGACAACCCCTACTTCGGCCGGATCGAAGCGCTCGACGTAACCGTGAATGGGCAGATCGTGATCGGCGGGACTTCCCGGGGCGAGCAGGCGATCATGAAGCTGGACCCTGACGGCATCCCTGTCCGCGGCTTTGGCAAGCGGGGACTCGTTACCCGTGAACTCTTGAAGACAGGGGTGATCGAAGACCTGGAAGTGCTGAAGGACGGACGTATCCTTGCGGCCGGTTCAGCCAGGGGAAGCTGCACAATCTTCCGGAGCTCCTGCGACACGCGCCTTACGGTCTCCCGGTACAAAAGCGATGGAGTACCTGACGGTTCTTTCGGCCGCAAGGGGCTGGTGATGAAGAAGTTCGGTCTGGGATCTGCAGGGACTTCACTGATCACGGGTCGCGAAGGCATCACGGTCTCCGGCTATGCAGAGACGCCTTCGAATCGAAGTCAGTTCCTGATCACCAGGTTCACTGGCTGAAAGCAACGGGATCCGACGCGGCTGCCGCCGGTGGCCCGACTACGGTTTGTCCATGTCTGATCAACCCGTGCTGTTCGAGAAAGAAGGCGCGGTCGGCACGATCACGCTCAATCGCCCGCACCGTCTTAACACGGTGGTGCCGGAGCTGATCGATTCGCTGAACCAGGCGCTGGACGAAGCCGAAGCTGACGACGAAGTCCACGCGGTGCGGCTTCGCGGAGCCGGCTCCTCTTTCTGCGCCGGCTACGACATCGGATGGGGTGCGGAAGTGATGGCCCGGAACGAAGGTGACGAACCCTGGGACCCGATGCTCGACCTCAAGTTCATGCGGCGTTACGTCGACACTTACATGCGGCTGTGGCGCTCGGTGAAACCGGTGATCGCCCAGGTCCAGGGATTCTGCCTTGGTGGCGGATCCGACATGGCGCTCTGCTCGGATCTGATCGTCTGCGCCGACGACTGCCGCATCGGGTATCCGCCCGCCCGGGTCTGGGGATCACCGACCACGGCGATGTGGACCTACCGTCTGGGGCTGGAACGATCCAAGCGGATGCTGCTGACCGGCGACCCGATCGACGGTCCGACCGCGGTCGATTGGGGACTCGCCAGCGATTCGGTCCAGGCCGCGGACCTCGATTCCACCGGAGCCGAACTCGCCGCGCGGGTCGCCCGGCTGCCAGCCAACCAGCTGATGATGATGAAAGGGCTGGTCAACTCGATCTATGAACAGATGGGCATGAGCTCGACCCAGCTGATCGGCACGATGATGGACGGCTCCGCCCGCCACACGCCAGAGGGCACCCGCTTCTCGAACAAGGTGATGGAAGACCTGCCAGGAACGATCGTCGAACGCGACGGACCTTTCGGCGATTACGCCCAGGGTGATCGCACCGCACGCTAGGGTCGGGGCATGCCTTCCCACCTGCCCTCCGTCGACTATGCAAACTGGAAAGAGTGCTGCGACACGCTTCATGCGCACACCCAGATCCTCGGCAAGCTGGCGGTGGCGCTTTCGCCGCCCGAACCACAGCTTCAGCACGCCGCGCAGCGTCTGACCGCACGCGGCTGGGAGACCACCCCGATGCCGGCACCGGACGGCTCTGGCGCGATCGTGGTTGCTTTCGACTTCCATACGCACGAAGCGGTGATCGAGCACAGCAATGGCCTCGGCGACCGGCTGCCGCTGTATCCCGACGTCTCCACCGGCGAGCTGACCCGCGGCATCCTCGAAGCGGTGCGCGGACTGGGCGGGGACTTCGAGATCGCGACCACCCCCCAGGAAGTTTCCTGGACTACCCCGCTGGATGAAGACGAAGAGCATCGCCACTACGACCCGAAGCAGGTTTCCGACTACTTCACCGCTGCTACCGAAGCAGCCCTGGTCCTTGCCGAATTGCGGGCTCCGTTCCGCGGCCGTTCGACTCCGGTCAACGCCTGGTGGGGTTCCTTCGACCTCGCGGTGAACCTGTTCTCCGGCAAGCCGGCCGACCCGCCCTCCCCCGACTTCATCATGCGGAACGCGATGGATTCGCAGGAAGTGGCGATCGGCTGGTGGCCCGGTGACGCGCGTTACGAGAAGGCCGCTTTTTACGCGTACGTCCATCCGGCCGAGCCCGGGTTCGAGGACAGTGACCTGTCACCGGCGGCCGGCTACTGGAACAGCGAACTGGGTGAATACGTGCTCGACTGGGACGTGGTCCGGGCGGCCACCAACCCGCGTGAAACCGCACTGAAGTTCGGGCGTTCGGTCTTCCAGCACGCCTGCGACATCTGCGAATGGGATCCGGCCCTGGCGTCAAGCGCCGAGGGAGATCCGCCACCGATCAGGTAGTCGCTGGGTCTGGACGATGGCCAGTACCGATCACCTGCCGTTACGGATGTAGTCGATTGCCGGAGCCGTGCAGGGCACCGGGTTAAGTGAGCTGATCGGTGTCGCGAACGGGGGCTGGCCGTAGATGTCCGGGGCTCCATTACCGCAAGGGTCGAAGTAGCCCTGATCGAGGAGAAACGGCATCAGCATCTGCTGGGTCGCAGGGCTGGTCGCTCCAGGCTGGTGCGGGTCGTAGCCGCCGTTCTCCACCCCGGGGGTGCCGGAGACCGGGGCGATGTTCCAGTCCGGGTTGGCCATGGTGCCGAGGTAGGGCGGCATGCCGGGGCCACCGGGCACGACCGGGCCGGTGTCGGTGGTCATCATCACCGCGTTCTCGTTCGGCAGGCCGCCGGCCACGTTGAACTGGCTCGAAGGCGCGACCGGAAGGTTCCAGTACGGATCGACGTCGGCCGGGTCGGTGAACAGGTACTTGCCGTCCGGATCGGGGTTCGTTGCCAGGTCATCGATCCGCCCGGGGGTGAGGATCGGGGCCTTCACGGTCGCCCCGATCGTGCGGGCCAGGGTCTGGGTCTGGGTGTTTGCGACCTGATGGTCACCGAACGATTCCTGGATCAGGACCTCGTGGGTCGGGGTGCCCAGGCCACCGTTAAGCATCGACTTCGCGTAAGCGCTCGGCTCGCCGCGGTCCCAGAGCATCTGGAGCATCGACATTCCGATCGTACGCTCGACCGGATTCGTGTAGGCGGCGTAGACGGTTGGCAGGAACTGGTTGAACTGGGTCGAGCGGGTCAGCAGAGTGCTGTATCCAATGCCCGGCACTGCCAGGGTTGCGCGTTCCCAGTCGGGTGCGATCGCGGTTGTAGCACCACCGTTGATGCCTCCGAGTGAGACGCCGTAATAGGCGAGTTCATCACCCGGATCGTTCTGGTTGATGCTGAAGACCGGGTTGGTACTCACCTGGAATTGCGGCAGGCTGGCGAAACCATCCTTATGGGCCAGGGCCCGGGCCAGGTAGAGCGTGTTGATATATCCCTGCTGGGTCCGGTCGGGCAGGCTGGGGAAAATCGAAAGGTCGCTGCCACCGCCGATCACATTGATCATCTTGAGCAGCTGCTGGGTGATGTCCGAACTGGAAAGTCCGATCCAGTCGGTCCCGCAGGCCACACCTTCGAGGGCTGAGGGGTAGTTGCCAAGGGCTTCGGTGGTGCCCCTGTCCCCCAGCAGTCCATGACCGAAGACGATCGCGCCAAGGCCGCTGGTTGCCTGGGTCGGTGCGTTCTCTGAGGTGCGCGGCAGGATGCACGTGAACGGTGACTCCCAGGTGACCGGCGTATTGCCATCCATCTTCTGGGTCGGCAGGTCCGATCCCGGCGCATAGTTCAGCCGCGAGCCGGAAGCACAAGGCGTGTCCGGGTTACCGAGCGCCGAAGTGTATTCCGTGCCGGGAGCGTTCATGTAGCAGGGCACGGTGATCGTGCCGGTCACTTTGGCGAAGGCGTAACGGCGCTGGTTGTTGCCGCAGGCCGTATTGGCGTCGGGACATGGGTCGTAGTTGGTCTTGACGACGTTGTTCATGTCGGGCGCGTTGCCCTCGATCGAACCGTTGGCCAGGTTGGTGTCACCGAGCTGGTTGAAAGCATCGGTCCGCATCGCGATGACCCTTTCGGTCAGGTTGCGTTCGGAAGCGACGGTGAACTCCCAGGCCGCGTTGAGAGTGTTGCGTCCAAGACCGGCCGCGTCGGTGGCAGAAAAGACGTCAGCCAACTGGGCCCGGCGTTCCTCCACCTGCGGGTTCGAGGTGGTCACTCCATCGCGCAGGTACTTGAACACCTCGTTTACCGGCACCGGCGAACCACCGGCGGTCATGTTGCGCAGGGCAACGACGTAACGACGTCCGTACTCGAGTGACTGGGCCGGGTGGATCAACAGAGCCCGGTCCTGAGGTGTTCCCTGAACCAGGTTGGCCGCGTGCGGGTTGGGCGTGCCGGGGACCATGTCGAGTTCGGCCCAGATCGGTACCCGCTGATTGTTGGTCGTGTCGATCAGGACGACGCGCTGTTCCGAGTCGGCGTAGGCGCCAATGTTCATCTGGGAGACGATCGAGTTCTCGCGGAAGATCGTCGGGTTGTCGATTCCGGCGATCCGGGTGACGATCACGCTGTTCGGCGAGAACCCGTCATTGCGGTTGTAGGCGTCGTTGAAAGCCGGCTTGCCATCGGAGTTCTTCGGCCCTTTGTCCGCTTCGAAGTTGGCCCGCAGGCCGGTGTCGGTCGAGCTGTCCAGCCTGGTGAAGTAATCGTTCGGGAACGGGGCCATGCACGCAGCGGGATCGATCGGATCACAGCCAGCGGTGGTCGAAGGGTTCGGGGGAACAACCGCGGGTCCATCCGTATCGCACCGGTTCGAATCACGGGAAAGTGTCCTCTTCGTTTTGGCCGAAACCTTCTTCTTGCCGCGGCGGTATTTGACCACGGCGCGGATTGACTTGGATCCACAGGTGGCGATCCGCTTGCGGCCGGCGGAGGTCAGCTTGATGCTGATCGTGCGCTTGCTTTTCGGCTTCAGCTTGACCTTGTTGAGCCGGCCGACTGTCTTGTTGGCGTTGTACAGGGCGATCGCGCCGACGACCTTGCTGTTCGACTTGACCCGCACCTTGACCCGGTTTGACTTGAGTACGGATGCCTGTGTGGTCGAAATGATCTTGACCGACACCTTGGCTTTCGCCGCCTTCGCCGCGACTCCCGACGGTGCGCTCAGCGCAAAAGCGAAAACGAGCAGTGCAATGAGTGCAGACAGCTTCTTCAAGTCGAACTCTCCCGGTTCAGGACGCCCTCGCGCCCGATTTTCCCTAAGTGACTTTTATCACAGGATTTCGGGCTTGACCTGATCCCAGCTGAATTCCCGCAGGAGTTCCGTGGTGCTGGTTTGCTCGCCGGGTGGAATCAGCCCGACCGAAGCCGCCATCTCGCCCACCAGCCGGGTAATGCTCGCTCCGCTTTCGGTTCTTTCTTCGAGCGTGACCGCGCCGTGGCGCTTGGCCAGCCTCGCTCCGTCGTCGCCCAGCATCAGTGGCACATGGATGTAGCGCCCGGGCGGGGTCAGCCCGAGTTGCTCGAAGAGCCAGAGCTGCCGCGGAGTCGAATCGAGCAGGTCGGCGCCACGCACCACTTCGGTGATCCCCTGGTCGGCGTCATCCACAACGACCGCAAGGTTGTAAGCGAAGTCACCATCGTTTCGACGGACGACGAAGTCATCTCCGCCGCCGCTGCGGACCCGCAGCGCGGGCGGGCGACCCGTCGTGCGTTTCTCTTCGCGTTCGGCCTTGGTCAGATTGGCGCAGGTTCCGGGGTAGGCGTCGGCGGGCGAATCCCCGTGCGGCGCTGAAGCTGCCTCGCGGATCTCGGCCCGCGTGCAGAAACATTCGTAGACCAGGCCCTTGTTTTCCAGAATCCCCAGCGCCTTTGAGTAGAGATCCAGGCGCTCGCTTTGGCGAACCGGCTCACCATCCCAGTCAATGCCGATCTTTCGAAGTTCGTCGAGCTGGATTTCGATGAAATGTTCGCGTGAACGACCGCTGTCCAAGTCTTCGATCCGGATCAGGAAGTCAGAGCCGGTCGACCTCGCTCCGAGCCAGGCCAGCAGGGCTGTGCGCAGGTTGCCCAGGTGAAGTTCGCCGGTGGGGCTCGGCGCATACCGCCCGACGCCAGTCATCCCACGGCTTCCGCAAGGCCTTCGGCAAGGTCACCGTTCGGTTCGACCACGACCCGGTCCAGGCCCAGCCACCAGGCCATCGTGGTCAGCTCGGCCGCCAGTTCTTCTGCTGTTTCGACCGGCGCTTCAGGTTCAGCGAAAGCACCCTGGACCAGCAGCCTCGATGCCTGGCGATCGGCCTTCAGGTCAACCCGGGCCACGATCTTTTCGTTCAGGAGGAAAGGCAGTACGTAATAGCCAAACTTGCGTTTCGCTTTCGGCGTGTAGATCTCGATCCGGTAGTGGAACCCAAAGAGCTCCTCCAGTCGCGACCGTTCAAAGACCAGCGGATCGAACGGCGCGAGCAACGCCCGTGCCGAAATCTTCCTCGGCCGCTTCGCGTCCCGGTGGAGGTAGGAGGTCTTCTCCACCCCTTCGACCTGCACCGGCATCAGCGTGCCATCTTCGACCAGAGTCGCGACCGCTGCGGCTGACTCTTTCGAGCCGAGCCGGAAGTAGTCGCGCAGGTCCCGGATCGTCCCCACCCCGTGGGCCCGGGCGGAGATCTCAATCAGGCGGGTGATCGCTTCATCGTGATCGTGAGCCGGCGCTCGGTGAACCTCGGTCGGGAGGACCCGCTCGGTCAGGTCATATCGGCGGGCAAACTGATTGGTCCTCGAAGCCGACGTGATCCGCCCGGTCCAGAACAGATATTCGAGGGCGCTCTTGACTGGCGGCCAGTTCCATCCCCAGTTCTTCTTGTCGGGAACGTGGTGCGGATCGACCTCTCTCCCGAGGTCGGCTGCGGTGATTGGACCCGAGCTTTCGATCACCCCGAGGACGTCGGCCAACAGTTCCGGATTATCTGCGGCAGCACGAACGCTGCGCCATGCTTCTTTGTCGGCCCGCTCCATTCGCCAGCGCAAAAGGCGATGGGTTTCGGGCGGGACCAGGGAAGCTTCGTGGGCCCAGTATTCGACCAGCCGACGGGGCGCTTCCTCTGACGCGCGGGTGAGCAGGGTCGGGTCGTACGGACCGAGCCGGGAGAAGAGCGGCATCAGGTGCGCCCGCACCACCACGTTGACTGAGTCGATCTGAATCAGCCCGACGCGGTCGATCGTCGACTGCACCTGTCGCATCGTCACCGGTCCGACCGGCTTCGGCCGGTGGAACCCCTGGGCGGCCAGGGCGATCCTCCTGGCCTGCGCCCGGTTCAGTCTTTTAGGCAGGGAATTTGCCACCGGCACATCATGACTGGCATTCGAAACCGATTCGTGGAAGGATGCCGGTGTGACTACCAAGGGGAGTGAGGTATCCGCGGCGAAGGCCAGGCGGAATGTCATTATCACCGCGGCCATTGCAGGCCTCGCCGGCCTGCTGTTCGGCTATGACACCGGCATCATTGCCGGCGCGCTGCTGACCATCACGCCGGAGTTCAACCTCGGAAGCTTTCAATCCGGAATGGTTGTTGGTGCGGTGCCGATCGGCGCAGTCTTCGGCGCCTGGTTCGCCAGTCGCGGCGGCGACAAGTACGGCCGTCGCAGCCTGATCCTGGCTTCGGCAGTCATCTTCATCGTTGGCGCGATCGTCTCCGGCGTTTCGCAGCACGTCGAACTTCTGATCGCTTCCCGCGTGGTAATCGGTTTCGGTATCGGTGTGGCCTCGGCAATCGCGCCGGTTTACATCTCGGAGGTTGCCCCGTCCGACATGCGCGGGCGCCTCGTCACTTTTTTCCAACTGGCGGTCACCGTCGGCATCCTCGTCGCCTACCTGGTCGGACTCGCTTTCTCTGAGGTGAATGAAGGCTGGCGCTGGATGCTCGGCCTGGGTGCCGTGCCTGCCGCAGTGCTCTTTGTTGGTGTCCTCCGTCTACCGAACAGCCCGCGCTGGCTGATGATGAAAGACCGGCACGATGAGGCGGCCGACGCATTGCGTCAAGTCCGCCCGGATGGTGAGAAGGCGATCGAAGCCGAGCTCGAAGAGATCCGTGTTTCGATGGCGAGCAGCGTCGAGACCGGCGGCTGGCGTGACCTGTTGAAGCCGGCGATCAAGGCCGCCCTTCTGGTCGGCATCGGCCTGGCCATCCTCCAGCAGATCACCGGCATCAACACCGTTATCTACTACGCGCCGACGATCATCCAGGACACCGGAATCGACTCAGATTCATCGTCGATACTGGCCTCGCTCGGGGTCGGCATCATCAACGTGATCATGACCATCGTCGCCTTGCGACTGCTTGACAAGAGGGGCCGCCGCGAACTGTTGATGATCGGCGTGGCCGGCATGTCGCTGTCGCTCTTCCTGTTGGGCGTTGCGTTCATCGGCGGGGACAGCACCCTGAACACGGTCCTCGCAATCGGCAGCCTGATGCTCTTCGTTTCTTCTTTCGCAATCAGCCTCGGCCCGATCTTCTGGCTGCTGAACGCCGAGATCTACCCGCTTTCCGTTCGCAGCAAGGCGGCTTCGGCCGGCACGATGACAAACTGGTTCTTCAACTTCGCAGTTTCCCTGACCTTCCTGCCGCTGATCGACCTGGCCGGACAGACCGGTGCATTCTGGCTCTACGGAGGAGTCGGTCTGATTACGCTCTGGTTCTGCTGGAAGTTCGTGCCGGAGACGAAGGGCCGGTCGCTCGAACAGATCGAGACGATCTTCAAGCGTCGCGCTGGCGAAACCAAGTAGCGGCTGCCCGTAGAATCGGGTCATGTCACAGACCCCTTCATGCTCGATCCGGGATTTCCGCGCGGAAGATGCCGAAGCCGTTCACCGCTGGTTCAACAACCGCGAGGCGACCAAAACCCTGATGGAGCAGCGCGACAGCTTCACCATGGAAAACGCCGAAGGCTGGACCGCCCACGCGGTAAAGCAGGATGAAGGCGAAGACCGCAAGTACGCGATCGTGGTGCCTGGCATGGAGCAGCCGATCGGTTTCACAGCGCTCTACGGCCTGTTCCGGCAGACGGCACCCGAACTGGGCGCCCTGATCGGTGATGAGGCCCGCGGCCGCGGGGTTGGTCGCTGGGCGGAGCGCCTGACGGTGGCCAAGGCCTTTGAGGAATTTGGCGCCCACCGCGTCTACGGACGCATCCCGTCGTTCAACACGGCCGCCAAGAAGGTCGTGACCGCCCAGGGCTGGCAATACGAAGGCAACATGGTTGACCACATCCGGCGCCCCGACGGAACCCTGCTGGATTGTGAAGTCTGGGGAGTCTCTCCGGAGCAGTTCTTCGAAGCCGTCGCCAAGTGGTGAAGGCCCGCGCCGAACTGATCGAAGACGCCGGAGCGGCGGCTTCGTCCCCCGAGTTCTTCCGGTCAAAGGAGTTCCTGAAGGCGGAAAGGGCAACCCATTCGCTGCGCATTGAATGCGGAACTGAAACCTTGACCGCGCCACTCCTCATACGGGAAATTGAAGGCAGCGATCTGGTCGACGGAATTTCCCCTTACGGCTATCCGGGATTCGAAGTCAGCGGCGACAGCCCGGCGATCGATCCGGAAGAGATCGATTTTTCCGGGACCGGACTGGTCACGGTTTTCGTACGCCACACGCTCGGCGGCAAACCGCCTCTGACCGGAGCCACTGCCAGAAACGTCTGCCTGCTCTCCGATCCGGCACTGCCGAGGAAGAGCCGGCCCAGCGACCGGCGCCAGGTCCGCCGCAATGCCGAGAGCGGCTACGAGGTTGAGATCATCGATGCCGGCACCGCCGGCGCTCACGAGCGGGCCGGCTTCTTCCGCGCCTATACGGAGACAATGAAACGCACCGACGCCGCGACGCGCTACTTCTTCGACGAGGACTATTTCAACGCCATATATGCGGCACCTGCAACCAGGATCGCAATCGCACGCGATAACGGAGGAGTAGTCGCCGCTGCTTCGATCGCCACGGTCAGCGACGGCATGCTCCACTACTACCTGTCGGGCACAGCCGATTCCAACCTGCGCGATTCACCAATGAAGAACGTGCTCCAGGCCCTGATCGAACTCGGCGAGGACCTCGAACTGCCACTGAACCTGGGCGGAGGAATCACCGCGGGAGACGCCCTTGAAGAGTTCAAACGGGGATTCGCCAACCGCGAAGAGCAGTGGTTCACTTCAGAACTGATCTGCAACAAAGAGGCCTACGAAGCCCTCTCCCCCGCAGGCAGCACAGATTTCTTCCCCGCCTACCGCACCCCCTGACCAACAGGTTTCGGACCAGCCAGCCGACAGCGGCAGGCTCACCCAACAGGCATCTTGGGGGCGAACTCTTCTTCGTAGATGCTCAGGATGCAAACGGTGCATCCTGAGCATCTACGAGGTTCAAGGCCACTATCGACCCGCTTGCCGACCCGCACATCCAGAAGGCTCGGAGGGACTTTGAGTCCTTCCGAAAAGCCACGATTGACCTGATCTCGGCCTTCGTCTGGAACCAGTGGTCGCAGATCGGCTTTGACACAGACGGCGATATGAAGGTCCCGGACACCGAAACACGAGCCGCTGACCCTGAGGCTCTGTTACTGACAAGTCTCGAAGTTGCGACTGATGATTCTGCCTTGCGCGCGAGTCTTGAATCCTGGCTGGCAGGAAATCGCCATCTCCTGAACACACATCGACTTCAGAACCTCTGTTCAGGGCCGGAGGATTCACAACTGCTAGCAAGCCTGAGCATAGGTGGAACGGCATTGCGGGAGCACGGTAAACCTGACCTCACGAAATCCATCAACTTCGCTTTTCGGTTGAGGGCCTTCCTGGGACTCACCGCCAGAGCCGAGGTGCTCCGTGCACTTCTGGGAAGTGCTCCGCATCCGCAATCCCTCCGAGACCTCGCCGAAAACTCCGGGTTCTCGCGGACCAATACACACAAAGCAATCTTGCGGTTGACAGATGCTGATCTTGTCGCTGAATCCACGGACTCGGTGAGGCTCAAGTTCACTGTCGAACCAGGAAAGTGGCTTCCTCTCCTGTCTGATCAGCGTGGGGTCTTTCCTGACTTCATGCGTTGGCCGGAATACCTGCTGGCTTGCCGGGCCCTGCTTCGGTGGCTTCGCAGTGACTCTTGTGCCTGTCCCGGGCCTGGGTATCGGTTTCAGATCAATTGTGACGACCTTCTGCCCCAGGTTCATCGGGCATTCATCATCGAGGCAGGGACTCCCGCTACCTGGTCGGGTGACCAATACGTCTACATGGAAGAGATGACCGACTACCTTCAGCGGGCGCTGGGGCCGCTGGAGATCTACGGTTGATCCGGGGCGAAATCTCTGAAATCTGGTCCTGATATTGGTGGGAAGAGGTCCAGGGGTTCCGGGGCTTTGTCGTAATGGACTGCTGCCCAGCCGCGGATCGCATCGATCGTCTTCGCTCCCTTGAACTGTTCGCAACCGATCAGATTGGTCCAGGTGGTCGCTGCGACCGCGTAAGGCATGTTCGGGTTGGGGAAGAGGAGAGCTCCGCTGTAGGCGGAGTCATAGAGGCCCTTCAGCTGCAGCTGGGCTTCTTCCGGCAGGGTCGGGTCGTACTGGATCGCCACCCTTCCGTGCTCCAGGGAATGGACCACGTCCTGTGGGGCCGGGGTCTGCGAATACGCGCCGTCGGCCTGCTGCAATGGTGGACCGATGTGAGGGCCCGACGTCGGCGGCACCGTTTTGTATTCAGGCACCGGGTCATCCCGGGTCAGGTGATCTCCACCTTCATCGGGCAGGTCTTCACCGACCCGGCAGGTGGCAAGGGCGAGGGCTTCATCGAGGTCGGTGGTGCCGACCTCGACTTCTGTTCCGATTCGTTCGTCGGGCGTGACCCCGTTGGTATTTCCGCTGGACGGCGTGGCGATGTGGGCGGAACCGGGATCCTCGTTACCGCCGGCAGTCAACGCCAGGTAGACGCCTCCAACGATCGCGGCCAGGATGATCGCGCCGATCAGATACCCAAGCATGGTCGGCTTGTTTTCGACTCCGCCATCTTCGGTAGCTGCCGCTTTGGTTCCGCCCTGCCTGGGTTTACCCGCCGGTGGCGTGCCGTCCGGGGTCACGCCTGGATGGACTGGCCGCGGGCACCCCTCCAAGGCTGGGCCGCACGCAAAGCGCCAAGAACAGCCCTGGTTGCCGGGGCCTTGTTCAGCGCGTAGAAGTGGATGCCGGGCACCCCGGCGGCCAGCAGCTCGGCACTCTGCTGGGCGGCATACGCAACCCCCAGGTTGAACTCGGCTTCGGTGTCACCCTCGGCGGCGAGCATCGCCTCTTCGAGATGCGACGGGATCGTCGCGTCGCACAGGTCGCAGATCCGCTTCGTGTGGGCGTAACCCGTCACCGGAATGATTCCCGCCAGGATCGGCACGTTGATGCCTTTGATCCGGGCCGCGTCGACGAAATCGAAATATGCGCGGTTGTCGAAGAAAAGCTGGGTGACCAGGAACTCTGCACCCGCATCGACCTTCGTCTTCAGGTAGTTGAGGTCCGTGTCCATGTCGGGAGCCTCCGGATGCTTCTCGGGGAAGCAGGCTCCACCAACCGCGAAATCGTAATTGCCGGTGATGAACGCCGACAGGTCGGCAGCGCTGCCGAGTCCGCCCTCAGGCTGGACGAAGTCCGTTTCACCCCGCGGCGGATCGCCACGCAGGGCAAAGATGTTGTCGATGCCGACTTCCTGAAGCCGGTCGAGGGTCCTGCCGAGGCCTTCGGTCGTTTCACCGACGCAGCTCAGGTGAGCCATCACTTCCAGGCCGACTTCCTCCTTGAGCGCGGTCGTGATGTCGACCGTGCCATCGCGGGTCGAACCACCGGCTCCGTACGTGACCGAGACGAAGTCGAGGTCGAGATCAGCAAGTGTCCTGGCCGTATCGAGCAGCTGGGCACGGCCCTCGTCGGTCTTCGGAGGGAAGAACTCGACCGAGAAGACGGGCTTGCTGCTGCTGATGATCTCGCCGATGCGCATCAGGAAAGCCTAGACGACATCGGTTTTTCAGTCGGGAGCGAGGCCTTTTCCGGTTGCTGCCAGCCAGACCGTCCGGCGAAGAATCTCGATGTCCAGCCGGGTCGAACGGTTGTCGACGTATTCGATGTCGAGCTCGATCCGTTCATCCCAGGGGATTCCAGCGCGGCCCTGGACCTGGGCCCAGCCGGTGATTCCGGGACGGACTTCATGGCGACGATGCTGCCGTTTGGTGTAATCAACCACCTGGGCCGGGATCGTCGGCCGGGGGCCGACCAGGGCCATGTCTCCCTGAACCACGTTGAGCAGATTCGGCAACTCGTCCAGCGAAGTCCGCCGCAGGAGCCTGCCGATCCGGGTCACCCGCGGATCGTCGCGGCCAACGATCGTGCCGACCCCGACCGGATCGGAGCCCGGGACCATCGTGCGCAGCTTCAGCATCTCGAACTCGACCCCGTTCAACCCGACCCGGCGCTGGCGATAGAGCACGGGACCACCACCCTCCAGACGGATCATCACTGAGGCGACCAGCATCAGCGGAGCTGTGAGCAACAGCAGGATCGCTGCCAGAAAAAGGTCGAGCAGGCGATTCACCGGGTCCCCTCCGCTTTCTCCCAGTAGCCGGGCGGGCCACCCCGCCAGCGGTCCCAGAGGCCGAGCGCGATCGAGATCGTGGTCATCACGTAGTACCGGCAGATGCGGAACGGCAGGAAACCGACCCAGCGGCCGAGAATTGCCGCGAGGATGACCGCCACCTGGATCAACAGCGTCAGTTCGTAGACCAGACCCTGTCCGACCAGGGCGATGTTGGTGAGCAGGGCGATCAAGTGGAGTGCCGGGGTCAGGTAACGGAGCAGCCGGTGCGAAACGATCTCGAAGAGATAGATCACCGGGTATCCGCGTGGATCGATCATGCCTTCGCCGACCACGATGTCCCAGAGCCCGACCATCATCCGGCGTTTGCGGGAAAGCTCACCTTCCATGCCCGGAACCATCTTCTCCGAGGCCCGGGCCTTGGGCCGGTAGAGGGAAGAGAAGCCCTGTTTGGCCAGGGCGAAAGGAAGCGAAAGGTCATGGCTGCCGGAAGGATCGAGGTTGATGTACCCGGAAGCGCGCACCGCATAGATCGCCCCGTTGCCCGCCGTTACCCCGGCCAGCCTGGACTCCAGCTCCCGGACTTTCATCTCGTACCGCCAGTAGATGCCTTCGAGATTGCCGCCATCGGGACCGGTGAAACGAACCTGGCCGCAGACATAGCCGACCTTTTCGTCACGGAAAGGCTCGAGCAGCTGGGCGAGGGCATCGGGCTGCCACTGTGAATTGGCATCGGAAAAAGCGAGGATCTGGCCGCGAGCTGCTGCCGCTGCGGCGTTCTGGACTGCCACCTTGCCGCTGCGCGGAAGATCGAGAACCTGGTCCGCGCCGGCCTCCCGGGCGATCTCCACGGTTTTGTCGGTCGAGCCATCGGAGGCAACGATGATCTCCAGCAGCTCCCGCGGGTATTCGAGTTCGATCGCGTTCTTCACTTTCGCTTCGATCACGGCCTCTTCGTTATAGGCGGCAATGATCAACGAGACCACCGGCAGGGCGCTTTCGTCGGTGTCTTTCTCTCCGACCAGGGAAGGGAAACGCCCGACCCGTTTGCCGCGCAGCACCCCGGCACCATTGCCCAGTCCGAGCCCGTCAAGCACCATCAGGACGATCGTGTACCCGAAGTGGGTGAACAGGATGAGTCCGGCAGACAGCCAGAAGAGGATTGCGATCAGAATCATGCGCCGACCTCACGGTAGAGATCGAGCGTCTGCCGGGCGATGCCGGACCAGGCGAACGGACCTCTGGCGGCAATTGCCGCCTTCTCTGCCAGTAAACGCCTGGCCGCTTCATCTTCGACCAGCTCGCTCAGTGCTGCGGCGAGGCCTTCGACGTCTTCCGGCTCGACCAGGCGGGCCGCGTCATGTTCACGGGCAACATCACCAAGACCGCCGACATCCGAGATCACCATCGGCTTCCCGAAAGCCAGGCCGGTGTAAAGCACCCCGGACTGCTCGCCATCCCGGTACGGCAGCACGACCAGGTCGGCAGCGCGCATGATCGCCGGAATCTCGGTGTCCTGGATGAAACGAGGCAGCCAGCGGACCCGGCCACCCAGCTTTTCGGCTTTGGCCTGGAGTCCGGTTATGTCCATGCGCGGATTGCCGACAATCCAGAGTTCCGCTCCCTTGACCGAAGCGAAAGCATCAAGCAGGACATCAACCCCCTTGTAGGGACGCAGCAATCCGAAGAAGAGGATGACCGGCCCTTCGGCCCCTTTCAGCTCGGCCGGCAGCGGATCTTCGTGCGGCAGTTCGGTCAGGTAGTCGAAAGAACCGTGCGGGATCACGTGGATCTTCTTCCGGTCGATCCCCACGACCTCCTCCATCCGGCGCGCCCCGGTCGACGAATGAACGATCAGCGCGTCCATCGACTCGAAGACCCGGAACGCTGATCTGACCTGGCGGGAAGTGGGTTCCGGCGGAGCGACGTAGTGCGCGGTCATCACCCGCGGCGGTCCGGACGGCAGCCCGGACGGGATCAGGTGGCGATCGAGAGCGGGAACGGTCAGCCACTGGTAGTGGGTCACATCCCCGTCGATCATGCTGCGCAAACGTTTCATGTCACCCAGATGCTCGAAGAACTTGAAAGGGACTCTTCCCCGAGCCTCGAGCCCACGCGCAGCCGAGCGGCGATAGAAAGTCTCTTTCGCTTCGTAACCAACGGCTTCGGACACTGGCCCGTAGAGGAAGCGGGAGGTCAGCAGCTCGACATCCGCGCCCTCGGCGGCCAGGGCCCGGGCGAGGGCCCGGTCGTATGGCGGCGTGAAGGCCGAGGGGTCGATCAGCTGAATGCGCACGCCTCTGATTATCGTAGGCGGCAGTGGTTATCGACCTTTCCTACTGCGTGGTCAACAACGACGGCCGTGAATACCTGCTCGAATGCCTCGCCGCAATCGAGCGGCACGGCATGCCCGGAATCACCAGCGAGACGCTCGTTCTGGACAACGCATCCACCGATGGCTCGGTTCACGCGATCATGGAAAAGCACCCCGACGTCGAGATCATCCAGCTGGTCAAGAAAGCCGGCAAGGCCGAGAACGACACGACGCTGATGGAGAAAGCCCGCGGCCGGTACTGCCTGCTGCTGAATGAAGACACCGAACTGAAGCCGGGCTCGGTCGAGGCGCTCTACGAATCGATGGAGGCCGATCCGGAAGCAGGGGCAGCCGGCGCGCAGCTGTTCGATGGTGAGGACCGGCCATATGCCTGCGCCTGGAAGTTCCCCGGCGTCGAGACAGCGATCATCGGAGCGCTTTTCCTCCACGGTCGGCTGACCGTCCAGAGTCAGGGGCAACTGACCCGCAAAGTTGACTGGGCCCAGTCCAGCGCCTTGATGGTCCGCCGCGAAGCGGCCGAAAAAATTGGCTGGATGGACCCGCAGTTCTTCGTCTATTACGACGAGTGCGATTTCGCCCGGCGACTGCTCGATGCCGGCTGGCACACGCTTTACGTGCCGGGCGCGGAGGCGATTCACCACAACCAGCTTTCGACCGACCTGACTTCAGGCTTGCCACGGATCGTCGAGTTCCACCGAAACCGTGACCTCTACATGCGAAAGCACCACAATCGCGTGGCCGCCCTGACGGTTCGTCTGCTGACCTCATGGACCTACGGCCTGCGAACCCTGGCGTCCCTCGTGATGCCAAAAGCCCCCACCAACGTCTACGCAGCCCACACCCGGCAGGCCCTTTTCCCCTACAGCGGAGAGTCACTCCACGACCGGGCCGATGCGAAAGGCTAGTTCCTCAGGTATCCACTGCTAGCCTTGCGCACATGCGAATCTGGACTACAGCATTAGCGATACTCGGATCCTGCCTTTTGCTTAGTGCCTGTGGGGATAAATCGGAGACTACACCGACAGAATCCAATTATTCCGCTGCTGACCAAAGTCCTTCGCAAGACCCATCGACAGATATCCCCGAAACGGAACGCGCCCCAACCCACCCCCAGGTCGGAACCGTCTTGGCTACGGCCACAGAAAAAGGTCGTACGTCCGTCTTCGGTAGCGATCAAGGCTTCACGATCATCCACAGCGTGCTCGACTATGACCTCGATCAAGATCTTTCCTCGATCAAGATGTTTGACATCGCTGGTGAACTTCAAAACATGATTGCCAGCCCTCAATTTACCGGCGAATGCGGAGTGGCTGATCTCGATGTTGCTGGGCAGCGGATGATCTTGACCGAGCTTGTTCGGAACAAGGAGGCCCAGGGTGTCAAGCCTGAGATGGGATCCCTTGAGTTGACCGCGTGGGACCCTGAGTCTGGTGACCAACTCTGGAGCGTCCCCATCGTACCTTGGCAAAAAGGAGCCGAAGGATGCGTAGGCGGAACCGGGAACGGTGACGATGGACTTCTCAACGGTTTTCAGGCAACTGTCGACGGCCGCTGGGGAATGTATTCAGAGTACATTCCGCTTTCGGCCGCTGGGTATCAACCCAGTCTCATCGACCTGAAGTCCGGGGATATCCGAAAGACCAAAGCCACTGGAGTCATTGGTAATTATCTTTCACAGGAAGTCATCGATGAGCCTGACCTTATACGCGTCATGGATCCGGTTACGGACGGGGCCATCCAGACGATTCAGGGAATCAGCTACGCAAACACCCCTCCTCTTTTCGGAAGTGACGCCGACGTTTGTTATGGCGCTGGCGAATCAGCTGGGGTTTCAAATGACGGCGAGCTATTGATTGGTGTCCGACCAGATGCTGACTCCTTTTCGGACTATTTGTCGGTTCAGGACCTGGCGAAAGAACGTGAGGTTTGGCAGCTGTCAGGAAAGGGTGAATACGGGGTAATTGCTGACAGCGGCGGGCTCATTCTGATCGGACACTGTGCACGAAGTGACTCGAAGCTAGAAGGTATCGACAGCAAGTCCGGTAAGAAGCAGTGGACGCTTCCTCGAGGCACGGTGTGCGGGATTTCGGGATCTCAATTCCTTTATGAGATCAACGATCAGATCGCGACGATTGACCTCAGGACGGGAAAGCAAAAGTCCTATTCTGACTCCTACGACTGCCCTGAGGTCCTGACGGGGGGCATCGGGGTATACAGCGATGGTGGCCAAATCTCCGTTGAGCAGGTGCTCGAACCGTAGGTCGAGAGCCAGGACCGGCTCAGGCCAGTTCGCGAGGCCGAGGCAACTTCTCACCTAGTTCCGCATGTCTTCGTTCATCTGTTCGACCTCGTAGACCTCTGAAAGGCCCTGGTCGCGGGTTGACGGGTCGTTCGCCTCCGCGGCCCGGGCTGCCTTGATCTTTTCGATCAGTTCCCGTGGCTGCCGGAGCATCGCCAGATAACGCTTCTCTTCATCGCTGAAGAAACCGAGGCCGAACATTGCCAACGGCAATCCGCAGATCAGAAGCGTCCGGATCGCCAGCGGCGCAATCCCCGTATTCGGCACGAATACTTCACCGATCGCGATCAGCACCGCACTCGCCCCGATCACCTTGAGCAGGCGGGTCCATTCGTACGGGACCGGGAAGAGCCGCTGAGTGAAGATGTACATCAGCACCAGGACGATCGTGTAGGAAATGACCAGCGAGACACCGGCACCGACGATGCCCCAGATCGGGACCAGGATCAGGTTGAGCACGACGTTGGTGACGACCCCCGTCAGAGTCGCCGGAAAGTTGAATTCGGTCCGGCCGGTCCGGCCCAGCACCACCAGCAGCACCATGTAGATCGCATAGAGCGCGGTGCCGGTGGCCACCGGACCGACCGCCTTGTACGCGTCGAAATATTCGGGCGCGGCGAAGATGCTGATGATCCAGGGGGCGACCAGCCAGATCGCGGTGATCACCATCGCCATCAGCACGACGAACCAGGTGACGATCGCCGAATAGGCCCGGCGGGCTTCGTCGTCGTCGACGATGGAATAGGCCAGCGGCGGGAATGCGAGTTGGAAACCGCGAACCAGGACGTTGATCGACTGCGACACCTTGATCGCCAGCGAATAGAGGCCGGCTTCGGCCAGCCCCAGGCTGCGGGCGATGATGATCCGGTCGACGAAACTCAGCGAATAGAGCGAAAGCTCGGCCGGCATCGTCGGCAGGCCGAACCGCATCATGCGCCTGAGCAGCGGCACGTCCGGGATCAGCGAGATGCGTTTGCGGTGGTAGACGATCAGCCCGAGAACGAAAGCGACACCGGTGCCGTAACTGCCGAGCAGCAGACCTTCGGCCCCGAGGTTGAACGGCACCACGAGGATCACGGTCACCGGGATCGTGACCAGCACCGACGCGAGAGTCACAACAAAGAAGGGCTTCGCTTTCTCGTCGAGGCGGAAGATCGTCAACAGGTATTCGGAAAGGGTCAGGACCCAGAGGCCACCGATCGCGATCCGCGCCAGCTCGGCATTCGGCTCACCCAGCAGCGCGCCCGAGATCGGCCCGGCGAAAGGCAGCAGGACCAGCGCCGAGACCGTGCCCGCCCAGAAGAGCGCGGAGAAAGAAGTCGCGACGACTTTGTCGGGATCCTCGTCGGTCTTGTAATAGAACCGCAGCAGGGCTTCGATCACGCCGAGCCGGATGATGATGCTGGCCGCGACCACCGCGCTGAACATGACTTCCGCCGCGCCGTAATCGGACGGCGAGAGATAACGCGTGTAAAGCGGCAGCAGCGCAACCGCGATCAGCTTGGAAAGGATGCTGGCCGCCGTATAGGCAGCGCCTGTGCTCGCTAAGCGGCGGAGGTAGCCCGACATGGAAAGGCGAGGCTATAGCCGATTGCGATCAGAACCCAGGTGATCGGGTCATCAAGGAATCCGGCGTAGGTGATGGTGTGGATCAGGACCGCGATGAATGCAGCAAGGACGGCGGCCCTGGAAGCGGGTGGGCCGCGGGTTTTGTCGCGGGCACCCGGGGCCGCGCCGAGGCCCGGCATCACGACTCTCATGCCCGCGGTCATCGCCATGATCGCGGCAACGATCAGGGCCACATACAGCGCCAGGCCAACCAGGCCCTGCTCTGCGGCAATCGTGATCGGTTCGGTGTGGGATTCGATGACCGGGGCGTTGCCGTTGGTCTCCTTGTCACTGAATGCCTTGGAGAATGCGCCGGATCCATAACCCTGGACCGGCCTGGCCTCGAACAGGTTGATGCCGCCTTCGATCAGGTCCGCCCGGCCGGCGGACTGCGCGTTGAGCCGACTCAGGTCCAGCTTGACCACCCCGCCAGCAACGTTGGCGAAGAGCACGACTCCAACCACCAGGACACCGAGCCCGACCAGCACCCACCTGAGGCTCCAGCGCAAGGCGACCAGGACCGCGAGGCCGGCGAGCAGGGCGATGAACGAAGACTGCGAGAAGGTGATCACCAGTCCCAGCCAGAGGATCGCCGCGACCACACACAGGATCAGTGTCTCTTTGCGATCGCGCGACCAGATCAGGGTCGCGGCGACCATGGTGATCGCCAGCGCGAGATAACGGCCGAAGACATTCGGGTCCCAGAACAGCGAGTTGACCCGGAAGTACACGTTGAAGTCGTTCGTGCGGATCACCGCTTCGTTCCAGAGCAGAAAGCGGAACTGGTGCTCGGCGAAACCGATCAGTGCGCAGACCAGGGCCAGCCCGACGATCACTCCCAGGACGATCCGAAGGCGTTTCGGGGTCCATTCGAAGTCAACCATCAACGCGAAGATCACGGCGAAGGGGATCAGGAAGAAACAGAGGTTCTGGAGACCGGTCGATCGGTCATAGGACCAGAAGAGCCCCAGGGCAAAAAGCACCACCGACGCCGCAAGTAACGGTTTGAGCCAGGCGGCGATACCGGTGGGCACCACCCGCTCCGGCTGGGCGGTTACTCCGTCTTCCGGCCGGACCCACTGCTGCCAGAAAGACGCAGCAACACCACCGGCCATGACCAGGTAGAGCGGCATCAGCAGGTTGGCCTCTTCCCCACCGACTTCCAGCGGGATACGGAATGGCAGCGCGACCAGGATCAGGACCGGCAGCAACATCGGCCGGCGGGTGAAGACCATGGCCAGCGCGGCAACCATGGCTCCGCCGACCACCAGGGCACCCAGAAGCAGAGCTGGCGAGTTGCGCAGCTCTTCGACCTGGGTCGCGTGCCACTGGTCACCGGCAATCAGGGCCGGGGCCAGGATCACCGCGGCAACCATGAACAGACCACGGCGGCGCGAAGAGGTGTCGACGATCGCGACAGCGGCGCAGCCGGCAGCGATCAGGCCGATGACCGACTCGATCATTTGCCGTCCTCCGCGGACTTCGCGCCCGGATCGACGTACTCGTAGGTCCACTTGATCGGTTGGCACTCGGACCCCTCAGCCGCGAAATTCCGCAGGCGGATCCTGCCCGGCAGGTAAAGCACCCGATCGAGCCCTTTCATGTTCACCCGGACGCGGTACTGGTCGGTGCGCGGGACATTCCCGTTGTCCTTCCTTCCGTCCCAGATGATCGTGTGTTCGCGGTAACGCTTGAAGAACTGGTCGTCCGCCAGCTCCCGGAGCGGTTTGCCGCCGGGGCCGATGATCTCCACCGAAGCGTCATCCGACTTCGTCGTGCGGAAGTTGATCCTGATTGTGTCACGTCTGCAGTCGCCATTCGGGGTAAAAACCGATGGCTTGTGGCCGTTGGATCCGACCGCCACGAACTCAACCCGATCGATCACCAGCGGTTCACGCTTGAGACGCTGCGACCATCCGAAGGCAGCGACGGTCAGGACAAAAAGCAGTCCGATCGCGATCGGCGCCACCCATCGCAGGCGACCGGATCGGGCCGGACTTTCCAAAATGGTTAGCCGTCCGTGGGCAGCGGTGAATGATCGGTGCCGATAACCACGACAGCCATCGACCCGGTGGTCAGACCCTCGACCGAACTGATGATCGGTTCGGTTTCAGAGATATCGACCGCTTTGCCGACTTCCCTGGCGGCTTCTTTGTTGCCCGGCGTGAACATCACCACGCTGGAGGTGAAGGTTTCTGTGGCATCGGTGACGATGCCGGTCTTGAAGTTCGCTTTCTCCAGTGCCGCCGCGTAATCACTGGCCAGGCCGACTTCAGCCCCGCCGGTTCCGTTGAGCACGGCGACCTTGATCTTGCCGGGCTTCCCGGCCGCGCCCTTCTTCGACCCACTGCCACTGCCGCCGTCGTCGCTGCCAAGCAGCGTGGTCCCGGCATAAGCGGCGCCGGCGCCGAGGATCACGACCGCAGCGACGATCGCGAGGACCCGGCCGGTGCGTCCGAGCCGGTCCCAGTAAGAACCCTGGATGATGCCGTCCCGCTCCATCCGGCGCTCTTCTCGTTCCGCCAGGACCTTGAGTTCCGCCGAGCGTTCCTCGGCGACGATCTCGCTGACCTCCCGGACTTCAGCGTCACGTTCGGGTGCCCCACCGGCCCATTCACGCAGGCGACGGAGGTCACGCGCCTGGGAGAAACAGAGCATCGCAAGCACAACAAGACCGAACAGGGAAACAATCCCTGCGTAGCCACCAACGGTCTGAATCAGGTCTTTCACTATCTATTCACCATGCGCAAAGTTTTCGGGGGAATCCGGCCTCACCACGGGCTAGACCGCAGCATGTTAGTCAGCCTCGGGTGATCGGGGGTATCTGGACGGGATCGACACCGGGACTGTTGACAATTTCGACGAGCATTTCCGCGAGGTTGGATTCATCACCGGTACGGACCAGTAACTCAAGTCGATTCAGGGTGTTTTCCACCCAGTCCGCTTCGATCCGTTCATCCCGCACAGCCCGCATGATGCGCTTGGACGCGGTCGGCTGTGGCCGTTCGTCCTCACCGAAAAGCTCTTCGTGAAGCTTTTCTCCCGGCCGTGGACCGGTGAATTCGATGGCGATGTCCTTCTCGGGTTCGAAGCCGGCAAGCCTGATCATGTTCTCGGCAAGATCGACGATCTTGATCGGGTCGCCCATGTCGAGCACGAACACATCGCCCCGGGTGTTACCGGTGTCTGCCGCGCGGATCACCAGCTGGACCGCTTCCGGGATCGTCATGAAGAAGCGGGTCATGTCCGGGTGGGTGACTGTCACCGGGCCGCCTCTTTCGATCTGGCGTTTGAAGATCGGGACCACGCTGCCCGACGATCCCAGCACGTTGCCGAATCGCACGCTGACGAAGCGGGTATCCCGGTGGCGTTCGCCGGCGGCACCGATCGCCCACTCGGCCAGCGCCTTCGAAGCGCCCATCACGGTTTTCGGCGTGACCGCCTTGTCGGTGGATATCAGGACGAAACGCTCGACCTTGGCTGCGGCGGCAGTCTCGGCGGTGATCCTGGTCGCGATCGCGTTGTTCCTGATCGCTTCCAGCGGGTTCGACTCCATCAGCGGTACATGCTTGTACGCAGCGGCGTGGAAAACCACGTTTGGCTTGAAACGCTGCATGACCTCAAACATGCGCTCGGTTTCCTTGCAGTCGGCAAGCACCGCTTCAACCCGGTTGAAATGGCGCTCGGCAACCATCTCCCGTTCGATCATGAAAAGGTTGTCCTCGGCGTGGTCGAGCATGATCAGGAGGCGCGGGTTGACCCGGGCGATCTGGCGGCAGAGCTCGGAGCCGATCGAACCACCGGCGCCGGTGACCAGGACAACCTGGTCCTCGAGGTAGGCCCCCACCCGCTCCAGTTCGACCACGATCGGTTCGCGGCCGAGCACGTCTTCCACCTGGACTTCACGCAACTGCTGGCTCAGCTGGACTCCGCCGCGCAGCAGTTCGAAAACGGTAGGCAGGGTCTTGACGCGGATCTGCCGTTTGCGACATGCCGCAACAACTTTGGCCCGGAGGGTGCCCGGAGCCGAAGGGATCGCGATGACCACCTCGTCCGGTTCAGTTTCGTCAAGGATCGTCTCGATCTCGTCGGTGGTACCGAGAACCGAGATCCCCTGGATCCGCATGCCACGCATGCCGGCGTTGTCGTCGACGAAACCGATCGCCATGTCACCCAGGTTCGGGTTCAAGCGAAGCTCGCGCACGACCATCTGGCCGCCGGAGCCAGCACCGATCACCAGGATCTCGCGTCCGCGGGCAATCCGTCGGCCACGATCGGGACGTTCCTTGAAGAGCCGCGTGCCGAGCCGCGCACCGGCAATCAGCATCATCGTCAGCAGGAAGTCGGTCATTGCGACCGAGCGCGGCAGGTCGACCTTGAAGGGCTGGGCGACGCTGAAAACGACGATCAGCAGAAGGCTGGAAATCGTGACCGCCTGGACGATCCGGGCGATATCGCGACCGCCCACGAACCTCCACCACTTCTGGTAGAGGCCGAAGAGATAGAAGATCACCAGCTTGCCGACGATTACGAATCCGACCGAGCTCAGGAAGAGATCGAGGTAACGATCGGGGATCGTTCCCGGGTCATCGAGGAAGCGCAGCTGGAAGGCGAGGAAATAAGCGAGCGCCACGAGAAAAGCGTCGCCGGCCATCTGCCACAGCTGGTACCGACGTAAATGAAAGTCCGGGCGGCGCATAGAAACATCGAAGTCTAGTCGGGAATAGAGTCAAACATCTGATTTCCGGAACCAGTGACACCCAGCGGGCAATTATCCTCGGAATCGTCCAGGGCCCGACCGAGCTGCTGCCGGTCTCCAGTTCGGCCCATTTGACGATGCTGCCGCTTCTGGCCGGATGGGACTGGGAACGCCTCGACCCGGAATTACGCAAGAGCTTCGAGATCGCCCTCCATGGTGGCGCGGCGATGGCGCTGCTGCTCACCCGCCGGCACGAGATCGCGGATGAGATCGAGGCTTTCGACCTGCGCCGGGCGGCCGTTCTGGCGCTTTCCTTTCTCCCGGCAGCGGTGGTCGGTTTCAGTCTGGAGCGGCACATCGAGTCGCGGCTCGGCGGGCCCCGGTCCACCGCAGCCGGCCTGATCGGCGGTGGGATCCTGATGGCGCTGGCCGATCGAATGCCGCAGGAGCGCGGGCGTGGTGATGCAACAGCGGCCGACGGACTGGCTCTCGGGATTGCCCAGGCGGCAGCACTGATGCCGGGTGTGTCGCGAAACGGCGCGACCTTGACCGCAGCCCGCCTGCGGCGCTTTTCCCGTGACCAGGCCAATCTGCTTTCCCGAACTGTGGCTCTGCCGGTAATCCTCGGCGCGGTCGCGCTCAAGGGAACCCGCCTGGCCAAACGCGGTGTTTCCCGCGACCAGCGGCGATTGCTGGCGATCGGAGTCGGCACATCTTTCGTCTCGACGATGGCGTCCAACGACCTGATCAACATGGTTGAAAGAGATCGCGCACTACGCCCATATGCGCTCTACCGGATCGCTCTGGGACTGACCATCCTCGCGGTCCTGGGCAACCGAGCCGCTTCTGGTGTTGAATCCTCACCAGATGAACCATCCCCCGGAGACGACCAATGAATGAAACCAGCCCGACCCCGGACGCTTACGCCCAGGCCGGCGTCAGCCAGAGCGATGCCGATCGCGCCGTGAGCCTGCTGGTCGGAGCTCTCGGCAAAGCCGTGCTCGGCAAGCCTTCGCGGCAGGTCGACCTGAGCGGTCATTACGCCGCCGTGATGAAGCTCGACGATACGACCGGTATCGCCCTTTCCACTGACGGGGTCGGAACCAAGCTGGTGGTCGCCGAAGAGCTTGGCCGTTACGACACGGTCGGCATCGACTGCATCGCGATGAACGTCAACGACATCATCTGCGTCGGGGCGGAACCGATAGCGATGCTCGATTACCTGGCAGTCGAGAAGGCCGACCCGGAGCAATGCGAACAGATCGGCATCGGCCTGGCCCGCGGGGCCGAACTCGCCGGAATCGAGATTCCCGGTGGTGAACTTGCCCAGATGGGTGACCTGGTCAGGGGTTTCGACATCGCCGGGGCCTGCTTTGGCACGGTGCGTCTCGATTCGATCATCGATGGTTCCGCGGTCTCCCCCGGGGACGTGGTCATCGGCCTGCCTTCATCCGGGATCCACTCGAACGGATACACCCTGGCGCGCAAGGCACTCCGCGGCGAAGACGCGATTGCTTTCGATGACGACCGGCTCGGCCGGCCGCTCGGCGACATCCTGATCGAGCCCACCGAGATCTACGTCAAGGCAGTGATGGACCTGATCAAGGCCGAAGACGTTGCCGTCCACGGTCTGGCCCACATCACTTCCGGTGGCCTCGACAACCTGCTCCGACTGAAGGCCGACGTGACCTATGACATCACCAACCCACTCGAGCCACCGGCAATTTTCGGCCTGATCCAGGAACGCGCGTCGGTGCCGGATGACGAAATGTACGAAATCTTCAACATGGGCTGCGGCTTCTGCTGTGTTGTGCCCGCCGAAGACGAAGAATCGGCCCTTGCCGTACTCCGGTCCCATTACCCCGGTGCCCGCCGGATCGGCACGGTCAGCGCCGGCCCGCAGCAGGTCATTCGCGGCTGAAACCAGGATTCGCTTTCCGGTCAGCACCCAGACCCGTTTGCCGCCCACCCGGGAGAGTAGATTTCGGGGTGATGGTTTTTTCCCGAAACTGGCTGCTTGACTGCGATCGGAACCGACTCAAGGTAGGCTCGCTCACTCATGGTTTTTCGCAGTCTGGATCAGTGAAATAGTGGAACTCGGCAGCCTCTCACCGTCGAGAACTTTGCCCTGCCGATGAACCCGACGCCGCCCCCTTCAAGCGCCCAGATGATCGGCACGGTGCTCTCTGACCGTTACCGGCTCGAAGCCAAGCTCGGCAGTGGTGGCATGTCGACCGTCTACCTGGCCCGGGACGAAGTCCTCGACCGCCCGGTCGCGGTCAAGCTGATGCACCGCGAAATGACCGAGCAGCCCGACCAGCTCGAGCGCTTCAACCAGGAGGCCCGAGCGGTCGCCAAACTTTCCAACCCCAACGTGGTGGCCGTGATCGATGCCGGCGAAGACAACGGGCGCCCGTACATCGTCCTCGAATACGTCCAGGGCGAGACCCTCAAGCAGCGGATCAGCCGGGTCGGCTCACTCGATGCGACCGAAGCTTTCGCTTACGCGCTCGAAGTAGCCCAGGGACTCGGCGTTGCCCACGAAGCCGACATGGTCCACCGTGACGTCAAACCGCAGAACGTCCTGATCGACGCGACCGGCCGGGCCAAGCTGACCGACTTCGGCATTTCCCGCCAGCTGAATGACCAGGGTGTGACTGCCACCGGCCGCGTGATCGGCACCACCGATTACGTCGCTCCCGAGCAGGCCATGGGCAAGGACGTCGACCCGCGTTCCGACATCTACTCGCTCGGCATCGTGCTCTTCGAGATGTTGACTGGCGATGTGCCGTTCGAAGCCGACAACCAGATCGGCGTGGCCATGAAACACGTCAACGAACCGATCCCCGACGTGCAGCTGCTGCGCCCCGACATCTCCGCTGCTTCGGCCCTGGTCGTCGAGAAGGCAACCGCCAAAGACCCGGACGACCGCTACGCAACGATCGAAGACATGGCGATCGACCTCCAGACCGCCCTGGAAGTCGAAGCGATCCGGGCCGGGGGGACCAAGGGCGAAGCCACGTCGGTCCTCGACGCAGTGCCACCGCCGCGCCGGCAGCTCGCCACCCGCCAGGGTTCTCCGTGGCCGGCTGTGATCATGTTGTTCATCGCGCTGGTCATCGCGGCCGGCACCGCCTGGTTCATCGCCAGTGGCGACGCACCCGGGGGTGGTGGTGGCAACACCGGTGGCAACATCAGGACCCCGGCTGCAAACGAGATCCCTCTGGTCTCGGCAACCGACTACGACCCCGAAGGTGACGAGGAGCATCCCGAAGAAACCGGCTTCGCGATCGATGACGATGCCGTCACCGCGTGGACGACCGAAACTTACGAGCTCGATTCGCTCAGTGGAAAGTCCGGGGTCGGTCTTTACGTCGGCGCCGAAGCACCGGTCGAGGCCGATTCAATCGAACTGATCACCTCGACTCCGGGCTGGTCACTCGAGGTTTACGGGACCAACGACCCGATCCCGGAAAACGTGTCCGGCTGGACCAGACTGGGTTCAGTTGATGAAGTCTCCGAAACCCAGAAGGTCGACCTGGTGACGGCCGGAGCCAAGTACCAGTACTACCTGCTCTGGATCACCTCTCCGGTCGAAGTCGATACCGGCTTCGGAGTCTCGATTTCCAACGTGACGCTCTCCGGCTAGAAAGAGTGCTGCGCCGCTTCGATGTGGCGCTCGATCGCGAGTTCCACCAACCGGCTGCATAGAGCTGGATAAGCCAGCCCGGTGGCTTCCCAGAGCTTGGCGTAAACCGAAGTCTGGGTAAAACCCGGGATCGTGTTGATCTCGTTCAGCAGGATGGTGCCGTCTTCTTCAACGAAGAAGTCGCATCGGGCCAGGCCGGAACAGCCGGCCATCGTGAACACTTCGGCCGCCAGCTTCCGCAACTCCGCCACCTTGTCATCACCGATTTCTGCGGGCACAGCCAGGTTCATCCGGCCTTCGGTGTATTTCGCTTCGTAGTCGTACCACTCGGCGTCCGCCAGGATCTCGCCCGGAAGCGAGGCCTCCGGGTTCTGGTTGCCGAGAACCGAGCATTCAACTTCACGGCCGGCCGAGTTGGCTTCGATGATCACCCGTGGATCGTGGGTCACGGCTTCGGCCACCGCCGCTTCAAGTTCCTCGGCCCCACCGTCGACCTTGACGATGCCGACACTGGACCCCAGCCGCGAAGGTTTGACCCAGAGCGGACGTTCGAGCCCGGCCGCGCGGTCCTGCCAGCCTTCGGTGAAGGCCTGTACGAAATCGACCTGGGGCACACCGGCAAAACCGCAGAGCCGCTTCAGGGTCAGTTTGTCCATACAGACGGCTGATCCGAGGACGTCGGATCCGACGTAAGCGATGCCGGCCGTATCGAGCGCCCCCTGCGTCACTCCGTCTTCGCCGAAAGGCCCGTGGAGCACCGGGAAAGCGGCGTCGGCCCCAAGCAGGCCAGCCCCGGGGGTGATCGTCACGGGCTCGCCATCGCTCGTCCAGCTGCCGTCCTTGTGGATCAGGATCTCGACCACTTCATGCCCGGCTTCTTTCAGACCGGCCACGACGGCCGCACCTGAAACCACCGAAACTTCGTGCTCGCTCGACCGGCCACCACTGAGAACCGCGACCTTCATCAATCCACACCCAATCCACCGGAAGGCGACGAACCACTGCCAGACGCCGTGGGGTCATACGTGCCGACAATGATCACGATCCGGGTGCCTTCATTGACTGTTCCACCACCCGAAGGATTCTGATCGATTACCCGTCCGTCCTGCGGCTGGATGCTCGTGCTCTGTTCCTGAACCGAGGGGACGAGCCCAGCCCCGGTGATGTTCGCCTCTGCTTCGGACTGGGTCAGACCAACCACGTTCGGCACACTGACCGTGGTTTCCGACGGGCCTGAAGAGACCGTCACTTCAACGGTGCTGTCGGGATCGACCTTCGTTCCGGCATCGGGCGACTGGGTCAGGACTTCGCCGGCCGGACGGTCACTCGCTTCCGTGGTCGAGCTCATCTCAAGACCTTCGGCAGAGAGTTGCTGCTTCGCTGCGTTCTCCATCTGACCGACGACCGGTGGCACCGAAACCTGCTGGGGACCGGTCGACACGTACATCGTGATCTCGGTGCCCTTTTTGACCGATTCACCAGCCGCGGGATCGGTTTCGATCACGTCATCGACGGCAACGTCAGCCGACGGCTTGGTCTGGACCGAAACGCCGAAGCCGGAGTCGCCCAGGGTCTGTTCGGCATCGGTGCGGTTCTGGCCGCTCACATCTGGCACCTCGGCGGTGCCCGGTCCGGCGCTGACCACCAGGTCGACATCCGGATCCGAACAGAAGAACCCGAGGAAGCAGTCCTGATCAGCGATGCCCGAAGGACTCTGCGAAAGCACGAGGTTGGTTGGTCCCGATTGCTGCTGTCGGTCGACGTTGCCTACCGACAGACCGTCTTTGCTCAGCTTTGAAACTGCCTGGTCGAGGTTCTGCCCGACCACTTTCGGCACTTCGACGGTGTTATCGCGCAGAGCTCCCCAGACCAGAAGGGCCACCAGTATTGCCGCGATCGCGGCAAACCACATCCACTTCTTCGATTTCTCTTCCGGCTCGACGTAACCCGACATCGGATCGGCTTCAGCCTGATCGAGCGCTTCGATGAAAGCTTCGGCACTGTGGAACCGGGCGATCGGCTCACGCTCCAGCGCTTTCATCACCACCGCATCGAGTGCCGGTGAAACGGACTCGTTGTAGGCGCTTGGCGGGTAAGGGGACTCCGACATCTGCCGCATCGCGATCGCCACGGCGCTGTCGCCGTCGTAAGGCACCTGGCCGCTCAGACATTCGTAAAGGATCACACCGACCGAATAGAGATCGGACTCAGGACCGACTTCCATGCCCTGCGCCTGTTCGGGTGAGAGGTAGTGGGCAGTTCCCATGATCGAGCCCTGCTCGGTCAGGTCGGAGACGCCAGCCGCGCGGGCAATGCCGAAGTCGGTCACGGTCGCGAGGCCGGTGGCGTCGACGATCACGTTCAGAGGCTTCAGGTCGCGGTGGATGACTCCGTTCCGGTGAGCGAATCCGGCCGCTTCCAGGATCTGGCGGACGATCGCGACCGACTCCGGCGGGGTCAGGCCGAGCATGATCAGGTCGCGAAGCGTGCGGCCATCGAGATAGGACATGGCGATGTAATAGGTGTCACCGACCTGCCCACGGTCGAAGATCGAGACGATGTTGACGTGCTGGAGCCGGGCCGCCGACTCGGCCTCCCGCCGGAAACGCTCGATGAACTCGGGGTCGCGGGCGAAACGGTCGTGAAGGATCTTCAGCGCCACCCGGCGCGGCAGATGGAGGTCGTCGGCCAACCAGACGTCGGCCATGCCACCAGATCCAATCAGGGCTTCGATCCGGTAACGGCCATCAATCACATCACCTGTACGGGGGCGGCTCATCTTGTCTCGACTTCCAGGTCCAAGGGTTTATTCACCAATCAGGGTCTGCATCACGCCAGCGGCTATCGGAGCCGCCACCGTACCGCCCTGGCCATCGGTGCACTCCACCGTGGCCGCAACTGCAATCTGAGGATCGTCCGCCGGGGCGAAGCCGACGAACCACGCCTGGTTCGGCAGGCCGTCACATCGCTCCTGGTCGGGAACCTCCGCCGTGCCGGTTTTACCGGCTACATCGACTCCGCTGAGTGCCGCGGCGGTGCCGGTGCCTTCGTTGACTACGGCTTTCATCGCTTCGGTCAGCGTCGCTGCGGTTTCCTCCGACATGACGTCCGACTGCTGCGAAGGATCCATGGTGTCAAGCGTGCGCCCGTCGACATCGCGGACCTCCTGCCAGATCTGCGGTTTCATCAACTTGCCGTCGTTGGCGATTGCAGAGGCGACCTGCGCCATCTGGATCGGTGTGGCCAGCAGGCGTTCCTGGCCGATCGCGATCCGGGCGATATCCACACCTTCGCCCGGTTGAAGCAGACCTTCTTCCCCAAAGACTCCGCTGATCGCCACCTGGTCGTCGGGCAGGTCGATCTGCGGTTTGGAATCGAAGCCGAACCGGTCCATGTAGTCGTAGAGGGTGCCCTCCCCGACCTTCTGCCCAAGCTTGGCGAAGAAGGTGTTGACCGAACTGGTCAGCGCGGTGGTCACGTTGATATCTCCGAAGTCCTGCTGGAAATCGTTCGAGAGCGGCGATCCCTGGATGTTGAGGCTGGGCGGCGCGTTGATCAGGCTGTCGCCGTCGATTGCGCCGCTGTCCAGCGCCGCGGTCGCGGTTACCAGCTTGAAAGTCGAGCCGGGCGGATACTGACCCTGGACCGCACGGTTGACGATCGGCGATGCCGGATCGTTGAAGATCTCGCTTGAATCTTCCGGAATTCGATTGGGGTCGTAGGGCGGCTCACTGACCATTGCCTTGATCTTTCCGGTTGACGGCTCGATCGCCACCACGGAACCGGCCCGCCCGGCCAACAGGTCAACCGCGGTCTGCTGAGCGACCGGATCGAGGCTGGTCAGCACGTCATGGCCGACCTGTTTGCGTCCACGGATCTCATCGAGGATCGAAGTGAATTCCGAGTTCTCGCCGATCAGCTCGGAGTTGTGGAACTTCTCAAACTCGGAGTTGCCGAGTTCGGCGAAGTTGTAGCCGATCGGGTGGCCCCAGAGCGGTCCGTTCGGATATCGGCGAACGTACTGTTTCGAGGCGCCGTCTCCCCGGGGGACTGACCTGGCGATCACCGATCCGTCAGCAGCCAGAATGTCGCCGCGCTTGATCTGCTGGGCTTCGAAGAGTGGCCGTTTATTTTCCCGCTGCTCCTTCAGGTCCTGCGCGTCGAAGACCGTCCAGTAGGAAGTGAAGCCGACCAGCACGCCGAAGCAGATCGTGATGAAGGCAAAAAGCTTGATGATCTGGTTGTTCAATTCCAGACTCCCGTCGGCGACTGGTTGATGCCTTCACGGGCTTCACGGCGGGCTTTGTCGGATACGAGCAGGAGCAGCGCCAGCAGGATGAAGTTGGCGAGGATCGAGCTGCCGCCATAGGAGATCAGCGGCAGGGTGACGCCGGTAAGCGGGATCACCCTGGTCACTCCACCGATGATCACGAATGCCTGAAAAGCGAATACTGCCGTGAGGCCTGTGGCTAAAAGCTTCGAGAATCCGTCGTTCGCCATCAGCGCCACTTTGAAGCCGCGGGCGGCGACCAGCAGGTAAATCCCGATCACGGCGCAACCGCCGAAGAGTCCGAGCTCGGACACGATCAGGGTGTAGATCAGGTCGGTGTGCGCCGCCGGCAGCAGCGGTTGGTCGCTGCCGGGTATGGCGACCATCGATTCGGCGAATCCTTTGCCGAATAATCCCCCGTCGGCCTGGGCAAACATCGACTGGAGAACCTGGTAGCCGGCGCCGGGCGCATCCTGGTACGGATCCAGCCAGATATCGACCCGGTCGGTCACGTGCGGCACCAGGTTGTAGATGAGATAGGCGCCGACCATGAACATCGCCATGCCGATCACCACGAACGAAAGCCTTCCGGTCGCGACGTAGACCAGCGAGAGGAAAGCGGCGAAGAACATCAGGGAGCTGCCGAGGTCGCGGATGAAAATCAGCATGAACATGGCCGCACCCCAGACCACCAGCAGCGGACCCAGGTGTTTGAGCGGAGGCAGGGTCAGGCCGAGGAACTTCCGGGCGTTGATCACCAGAAGTTCGCGGTGCTCACGCAGGTAACTGGCGAGGAAGATGACGATGCAGATCTTGGCCAGCTCGGCCGGCTGGAATCCGAACGGTCCGACCTTGACCCCCAGGTAGGCGCCGTTGACCTGGGCCCCGATCAAGGGCAGCCGGGGAGCCAGCAGCAGCCCGATCCCGATCGCGGCAATCGTGTAGCGGTAACGCTCCAGTACCGAGTAGTCCCTCAGCACCTGAACCACCACGGCGAAAAGGATCAGGCCGAGCACGAACCAGTTGGCCTGGTCGCGGGCCAGCTCGCGGCTGAACTCGGCGTCCAGCCGATAAATCATCACGAAGCCGATCGCGGTCAGCAGGGCCATCAGCGGGAACAGGAAAGGGTCAGCGTCGGGCAGCCGGACGCGGATGAAGATGTGAGTGGCCAGGCAGATCGCCAGGAAGTACAGGCCGTAAGAAAGGCTGAGGTTGCTGAGCTCGTTGTCGTTCTGTCCGAAGACCGCGGCAAAACCGATCGTCAGCAGCAAGGCCACGGGCACAAGGGCCAGAAGCTCCCGGTTTCGCGCCGAGTACTTCGCCACCCGCCCGCTCACTTAGATCCCCTCGCGGCTCTCGATGTCCTCGATCAGGGAGGTTGCGTCATCTTTGCCGCGCAACGAATGCCCGGTGACCGAGTTCTGCTGCTGCTGAGTGAGCTCGGAGGTCTGGATCGCCGTCGAATACCGCTCTTTGTAAAGAGAAATACCGAAAGGAAGCTCATATGGAAGACCGCGATAGAGCGCGACCCGGCCGGCCGGATCGGTGCCGAGGAACCAGACCTGTCGGCTGGCATAGAAGAGTCCACCGAGGACCACCGCGAACACGGCAAGCCCGATCGCAAGTTTTGCGAGGATCGCACCGGACCGTCGTTTCGGTTTAGATTCGCGGCCGTCTCTGCCGGTGAGACGTTCGGCGTTGGATCCAATCGTCGTTCCGGCACCGCTCCGTGGCGGCAGGATCGCGGTAGCGCCGATTTCGCTCAGGGGTTCGGCCGGATCTTCGACCTGGAAGAGAATCACCGTGATGTTGTCCCGGCCGCCGGCGCGGTTGGCTTCATCAACCAGCGCCCGGGTGGCAGCGTCGAGCGTGGTCGATCCGATCAAAAGCTCCTTGATGCGTTCGTCGCCGAGCATCGTGGTCAGGCCATCGGAGCAGAGCATGAAGAGATCTCCGGGTTCTGATGGCACGCTCTGGACATCAACCTGGACTTCGGGCTCGGGACCGAGCGCCCGGGTGATGATCGAGCGCTGCGGATGGTCCTCGGCCTGGGCCTCGGTGATCTGACCCCGGCGGCGCATCTCCTCGACCAGCGAATGATCCCTGGTCAGCCGCTGCAGAATGCCGTCGCGCAGGCGATAGGCCCGGGAGTCACCGACGTGACCAATAACCACGGAATCTTTCTCGGCATCGAGCGAGGCCGCGGTGATCGTGGTTCCCATGCCGGCCAGCGAAGGATCAGAATGGGCCTGGTCGTGAATAGCCCGGTTGGCCAGCCCGATCGAAGCCTCAAGAGCCTCTTCGGGATTGCCGGCAGGCAGTCCGTCCCGAAATACCTGGACGGCCGTGAGTGACGCGACTTCGCCGGCCTGGGCACCACCCATGCCGTCGGCAACCACGAACAGGGGATCGTTGGCCAGGAACGAGTCCTCGTTCGCCTGGCGCTGGCGACCGGTATCGGTCAACTCCGAATGTCGGGAGACTCTCAGCACTTGGTTTCTGTCGGCTTTCTCATTCTGAAAGTTCCCTCAGTGGTCCATCTCGAAACGAAAAGTCGTGTCACCTATGGAAATAGTGAACCCGTCGCCCAGCTCATTCTCACCTACCAGTGGACCACCATTCAGCAGCGTCCCGTTGGTCGAATTCATGTCTTCCACGAAGTATCGGTCACCGCGAGGGTAGACCCTGGCGTGAAGACCCGACGCATAGCGGTCATCGAAGCTGATGTCAGCGTCCGCGGAGCGGCCCAGCGTCGCCCCTCCGAAAAGGTCAAATCGGCTGTTCATCCCGAGGCTGTCACTCTGCTCAACGACAAGCCAGGCGTCCCGGGTGCCACCGCCGCCGCTACTCAGCGGACTCATGCGCGGACCTTCGTCTTCGCCGCCGCGATTTCGTTTGAGGTCCTTCCGGGCAGTATTGGCAATCCAGATCAGGAACAGGTAGAGGACCGCAAGAAACCCGAACTTGAGTGCGACTGAAATCGGTTCGTAATCCACGTTCCTGCTTGCCTAACGTTCCAGGCCGAAACGGAAAGTGGTGGTCCCGACCGTGACCTGGTCACCTTCACGCAGGACGGCCGAGCTGGTCCGGCGACCATTCACCTTGATGCCGTTGGTAGAACCCAGGTCCCGGATCTCCCAGTCGCCGCCGCGCACCTGTTGAAGCTCGGCGTGGCGGCGGGAAACGTTGGGGTCGTTCAGAACGCATTCAACGTCTTCCGAGCGACCGATCGTAGCCCGCGGTCCATCGAGCACCTGCCGGCGTCCACCGGATTCGACCACGGCGCGATTGAGCACCGGCGCGGGTTCGCGAGCCGGAGCCGCTTGCCGCTCGGGCGGCGGTGGGGTTTTGTAGACCATCGTGTGGCCCTCTTCGGCCGGGGCCGGTTGCTCGCCTTCGCGTTGGCCCCCTTTGACCAGTCGGGCCTGGATGCCGAACTCGCCCAGGCGCAGACGGTCATCCGTGTTGAACTTGACTTCAGGACGGGAAAGCAGGTCATATCCGCGGCGGCGCGCGTGTTCGAGCAGGTATCCGGAGAGCTCCTGCTCCAGCGATCGTTCGTAGCCTTCGAGTTTTTCGCGGTCCTGCCCGGAGAGGTGGACTGTGTATTCGTTCGGCACGTAGACCCGGGACACGGAAGCGGTCTTGTGCGAATCCATCTCCTTGGCCAGCTTTCGGGCCAGCTCCACCGGCTGGACCTCGGAGCTGAAGGCTCGACTGAAAACCCCTTCGACGAGGCCTTCAATCCGAGCTTCAAGGTTTCGAAATACGCTCAACTCAGAATCTTCCCGGGAGACCAGGTCTGGTGTCAGCGTGGGCTGGCTTCACGGACTGATCCTACGGCAGTAAAGGTGATGGGCCTGTCTGAACGGACCTCGCGTCGAAGCCGTGCCCGGCTGATGATCGCGCCGACCAGCACCGCGCCCACCATCCAGACGACCAGTGAAATCAGGAAGGTCGGGGTAAAGAGGACCGGTGCCAGCAGTCCACTGACCGCAGACCTGACCGAGTCCTGCCAGCCCGCATCGGCCTGCGGCAACTTGCCGAAGAGCAGCCTCTGGCCGGTGATCGATTCGGCCAGAGCGGTGCAGGTGACTCCCATTCCGGCGACGATCATCCGGTCACGCCAGTCCGAAGCAAGCGCCGCCAGAAAGGGCAGGAACGGGGCCAGTCCGAGGGTTCCCAGAAGCGGGCCGAGCGGGCTGAACGCCAGTGGCCGTCCGCTGCCCCGGATGAACAGAGCTGGCAGCACTCCGAACAGGACAACCAGCATTGCGGCTCCCGGAATCGAAGCGATCGCCACCATCCAGGCGGCGAGCCCGGTGGCGCCGAGCAGAAAGCCGAACCTGGCATTGATCAGACCCAAGAGCGCGGCGACCAGGCTGATCAGGCCGACGGAAGCGACGTCGGCATCTCCGGTCAGGATCATGCCGGTGGCCACCATCCCACCGATTGCAGCGGCGGCGGCGATCCGGCTGAAGTCAAATTCCCGATCGGCGAAGTCCAGGGGCGAACCCCGCCTCTCTTCTCCCGCCGGCACCGTGTCATCCAGGAGATTGAGCGATCGTTCCAGTTCAACCCCAAGGGTTTCGATGTCGGGCCGGTACTCCGGCTCCCGGTCCAGGCACGCATCCAGGACGTCGGTTAGCGGTGCCGGCAGGTCGGGACGCTTCTCGCCCAGCGGCGGCAGATCACTGTCAAGCGCGCGAATGGTCGCACCGGGGGTTGGTTTCCGTCGGGGGTTTTCACCAGACCACGCTTCGTAGAGCGTGAGGGCGAGGGAATAGACGTCGCCGGATGGCCCCACCGGCAAACCTTCCGCCTGCTCGGGCGCCATGTAAGAGAGGGTTCCCAGCACATCACCGGTGTTGGTCAGGTCTTCACTATCGGTGAGCCGGGCAACTCCGAAATCCATCAGTTTGGCCCCGCCTTCGCGGAAAGGTGAGATCAGATTGGCCGGCTTGAGATCCCGGTGGACCACACCCCGGGAGTGGGCGTGGTCAAGTGCTTCGCAGATATCGGCACCGATCTCTGCGACTTCGCGGTCGCTGAGCAGATCCTGGTCGATCAGTTCACGGACCGTTTCTCCCTCGACCAGTTCCGAGACGAGGAACGCACGTCCCCCTTCCTGACCGAATTCATGGTGGGCGAACTCGAACAGCGTGACTATGCCCGGGTGGTTGAGGCGGGCAGCGGCCTGCGCTTCGCGTTGAATTCGCGGTCCCGATTCCGGACCCGTCTCGATTACCTTGACCGCCACATCCCGCTCCAGGCGCAGGTCCCGTGCGCGATAGACGATGCCGAAGCCTCCCGCGCCAAGGCGCTCGGTGAGTTCGAATCGTTGTAGTACGGTGGTCCCAATCATCTGTCAGTACCCGTTCGCCGCCGGTGACAGTGACCCTCCGCCTGGGTGGTATCTCGCACCCATCCTGCGGAAAACCGCAAATTGCGGGTGAAGGGAATAGATTGACGATCCCGAATGATCCTCAGAGACGCAAGATCGCGTCCCTGAACGAATTTTCTATGGATTTCCCCGACCCAAACTCAGATCCCGAAACTTCCGACCCGCCGCTGGAGCGGGAGAGCCCTTCGCGTAGCCGAAACCGGCCAGGTCGCCCCGGGGGCTCGCGCCGTTCAGGCGGCGGTGGTGGCGGTGGCCCGAAGCAGCAGCTTCTCGCCCGTCGGGCCGCGGCTCTCGGTATCGGGCTCGTTGTCCTGATCCTTCTGGTCCTCGGGGCCAAAGGCTGTCTGGACGCCCGAAAGAACCGCTCGCTCGAGGACTACTCGCGCAATGTGACCCAGGTCGTCGACGAAACGAATTCCCTGAGCGAATCATTCTTCGGCCGTCTGGAAGATCCCAAGGGCCTGAGTGTTCCCGATTTCGTCAGCGAGATCGAATCCGACCGCAGCGCCATGGACGGATTCCTCAGCCGGGTCGAGAAACTGAATACACCCGGTGACATGAAATCCGGGCAGAGCACCCTGCTGCTGGTCTACCAGCTCCGCGCTGGAGCAATGAACAAGATTGCCGAACGCATGAGCACCGCAACGGGCAAGGAAGGCAAACAGGCCGCGATCAAGACGATTGCCGGTCAGATGGAAGTTCTCGCCGCCTCGGACGTCCTTTATAACCAGGTTGCCCGCCACCAGATCGATTTCACGAACGAAAAGAACGGCGCCAACGCCCCGGCATTGCCGAAGAGCACTTTCGTACCCGATATCGCCACATGGGTGGACCCGGCCGGAGTCGAAGACGCGCTGAACGGAGTCACCGGCGATACCTCCGCGGCCACCGACGGTGGCATCCACGGAACCGGCCTCGAGTCGACCGTGATTGGTGCGACCACTCTGGATCCGGCAGCGCCAGTGACGATCCCCGCCGGAACCGAGCCCAGCGTGATCGTGTCAGTCATGAACCAGGGCGACTCTGAAGAAAGCAACGTTGAAGTCACGGTTTCGGTTGACGGTGCCGACGCACTCACCGGATCCATCGACACGATCCTCCCCGGGGAAACCGGGCAGGCTTCGGTGCTGCTTACGCCCGCTCCCACCGGTCAGGTCCAGCTGGATGTGACCGTCACCGGGGTTGACGGTGAGGCGGTGCTCGATAACAACGAGGCCACCTACACAGTGATTTTCGAGTAGGCCGTTTTGCGCATCGCCTACCTGGGGCCGGCCGGAACCTTCAGTGAAGATGCTCTTCGTCAGAGCGGTTTTGCGCCAGCCGGGTTCGAACCGGTCCTTTGCGAGACAATTCCGGCTGTGGTTGAAGCGATCGGTTCGGGCCGGGCAGATCGCGCCCTGGCGCCGATCGAGAACTCAATCGAAGGATCGGTCCGAGGCACCCTTGATGGTCTGGTTGACCAGGCCGATGTGGTTACCATCCTCGGCGAGTACGTTCGCGAGATCCGCTCGGCGCTGATCAGTCGGGAGGTGGTGCCACTCGAGCAGATCGAGGCCGTGATTTCCCATCCGCAGCCACTGGCCCAGTGCGCACGTTTCCTGCGCGAATCCCTGCCCCAGGCCGTTTTGCGCGTTGCTGACAGCACCAGTTCGGCCGCGCGCCAGGTAAGTGAAAGCACCGGTGTGCTGGCCGCCCTGGCCCCTGCGGCCGCTGCCGGTATCTACAACTGCGTTGTGCTGCGGGAAGGCATCGAAGACGAACCGGGCAATGAGACCAGGTTCGTCTGGCTGGGTCCACGGGGTGAAGCCCCGGCGCAGCCGGGTCCGGGTTCCGCCTGGAAGACAACCCTGGTTTTCTCCGAATTGGGAGTCGACCATCCCGGCGCCCTGGTTGATGCCCTGCTCGAGTTCTCGACCCGCCAGATCAACCTGGCCCGGATCGAGTCCCGTCCGCGGCGGCGCAAGCTGGGCACCTACCTCTTCTTCCTCGACGTGGAAGGCCACGCCGAAGACGAAGGTGTCGCCGACGCGATCGCCGGACTCAGGAGCAAAGCCGGGTCGGTGAGGATCCTGGGGTCTTACCCAGGATCCTCCACCAACCCGTAGTTCCTATTCCTCTTCGGGACTTTCGTCTTCCGACTCGGATGAGGCTTCAAGCGCCACACCCAACGGCTCTTCGAAATCACCTTCGCCGTTGGCGGCGTCAGCACTGAGCTCGTCCTGTTCGAGTCCATCGTCTTCACCAACCGGAGCGGCTGACTCAACGACGAGGGCGACAGCGCTGATGTGATCGCCTTCGCGCACGTTCATCGCCTTGACTCCCTGCGTGGCCCGGCCGGTCTTGCGGATGCCCGCAACCGTTGTCCTCTGGACCATGCCGTTCTCGGTGATGAAAAGCAGTTCCTGATGTTCACGGACGATCAGGGCGCCGGCCAGGCCGCCCTTGACTTCGGTCAGCTTCGCGGTGAGCACTCCCTTGGTGCCACGGTTCTTCACCGGGTACTCGGAGATGTCGGTCCGCTTGCCGAATCCGTTCTCGGTCACGACCAGCAGCTCGGCGTCGTCGCGGGCGACAGCCAGGGCCAGGACACGGTTGTCCTTCTGGCTGACGTTCATGCCTTTGACTCCGCTGGTGCCGCGACCCATCGGACGGGCCTGGTCTTCGTTGAAGCGTGAGGCGTGCCCCGACTTGGAGACCATCAGCAGGTCGTCTTCACCGGAGGTCAGCTGAACGCCGACCAGCTCGTCACCTTCACGGATCTTGATGGCGATGATGCCGTCGGCTTCGATCCGCGTGTTGTAGTCGATGAACTCGGTCTTCTTGATCTGACCGTCGGCCGTGGCGAACACGAGGTACCTGTTCTCCTTGAAGTCCCTGGTCGGGATGACGTCCATGATCTGCTCCCCTTCGCGCAACGGCAGCAGGTTGACCAGAGCGCTTCCGCGAGCGGTACGCAGGCCTTCCGGAAGTTCGTAGACCTTCTTGCGGTAGACCTTGCCGTAGTTGCTGAAGAAAAGCAGGTAGTCGTGGGTCGAGCAGATCCGAAGGTGCTCGATGTAGTCGCCTTCCTTCAGGTTCATCCCGGTCACGCCGACACCGCCACGATGCTGCTGGCGGTAAGAATCGGGTGAGATCCGCTTGACGTAGCCGGACTTGGTCAGCGAGACCACCATCTGCTGCTCGGCGATCGTATCTTCGATGTTGATGTCGCCACCGAAGGGCTGGATCTCGGTGCGGCGGTCGTCGCCGTACTTCTCGGTGATCTCCTGCAGCTCTTCCTTGACGATCGCGTAGACACGGTTTTCGTCGCCGAGGATTGCTCGCAGTTCACCGATGAGTTCCATCAGCTCGGCGTGCTCTTCGCGGATCTTGTCGGACTCGAGCGCGGTCAGCCTCTGGAGGCGCATGTCGAGAATCGCCTGGGCCTGTTCACGACTGAGGTCGAACTGGTCGATCAGCCCCTGGCGGGCGATGTCGGCGTCGGCCGATCCGCGGATCAGGGCGATCACTGCATCGAGGTTATCGAGCGCGATCAGCAGGCCTTCGAGGATGTGAGCGCGTGCTTCTGCCCGGCGCAGCTTGAACTGGGTCCGGCGGGTGACTACTTCGCGCTGGTGCTCGACGTAGTACTTGATCATGTCGCGCAGGCCGAGCGTCTTCGGAACGCCTTCGACCAGCGAAACCATGTTCATGCCGAACGAGGTCTGCAGCTGGGTCTTCTTGTAAAGGTTGCTGAGCACGATGTTCGGCACCGCGCCACGCTTCAGCTCGATAACGACCCGCATGCCGGTCCGGTCGGTCTCATCCCGCAGGTCAGAGATGCCGTCCAGCTTCTTGTCCCGAACCAGGCCGGCGATCTTGACGATGAAGCCGGCGTCTCCACCCTTCTTGACGGTGTAAGGCAGCTCAGTGACAATCAGGGCGTCCTTGCCACCCTTAAGCGGCTCGGAGTGGACCTTGCCACGAACCCTGACGCTGCCACGTCCGGTGGCGTAAGCATCACGGATGTTGCTCGGATCCATGATTCCACCGCCGGGGAAGTCCGGGCCTTTCACGTGCTCCATCAGACCGGCGAGGTCGATGTCGCGGTCGTCGATGTAGGCCGCGACCGCTCCCGCCACTTCGGGCAGGTTGTGCGGCGGGATGTTGGTCGCCATGCCGACCGCGATGCCGGAGGCACCGTTGACCAGCAGGTTCGGGAATCGCGATGGCAAGACCAGTGGCTCACGCTGCGACTCGTCGTAGTTCGGGCCGAACTCAACCGTGTCGGAGTCGATATCGCGCAGCATCTCCGTGGCAAGGCGGGTAAGCCTGGCTTCGGTGTAACGCATGGCGGCGGCCGAGTCGTCATCAATCGAGCCGAAGTTGCCCTGGCCGTCGACCAGCGGGTATCGCAGGGAGAATTCCTGCGACATGCGGACCAGGGTGTCGTAGATCGAAGCATCACCATGGGGGTGGTACTTACCCATGACTTCGCCGACGATCGTCGCGCTCTTCCGGTAAGGACGGTTCGGCTGAAGGCCGAGGTCGTGCATGCCGAACAGGACCCGGCGATGGACCGGCTTGAGGCCGTCCCGCACGTCGGGCAGAGCCCGTCCGACGATCACGCTCATCGCGTAGTCGATGTACGACGAACGCATTTCCAGTTCGAGCTCGCGCTCTTCGATGTGGCCGGTCAGTGCTTCAAGCGCCATCAGGCAACAGTCTCCGTTACTGGGTTAAGTGTTCGAGGCGAATCAGACATCAATGTTGCTCGCCTCCTTGGCGTATGTCTCGATGAAATCTCTTCGTGGCGCCACCTGGTCGCCCATCAGCATCGAGAAGATCTGGTCGGCGGCGGTTGCATCTTCGAGAGTGACCCTCTGAAGCGTGCGACTGGCCGGGTCCATTGTGGTTTCGCGCAACTGGTCGGCGTTCATCTCTCCCAGTCCCTTGAATCGGGTCAGCTGGACACCGTGCTTGGCGAGGTCTAGAACCGCCCGATGAAGGTCGCCGAATCCGTGTGCTTCTTCCATCCGGTCCTTGAAGGTCACGCGGAAAGGCGGCCGACCGAAGGCCGAAAGCAGCTGGGCGTGGACATTCGCGAACCGGCGGTATTCGTTCCCTTCGAACAGACGCGCGGGCAGCGTGTGGTTTCGAGCCAGCCCTGACTTCTTGTGGACTGCCTTGACCACCGTGTCTTCGCCCGCTTTCGAAAGGATCTCGGTGCGGAAAACGTCTTCGTCGGTGTCGGGTGAGCTGAGCATTTTGCGGACTTCGTCGATCGTCGTGGCCGCGTTGTCGAGGATCTTCGATTCGGCGACGAAACGGATGACTTCGTTGCCGTACTCCGCCTGGAGGGCGGTCGACCAGCCTTCATATTCCTTCGAGTGCCGGTTATAGCTCTGCCAGCGGCTCTTGTTGAGCTTCAGGCTCTTGCCTTCGGAGTCGGTGACTTCGAAATCTTCGAGCCGGTCGCGCAGCAACAGCTCTTCGAGCTCGGATTCCTTGTCCAGATAGGTCTCCTGGTTTCCACGTTTCACCTTGTAGAGCGGCGGCTTGGCGATGTAGACGAAGCCAGCGTCGATCAGCGGCTGCATCTGGCGATAGAGGAAAGTGAGGATGAGCGTGCGGATATGCGCGCCATCGACATCAGCGTCGGTCGCCATGATGATCTTGTGGTACCTGGCGTCCTCGATGTTGAACTCATCGTGGATGCCGGTTCCGATCGCCGTGATCAGAGCCTGGATCTCGTTGTTGGCGAGGACCTTGTCGATCCGGCTCTTCTCAACGTTGAGGATCTTGCCACGCAGCGGCAGGACGGCCTGGGTCGAACGGTCACGGGCCTGCTTGGCCGAACCGCCGGCCGAGTCGCCCTCGACCACGAACATCTCCGCGTGCTCGGGATCGCGCACCGTGCAGTCGGCGAGTTTGCCCGGAAGGGTCGAATTTTCCAGGGCCGACTTGCGTCTGGTGAGGTCACGGGCCTTGCGTGCGGCCATGCGGGCGCGCGAAGCTTCGACCGCCTTGGTGATGATCCGGCGCGCTTCACCCGGGTTCTCCTCAAGGAACTCGGCCAGTTTGCGGTTGACCGTCTCTTCGACGAGTCCGCGAATCTCCTGGTTGCCGAGCTTGGTTTTGGTCTGACCTTCGAACTGCGGATCGTGCAGCTTGACCGAGATGACTGCGGTCAGACCTTCACGCACATCTTCACCGGCGAGGTTGTCGTCCTTCTCGCGAAGGATCCCCTTGCCACGCGCATAGGCGTTCAGGGTCCGGGTCAGGGCCGAGCGGAAGCCGGACATGTGGGTTCCGCCTTCGTGGGTGTTGATGTTGTTGGCGAAACTGAAGATCGACTCCTGGTAGGAGCTGTTCCACTGCATCGCGACTTCAACTGAACCTTCATCTTCGTCACCCTCGAAATACACGACTTTTTCGTGCATCTCTTCTTTGTTCTCATTGAGGTAACGGACGAAGTCTTCGATGCCGCCGTCGTACTTGAAACTGATCTGCTGTCCTTCGGCCCGCTCGTCGTTCAGGTCGATCTTGAGGCCGCGGGTAAGGAATGCCGTTTCACGCAGACGGTCGAGCAGTGTCGTGAAGTCATAGTCGACCTCTTCGAAGATCTCGCTGTCCGCGAGGAAGGAGATCTCCGTGCCGTGCTCTCTGGTCGCTTCACCTTTGGCCAGTGATCCCTGCGGAGCGCCCCGCACGTAATCCTGATCCCAGAAGTGGCCGTCGGTGCGGATCCGGAGATGGAGCTCCTCGGAGAGGGCGTTCACGACCGAGACCCCGACGCCGTGAAGTCCGCCGGAGACCTTGTAACCGCCGCCGTCACCGAACTTGCCGCCGGCGTGCAGCACGGTCAGGACGACTTCGGCCGCGGGGCGCTGTTCCTTTTCCATGATGCCAACCGGAATGCCACGGCCGTTGTCGGTCACCGTGATGCGGTTGTCCGGGTGGATCACGACGTTCACTTCGTCGCAATGCCCAGCCAGCGCTTCGTCGACCGAGTTGTCCACGACTTCATAAACGAGGTGGTGGAGTCCGCGTGGACCGGTCGAACCGATGTACATGCCGGGACGCTTGCGCACAGCCTCGAGTCCCTCGAGAACCGTGATGTCCTTTGCCCCATAGGAGGCGTCGGAACTGGTCGTGTTGTCAGCCAATTACTACCTTTCAGAAATCTGTTCAATGGCACGGTACGATTCGCTCGCCGCCTGACGCAGGCGAACCCGGGGAGCGAACCCGGCATTCCCGTGTAACGCTCCTAATGATACCAGTCGCCCACGGATCACCCCTTGCGACTCTGTTACAAAAGTCCTGCAAAACCGCACTTTTCGCAGAATTACGGAAACCCGGGGGTAGGTTCAGGTCACCCGGAGGTCCGAAAACGCAGCAGATCGGGTGCTGGGCCGCTCATCAGGGACGTCAGTTTCTCCAGCAACTTCGGCCCCATCATTTCCAGTTCCTGGGCCCAGACACTGCTTTCGCACTCAATCGTCACCACTCCCTCACGCTCTTCAGCGACCCTGGTTACGGCGGCGATTTGCGGTCCGGCCACCTGGGGCCAGAGTGACTGGACCTCGGCGAGCGGGGTTTTCGGGGCGATCGAATCAAGCGCCCGGTCGAGCGCGGAGCCGATCGGTTTCGGGGAAGGGCTGCGCCCGCGATGGTCACGCATCGTCTTCTCCCGGGAAGGGGGGCGGCGGTGTTCCGACCGGGTCAGTCACCCCGGAGATCGTTTTGAAGTCGACCTCGCTGAGATCTTCCCGCTTCGGGATCAGGTCGGTTTCAGCGGCAGTGATCACACTCTGGCCTCCCTGGAGCAAACGCTCGACCAGGCGCTCCCGCCGCTCTGTATCGAGTTCGCTCATGACGTCGTCTAGCAGCATCAGCGGGGCCGGCGATCCACTTTCCAGGAGGGCACTGCGTTCGGCGAAGAGCAGGGTCAGCAGACCGAGGCGCTGCTGGCCCTGTGAACCGAACCGACGCAACTGACGCCCGTTGAAGCCGAGGCGCACCTCGTCGTGGTGCGGGCCCCAGGAGGTACGGCCCAGTCGGATGTCGTTATCGATCCTTTCGGACAGGCCGGCCATCAGTTCGGCGACGTCGCTGGTCGAACCGGGTCGGTACTCGATCGAATTCTCTCCGGACAATCCCAGTTCCACGGCTACCCCGGGGTAATAGCTGGTCAGTTCGGCAACGGCATCGGTCCGGACCGTGGTCAGTTCCGCGCCGGCTTCGGCTACCTGCCGGTCCCAGACCGGCAACTGACTGCGGTCGCTGGCACCGGTCTGGATCCGGCTGATCAGAGCATTCCTCTGGGCCAGGGCCCGGCCGAATTTTTTGCGGGACTCGGCCCGCGAAGGCCAACGGGCGGCTACGTACGAATCGAGGTGCGCCCGCCTCACCGCCGGCGGTCCTTTTACGAGCTCCAGGCGATCGGGAGAAAAGACCGTGACCATTGGGCGAAACCCGGCCGCCTCGGCCAGGTCGGTAGCGGCCCCGTCCATCGTGAACCTGGATCCGTCACTGCGACTGGTTGCTGACATGAACTCGTGCTGAATTCCCCGGTCGTCATCAACCACCACCCGGCAACGGGCGTAGGTACTGCCAAACGGAATCAGGTCCCGTTTATCCCCTGTCCGGAAAGACCTGCCGGTCAAACCGAAGTAGATCGACTCGACCAGATTGGTCTTGCCGGCGCCGTTCGGACCGACGATCGCCGTCACGTGGCGGTCGAGCTCGAGTTCCACCCCGGCCAGCGAACGAACGCTGTCGGCTGCAACCCGGGCAACTCGCATGGCCTTACTCGTTCAGACGGATCGGCATGACCAGGTAACGGTAATCGTCACCTTCAACCGGCTGGAGCAATCCCGGACGCAGCGGCGAAATCAGGCGAAGCATGACTTCGTCTCCCTGGATCGCTTCGATTCCGTCCCGGAAGAACTCGTGGTTGAAACCGATGCTCAGCTCTTCGCCTTCAAAGTTGGCCGGCAGCTTCTCTTCGGCGTCACCCAGCTCCGGTGTATCGGCAGAGATAGTGATCTCCCCCGGGGTGAGGCTCACCTTGAGCGGGCGATTCTTCTGGGCCATCTGGCTGACCCGCTTGACCGACTCGAGCAGTTCCAGTCGGGGCAAGCGCACGTCGTGCTCGTAAGTTTCGGGAAAGAGTTGCTGATACTTGGGGAACTGGCCGTCGACCGTCGTGGTCGAGAGAATCGCGCCATCGACGACGAAGATGACAACCCGGTCGGTAACGGTCAGTTTGATCGATTCTGCCTCGGAAGCGGAAAGGAGACGGGAAAGTTCCTTCAGCGCCTGGGCCGGGATGTTCTTGTCGAGTTCAACCGCAACTGGCTCCTTCAGAGCCGTCTGCTTCACGGCAAGCCGGTAGGAATCGGTTGCGACCATGGTCATCTCGTTGCCGGAAGCAAGCACCTGGACGCTGGTCAGAACCGGCCGCATGTCGTCGCGGGAAGCAGCACGAGCAACCAGGTCGATCGTGGAAAGCAAAGAATCCCTCGACAGGGAGATCGTCTGTTCGCCCGGTTCCGGGAGCGGCGGGAAGTCATCGCTGGCCAGGGTGCGGATGTGGAAGTTGGAGCTTCCAGAGGTAATGGCGACATCCCGCTCGGCCTGGCGGTATTCGAACTCGACCTGGCCAGCTCCAAGCAGCCTGGAAATATCGGAGAAGAGGCGGCCGGGAAGGAGAACCTTTCCGTCGCCTTCGATTACGCCTTCGACGTGAACCGGAACCCGCAAGCTCAGGTTGCCGTTGGTCGAACTGAAAGAGAGTCGTCCTTCATCAACGGTGACGAGGATTCCACTGAGCGCCGGGGTTCCACCACCGGTGGCGATGGTCCTGGCTACCAGGGCAAGTTTGCCGGAGAGTTCTGCGTTCTTGATTGAGAACTTCATCTACTGATTCCTCTATTGATTAGGTAAGTCTGTGGAAGTTATGGGAAAACCTGGGCATTCCGCGTACTGATCGGGTTTGCCTTGTGGATACAGAGTGGATCAGCCGGGATTGTCGCAACTGATCCGGAGGTCAAGAGGGGTTTTCGTCGACACTGTGGATACTTGCCCTGAGCGAGTCCACAGCTTTGGTCACTTCGGGATCGGTGGAAACCTGGTCTTCGATGCGATTGATCGAGTTGAGAACGGTCGAATGATCGCGGCCTCCGTAAAGGGATCCGATCTGGGGAAGAGAGAGCCCGGTCATTTCCCGAGTCAGGAAGATCGATATGTGGCGGGCAGTGGCCGTGTTCCGGTCTCGTTTTCTTGATTCGAGGTTCTCGGCGTCGGTCTGGAAGTAGGTAGCGGTCAGTTCACGGATTCTCTCGGGGGTGACCTTCACCGGATCGGTCTTCCTGGTTGGGAAGATGCGGGCGATCAGGTCGGAACTCAGCGGCGACGACATCAGTGAAGCCTCGGCGATGGTCCTGGTGAGTGCTCCGTGGAGTTGGCGCAGGTTCGTTTCGACCCTGGTTGCGAGGAGAGTCAGTGCTTCCTGATCGGTTATTTCCAGGCCCGCTTCGGTGACCAGGTGGCGCAGTACGGTGAGGCGTGTAGCGAGGTTAGGGGACTCCAGCGGGACGGTGAGGCCCCATTCAAAGCGATCGCTGAGTCGGGTAGCGAGGGTTGAGATCTCCGTGGGCATGCGGTCGGCCGAAAGAATTATCTGGCTTCCGGCCTCGTGCAGGACGTTGAATGTGTGGAAGAACTCTTCTTCGGTGGCAGGTTTGCCGGCGATGAACTGGATGTCGTCGATGAGGAGGACGTCGATATCGCGGTAGCGGCGCTTGAAACCTTCGATGCCGTCGGCCTTGAGCGAGGTAACAAACTCTGCGGTGAATGCTTCGGCGTTCGTGTAAAGGACTCTGAGTTCCGGCACGTTCTGTTCGAGGTAGTTGGCGATCGCACCCAGAAGGTGGGTCTTGCCAAGTCCGGGCTGTCCGTGGAGGAAGAGCGGGTTGTAGGCCTCGGATGGAGCTTCGGCTACAGCGAGGGCGGCGGCATGGGCCAGGTGGTTTCCGGGGCCGATAACGAAACGATCGAAAGTATGGGTCGGGTTCGGCCCGGGTGCCGGAGCAGTAGCGCTCCGGTGGAGGTCCGCGTTAGAGATCGGGTCGAAGCTGAGGTCGGTCAGTTCCGGGTCGACTGAAGTCGCAGCCCGCAGGATCATCTGCGAGTAGCGACGCTCGACCCAGGTTCTGACCGACTCTGGTGCATCCAGGTGAACAGTGTTGCCGCGAATGGCAACTGGGGTTACCGGGGATAACCACATCCGGTAGGTAGCTTCCGGGAGGCTGGCCGAGAGTTGACGGCGAACTTCAGACCAGACCAGCTCCAGCGATTCGTCAATAGGTGCCCTGAATGGCTTGGTTGCTGGGTTTCGGTGGTCGGTGGCGGGTTTCATCAATGAGGCGCGGGACTGTTGCAGCACCGGTTGAGACGCGGGTGGACGACCATACAACCGGGACCGGGATGCTTGGAGCGCCGCTCCGCAAATCGCGGAGAAAAGTTCTCAGACGCCATGCGAGAGGCACATCGAGCGGCGGGAACGTATACTGCCCGATCCGATGAAGCGTACGTACCAGCCAAAAAAGCGCAAGCGAGCAAAGACCCACGGTTTCCGTGTCAGAATGAGCACCAAAGGCGGGCGGGATGTAATCCGCCGCCGTCGGCGCAAGGGCCGTAAGCGGCTCGCTGTCTGACCATGTCCGGCACCGGCGCGGGTTCTCCCAAGCGCCGCCGACTCTCCCGCAGCGGAGATTTCAAGCGGGTCTACAAAGAAGGATCGTCCAAGGCGACCCGCCATCTTGTGCTGTACAGATTTGAACGTGACCCATCCAGTAAGGATGAGATCCGTCTTGGGGTTTCGGTTTCCAAGAAACTCGGTGACGCGGTCAGCCGGAATCGGGTCAAACGGGTCCTGAAGGAGGCCTTCTGGACGAAGGTGAATCCCGATGATTGCGACCAGGACTTCGTGCTGGTAGCGCGGCCGAGTATTGGTGAGGTCATTGATGAAAAGGGACTGGCCGGTGCTCAGGAGTGCATTGAGGAAGTGCTGGCTCTCACAAAGGACAAGCGTTCCACGTGAAACGGATCGTCCTTACCCCGATCTATCTGTATAAGAGGTTCCTTTCCCCCCACCTGCCCAGAAGATGCAAGTACGAGCCCAGTTGTTCGACCTACGCGATCGAGGCGGTTGAGCGTTTCGGCGTTATACGGGGTACAGTTCTCGGCTGCTGGCGCATCTTGCGATGTAACCCCTTCAGCCACGGAGGCTTCGACCCCGTGCGCGACACTTTCACTTTCAAGGTCGGACCAATTGATCCGGCCGTTTACCACGGAGAAACGAAACCGCGTTGATTCCCATAGATGCAACCGTTGTAGCGAACATCCTCCAGCCACTGATCAATGTGGCCAACGGGGTTCTCAGTTTCTTCCACGACAGTCTGGGACTCGAGTGGGGCTTTGCGATCATCCTGCTGACTGTCGTCACCCGGGCCCTGCTGATCCCGCTGACCTACAAGCAGCTCAAGGGCATGCGCGCCCTTCAGGCTTTCCAGCCACAGATCAAAGCTCTCCAGGAGAAGTACAAGAACGACAAGCAGCGTCTCTCGCAGGAGATGATGAAGTTCTACCAGGAGAACAAGATCAACCCGCTGGCCTCCTGCATCCCGCTGCTGGCCCAGCTTCCGATCTTCATCACCCTCTTCTACACGCTTAAAGGACCGCTGCGGGAAGACATGTGTGGTCAGCAGGACATGTCCTGCGGCGACGTTCCTTTCGAGATCGTCAAGAATTCCTCCACCTCGGAGATCGCGCAGCAGAAGATGATCGCTGCCGGGGACCTGACCACTGGCCAGATCGACAACGTCGTCAACCACTTCAGCTCGATCAAGGCACTGACGGTCAGTGCTTCTTCTTTCGCCGAGTCCTTCTTCTTCATTCCCGACCTCACGAACAAGGCGACCGGCATCGTGTTGATCACGTTGATCATCCTATACGTCGGCACCCAGCTGATCTCGGGAATGCTCACGGCCACCACCGGCGATCGCAACCAGCGCATCATGATGCTGGTCCTGCCATTTATCTTCATTCCTTTCATCCTGGGTTTCCCTGCCGGCCTCATCCTTTACTGGATCACGACCAACTTCTGGACCATGGGCCAGCAAGCGGCGGTTAACAAGTTCATTCCGGTGCCAGTGATGTCATCTCCGGAGGTGGCCGCCGCGGCGAAAGCCCCGCCACCACCGCCCCGCAAGAAAAAACGCCGGCGATAGCCAGCGTCGTAGACTGCTGAATCATGGAAGCGAGTGAGTGGCCCACTGAACCGGCTGAGCGCGTAAAGCTGCTGGTCGAACGAGTTATCGAAGAACTCGAGCTCGAAGGAAACGTAGCTGTGGTCGAAGATGACGGAGTCATCACGGCAACGGTCGAAGGTGAGGAGGACTACGGACTGCTGATCGGCCGCCGGGGCCAGACGATTGATGCCTTGCAGCTCCTTTGCTTTCAGGCAGCCTTCCAGGGGATCCGCGAACGCAAGCGGGTAGTACTCGACGCAGCCGGCTATCGCGCCCGCCGCGAAGAGGTGATTTCCGAACGGGCTGACCGAGCAGCCGACAAGGCGATCAGCTCCGGCGACGAGATTGAGCTGGACGCGATGACCGCGCGTGAGCGCCGCATAGTCCACGAGCACCTGAAGCCCCGCCCCGAGGTTGAAACTTTCAGCGCCGGTGATGAACCGCATCGTCGTGTAGTCGTCGCGCCCCTCGTTTCCGAGTAGAACCATGAGCGCGGACGAGCGTCCCTGGCTGGCCGGCGACCTGGTCAAACAACTGGAACCGATGCTCCAGATGCTCGTATCCGATCCAGCATCGCTCAGTTCAGTGACGAATCCGGATGAAGCACGTCGTGTGCACGTCGCTGACAGCCTTTCGGGGCTTGCCGCGACGGAGGTATCGAATGCGTCCCGGGTGGCTGATATTGGCTCAGGAGCAGGTTTTCCCGGAATCCCGCTCGCAGTGGCCCTTTCCGAGGCCCAATTCGACCTGATCGACTCAGTTGGAAAGAAAGTCCGGTTCATCGACTCGGTGATCGAACGACTCGATCTGACCAATGCCCGAGGAGTGAACGCACGCTCCGAAGAGTGGGCGGCGGCGACCGGAGCCGAGGCTTACGACCTGGTCACCGCCCGTGCGGTTGCCCCGCTCCAGGCCCTGGCCGAACTGGCCTCGCCGTTGCTCGAAGAAGGCGGTTCCCTGGTTGCGTGGAAGGGGGAGCGGGAGGCTGAAGAGGAAGAGCTACTGGCTGCGCTTGAATCCAAACTCGCCATGAAGCTGGACAGAGTGTTGCCGGTTCGGCCATACGAGTCGAGTCGTGAGCGCCACCTCTACGTGGTCAAAAAGACAGGTGCCACGCCCGCGAACCTGCCGAGGCGCCCCGGAATGGTCAGAAAAAGACCGCTAACCCCCTGAAAAACCGCCAATTTGCGGACCCACGGGGAGCCTGTCGCAAAAGTCCATATAAGCTGGCGCGTCGAATGAGAGAAAGAGCTTGAACACGTGGGACTGATCTATTCGATCGCGAACCAGAAGGGTGGAGTCGGCAAGACGACCACCGCGGTCAACCTCGGAGCCGGCTTTGCCCGCCTGGGCAAAAGGGTCCTCGTGGTCGACCTTGACCAGCAGTGCAACGCCACGGTCGCCCTTGGTGGCGATAAAAACGGCCGACCTTCCAGTTACGACGTGCTTTCCGGCGTGACGACCCTGGCCGAAGCGGCCCGCCCGGCGGGACCGGACAACCTCTGGCTGGTTCCGGCCAGCCGCGATCTCGCCGGTGCTGTGGTCGAGCTGCCGAACCTGGAGAATCCCAACTTTCGGCTCCGTGAGCAGGTTGGCGACCTCGACTCGAGCTTTGACGTCACCCTGATCGACTGTCCGCCGGCGCTCGGTCCGGTCACCGTCAACGCACTGGTTGCCTCCGACCGCGTGATCGTCCCGGTGCAGGCCGAGTATCTCGCCCTCGAAGGACTGGTTGAGTTCCTCGACACACTTTCAACGGTGCGGCGGGAGATGAATCCGTCGCTGGAACTGGCCGGTGTTGTCGTGACCATGCACGACGAGCGCACCCGCCTCGCCCAGGACGTCGAGCGTGAACTGCGCGACCATTTTTCCGAGACTGTCTTCCGCAACGTCATTCCGCGGACGGTCCGCGTCGCCGAGGCGCCCAGCTACGGGATTCCGGTGACCGATTATGCCCCGAGCTCACGTGGTTCAGGGGCGTATCTTGCGCTGGCGGAGGAGGTCACGGCACGTGGCTGAACGTCGCGGAATGGGCCGCGGACTCGGCGCAATCCTGCCGGATTCTTCATCCGGACCCGACATGCGGGAGCTGCCAGTTGAGCTTATAAAGCCAAATCCAGAGCAGCCAAGGACAAGATTCAAAGAAGAAGCCCTTGAGTCTCTGGCCGATTCAATTTCAGCCAGCGGTGTGGTTCAACCACTGATCGTCCGCGCACTTAGTGGCGGAAGTTACGAAATCATCGCCGGTGAACGCCGCTGGCGTGCCGCAAAGATGGCCGGTGTCGCCAAGGTCCCGGTGGTCATCCGTGATTCCGATGAAGCCGACCGGCTGGAAGTGGCCCTGATCGAAAACATGGTCCGCGAAGACCTGAACCCGGTGGAAGAAGCCAAGGCCTGTGCTGCCCTGGTCGAAGATCTCGGACTCAGCAAGGAAGACCTGGGCAAACGGGTCGGGCGCAGCCGGCCCCAGATCTCAAACTTGATCCGCCTGCTCGACCTGCCGGACGAGGTCCTCGACATGCTTGAAGCCGGAGATCTGAGCGAAGGCCACGGCCGAGCCATCCTCCAGGTCAGTGACCATGACGCCCGGCGCCGCCTCGCAAAGAGGGCGCTGGCCGACGGTTGGTCGGTCCGCCAGACCGAAGCACAGGCACGTGCGGCCGGGGAAAGCGCCGAGCCAAAAGCCCGCAAGAACAATCTGACAGCCGAAGAGATCGAAGCGATCGCGGAAGTAACCGAAAAGCTGGAGACCAAGCTCGACCACGAAGTCCGCATAAAGCCCAAGGGCAACGGACTGTCAGTAGAGATCCAGCTCGAAACGCTGGATCAGGCCCTAGCCCTGGTGAAACGCCTCAAATAATTGACCGGCCCGTAGGGGAATCCGGTCAGCAGCGGCCGACATTGAATCGTATGACCGCCGGAAGCCAACGGACCCTGACATCGCCCGCTCCCTTCAAGTACCGCTGACTCGAAATACGGCCATCGCTCCTCCTTTGCTGCTCCAGGCGCAGCGAACAGGGAGCGATGACTGGTTTGCCAGATCGGTCCCGGTGCACTGCTCCTCCCTGGCAGCGCACAGCGAAGCCAACAAGGAGCGATGCCCACACGGGCGGGGCGAGGAGGTAGTTTCGCCGTAGGCGTAACTGCCGGTCGCCGCCCCGCCCCATTCGGCGGGGCGAGGAGGTAGTTTCGCCGTGGGCGTAACTGCCGGTCGCCGCCCCGCCCCATTTATATGGGCGATCCTGGATTCGAACCAGGGACCTCGTCCTT
>Ga0105048_10000470_pt1 | contig 61958 bp, 48 predicted proteins | sample MAT05_FD_78382 | JGI IMG/M metagenome (GOLD analysis project Ga0105048, IMG submission 78382) | Freshwater microbial communities from Lake Fryxell liftoff mats and glacier meltwater in Antarctica - MAT-05 | ecosystem: Environmental > Aquatic > Freshwater > Ice > Liftoff microbial mat | place... | reverse complement strand
GCGGCCTTTTTTGCGGCCTTTTTGGGCGCGGCCTTCTTGGGCGCGGCCTTTTTTGCGGCCTTTTTGGGCGCGGCCTTCTTGGGCGCGGCCTTCTTGGGCGCGGCCTTCTTGGGCGCGGGGGCTGCCTTTTTCGGGGCTGCCTTTTTTGCAGCCTTTGGCGTGGCCTTTTTGGTCACTGGCGCACTGCCCCCAACACGCACCGACGTCTTGCGAACTGCTGGCCCGAAGTCAGCTAGCGCCTCGGTTGGCAGACTAGGAGGTGGCTCGTCGTTCTTGGCGTAGAGCGCCGAACCGCCGTCCGGCATGTCTTTGCCGTACCGCGCCAACGCCTCGCGCAGCTTTCGTTCGAGCTCGCCGAAATCGTAAGGCTTGTTCAACCAGGCGTCAGCGGCGAACAGACTCGAGGTCATGTCGTTCAACGTTTCGCCAATGCCCGTCAGCATGACGACTGCGGTCTTTGCCGAGCTGGGGTTGTTCTTCACCCGCTTGCAGACTTCCCAACCGCTCATTCCTGGCATCATCACGTCCAGCAAAACCAGGTCGAACTCGCCGTCTTCGGCCAAGGTCCAGGCGCGTTCTCCGTCGGAAGCTTCAGTGACGTCGAACCCCTTCTGCCTCAGGAAGCCTGCATTCAGGCTCAACATTGCGGGTTCATCCTCGGCGACGAGGGCTCGAAGCGGGTTATTGATGGGCACTGCGTCGCATGAGAGACCAGCGGGCCACGTGCGGTCAAGACGATCGACACGCGTGGTCGGGAATGAACCGGCGCGGCTGCCCGTAGCGTTTGTACGCCCATGCCTGCAACGCGCGTTGTCCGGCGGAAACTTTAGGCTGGCATCGACGTCACAAGCGAGCCCATCCCGAGGACGAGGTGTCGGCCCCCGGTCTCCCAGAGAAGACTGCGCCCGCCCTACTTCAGGGCTACACTCTCCTCCGCCACCGAATTCCTCCATGCCAAGTAAAACCCAGACCGGGCGCCTGCGCGCGTTCTTTGCTCCGGAGTGCACGGAGGAATCTTGTTTGATGATCAACCTTCGGTTGAAAACGCCAGCATGAGCAACGTCGACACGGCAGCAGAGCTCGCGAGAATCCGCCGAGCCACCCTCCTCGTGCGCAGCCGCATGCGGCTTGCTCGAGTCATCGGCATCACCCCGCTGGTGGTCCCGATCGCCGTGCTGCTGCTCGCCGCCATTCTTGCAGCACACAAAGTGGACCCGCTTTGGCTCCCCCAGCTCGCAGCGATTGCAGGCTCGTTGGTGGTTATCGGCTCAGCGGTGACGATTTGGCTGGTAGCTGCCCTGTGGCCATTGCCGCCCAACGTCGGAACGCTGCTGCTCGACAAGACTCACAACCTGGACGGCCGACTCACGAACGCGCTCGAGTTCGCTGCGATACCAGCCAAAGAACGCACCCCGCTCATGCAAGCGGCAATCGACGAGGCCTGCTCGTACGTGGCAGAGCGGCCTCGCGCCCGCACCCTGAAGGCCGCCCCAGCAGCTCCGCTTTTCGGTGGGATGATCGTGTCTTGGTGGCTGTTCTTGCTGCTGCTGGTTCCCGCCGGCGGCATGCTCGCGCTCGTCGTTGCGTTCGAGATTCAGTTACCGCCGCCCGCCGCCGTGGTCGAGGCCAAAGGCCCGCCAGCTGTCGAGCTCGTCACAGCCGACGACCTCGACGCATTTCGAGATGCCGCCAAAGAGCTCGCCAAGCGCGAGCAGACGCCAGAGATGAAGGCGGCGCTCGATCGTTTCAACCGCCTGATCGAAGACTTGGCCGAGAAGAAGCTCGATCGCAACGAAGCCTTGCGCGAGATGGAAGCGTTCGAGCGGGAGATGCTGCTCGGCTCGGAAGCGGACGACAAGAAGCTGGCCGACGAGCTGAAAGAGTCAGCGAAGCAGCTCGACAAGAGCGACCTCGCCAAAGATCTCGCGGATTCCCTCAAGAAGAACGACCTCAAGAAGGCCCAAAAAGACCTGAAAGAGCTGGCAAAGAAGCTGCGCGAGAATTGCCTGCGCGAAGGCAGCACGCCCGCAGACGAGGCAGAGGTCGCGACGCTGCTCGATCTCGTGCGTGCCGCCCTGCTGCTGCCATCCGACGACGTGGCACTGCGTGGTGGGCTGGGCGAGATCTTGCGCGGCGTGTTCGATCCCGCTGCGAAGGGCAAAGCGGCAGCCGTCGAGAAGGGCAAACCGTGTCCGAAGAAGCCCTCCAAAGAACAGATCAAGAAGCTCCAAGACGCACTGAAGAAGGCAGTTGAGCGGCGGAAAGAAGCCCTCGCTGCGGTCAACGAACGGCGCGCCGAGATGCAAGAGCAGCTGCTCAAGAAGAAGAAGCAGATCGAAGAAGAGAAGGATCCGAAGAAGAAAGAGGAGCAAGAGCAGCTTCTCAAGAAGCAAGAGCGCGAGCTCCAACGTCTCGATCGCGAGTCAGCTGCGCAAACGAAAGCGAATCGCGAGCTGGAGAAGCTCGACCGCGAGCTGTCGCAGGCGGCACAGGATCTGATGAAGGATTTGGGCATCCGCCCGGAAGATCTTCAGAAGGCAGCCGAAGCGCTCGAGAAGGCCGCTGAAGACATGAACCGCATGGATCAAGAATCCATGACGGAGAAGGAAAAGCAGGAGCTCAAGAAGAAGCTCGAAGAGCTGCGCGAGCTGATTCGGCAGCAAAAAGGCGACAAGAAGCGCCAGAGCCGGATGGTGAAGTTCTCGAAGCGCGCGCGCGGCGGCAAGTCACCCCAGCAGAGCGAGCAGGGCGAAGACGGCGAAGAGCCTGGCGATGAAGACGGGAAGAACGGCAAAGGCAAGAAGGGCGACGGCCAGGGAGACGGCGAAGAAGGCCCCGACGGCGAAGGCAAGGGCAAGGGCAAGAAGGGCAAAGGCAGCGGCGACGGTGACGGCGAAGGCCTCGAGATCACCATCGGCCCTGGCGGCGTCCCCATCCCGATGCCGGGCCAAGGCGGCGACGGCAACAAGCCGGGAGACGGCAGCGGCAAAGGCGGCAAAGACGCTGGCACGGGCCCCGGCGGTGAGGTCAGGGGCGACGCGACGAACGGAAAGTACGGCACCAACGACGTTCACCAAGAGGGCCTCGAAACCAATCAGGGCCCGACTGACAGCCAGGTGATCTCCGCAGCAGCGGAGAAGGGCTTCCGTGGTCACGAATACAAGCGGAAGTTCACCGACTACCGGACCCACGCCGAAGAGAACATCAACAAGGAAGACATCCCGGACGGCTATCGCTCTTACATCCGGCGCTACTTCCAGCTCATTCGACCGCGCGACTAGCGCGTCGATCAGAAAGGGCCCATGGCCAAGGACGACAAAGAGGGCACGAAGCCCGGCGGGCGCACGGAAGCGAACAAAGAGAACGCCGACGTCAAAGACGAGGTGAAGCACTTCGTCCGCCTGATCGGTCAACTGCGTGAAGAGGTCGGCAAAGTCATCGTCGGCAATCGCGAGGTAGTCGACGGCGTGCTGACCTGCATGCTCGCCGGCTCACACGCGCTGCTCGAAGGCGTGCCGGGTCTCGGTAAAACGCTGCTCGTACGCACCATGGCGGACGCGCTGAGCCTAGATTTTTCTCGCATCCAATTCACGCCCGACATGATGCCCGCCGACATTCTGGGCACCTCGATGATCTCGGAAGATCGTCAGATCTCGTTCCGCCGCGGCCCTATCTTCTCGAACATCGTGCTGGCAGACGAGATCAACCGCGCCACACCCAAGACGCAGTCTGCATTGCTCGAAGCGATGCAAGAGCAGCGCGTCACCATCGCCAACAAGACCTACGAGCTCGATAAACCCTTCTTCGTGCTCGCGACACAGAACCCGCTCGAGAGCGAAGGCACCTATCCACTGCCGGAGGCGCAGCTCGATCGATTCTTCTTCAAGCTTCACGTGCCGTTTCCCAGCCGTGAAGAGCTGCATCAGATCTTGAGCCGCACGACTGGCTCCGAGAACATTCGCGCGAAATCAGCGGCAACCAAAGAAGAGATCCTCGGCTTGCAAGCGCTGGTTCGCGAGGTCCCGGTCGCGCACCACGTGCAGGACTACGTCGTGCGTCTGCTGCAGGCGACCCACCCGGAGAGCACCACCTTCGATTCGGTCAAACGCTTCGTCAAGTTCGGGTCGTCTCCGCGCGGCGCGCAAGCAATCATGCTCGGGTCCAAAATTCGCGCGTTGATGGACGGCCGCTTCGCCCCCGGCGTCGAAGACGTGAAGTTCTGTGCGCTACCGGCGCTGCGCCATCGCGTGCTGCTCAACTTCGAAGGTGAAGCCGAAGGCATCAAGACCGACGAGGTTCTGAAGGCGATCATGAAGGGCCTACCCGAGAGCGCCAAGTAGGCGGCTCGATCGTCATGGGCATTCTCGACTTCCTGTCGCGCGCGCCAGAGAGCCTCCGAGGGCGCACAGCGGTGCCCAAAGAAGACCTCTTCGACGACGCGTTCCAGCGCCGGCTCGACTACCTGGCGATGGTCTCCAAGCGCGTGTTCTCCGGCGCGATGCGCGCTGAGCGACGCACCAAGAAGGTCGGCAGCGGCGTCGAGTTTGCCGACCATCGCGAATACGCGCCGGGCGACGACATGCGTTACCTCGACTGGCACGCCTACAGTCGCTTTCAGCGATTGCTGATTCGCCTGTACGAAGAAGAAGAAGATCTCAGCATCTACTTCATCATCGACAGCTCGAGTTCGATGGCATTCGGCGACGGAGAGAAGCTGCGTCAAGCGAAGCGCATCTGCGCCGCGCTGGCTTACGTCGGCCTCGCCAACCTCGACCGCGTGGCGATCGTTTCGGCGACCGACGAGATCAGCGGTCGCATGCCGGAGACACGAGGCAAGGCGCGCATCTTTCGCATCTTCCGCTTCTTGAACGGGCTGAAGGGCGAGGGCCACACCGATCTCGAAGACTCGCTCAAGACGTTCGCCGCACAACACAAACGGCGCGGGCTCGCGGTGCTGCTCAGCGATTTGTACGACGCCAAAGGCTTCGAAAAGGGCATCAATGTCCTGCGTTACGCGAAATTCGAGCCCTTCGTGCTGCACATCACCGATCCGAAAGATCGCACGCCCGAGCTGCGCGGCGACGTGCGCGTGTACGACTGCGAGACCGGCGACGAACGCGAGGTCACGGTCACCAAGGGGGTGCTGGACCGGTACGCCAAGGCCTATGACTCCTATATCGACGACGTGCGCCGCTTCTGCACCAAGAAGCAGGTCAGCTATTACGAGGCGACCGTCGATGTGCCCTTCGACGAGCTCATCTTGCGCGTGTTCCGCCGTGGAGGGTTCCTCCGCTAGGACAGCATGCCGCACTTTTATGGAGTCCCGTTTCAGCAGCTGATGATGGCCGGCGGCATTGCCGGTGCGCTCGTCGTCGGGCTCTACATCTTGAAGCTGAAGCGGCGCCCCGTGCCGGTGCCTTTCTCTCGCATCTGGGAGCGCATCCTGCGCGACAAGGAGGCCACCAGCCTGTTCTCCCAGCTGAAGCGGCTCTTGTCACTGCTGCTTCAGCTCGCACTGCTGGCTCTTCTGCTGCTCGCCCTTGGTGACCCACGCGCGGCGGTGAACCTCCAAGAAGGTCGCAACGTGGTCGTCCTCATCGACACGAGTGCCAGCATGCAGGCCGTCGATGTCAGCCCGTCGCGACTCGAGAAGGGCAAGCAGCGCATCAAAGAGGTCCTCCGAGGTCTCGGCTCGAGCGACCGCATGTTGATCGCCCAGATGGACTCCACGGTGACGCCGCTCTCCACCATGACCAGCGACGTCCCCGAGCTGGAGGCGGCCCTTGCCGCCGTCAGAGCGAGCGACACAGGCGCCGACTTCGCAAAGGGTCTGCGCTTCGCAACCGACACGCTGCGCGGCTTGCCGTCGCCAGAGATCGTGGTCGTGTCCGATGGTGCGCTGGCGACCCCGGCCGACAGCCTCGGTCCGGTCGATCTAGGCGACACGAAGCTCTCCTTCGTCAAGGTCGGTGAGAGCTCTCGGAACGCGGCGATCACCGGCTTCTCGGTGCGACGTTATCCCCTCGACAAGAGCCGCTACGAGGCGATGCTCGAGGTGACCAACACAGGCAGCGAGCCGATCGACCTGTTCATCGAGCTGCAAGACGCCGATCAGCTGGACGCCAAGGGCAAGGCGCTGGTCACCGATGTTCGCCGCGTGACGCTGAAGGCGGGCGAGCGGCTGCCCGAATTTTTGCCCAACCTGGCAGGCTCTGCACATCGGCTGCGCGCCGAGATAAAGCTGGCGCCCGAAGGCGAGCCGGTCCGCGACGACAACGGCGACATCGTCGATCAACACGACGACCTCCCTACCGACGACGTCGCTTACGCGCTGATGCCAGAGCGGCGCAAAGCGAAGATCCAAGTCGTCACCAGCGGGAACATCTACCTCGAGGCTGCGCTCTTACTCGACGAGTACCTCGACGTCACCAATGTGGCCCCGTCGAAGTACCCCCACGAAGGCAGTTTCGACGTCACCATCTTCGACAGCGTCGCGCCACCGCTGAAGCCCGGATCGGGACACATCCTCTACCTGAACCCGACCGGCAAAAACGTGCCCTTCACCATCGAGAAGGAGCTCGTGGACGATGACCCCGAGTACAAGCTCGGCTTCGACGAGATCGAGGCATCGCACCCGATCTTGCGCCACACCCAGCTCGCGGACGTGAACATCGGTCGCGCCAGCGTGCTGAAGGGCGGCCAGAAAGAAGACAAGGTACTGGCTGCCAGCTTTCGCGGGCCAATTCTGATCACCGGTCGACGCGCCGGCTACAAGTTCGTCGCGCTGGGCTTGGATGTCGAGCGCAGCAATCTGCCGCTCTTGATCTCGTGGCCGCTGTTTCTACTCAACACCATCAACGACTTCGTCGAAGAAGACACGGGCTACATTTCGAGCTTCGCGACGGGCACCGTGTGGCGTGTGCCCGCGCCCCAAAACCTGGCATCTGCGACGCTGATCGAGCCTGACGGAAATGAGCGCACGGTTCCGATCGCCGACGGTCGCGCTGTGTTTCTCGGCCAGCGCGCCGGGTTCTACACCTTGAAAGCGACCGACGAAGAGGCGCCCTACCAGACGGAATTTGCCGCCAACCTGGCCGACCCGTTCGAGAGCACCATCGCGCCCAGAGCCGAGCTCACGATCGGCAACAAAGACGCGGGCGAAGTGAGCGGCTTCAGCGTCGGGGTGCGCCGCGAAATTTGGGCGTACTTGTTACTGGCGGTGGCGGCGATCAGCGCCGTCGAGTGGCTCACTTACCACCGGAGGATCACTGTATGAGCGACGACGCACCGCCGCCGTCGCAACGTGGGCGCGCCCCGGTCGCGGCCGGCGCCAAGTCGCGTCGCTCGCTCCGCAGCTGGCTCGTCTTTCTGGCATGGGCGACGACCTGTTTGGCGCTGGGCGGAATGCTCTTCTACGCCTATCGGCGCTTCATCTTGCTGCACCCCGATCCGACCCTGACTTGGGTCAGCAACGGCGCTACCTATCAGCTGCTCGATCCGAAGATCCTCGGTCTGGTGCTGATTGCGCCCTGGTTCGTCGCGGTGATTCCCAAGTCGTTGGCCGACTTGCCGTGGCCGCAGCGTTTTCTCTCGGTCGTCCTGCGCATCGCGTTCATCGCGCTGATTGCGCTCGGCCTCTCCAAGCTGGTCAAGACGACCACGACGGAGAAGGTGTGCACAGTCTACCTGGTCGACGTGTCCAACTCGGTGCCGGACGAGGCGCTGGCAGACGCTCGAGAGATCGTCACCCAGGCGATGAAGGAGAAGCCGGAGGACGCCGTGATTCGGGTCGTGACGTTCGCGAAACGTCCACGCCTGATCGAAGTAGGCACCGACGGCAGCTTCCCCGTTGCTCGGCACGGCGACGCGAATCAAGTGGGCAACCCCGGTGACGAAGGAGCGGGCTCCAACCTGCAATCAGCGTTGCAGCTGGCATATGGGCTCTACCCGCCATCCTATTTGAAGCGCGCGGTGTTGATCTCCGACGGCGTACAGACCGACGGAGACGTGCTCGCCGAGGCCAGTCGGGCACGCGACTTCGGCATTCGGCTATTCACCATCCCGTACACACGACCCGTGCCCGCCGAAGTGGCACTGCAAGCGCTGAAGATGCCCGATCGGGTGAAGGTCGGCGAAACATTCGAGGCCAAAGCACAGGTTTATGCGAGCCGCGCGACAAAGGCGCGCGCGCGTCTCTACCAGGGCGAGGCGCTCAACGGTCTCGAAGGCGTGCGTCAGGTCGAGCTGAAGGCTGGCCCGAACGAGATCGTGTTCAAGAGCGTCGTGCGCATCGCGGGACCGGTCACCTACGCGCTCGAGCTCGATCAGATTGCTGAAGATCGCTTCCCCGACAACAACCGCGTCGCCACCACGATCGACGTACCGGGCCGCCCGACGGTGCTCTACATCGAAGGCACACCCGAGCACGCCGGGCCGCTCTCGCAGGCGCTGACTGCGCAACAGTTCGATGTCGAAGTGCGGCCCCCTGTCGGCTTCCCCGGCTCGCTCAAAGAGCTCGAGCGCTACGATTTCTTGATTGTCTCGGATGTCGAGAAGGCAGCGCTCGAGCTCTCCGCGCAGGACTTGATCGAACGCTATGTGAGAGATCTCGGCGGCGGTTTCTTGTTCGCCGGGGGTGAGGCCGGCTTCGGTCTCGGTGGTTGGTACCGCACGACGGTCGAGCGCATCTTGCCGGTGCGGATGGACAACGAGAAAAAGAAAGAAATGCCCAGCGTCGCATTGGCACTGGTGATCGATCGCTCCGGCTCGATGGCTGGCACCGCGATAGAGATGGCGAAAGCAGCGGCAAAAGCCACCGTAGAGGCGCTGTCCCCCGAGGACTTGATCGAAGTGATCGCCTTCGACTCGACGCCGCAGCGCTTCGTGAAGCTCCAGCCGGCGCGCAATCGAACGCGCATCAACGCCGACATCTCACGCATTCAACCGAACGGCGGCACCGAGATCTTCTCTGCCCTGGACGCTGCCTTCCAGGACATGACGGTGGCGCAAGCGCGCCGTAAGCACGTCATCTTGCTGACCGATGGCCGCGCCCCGGCGGCAGGTATCAAAGATCTGGTCAGCTCGATGGCCGCCGAACAAATCACAGTGAGCGCCGTCGGCCTAGGCAACGATCTCGACGAGGGCCTCCTCCGTACCATCGCGGAGACAGGTGGCGGACGCTTTCACGCCGTAGCCGACGCCAACAACCTACCCAAGGTGTTCACCAAAGAGACCGAGCTCATCACGCGTGCTGCTGCGGTCGAAGAGTATTTCGAGGTCGTACAGACCGGCGAGGCGCAGTTTCTGAAGGGAATCAACGTCAAGTCCGCGGGCTTTCTGCACGGCTACGTGTCGACCCAGCTGAAGCCGGCCCCGGCAGAAGAGCTGCTCGCGAGCGATACCGGCGAGCCGATCCTCGCGCGCTGGCGTGTGGGCTTAGGTTGGACGCTCGCGTGGACCAGCGACGTGAAGACACGCTGGGCTGTGGACTGGGTGAAATGGCCCGGCTTTGGCCAGTTCTTCGGCCAGCTGGTGCGCGAGCACATGCGTCAGAAAACTACCCGCGAGCTCGACATGAAGGCCGAGATGGTCGGCGGCATGTTGCGCGCTTCGGTGGATGCCTTCACCACCGACGAGCGCTTCGAGAACAACTTGAGCAGCAAGCTCACCATCACCGGCCCCGAGCCAAAGGGCGAAGACAAGGTCGTCGATCTGCGACAGATCGCCCCCGGGCGTTACGAGATCGAAGTCCCGATGGACAAGTACGGCAGCTTCTTGTTGAAGGCCGAACATCAGCGTGAGCTTGCCGACGGCACCAAGAAGGTCGTCGCGGTCAGCTACGGGCACGTCTCGAATCCGTACCCGCGCGAATACGCGAGCTTCGAGCCGGACCGCGCCGGGATGGAGCGTGTGGCGCTTGCGGGCGGCGGCATGATGAACCCGCCACTTCCCAAAGACGTGTTCGACCCCAACGGCGAGACGGTCACGTCTTACGACGATCTGTGGTCGAAGTTCATCTTCCTCGCGATCGGCCTGTTCGTGCTCGATCTGTTCGTGCGACGCATTCGCATCTTCGATCGCAAGTTCGTCGCCAAGCCGCGGCGCGCGTAGTCAGCTGGTTTTTGCCTGCGTCAGCTGCGTGCTACACTCGAGGCGTCATGTCCGACGTGGGCAACATCACGACCGAGATCCTCATCCAGATCCGCGACGAAGCGCGCGGAACCAACAAGCGCCTGGACGAGACTATCAAGCGACTCGACGTCATCTCTGTCGAGGTGGGCGCCATCCGAGCACACCTGCTCTCGGTGCACCGGGATGCAGACGCGCGGTTCCAGGAGATCGAAGAGCGTCTCCGGAGATTGGAAGCGCACACGGGACCACCTCCGCAGGCAGCTTGACAGCCAATCTCGCTAGCAAGGCGCTATGAGCAGCCGCTGCCTCGAGCTTTGCACCCTGATCGTCGACGACTACGACCAAGCCATTGCTTTTTTCGTCGACGTGCTCGGCTTTCGGCTGGTGGAAGACGAGCCATCACTCACCAACGATGGTCGCCAGAAGCGTTGGGTCGTCGTGCGCCCGCCTGGCGCGGAGACTGGTCTCTTGCTGGCACGCGCCGATGGCGAGGCGCAGGCGCGCGCGCAGGGTGCGCAGGTCGCGGGGCGCGTAGGCTTCTTCTTGCGGGTCGATGATTTCGACGCGACGGTCGAACGCATGCACGCGGCGGGCGTGACGTTCAGCAGCGCGCCACGTGAGGAGCCTTATGGCAAAGTCGTGGTGTTTCAGGACATCGCCGGCAACAAGTGGGATCTGCTCGGGCCGCGCCCGCTGGCGGAGCCCAGGGAGAAGCCGGTCATCTTCGGTCGCTCCAGCTCGAGCTTCACGCGGGTCACGCGCATCTTCGCGGCCGAGCTCGGCATCGATTGCAAGCTCCAGGTGATCCCGGACCTGATGTCGCTCGACGCCGGCGACTACGGCGGAAACCCCGCGCTCAAGCTGCCTTCGCTGAAGACCGCGGAAGGCAGCTGGTTCGGCGCGCTTGGCGTGGCTCGTGCGCTGTCCCGCATGCGCGATGGTCATCGCGTCGTGTGGCCCGAGGCGCTCGACCTGCCACTCCTCGCCAATGCCCAAGAGCTGGTGCTGCACGCCATGGCGACCGAGGTCGCGTTGATCATGGCGAAGGTCGGCGGCGCAGCAGAGACGCGCGTCCTGGCGAAGCAGCGCAAGAGCCTGCTCGAGACGATGGCGTGGCTGGAGGCAAATGTGGCGTCGGTGCTCGTCGCGTTGCCCCCTCGCGACGTGAGCTTCTTGGAGGTGACGCTGTTCTGCCTCGTTGCGCATCTTGAGTTTCGTGACGTGTTGCCCACCAGCGGGTACACGGCGCTGACTGCGTTCTGCCAGCGCTTCGGCGAGCGCGACTCCGCGAAAGCAACGCCGTATCGGTTCGACAGCTGAGCGCGACCTGGCGTGCGGTGGTCCGTCACGAACAGCTCCACTACGGCAGGCCGGGAACGTTCAGCGCGACCTTGTACAAGCCTGTCCGTGCGGTGATGAACAACGTCTTGCGATCGGCGCCTCCGAAGGCGCAGTTGGCAGGTTGCTCCGGCACGGCAATCACACCCCAGGGCGTCCCGTCGGCTTTGTACACCTCAACGCCGGCACCCGTCGTGAGGTAGAGGTTGCCAGCGTCGTCGACAGCCATCCCGTCCGAAGGAGAGGCATCGATCAACTGGGTGCCTTTGCCAGTCGAGCCGTCGGCTGCCACGTCGTAGACCATCAGCCCGCCGTCTTGCGAGTCGCTCACGTAGAGCTTGGTCTCGTCTGGTGACAGCGCGATGCCGTTGGGTTGCCCGAAGGCGTCGTCGACGAGGCTGACCGTGCTGCCGTCCACGTGAAAGACGCCGCGAAAATCGAGGTCAGGAGGGGTGCCTCCTAGGCCGTAGGTAGGGTCGGTGAAATAGAGGTGCCCATCACTGCGTACGATCACGTCGTTCGGTGAGTTGAAGGTGTTGCCTTCGAAGTCGCCAGCGACGAGCACAGGTGCAGGCGCCGCGTCGGCAGGGGATCGGGAGACTCGGCGCCCGAGGTGCTCGCACATCACGATGTCGCCGTTCGGTGCGACGGCGTTGCCGTTAGTGCCCTGCGAGTCGTCGCGCCAAATCGTGATTTCGTCGCTGATCGGGTCGAGCTCGTGAATCGCGGTGGCGGGGATGTCGCTGAAACGAAGCACGCCGAGCGCCGCCAGCCACACGGGCCCTTCGGTGAACTCAAAGCCGCCTTGCACCAGCTCGACAGCGTCGATGCCCGCGATCGGGTCGACGCCGACGAAGCTGCCGCCGTCGCCGCCGCTGCCGCCGGTCTCGGTAGAGCCGCCGGCTCCGCCGACGGAAGGTGAGCCGCCTGCTGGAGCGCCGCCGGGTGATGCGCCGCCCAGTGCGCTGCCGCCACCGCCTGTCGAGATCGTGTCGTCACCGCAACCCGCGACCAGTGCCGCACAAAAAATCACAGTCTTCGTTTTCATGGCTGACCTCAACGACCGGTGAACTCGGGCTTTCGTTTCTCGACGAAGGCGCTCATCGCCTCGCGCAGATCGAAGCTCGCGAGATGGGCTGCGTTCCACAGCGCAGCGTAGCGAAGCCCGGCCTCTTCACCGTGGCGCTCGCCGACCCGCAGCACTTCTTTGGTTCCTTGTACGACAAGCGGCGCGTTGGCCCCGATCTCGTGCGCGAGCGCACGCGCCGCGGAGAGCACGGCAGCGTCGTCGGGGTACACGTCGTTGACCAAGCCGATACGCAGGGCGCGCGCCGCGTCGAAGTCGCGACCGGTGAGCGCCATCTCGCGCAGGTGACCTTTGCCGATGATGCCCACCAAACGCTCCAGCGAGCCCATGTCGGCGACGATCGCGATCTTGGTCTCGCGCAGGCCGATCTTCGCGTTCTCCGACGCGAGGCGAATGTCGCAGGCAGCGATCAGATCGAGGCCGCCGCCGATGCAAAGGCCGTGAATCGCGGCGATGAAGGGTTTGTTGCTGTTGGCGATGGCGTCGAAACCTTGCCGCAGCCGCGCGATCGTCTTGAACAGATCGTTGCGCTCTTTCGCCAAACCGCCGTCGGCGAGGGCCGGACCGAGGTCGGCGGCCATCCGCATCAAGTCGAGCCCAGTCGAAAAATGCGGGCCTTTGGCTGCGAGAACCACGGCGCGAACGGACGGGTCGCTGTCCAGCTTCTCGATCGCGGGAACGAGCTCGGCGAAAAATTCAGGCCCCATCGCGTTGCGACGGTCGGGGTTGTCCAGAAACAACGTTGCGACGTGGTGATCAGTCTCGATCGAAAACGGGCTCTTCATGGGCGACCTCGGGCGAACAACTGTAGAATGGACCCGTTCGATGACCAACTGGCTGATGCGTGAGCTCTACCCGCTCGTGGGTGCCTATCGCGCGACGCGCGGCTTGCGCTTCGAGCCGGGCGACCCGATCAGGGTGCCTTCGAGCGTGGTTCCTTACCGGCGCGCGGGAGACAAGCGCGGTCCGTTCGAGATCGACGTGTACCTGCCCACTGGCAAAGCACCGGCGACTGGCTGGCCGAGCACCTTCTTGGTTCACGGCGGCGGTTTTGCGATTGGCTCGAAGCGCATGAGGCCGACCCAGGTGGTCGTGCGCGGTTTGTGTGACGCGGGGTTCGCAGTGCTCGCGTGCAGCTACCCGCTGACCCGAGGCCGGCTCACCGTGACCCAGCAGGCCGAATGGGTGACGGCCGCGATCGACACGGCGATCTCGGAAGAAGGCGCCTTCGGCCTCGACCCAGCCAGGCGCTACGCAGCTGGCTTTTCGGCTGGCGCGACGCTGTTGATCTTGGCGGAAGCGGGTCGAGAGCGATCGCGCTTCACCGCCCTCGCCGGCGTGTTCGGCCTGTACGACTTCGAGGCGCTGCGCGGCGCGGGGGTTTCGATCTTCACGCGCTTCGTCATCGGAAAAAGGGCGCTCTTCCGCGCGGCGTCGCCGCTTCACGCGGCGCAGCTCGGCTGCCCGCTCACGTTGCTGCATGGCACGGCAGATCTGCTGGTTCCGATCGAACAGGCGCGCCAGCTTGCGGAGTTACGGCGAAAAGCTGGCTTGCCTGTGGAGCTCGTCGAAATCGAGGGCGCCCCGCACGCCTTCTTCAATCAGCCTGCATCTCCAGCCTCGGAGGCGGGCCTTCGGGCACTCACCCGGGCGTTCACGCCTGCCTCGGTGTAAGCCGCCGACCTCTGGTACGTTCCCCTCTCAACATGTCCCGCTCGGCCTTCCTCTTCGCTGCCGTCGTCGCGCTGTCCTCTGCCACCGGCTGTGCGTCCTATGTGGACTTCACCCAAGAGCTGCGTGACCAACACAATCTGCAGTCTGCGGACCTGAAAAATCTACAGTTCTACAACTCGCACCCGATCACGCTGCGACGCGAGATCGAGCGCGGTGGGCGGCAAGTCACCTCCGGCCACAAGCTGCTCGTCATCGCGGGCAAGCAGATCGAAGAGGTCGTGATCGAACAGCACACGCCAGGCGTGGTCGTTGGCGTTTCCGACAACTTCATCCAAGTGAGCTTCGAAGAAGGCTCCTCGATGGAGTTTTCGCTGCGCGGTCCGGAGCCGCTGACCGATCCGGTGGTGCAAGGCGGTCGCTTTGCGACTCCTCCTCAGCCGTTCCCAGGCAACAACCTGCGCGAGCTGGAGCCGCCGGCGCGTGCTCGCTTCCTCGGCTCGGGCAATTTCTGGGTGCTACCGGCGGGCGCCGGGGCAGTGTCTTTCCAGGGCCAGTCTTGGGACGCCATGGGCCAAACCTCGCAGGCCCACCTCGTGATCAGCACCGAGTCCCTGGAAGAGGTCGAAGAAGAGCGCACGGTGCTTAAGGGCCGCAAGCTCTAAGCTCCGTCCGGGTCGGCGCAGGCCTGGCGAGACACCTTCGACGGGCTGTCGTATGGTGGGCTCGCCATGGCAGCGAAGACCCAGCGCGTTTCTTCACCGACTGCTTTCGAGAAGAAGTCGTCGGCTCCCAAATCCGGCAAGCGTCGAGCGGTCAGTGACTCGCGCGCGATCGTGCCTGCGTACCCCACGCACACCAACGGCCACAGCCCAGTCAGCGGCGGCTCGGACCTGGGTGATGTTCGATCGCCCAGCAAGGGATTGCTCGGCCTGGCCTTCGGTAGCGCGTGGACGTACGCGCCCGCCCCCGAGACTGCCGACCACTTCCAGATCCAGAAGCGCTACGAGCTCTTCATCGGTGGTAAGTGGCAAAAGCCGCTGTCTGGCCGCTACTTCGACACCATCAGCCCTTCTACGGAAGAGAAGCTCGCTGAAGTAGCGGAGGCCGACGAACGCGACGTCGATCGCGCAGTCACGGCCGCCCGCGAAGCCTTCAATCGCTATTGGGCGCCGATGCGCCCGATCGATCGCGCCAAGTACATCTACCGCATCGCCCGCGCGCTCCAAGAAAAGTCGCGTGAGCTCGCCGTGGTCGAGTCGATGGATGGGGGTAAGCCCATCAAAGAGTCGCGCGACGTCGATGTGCCGCTCGCTGCAGCGCACTTCTTCTACTACGCAGGCTGGGCCGACAAACTCCAGTACGCGTTCCCCGGCACCAAAGTGCGCCCGCTCGGCGTGGCCGGACAAGTCATCCCCTGGAACTTCCCACTCTTGATGGCCGCGTGGAAAATCGCTCCAGCGCTCGCTTGCGGCAACACTGTCGTATTGAAGCCGGCAGAGACGACCCCGCTGACGGCCCTCTTGCTCGCGAAAATCTGTGAAGAGGCAGACTTGCCGCCGGGCGTCGTCAACATCGTCACCGGCGCCGGCAAGACAGGCAGCGCGATCGTGTCGCACGACGACATCGACAAGGTCGCGTTCACGGGCAGCACCGCCGTCGGCAAGCGCATCCAAAAGGCGCTCGCCGGCACCAACAAGAAGCTGACGCTCGAGCTCGGCGGCAAAGCCGCCAACATCGTGTTCGACGACGCGCCGCTCGATCAAGCGATCGAAGGCATCATCGGCGGCATCTTCTTCAATCAAGGCCACGTGTGCTGCGCTGGCTCGCGTCTCTTGGTGCAAGAGGGCGTGCACGACGTCGTGGTTCAGAAGCTGAAAGACCGCATGATGAATCTGCGCGTGGGCGACCCGCTCGACAAGAACACCGACGTCGGCGCCATCAATAGCCGCATGCAGCTCGACAAGATCCGAGAGCTGGTGGCCAGCGGCGAGCGTGAAGGCGCCGAGCGCTTCAGCGCGCCTTGCGAGCTGCCGAAGCGCGGCTACTGGTTCGCGCCTACCTTCTTCACGCAAGTGTCGCAGTCGCACCGCATCGCGCGCGAAGAGATCTTCGGCCCCGTGCTCAGTGTGCTCACCTTTCGCACACCCGACGAAGCAATCGAGAAGGCGAACAACACGATGTACGGCCTCTCGGCCGGCGTGTGGACCGACAAGGGCTCCAAGATCTTCGACGTCGCACAGAAGCTGCGCGCGGGCGTCGTGTGGGCCAACACCTTCAACAAGTTCGACCCCACGTCTCCCTTCGGTGGTTACAAAGAGAGCGGCTTCGGTCGCGAAGGCGGGCGCCAAGGTCTGATGGCCTACCTGGAGGCCGAGTGATGGCTCGCCAAAATACGATCACCAAGTCTCGCGCGGCGTCGCCGAAAGTGTCGGCGCCGAGGGCGCTCGAGAAGGCGAACGGAGAGTGGGACCCCATCCCGCTCAATGTTCGCAAAGCGTACAAGATGTACGTCGGCGGCGCGTTCATTCGGTCCGAGTCGGGCCGCTACACACAGGTGGCAGAGACCATGGTCCGAGGCGAACGCGGCAAAAAAGAGAACATCCCGCGCGGTTCGCGCAAAGACGCACGCGACGCAGTGCTCGCCGCGCACGCTGCCTGGGGCGGCTGGTCCAAGCGCACCGCCACCAACCGCGGCCAAATCTTGTACCGCCTCGCCGAGATGCTCGACGCCCGTTCGGCCGAGCTCGAGCGTTCACTCGAGAAGGGCGGGGCCAAGGCCGACGACGCGATTCGCGAAGTACGCACGGCGATCGACCGCACCATCTCCTTCGCAGGCTGGGCCGACAAGTACCAGAGCCTGTTCGCCAGCTTGAACCCTGTCGGGGGTCCACACTTCGACTTCACCATCCCCGAGTCGCTCGGCGTGGTGACCATCGCAGCGCCGCGTAGGCCTGCGCTGCTCGGTCTGGTCGGCGCCATTTTGCCTGTCATCACTGGGGGCAACACGTGCATCGTGCTCGCGAGCGAAGACGACCCGCGCACCGCGATCACATTCGCAGAAGCGCTGGCGACCAGTGACTTGCCCGGTGGCGTGGTCAACATCCTCACCGGTCAGGTGAAAGAAATGCTGATCCCGCTCGCGCGTCACGCAGAGGTCGCCGCTCTCGATCTTCACGGCGTCGATGCTGCGCTCGCAAAAGAAGCATGCGATCTCGGCGCCGACACCGTGAAGCGCACGCGCGTTCGCAATCTCTCGCAAGAGGCGTGGTTCGATCACGAGCGAACGACGTCGCCGCTCTTGATCGAGCGCTTCATCGAGATGAAGACGATCTGGCACCCCTCGGGCGTGTGACCGGGGGCGCGTGAGCTCGGCGCCCGAGTGGGCTTGTCAGCCGTCGCTGGCTGCCTTCGCACAAATGCGCGCGACAGTCACGTCGTACCAGCGCTCGACTTGCCTACGAAACGGCCACATCCAGCCGTATGCGGGGCTCGTGAACTGAGACACGATGCGCGTGCGCAGGGCAGGGGAGCGCAGCGCCTGCTCGCCACGCAGCTCGAAGGTCGCACGCAGCGTCTCGGTGTACGCCTCCCACTCCAGCATCGCGCGCCCGTAGGCGAACCCCAGCGGAAACGGCAGCAGCAGATACAGCACCGTCATGCCGACCATGGTGAGCCGCCGCTTCTGCCGCAGATGAATGCGCTCGTGACGCAACGTGATCACCACGTCGACCGGGTCTTGCTCGTGAAAGCCGGGCGGCACGTACAGCGTGTCGCCGATCACCGTGTAGTAACGCGTCATGAACTCGCGCTGCCCGCCGAACGTGATCACCTTCAAAGCGACGTCGATCACCTTGGAAAAGCCGCTTTCGGATTTTTTGACGATTCGAAACGTCGGAAACTCCGCTTCGATCTCCTTGATGAACGCGGTCAGCACATTGTCGGCGTCGCTCATGGCAAGCACCCCAGCACTTGCCCTTGCATCAGCGCGCGACCGCCGACCAAGTCGTTCGCCCCGAGCGCTTTTTTGCCTTCCAGCTGGCCGCGCACCAGCTCGATCACGCCGTCGCCGCAGGCAATCTCGATGCGGCCGCGGTGCGCCAGGATCACGCTGCCCGGCGTCGCATCGGAGCGACCCTCGCAGCGGCGCGTCTCCAGCACCTTGAACAGCTTTCGGCCGCCGCCGATCTCGAGCGTGCTGAACGCGCCCGGCCAGGGTGTCATCCCGCGCACGTGATTGTGAACCTGGGCGGCGCCCTTCGACCAGGGCACGAGGCCGTCTTCTTTGGAGAGCATGCGCGCCATCGTCGCGCGCTCGGTGTCTTGCGGCGACGTGACGAGGGTGCCGAGCACCGCGCGCTGCACGTCTTGGTGAACGACGGTCGCTGCACAGCGCGCCAGCTCGGCTGAGAGCTCGCCGGCCGTCATGTTCGGCCCGATATCGACTTCGTGCATCGTGAACACGGGGCCGGTATCCATCCCCTCGTCCATCTGCATCAGCGCAACGCCCGTCTTGGTTTCGCCCTCGACGATGGCCCAGGCGATCGGCGCTGCGCCCCGATATTTCGGCAGCAGGGAAGCATGCAGGTTCAACATGCCGCGCCGGGGCCCGTCGAGCACTGCCTTGGGCAGGATGCGTCCGTACGCCATCACGATCGCTACGTCGGCTTCGCGAGCGCGCACCCAGTCGGCGAGCTCCGGTGTGCGCACCTTGGTCGGTTGCACGACCTCGAGCCCGAGCGCTAGGGCGCGCGCCTTCACGGCGGGAACCTTCAGCTCGAGGCCGCGCCCCGCAGGTTTGTCGGGCTGACACACGACCCCCACCACGGTCGCGATCTGCGTCAGCGCCTCCAGCGCGGGTACTGCAATCTCTGGGGTCCCGAAGAAGAGCGCTCGCATCGTCAAAGTGACTTCTTTTTGACCGGCTTCCCTTCGCTGTCGAGTGTTCCCGGTTCGGCGCAGCAGCGAAAGCCCGTTTCGTAGAAGACGAAGCCGGGCTCGTGCGCGTCGTTGGTGCCACGACAGCCTGTCCACGGCTTGGCCCAGAAGCCGCCCATCAGCGCGCCCGGCCACTTGCGCGTCTTGCGCGTGGTGACCCACTCTTCGACGTTGCCGTTGAGATCGAAAATACCGAAAGCAGAGAGGCAGCCAGGGAAGCGACCGCTGGGTGTGCCTTGCCAGAGTCGTTTCGCCTCTGCGTCGGCGTCGTCGCCTTCACTGCCGAATTTGTCCCAGTCGACAGGCATCCATTTCTTGTCGCTGTTGCAGACCTTCTTGTCGACCGCCCAGCCATAGGCCAGCGGCAGCGTCTCCGGTCCCTCGCAGGCGTGCTCCCACTCTTGCTCGGTGCACATGCGTTTGTGGCGCGCTTCGCAGAATTTCTTTCCGCTCTTGTACGACTTCATCACCAGCGGCTTGGCGCCACGTTTGTTGGGCGCCTCGAACTGGTCCATGCACACGTTGATCGGCGTCTCGGCGCCCTCGAACGCGGTGATGCCCTCCCAATACGCGAAGCAGTGGGTGTCCTTGGTGTCCACCTGCGGCGTGACGCACAGGTGCTGCACGCGATCGAAGTGGCTGCCACTCACGATGCGCATGTCGTTCGGGCAAGCTTGGGTCGGCCCAGGGTCGAGTGCCGCCGTGTCGCCGGCGTCGCCGAGCGCGAAGGAGAGCGTGAAGAAGACTGCGAGCGGATCAGGCACGGCTACTTCGAGGGTGAAGGCGTGGCCGCGGGCGACACCAACAACTGGCTGCGCACCAAGTAATAGCCAGCGCCGGCCAGCGCCAAAAATAAGGTGATCGCCAAAATGACTCGCAGCGCACTGCCCCCCGAAGGCACACGCTCCGAGACGGTCGGCTCTACGAATGGGATCATCGTTGGCGGTCCATATTGCAGGCGTGGAGACGCTGGTTCTCGCGAGCCCGGTTCTAGCGACGCGGGTTGCATCGAGATGGGCTGGCGCGAAGATGGAGGCTGGTGGTGCGGAAAGGGGGTGGCAGACGCGGATTGGCCCGACGAGGCCGTTCGTGGAGGCAGCGGCAGAGCGCCCGGGCGTGAACCTTCGGGTGCGCCGCGTCTCGCCGACATCGCGGCGAGCTCGTCGCTCGACAGCGCGACCGTGGCAGCGAGCTTCGGCCGAATGGCGCCTGCCGCCATCGGAAGCGGCGCTCCCGCCACTGTCGCGGGGTTGACCGAGCGCTGATCCATGAACTTGGTGCGCGCGTTGTCGTCGATCTCCTCGAGGTTTGGAGGCGGCGCCGGCTGCGCTTGCGAGACGGAGGCGCCGCCCGAGGCCTTCTTGCGACCCTTGTCGATGTTGGCTTCGAGATCCATGAAGGTCACGCCGCCGCGCTGCAGCTGGCCGCCCAGGGCTTGACGGAACCACGCTTGTTGCTGCTCCGTGTTGCGCCGAACGAAGGCAGCGAAGGAGGCCTTGTCGTCGGCTTCGAAGCCGCGTTCGCGCCTCCAGTTATCGAGCTTGGCCTTCACCTCGCGCGCGCTGCCCAGACGGCGTTCGGGGTTCTTCTTGAGGCAGCTATCGACGATTTCGACGAACATCGGGCTGACCTTTCGCAGCTCGAGCAAGCTCGCCGGCTCTGTGGTGGAGACGTTGACCAGGGTCTCCAGATCGTTCGCTCCGAGCCACGGCCGGCGACCGCTGAGCAGCTCGAAGATGACGACGCCCAGCGCAAAAAGATCGGCCCGAGCGTCGATGCCGCCGCCGCGCGCCTGTTCTGGCGCCATGTAGGCCGGCTTGCCTTTCATCAAGCCGATGCGGGTGCTGGTGAGGCGCTCTTCCGCCTTGGCGATGCCGAAGTCGGCGATCTTCACCATGCCGTCGAAGCTGACCAGCACGTTGCCGGGGGTCAGATCGCGATGCACGAGGCCGAGTGTTGTCCCATTTTCGCCACGAAGGTCGTGCGCTGCGTGCAGCCCATCGCAAATTTGCGACGCGATGTTGGCGACTGTTCGTTCGGCGAAAGGCTCCTGTTTTTCCCTCGACTCCTTCACCAAGCGAGACAAGCTGACGCCTTCGACGAGCTCGACGGCCAAAAAGAGACCATGGTCATCCCGGCCCCACGCCTCGACCTTGACGACGTGAGGGCTATTGATGGTCGCTGTGATCCACGTTTCGTCGAGGAACATGTTCACGAACTCGGGCTCTTGCTCGATCGCTGGATTGAGCCGCTTCACAGCCAACGCTCGACGGTCGAGCCGGCCTCCGGAGACGCGGCAGAGCTGCACCATACCCATGCCGCCCCGCGCAATATCGGCGAGCGTCACGAGATCGAGTGCTTCCGCCGGCGGTAGGGCGGAGTGCAGCATCGCTGCATCCTACACTGGCGCTGGTTTGCTGGAAGAAAAGCATTTGACGACGGGCCACGCGGTTTCAACCGGAGGTTGGAAAAACAAGCCGGAGGTTGACCATCGGACAAGATGCCCTGTGCCCTCTCCGACAAAAAGCGCGTAGGCATCTCCTTGCACGCCCAGCACGGGGCATTTATCGTGAGCGGGAAAACCGCGGCGATGATGCGAGCTCAGCGCCCTGAGCCAATCTTCGAGATCGAGGAAGCCAACTTCAATGTCCGATAAGAAATCCCCCCCGCCCCCGATCCCGCCCCATTCGGACGAGGAAGTCGTTTTCGGGGACGAATTGCCGGTGCTCCCCATCCGGAACGCCGTGTTGTTCCCCGGGGCCGTCGCGCCGTTCGATGTGGGTCGCGAGAAGTCCGTCTCGCTGGTCGAAGACGTCGACAACATGCAGCAGCCGGTCATCGCCATCTTCGCGCAGCGAGACCCATCCACCGACGACCCCGGATACGAAGATTTGTACCACGTCGGCTGCGCAGCCCGCGTGCTCAAGGCGCTGAAACACAGCTCCGGCAACTACTCGCTGATCCTGCAAGGCATCGTGCGCATCCGCCTCGAGAGCGTGACGCAGAGCGGCCCGTACATGCGGGCGAAGATCCGCCGTTTGGAAGAGCCACACACCGAAGACGTGGAAGCAGAAGCGCTGGCGATGAGTCTGCGCGACATCGCCAAGCAGGTCATCCAGCTCATGCCCGAGCTCCCGCGTGAAGCCGGCTCCCTGATCGACAGCATTCAGGCGCCCGGCGCGCTCGCCGATCTAGTGGCGGCCAATCTCGACGCACCCGTCGAAGAAAAGGCGCAGCTGGTCGAGACGATCGACGTCAAAGAGCGCGTGCGCAAGGTGCTGCGCCTGCTCACCCGACAGCTCGAGATCTTGAAGATGCGCGAGCGCATCAACTCCCAGATCAAAGAAGAGATGGGCAAGAACCAGCGCGAGTACGTGCTCCGCCAGCAGCTCAAGGCCATCAAAGAAGAGCTCGGTGAAGACGACGGTGACCAAGGCGATCTCGACGGGCTCGAAGACCGCATCGCCAAGGCCAACCTGCCCACCGAGGCCGAGACGGTCTCCAAGAAGCAGTTGAAGCGTCTGCGCACGATGCAAGTCGGCTCTGCCGAGTACACGGTGGTGCGCACCTACCTCGACTGGATCCTCGATCTGCCGTGGACGAACTCGACCCCGGACAACCTCGAGATCGCCAAGGTCCGCGAGGTCTTGGACGAAGATCACTACGGCCTCGAGAAGGTGAAGAAGCGCATTCTCGAGTACCTCGCTGTGCGCAAGCTGAAGCAAGACAAGAAGGGGCCCATCCTGTGTCTGCTCGGGCCCCCTGGTGTCGGTAAAACCTCGCTGGGTCGCAGCATCGCGCGCTCGCTGGGTCGCAAGTTCCACCGCATCTCGCTCGGTGGCGTTCACGACGAAGCAGCCATTCGTGGCCACCGTCGAACGTACGTCGGCGCGCTGCCGGGTCAGATCATCCAGGGGATGAAGAAGGCCAGCACGACGAACCCGGTGTTCATGCTCGACGAGATCGACAAGATCGGGCACGACTTCCGCGGCGACCCGTCGGCGGCGTTGCTCGAGGTGCTCGATCCCGAGCAGAATCACACCTTCGCGGATCACTACCTGGAGATCCCGTTCGATCTCTCCAACGTGATGTTCGTCGCCACCGCAAACATCGCCGACCCGATTCCGCCGCCGCTGCGAGATCGTATGGAGATCCTCGAAATCCCCGGGTACACCCGGCGCGAGAAGCTCGCCATCGCCAAGCGCCATCTCTTGCCGAAGCAGCTCTCGGAGCACGGCCTGTCGGAAGCGAACATCGAGATCACCGACCAGGCACTGGAAAACGTGATCGATCACTACACACGCGAAGCCGGCGTGCGCAGCCTCGAACGGCAAGTCGCGGCAGTCATTCGCGGCGTCGCCGTGAAGGTGGCCGAGGGCGACACCAAGAAGCGCAAGGTCGACAACGAGGACGACCTGCACGAGTTCCTCGGCGCCGCGAAGTACACCAGTGAAGTTGCCGAGCGCACCGCCGAGACCGGCGTCGCGACTGGCCTCGCCTGGACGAGCGTCGGCGGTGAGATCCTGTTCATCGAAGCCACCCGTATGTACGGCACCGGCAAGATGCAGCTCACCGGCCAGCTCGGTGACGTGATGAAAGAGTCGGCCCAAGCCGCGCTCTCTTTCGTTCGCACCAACGCAGAGCGCTTCGGCATCGCCAAAGACTTCCTGGAGAAGAGCGATCTGCACATTCACATCCCGGCTGGCGGCATGCCCAAAGACGGGCCCAGCGCTGGTGTGACGATGTTCACGGCATTGGTGTCTCTTCTTACCGGCAAGAAGGTCAGGCACGACGTTGCAATGACCGGTGAGATCACCCTGCGGGGCCGCGTGCTTCCCGTCGGTGGCGTCAAAGAAAAGGTGCTCGCTGCCCACCGTGCCGGCATCAAGCGCATCATCCTTCCGGAGCGCTGCCGGCCCGACCTCGAGGAGGTCCCGAAAGAGGTGGTCGACGAGCTGCAGTTCGTGTTCGTCAGCCGAATGGAGCAGGTTCTCGAGGGGCCCTCGAGTCGATGCCGCAGCCGACGACTCCAGAAGAGAAGCCGGAACCGAAGCAGCCCGAGAACGCAAACTGAGATAATCTCGGCAAGCGCATGAAGCCGTGCCCGAGCTGCGGATGGATGCTCCAAGACGCGGATACCGCATGCAACATGTGCGGGAATACGATGTCCGGGGGCGGCGGTGGTGGTGGTGGTGGAATGCCGCCCCCGCCGCCACCCGCTGCAATCCAGGCGGCACCGCAAGGTGTCGGCTACCCGCCGCCGCCAGGTGGAGGAGGCGGCGCGTATGCACCCCCGCCTGCTCCGCAAGGCGGCTTTGGGGGCGGTGCGTTCTCAGGTGGCGGTGCCCCTGACGCGTCGCAATCGCCGTGGGCCGCGATGGCGCCCGCGCGGCCCGTGGGGCCGGCACCTGGTGCTCCCCCGCCACAACAAGCCATGGGCATGCCTCAACAGGGCATGCCGCAGCAGGGCATGGGCATGGGCGGTCCGCCGCAGGGCATGGGCATGCCGCCGCACGGCATGGGCATGCCACAGCAAGGCATGGGCGGCATGGGCATGCCGCAGCAAGGCATGGGCGGCATGGGCATGCCGCAGCAAGGCATGGGCATGCCGCAGGGCATGGGCATGCAACCGTCACTCGGTTTCGCGCCGCCTCCCTCTCCCGGCTTTGGCGCCCCACCGGGAAACTTCGGGCAGCAGAACGCCTACCCGCCCCCGCCAGTGTTCGCGCCGCCGCCCGGCGTGCCGCAACACATGCAGGGGCAAGGTGTCCCGGGCCCGCCGCCGATGACCGGAGGCGGGCCGGTGGCGCCGCCTCCCATCATGGGAATGGGTGCGTCGCCGAGCATCGGCGGTGTGGCGCCGCCGCCGGCGTACTCGCAGGGTGGGTCACCGGGCTTTCCTCCGATGATCGCGCCGCCGGCGCCGATGCCACCTCAGGCGCTGGCGCCTTCTCCAGGCGCGCTTTCAGGCCCGGCACAAGGCCCGCAGATGCCGATGACCGGCGCCGGCATCCTGGTCGGCTTCCTGGTTACTTTTCAGAACGAGCCGAGTGGCATCTTTTGGCCGATTCGCAGCGGTAAGACACAGCTCGGCCGCGCCGGCTCCGACCGCGTCGACATCGGCATCAACGACGCAAGCTCCTCATCGCGGCACGCGAATGTGTCCGCTGATCCAGCGACCGGGCAGGCCTATGTGCAAGATGACGGCTCGCGCAACGGCACCTTCCTGAACGAGCAGAAGCTCAACAGCGGAGAGTCACGTCAGCTCCACGACAATGATCGACTGCGCCTCGGCAGCACCACGCTCGTCGTCAAGCTGCTGGTCTCGTGAATTTAGCCCAGGGTGAGATGAGCTCCTCGACTGCGACGATGCCGAGCCGGCGCGAGCCCCTGAGACAGGGCATCACGGCCCGGAACACACCTTGATGCCCATGTTGAGCCCGCAGTTGTCACTCGCGCAGTCGTCGTTCGAGATGCACAGCTGTTCGTCCATGCAACGGGCCGCGCAGAACCCGCCGCCACAGTCGACGTCCGTTTCGGCGCCGTCTTTGATCCCGTTTTCGCAAAGCGGCGGCGCTGCGGGGATGAAACATTCCGCGTAATTGATCGGCGTCGGCGTGGCGTTCTCCAGATCGCCCTCTTGTGGCGGGTAGAACACCCAGATTCGGATCACGCCGTTCTGCTCGATTCCACCCGGGGAAAAATCGATCTCCATGTGCGGCAGGATCGGTTCGTACTCGGAGCAGCGAGTGATCTGCAGACGATCGAAATTGAAAGCGGAGCCGCCAGGGCAAGTGACTGCGAGCGTGTCGGTGTCTTTGCCACCGACCATGTCGAAGGTGCCCCCTTGGATGAATTCTTCTGGGAGGTCGGAGGCGTCGACTCCGGCATCTGGAAGTGGGTCGCCTTCGATGGTGATGCTGAAGTCGTACTTCGCTCGAAATTCGATCGCTCCGCACTCGGTGGTGTCCGGGTTGATCAGCTTGATCTTGATCGGCTCGACGTTGTTCGGGGGAGGGGCGGCCAAATCGATGGCCGGCTCGAACATGACCAGTCCGCCCTCCGCGAGAATGCAGATGTCGAGCGTGTCGCGGGAGGCGAACTCGCCTGGCTTCGTCTGGCCAGTGGCGCCACATTTGACGCCGACATCGACGAAGAAGTCGCGGTAGCAGTTGTTCGGATCTTTCACCCAACCGCAGAGGTCGTCGTACTCGGTGGGTGTGCCGCAGCCGTACGCGAGCACGGCTGGAATCGGCAGCATGATGACCGCCGCCACAGAGGACCGGATCAGCCATCGCTTCTTTTGCTGCATGCGTCCAGTATCCGAAAATGGGCGCCTGCTGGAAAGGGTCACCACCATCGCCTCCGTCAGAACTCGGTGTAGGCGCCGGCGACGACGTAAGCGTCATCGACCCCGGCGTAGGTGAACATCCCCCAGCAAACGAGCTTGTATTTGATGGCGAAGCGTAGCGCTTCTTTCAGGCTCGCCTTGGGCATCAAGAGGGCAAGGTTGCCTCGGCGCACGCCCCACCAGCCGGGGCCGTGCTGCAAGAGCGAGTCGTGCAGGTCTTTGGAAGCCGCGTAACGATCTTTCAGGACCGCCAAACGCAGGCGCAGCACCTTGTCGCTCTCGTCCGGGTCGTCGCTCGCCTTGAACTCGTACCACCAGAGATCTCCGCGTGCCTTGCGCGGCTTGCTGGTGATCCCCTGTGCCGAGAAGAAGCGCGTCAGATCTTCTTGGTCGAGATCGGCGCTCGGAATTCGGAGATCGATCTTGTCGCAGCTGCGGGTGGAAAATTTGAAGCTGCTGAGCGACACGGAGGGGTCGTCGTCGCCCTCGGGCGTCAGCAGGTAATCGTCGAGCTCGACGTTGGATACGTCCGGGTAGTCGATGCCCGAAGGCAGCCCGACACACGAAGCGGACGCAAGTGTGGCGCCCAGCACCACCGCCGCCTTGCCCTTCACCCAGCCAGAGGAGACCATTTCCTCTTCACCATATTTCATGCGGCCACCGGTGGGCAAACTCCCTGCCGCAATCTTGGCAGCTCGATCGGGCTTCGCATATGGTTCTACTCGTATGGCCAACGGCCGATCTCTACTTCTCCCCATCTCCCTGGTGCTCGGTGGCCTGGCCCTCTCGGCTTGTGGTGGCGCGCCGACGGCCCCCAAGACCGACGACGTCTTCTATCTCCACGGCGGCGGCGTCATCGACAAGAACCGCTCCTACGAGGTGTACTTCCCGAAGCTGGACAAAGACAAGGCGCTCACCGTGCCGCGTCTGGTCGGCGTCGGAGTCTTGGACGGCGATCTTCGATTTGCCCGGCCCATCGACTGGACGATTCGAGACGCCGACTACACCGCCGAAAAGCGTTTCATCTCCTACCAGTCGCCACGCCAGTTCATCTTCTCGGTCCTCGAACGGGTCGACCCGCCAGAGGACACTTGGGCCACGGTCGAAAAGCGCTACGAAGAAGAGACGCAAGAGCTGGGCGGCAAGATCTTCGTGTTTCGTCAGCCGATCGGCACTTCCAATAGCCAAGGGCGCTCGTACGTCATCAACACGACGGTCAAAGCGAAGCCCGCGAACTTCGACTCGTACGCGACCGAGATTCTGGTTCGCAACCAGACCCGCCTCTTGCTCGTGCAGATCGTGCACAAGGGTGAGGTCGATCAGATCGCAGACGAAGTGAACGCCGCCGTCGCTTCGATGATTCTCTACTGATTTGTTCGGGGGGCTGTGCCAGCCCCCCACCCCCGAGCTCGGCTCGCGCCAAGGCGCGCTCGCCGCTGCGCGCGGGCCCCAGCCCCGCTTGCTTGGCATCGGAGCGATTGCGGCATCGCACGAAGCGCTACAGCCCCGAGTCAGTCCAGCTGATCTGGCGCGTCGAAGGGGTTCGGCGGCGGCTCGCCGCGATCGTCGTCTTCGTCCAGATTTTCCGGGTCAGGCTTGGGGTCCTCCAGCGGCACGGTGAGGACGAAGGGCTTTTTGGGCCCGCCGAGCCACGCCGTGCGCTTCAGGGTCGACGCCTTGGGTGAGCCGAGCTGGTAACGCGGAGCCGCGTCCGGCTTCACATGCAGCTCCAGCATCACGTCGTACATGCCGCGCGTGAACACCGCGCACACCCCGCGCAGCAGTGGTCGCTTGTGGCCACCCGGCAAAAACGCGAGGTAGTCGTCGTAACCGAGCGGCCCGAGCACGATCTTGTAGCGGCTGGACGCGTCGAACACGTAACGCCCGATGGTGAACGACTCCCCGAGGGCCGCGTTCGCTTGGCCGAGCTTGTTGCGGTAGGGTTTCTCGATCAGCGTCCACGCACCGATGAACTGATCGATCTTGACGCCCATGTTTCCGAACAGCTCCTCCAAGGCGACGTTGAGTCCGCGCGCTGTGCGCGCCCGCCATGCGAGCATCGGCGCGTAGCGCAAGAACAAGAATTTGTGGATGGGTGGGTTGTGTGCGCCGAAGCCGTCGATGCCGGCCGCACAGAGCATGCGCCGCGTGAAAGGGTCTTCACCTTTGGAGCGGTACCCCACGTACAGGCGGTACTTGGTCCACGTGCGGTACAAGAGCGACATTAGCCGGTGATGGAGAACGTCCATCAGCTCGCGGGCCGGCTCTCTCAGTCCCTGGTGCTCAGTCTGTGCGATGTGCTCGACGAAGGCGCTGAAGAGCGGCGAGGACGCACCGTACAGACCCATGAACGTCGTCGTGATGCGCGTGCGTTCGATGCCGTCTGGGCCTTGTACCTGTTCGATGCCTTCGACGTCGCTGGCGGGGAAGCTGAGCGAAGCCGATGGCCGCAGACGGATCCTTTCTGCGCTCGCCGGCCCGGTGGCGCCGAGCTGCGGCGAGCCCGCGTGAACGCGCTCGAGCAAATAGAGCAGCTGATAGAAGCCGAACCGGCTCCCCTGCTCTACGAAAGGCTTCAGTGCGCCTTTCAGATCAGGTAGCGGTGACCGTTCTTCGGCTCCCATTTGTACTCGACACGCGTGTTTTGGCCGGTGATGGTCAACTGGGTAAATGAATTGAGGGCCACGTAGGACCCGAGCATCTCGTTCAAGATGCTGGCGAACAAGTACATGTCTCCTTCGCCAGCGAAGCCTCCTTCGTCGAGCTCGATGCGAGCCGCGATGCCCCGAATCGGCGCGCCGCGGTAGAGCCTGTCGGTCGGACTCACCGTTATCGACTTGATCGCGGCGACACGCAGCTGATTGGCCCGAGCCGCCTGGCGATCGATCAGCGCCTGAAAATTGTAGATGTCGACTGTGCCCCGAAGGACGTCGAGTTCCGCGATGGACCGATACGTCATCGCCATGTGAGCGAGCACGCGCCACTGCAGCTCGCGGCCAATCGGAGGTGGCAGTGGGGGGGTGATGGGCGCGATGTTGCTGAAGGTGGCGACCGCAGGGGAGGTCGCTGTCGAGACCCGCAAGTCGCCGAGCTTCAGCTGGGCGGGGAGCCGGCGATTCGTGCATGTCGATTCGATGCTGATCACATCGAAATCGGGCAGCGACTTCACGTCGGCCGGCGTGCCGAAGGACAGGTAGATGTCTACGCCATCACCGACCGCCGCGTTCCGCAGGTGGTGCTGGTAGAAGACGCCTCGCTCGTTCGCCTCCGGCTCGATCTCGTGCTCGAACGACAAGAACGAAGGAATCTTCACACGCTGGCTGGTCTTGCGCGCGATGCCGACGACGTTGTCGATGCTGTAAATCTCGAAGCCGTTCGGGTCACCCCCGGAGGGCCTCGCGAGGTACTCGTGTTTCGCCGGATCTGGTTTGATCGGGTCGGTCGGGTGGGCGAACAAGTTGACGACTGGCGAGCAGAAGAGCTTGAAGTTCTCTTTGCTGACGCGGGCATTCGGCGGCAACGCGTCTTTGAACTGGATCAAGATCGAGAAGCGGTCGCCGACCTTCTCTGCTGGCATTCGGTCGAAGCCGCCCACCTCGAAGAAGGCGAATTTTTGCGGGAGCGTGAAATACTCCTGCAGCAGGCGAAAGCCTGGAAACACAGTCTCGGGGAAAGGAATGAGCGCCTGATCGTCAGCGAAGCCGACCAGCGCGAGGGCGCGCTTCGGCGGCACGAACAGCACTGAATCACGCCCGCCGGAGTCGACCGCCGCCAGCGCGATGCTGTCGACGTGCTCACCGAGCCAGAGACGAACATCGTCCTGCAGGCGACGCTCGCCCTGCAGATAGAAACGAATCGTCTTCAGGTTCAACGCCGCGAAGTTGGCGCCGCCCGTGAGTCTCAGCTCGATCCGCAAGGTTTGTGACAGCGTTTGGCCGGTGTCGACGCGAATGTCTTCGATCGCGATGGGCAGAAGCTCGACGTCTTGCGTGGTGCGAAAGCGGCAGGACACGCCGTCGACAGGCACAGAGCCCACCTCCGACCCGCGTGGCACCACCAGCCGCTCACGAACCACGTTCGGCAGCGGAGTAAACTCGACGATGCTCGCCGATGGGATCTGCCTCACGTAGTGAGGGAAGAGCAACGCCGCGACCGAGTGGATGACCTCGGGTAGCTCGTCGTCGATCTTCTGGCGGATCTTGCCAGTTAGAAAGGCGGCGCCTTCGAGCAGCCGTTCGACGTCCGGGTCGCCACCCCGTTCGGCCAGCATCGGGGCGATGCCGGGGTACGCCGCTGCGAACTCCTTGCCAAGCTCCCTCAGGTAGGTGAGCTCATCTTGGAAGTACTTGTTGAACATCCGGCGGGGCTAGGGGACTAGATGCGGTGGCAGCCTGTCAACTGCTCAACGGAGCAATCCCTTGCGGGCCTACGAATCATAGCTCTTGCAGCTCCACGTTTCCCCGCTCGTCGAGCGTCGTGCCGATGCGCAGGGCTTGACGCTTCCCGTCGGCGAGCAAAATGTGCCCGCTTATCTCGAACACCATCGCGGGTAGTCCTTCCGCGTTCGTGTTTCGAACGTGTCGAATCTGGACGTTCTTCAGACGCGGCTCGTATTGCTGCATACTTGCCTTGACACCGCGCTGCACGGTCGCGACGGCCTCGATGATGTCATGCATCAGGTGAGTGACGTCAGGCACGCCGTAGTCGGGGCAGGTGATGGAGCTGCCGTGGCGCGTAACGAGCATTTGCTTGATGTGCGCGACCACCGCGCTCGCGAGATCTTCGGCGCGCCAGGTGTGCCGCTCCGAGTTGCTGGGGTCGGCGGCGCGCTCGAGCCGGGTGAACAGGGAGTTCGACAAGCTCCTCAGTCTCTCATGAAACAAGCTTCTCGCAGTCGAAAGAAAGCCGCTGCAGGGCGTACAAAAGCCGAACAGCCGGAGCGGCTCCAACGCCGCACCGGCTGAACGAATCGTTTCTTGCGCCAGAAAGTCGGGCGCCGTTTAGCTCAGTTGCCGAGCCAATCGTCGGCGTAGCTCTTGCCGCCTTCTTTCCAGGTGCCCTCGATCTTTTGGTACACGATCTCGACGATGAACATGTTCTCGTAGCGAGTCAGCTCGGGGTTCTTGTTGTTGAGGCTCTCGAACTCGACCTTCGAGACGAATGCGTTGGTGAGCTTGACCTGGTAGGTCAAGGTCTCGACGCCGGCACCGCCAATTTTGCCAAGAACGTTCGGCGAAAAGTAGGAAATCACCACCTCTTTGAGGGATTCGTTCAGGACGAGCGCCTGGTACCACATGGTGATCGACTTGTCGTAGTAGAGCCGCGCGCGGAAAGGTCCGTGCTGGCGCTTGCCAGTCGCCTGACCGCTGGCCGGGTCACGCGGGCTGGTGATGGAATGGTTGGAGGCGATGATCTCCATCCACTCCTTGCGCTCCTTGTGAAGAACGCCACCCTTGAAAGGACCCTGCTTCTCACCAACTACTTTTTCAAAATACGAGAGCAACATGACTTGTTCACCTCACCTCGAGCTTGAACCGTTCGGTATTCAGTCTGTGCAGTCTGCACGCTGAGCCGACAGGCACTCCCCCGGGGTTTAGTTAGCGGCCTCGGTGTTGATACGACCCTTGAACAGGGAACCTGTCCCTCCTCAAAACCCATACCCGCTGTGGCCCAAGGCGTTAACCACAGCGTAGCAATTCAGGCTAAGCGGCGTTTTGGATGCGTCAATGCTCGCGCGCAAAATTGGTGAGCGAGTGTCGCACCCGCTGCGGATCAGCGGTGACTCACCTTAATGCCGCACTTCCCGACGTTTCGTTCGCTCATGCAATCACTGTGCGAGCCCGGCGGACGTCCGTCCATGCCGCGAAATTTCGGGTGATGCGACCGCGCATGATACAAATTTGTCCGTGAAGCTTCGTCGTCTGTCGCTCGAGCGCTTGGGGTCCGTCTTCGCGTTGACGGCGCTGGGAGTAGGGCTGCTCGGCTGCCCGCCGCCCTACGCGAACACGCAGAAACAGGTCGAGATTCGTTACGTGACGCCGATCTCGGTGTGCCGCAACAAGCTCGCCCCAGTGGGCGACTCGTCTCGTTCGGGAACGGTCGTGCGCGACTTGGATCCCGCGCAATGGACCGAAGTGCTGGTGCCCGGCTACGACGACGAAAAAGGGATCAACCCGACTTCACTCGACTGCACCGGCAACTACGTCTTCGCAAACGAGTCGCTGCGTGGCGGTGCGAGCGATCGCGGTTGGCCGCGCCTGATCGATCCCGACGACATGACCGTGAACGCCGGCCCCAATGGGATGCGCATCCTGTGGCTGCGCAGCTTGAAGTTCGACAACGGCGAAGAAGGCGGGCCCATCGCGCTGGCTCGCTCGTACGGCGACAACGCCGAGATCTACGGCGTGGGCAGCTTCCGCGGACCGAAAAATACGCGCTTCCAAACCGCGCGAGTCGGCAACGAAACGTTGGTGACTGCAGAGACGAAAGAGTGCGAGCCCGAGACGGGCATTTGCCGCAAGCGCGTCTATTTTTTCCTGCCGCGTCGCGGCCGGTTGATCGAAGGCGCAGTGATCGATACCGACCGCACCGCGATCATTCCGTCGCAGACCGAGCGCGGTCTCTACGCGCAGTATCACCTCAGCACGGACATCACCTTTCAGAAGGACGGTATCCTGCTGCTCGAGCAGGTCCACGTGCGCATTCGGCCCACGGAGGTCCCGGATCTCGATAGTAACCGGCAGCTGCGCACCGTCGAGTTCTCGCGCTTCTTGAAGGTCGAGCGCGACACGCTGTTCATGAGCAACGAACCGCTGTGGGAACGTGTCGTGGGCAGAGACTGAGCCCGACCGATCTGCGGTAGAAGGCCGAGCCAGCTGGTTCGGCCTTCTCGCTTTGTGGTCGCTGACCAAGCTCAGCCCTCGCACCTCTTCGTAGCGCACAGCACGACAAACGAAAAAAGCCTCGCAGCGCTGCGAGGCTTGGAGCGCGTTTGGGGGCTCGACTACCAGCAGACCAGGCTGTTGCCGTAGCCGCAGTTCGGCTCTTGCAACAGCGCGTAGGCGATGCCGGTCAAGAAGCCGGAGATGACGCCGACAGCGACGCCTACGCCGATCTGCGCAGGGTCTTCGAAGGCCAGGGAGTCGCCGGTTTCGATGCCGCGACCCACGCTCGTCATCACACCGGCGGCGAGGGGAACGATCACGTTGCCGATGAAGGAGCCGGCGTGAAACTCGGAATCGGAGTGCACGAACGTATCGGCGACCCAGATGCCGGTGCCGGCCCCGAAAGCGCCCCATGCGGCGACCGAGTGGGTGGAGGGCATGCCGTACGATTCGCAGTTCGAGCCGTTGAAACCGCTCTCGGTTTCTTCGACGGTGCAGCCAGGCCGGGTACCCTCACCGATCGAATGGATCGGACCATCGACCAGCAGCGTGACCGCCGTCATGGTCATCACTGGAGCCAGCACCGAGATGTGCCACCGCGCCTTCCAGCCGACTGTTGCTTCGGGATCGTTGAAATAGATCCGAGGCATCAGCGAGACTGTGCCCACCCCGACGAGCATCGAGATGGTGGAGGCAGTTTCCCACCCCTCGTCTCGCTCCGCAGAGGGTGGAATTGCCTGCGCGTGTGCCTCGCTGGGCGCCAGCACGTTTAGCGCAACCGAAGTTGCGCCGAGGAGGAGATAGAGGCTACGCCGAGCTCGCATGACCCTGACGAAGTAGCCTACGTGGGGCGCCTTAAGCGGCAAAGAAAACGGGAGACATTGCAGCGCCCCTCCGCGGTGAGTCACTCGCCCTGGCCCGGGCCGCGCCGCCCGCCTGCGATGGTGAAGCGAGCGCCTTTGCCGGACTCGCCTTGGAAGTTTTCGCCTGCCGCAGCGGCATATGCGCGTGAGAACTGGGAGCCGAAGATGACCAGGAACGTCTCTTTGTCTTCGCCCGCATAGTCGCCGTGGCGCACCTCGTAGAGCTTCCACAGCGCCTCGAAGCGATTCGAGAACAGCCCGCCCTTCTTGCCGCTGCGGTCGAACTCGGCCTCGAGCGCCTTGGGGCTGAGGCGCTGCAAGAGCTGTTTGACGCCTTCCATCACGCCGTTCATCAGCGCCACTTGGTGCTGCATCACTTCGACGAAGGTGTTTTGTAGGGTGCGCGCGGTCTCCGGGTTGGCGTTGTGGCCGAGCAGAGCAACGCCCAGCTCTTTCGAGTCCTTTGCGGCAGTGACCGGCTCGCTCGCGATCTTCTCGCGGGCGAGCACCTCGGTCTCGAACTCTTGGTAGCCGTCCCGCAAGCTGATGAAGCAGCGCAGAAACACTTCGAGCGCGTCGCGCAGTCGTTTCGCGAACGCGAGCACGCTGGGGACGTCGTCCGGCAGTTTGGTGCCGGGCGCGAGTGTGGTGGCGAGCTCGCTGAGCGCAGCCAGGGCCGCCTGGCCCGGCCCCGCTTGCGTGAACGCGCGCAGATCGACGCCGTAATACTGGGCGATCTTTCGGAAGTCGCTCTCGAGGCTGACGGCCGGCTGCTCGAGGCCGATGCGCCGCAAGTAAGACGTGCGCACGTCGGGCGGGAGGCGCGTCAAGTGGTCGTAAATCACGCGGTAGACCGTCTGCCAACCTTGGCGGTACGCCTCGACGTAGGGCGCCACTTGGCGGATGTACGGGTCCTCGGCACCAGGAGGTAGCGGGCCGAAGCGCGCGGCGACTGCGCGAGTGGTCTCCGGCCCCTGCCCGAGATCCAAGATGCCAGCCTCCTTGCCTTCGTCGACGGGGCGGGGGGCCTGCGTGGCCGCCACCATGCCCAGACGAATCAGCACCGGGCCAATCGTGATCTCTGGGGTTGCAGTGATATCGATCAGCTGATCGCGCACCAGCCGCTGGCCTTTGTAGAGTGTGCCGTTCGTCGACCCGAGGTCTTTCACGAACAGCTGGCTGTCGTTGTGGATCTCGAACGCCGCATGGAACTGCGACACATACGGCCGATCGATCGGCAGATCGTTCAGCGCGTTGCGACCGACCCGCACTGGGAAGCGCTCGAACGTCGCCTCGAAGCTCTGATTGGCCTGGGTATCGAATACCCGCGCGAGCAGCGCGAACGCCATCGCTCGGCAGGCTAGCAAAGCCGGGCGCCAGGTTGTGGGCTTCGACTACAGAAAGTTGTCCGTCTATCCCACATCATACGACTCTGGCTCACACCATGGGCCTCGTCGAAAAGATCCCCCCGCTGATTTCGGCTTTGGCGTTCGGATACGGGGTCGGCATGACCGCGCCGGAGGTGCCTTGGGAAGAATCCCACCCAGCGTCCGACGCGAAGCAGGCTGGTCACGCCGCCGCGCGGCCGCCAATCGCGCCCCCACTCAACCCGACCCTGGAGCAGCGCCTACCTGGCGGTGAGTCGGATCTGTTGAAGGAGCTGCGCGCTTCTCGAGCGCCTTCGCGTTTCAACGAATTTTCTCGCGACTACGGCGACGACACCCGGCGCACCCCGCGCGCCTACGAGGACGACTTGGCGGCGGAGGCGGACGACTTCGAGGCGGCGGGGGGAGCCGCGCTTTCTCGGCTGCAGCTTCCCGACTTCGGGCTTGGCATCTCGCGGCAAACGCTCAAATACGTTCGCTTCTTCACCAAGACCGACCGCGGTCGCAACATGTTCGAGTCGTGGCTCAAGCGCAGCGGCCGCTATCAGGAGCTCGTACAAGAGGAGCTGCGCGCGCGCCGTCTGCCCGAAGATCTGATCTGGGTGGCCATGATCGAGAGCGGCTTCGACGCCAACGCCAAGTCGCCCATGGGCGCAGTCGGTCTCTGGCAATTCATGCCGGCGACCGGCGCGGTGTACGGGCTGCGTCAAAACAAGTTCCTCGATCAGAGGCGCAATCCCAAGCTCGCGACGATCGCTGCAGCCCACCACTTGCGCGATTTGTACATGCGTTTCGGCCAGTGGGATCTGGCGCTAGCGGCCTACAACATGGGCTACGAGCAGCTCTTGGACCGTATCGACCAAGTCGGCACCACCGACTTCAACGAGCTCTCGCGTGCAGGAGTGCTTCCGTCCGAGACCGCCAAGTACGTCCCGAAAATCGTCGCCGCTGCGATCGTCGCCAACAACCTCGAGCGCTTCGATTTCGACAAGGCCGATCTCGGCACGCCCACCAACATGGGCGAGATCGCGGTGCCTCCGCGCACGCCGCTGGAAGCCATCGCGAAGGCCGCCGGCATCTCTACCGCGCAGATCCGAAAGCTGAACCCGGATGTGCTCGGCAAAGAGCTGCCGCCTGGCAAAGGCGAGTTTCTGGTCAACGTACCGGCGGAGTCGTTGTCCCGAGCCGTTGCTGCGCTGCCCACGATGCTGGAGATCGCCCAGAACCGAGTGGATCACGACGACGTGCTCGACCCGATGGATCTGATGAGCCCCGAGGGGTACAGGAAGCCAGCGGATGTAGACTCGAGCTTGCTGTCTTTGCTGCCCAAGCCGAAGAAGAAGAAGCGCACGCGCAGCTTCCGCGACCCGCTCGACGGTATGGTGGACGAGGGCCTCGACAACTTGGCGGCGATCGACGCGCCTCGCCGCGCCGACGACGGCGAAGTCGAGCCGGTGCGCAAGAAGGACGCTGTTCTCTATCGGGTTGGCGCGGGAGAGACCTGGAGCGGCATCGCCAAACAGTTCGCGGCCGACGCCGACGACCTGGCCCGTGACAACGGCCTCGACACGGACAGGAAGCCGAAAGAGGGCACGCTCCTCCGGCTGAACATTCGCAGGGACCTGCTCGACAACGTTTCCCGAGAAGGGGTTGGCAAGGGCAAAACCGGGGACGCCGATGAGAAACCCAAGGCGAAGCGGCCAGCAAAAGGCTGACGCAACCCGTCCAGGGAGGAGCAAGTGGGGGCGGGGCCGTTCTCGAAGGCGCGCAGGGCCCCGCACGCAGCGGCGAGCGCGCCTTCGCGCGAGCCGACTCGGGGGTGGGGCCCCGATCGCGGTTTACCCGCGTCGGGGCGGGGGGCTGGAACAGCCCCCCGAACAAGAAACGGGGGCTTCTCTTTTTCGCGCGGTCGCCCGTAGCATGCCCCGATGCTCGTCGACCACAAATCCCTGCTGAAGCGTCTCACCAAGAATTGTGTTGCCGCCCTCGAGGCCGGCGCCACCCAAGCGGTTCAGGCGCGTCACTACGAGATCACGATCGAGCATTTTCTGCTCGCGCTGCTCGACGACGCATCGAGCGACATCGCGTTCATCGTCAGCCACTATGATCTGAACCCGTCGCAGTTGCGCTCGGCCTTGCAGCGTGGGCTCGACGATCTGCGCACGGGCAACAGCGGTCGCCCGACGTTTTCGCCGGTGCTGCTCGAGTGGATGCAGGACGCGTGGCTGGTCGGGTCGGTCGATCTCGGCTTCTCGAAGATCCGCAGCGGCACGTTGTTCCTGCGCTTGGTCCAGCAACCGAACAAGTACTCGACGAGCGGCATCGGCGCACAGCTCGAAGGCATCCCGCGCGAGGACATGAAGAAGAACCTGCCGACGATCTTGAGCGGGTCGAAGGAAGGCGAAGCAGAAGCGGGCGCGCAGGCGGCTCCGGGCGCAGGCGGTGCTGGCGTTCCCGCCGGCAATCGCAGCTCCGACCCCGAGAGCGCGCTCGGCAAATTCTGCATCGACTACACAGGCAAGGCACGCGCGGGACAGATTGACCCGATCTTCGGCCGCGAGCGCGAGATTCGTCAGATCATCGACATCCTCGCGCGCCGTCGCAAGAACAACCCCATCATCGTCGGTGACTCAGGCGTTGGTAAGACCGCGCTGGTCGAAGGCCTGGCGTTGATGATCGTCAACAACGAGGTCCCGCCGCTCTTGCAGGGCGTCGAGATCCTCGGTCTCGACCTCGGTCTGCTGCAAGCCGGCGCCAGCGTGAAGGGCGAGTTCGAGAACCGACTGAAGGGCGTGATCGCAGAGGTGAAAGGCTCACCCAAGCCCATCATCTTGTTCATCGACGAAGCCCACACCATGATCGGTGCCGGCGGCTCGCAGGGCGGCGGTGACGCCGCGAACCTCCTCAAACCGGCCCTTGCTCGCGGTGAGCTGCGCACCATCGCGGCGACGACCTGGAAGGAATACAAAAAATACTTCGAGAAAGACGCTGCCCTCGAGCGCCGCTTCCAGCCGGTGAAGGTCGACGAGCCGGATATCGACACGGCCATCATCATGCTGCGCGGCCTTCGCTCGAAGTTCGAGGAAGCGCACAACGTGATCATCCAAGATGAAGCAGTCTCCGCCGCAGTGCGCCTCTCCGCGCGCTACATTTCCGGCCGGCAGCTGCCCGACAAGGCCGTCGACCTGCTCGATACGTGCGCCGCTCGCGTGAAGGTCGCGCTGCAGCAGAAGCCGGCAGCCGTCGACGACATCGAAGTCTTATCAAGAACACGCAGCGCGAGGTCGACGCGCTGAACAGCGACAAGTCGAACGGAATCAAGGTCGACGAAGAACGCCTGATAGATCTGGGCGTGCGCCTCGAGAAGGCGAACGAGGACCTGGTGGTGATCCAAGCGGCCTACGAAAAAGAGACGGAGGGCGCCAAGAAGGTCCTCGAGCTGCGTAAGAAGATGTCGGAGGCGAAGAGTGACACCGAGCGCGACGACGCGCGCAAAGAGGTCGTCGCCGCGCTGAACGAGCTTGACGAGCTGCAAGGTGAAGTGCCGCTGATTCGTCCCGACGTCGATCACGCGATGGTGGCCAACGTCGTCAGCGCCTGGACGGGCATCCCCGCCGGTAAGATGGCTTCTGACGATGTCCGCGCCCTCTTGGAGATGGAAGATCGCCTGCGCAAGCGCATCAAAGGCCAGGATTACGCGCTCAACACGATCGCCAAAGAGCTGCGAGCGGCGCGCGCAGGCCTCAAACAACCGCAACAGCCGATGGGCGTGTTCATCTTGGTCGGGCCTTCCGGCACCGGCAAAACGGAGACGGCCCTCAGCCTTGCCGACATGCTCTACGGCGGCGAGCGCATGATGGTCACCATCAACATGTCCGAGTTCCAGGAGAAGCACACTGTCTCCCGGCTGATCGGCTCACCGCCCGGCTATGTCGGCTTCGGTGAAGGCGGCATGTTGACCGAGGGCGTTCGTCAGCGGCCGTACACCGTCGTGCTGCTCGACGAGTGCGAGAAGGCCGACCCGGACGTACTCAACCTGTTCTACCAAGTCTTCGACAAGGGCATGCTCTCCGACGGCGAAGGTCGTCTCGTCGACTTCAAGAACACGCTGGTCATCATGACCAGCAACTTGGCGACCGACAAGATCACCAACATGACAGTGTCGGCCTGGGAAGAAACCGGCAAAGACCCGCCGATCACCGAGATCCTCGAAGCGATCAAGCCCACGCTGTCATCGCACTTCAAGCCAGCGCTGCTGGCCCGCATGACGATGGTGCCGTTTTTGCCGATCTCGCGGGAAGCGCTCGGCAACATCACGCGGCTCAAGCTCGATCAGCTGCTCGGTCGGCTGAAGACGAATCAACGCATCGACGCGACCTACTCCGAGCGGCTGATCGAGGTGATCGCCGCCCGCTGTACCGAGGTCGATACCGGCGCCCGCAACATCGATCACATCCTGCGCGCGTCGCTGATGCCGATGTTGTCGCACTCGATCTTGGAGAAGATGACGGAGGAGAACCCGCCGCGGAAGCTGTTCATCGACATCGATGACAGCAAGAACTTCACGGCGGCCTTCTCCGATTGACAATTCAACCGAAGGTTGAAAAGTGGGCCGTTTGAGGCGGTCATGCTTGGATGGGGCCGCCATGGCCGCGGCCCCGTCGAAAGCTCGCTTCTTACGTGTCGTCTCCGCTTGCGTCGGCGCCGGCCTCCTGGGGGGAGCCGCGCTGGCGGTCTCGCTCGCGTCCGGCTGCTCGGCGCCGCCACCGGTCGAGGAGCCGAAGCCCTGCGACAAGCAGATCGTGACGCTCGACATCTACGGAGCCGGCAACATCAACCCGAACGAGAGCGGCAATCCCCGCCCTGTAGTGGTGCGGCTCTATCAGCTGCAGAGCGACTTGAACCTGCAAAACGCCCGCTATGACGACGTCTTGTTGCACGCGGAAGAAGTGCTGGGCAAAGACGTCATGAAGCAGGACGACGTGACGGTGTTTCCCACCGACCACCTGCAGATCAAGTTCGAGCGCATGAAAGAAGCCTCGTTCCTCGGAGGGGTTGCACTCTTTCACGGGCCCAAAGGCCAGAGTTGGAAGACGTTCTACGAGTTTCCGTTGCCGCCTGGCGAGGCCGCCTGCGGCGGTCGGGAAGGCGACGGCGGAAAAGGTGTGGCTGACCCCAAGACGGCGTTCTTCATCGAGAGCGCCAAGATCGACAACGGCGCCCAGATGGACGAGTCGATGTTCCAGAATTCGAAGCCCGTCCGGAAGCTGAATCTGCCCAAGAAATCCGCGGCCGCGAAGTAACCGACCCCCCCCCACTTTTCGCTCGTGAGAGGCTTCCGCCCCGCGGCGTCTTGCTGATAGATGTAGAGCCGCCCGATGATTCAACCGCGGAAGCTCGTCTGGACCGAGGGGTTGTTCATGACGCCTCAGCACCTGCAGCAGAGCGATCAGTACCACGAGGCGCTCGTCCATTCCCGTGTGCACGCGATCGTGGCGTACGACTGGGGTATCACCGAAGTGCAGTTCGACGACCGTGCGCTGTCGGCCGGTCAGGTGCGCGTCACCAAGCTGCACGGCGTCTTCCAAGACGGCACCCCTTTCTACATAGGCGACCGCGGTGAAGATCAAGTCGAGGCGCGCCCGCTCGAAGGCGCGTTTCCGACGGCTCTCGAGTCGCTCGACGTTTTCGTCGCGCTGCCCATCTCGCGCGATACGGCAGCCAACGTCGCGATGGACCCTGCCAAGGCAGGGCCCGCGCAACGCTTGGTCGCAGCTCAAGTGTCCGTGCCGGACGTCAACACCGGTCGCAACGAGACTGCCGTGACATGGGGGCGCTCCAATCTGCGCATCCTGTTCGGCACCGAGCCACGAGATGCCTACGAGACGATTCGCATCGCGCAGCTGGTGCGGGACCGCACCGGCGCCATCGTCCCGCGCAAGAACTTCATCCCACCAATCCTGCGCATCAAGACGTCGGATCACCTGATGAGCGGCATGCGCCGTGTGCTCTCCGCCATGGTCGGCAAGCAGAAGTCGCTCGCCGAAGGGCGTCGTATGCGCACCGCGGCGTCGGTCGACTTTCAAGCTTCCGATACGGCGAAGTTCTGGATGCTTCACACGCTGAACTCGTACATCCCGGTGACCTCGCACATGGTCGATCACGGCCTTTGCCACCCGGAAGACGCCTTCACCATGCTTGGCTCGCTGATCGGGCAGCTGTGCACGTTTTCTCCGGACGGCGACCCCACGACCATCCCGAAGTTCAACTATCTCGACCTCGGTGAAGTGTTCGACCCGGTGTTCGACCGGGCGCTCAACTTGATCACCAACGTCATGGCCGAGAACTTCATCGTGGTGCCGCTCGAGAAGCGCGACGACGGCATGTACCTCGGCAAGTTCGAGGACCCGAAGATCCCGCGTACCCACGAGTTCTTCTTGGAAGCCAAAGGCATCGACGAAGGCATCTTGCGGGAGCGGCTGCCGCGCCTGCTGAAGGTCGGCTCTTGGACCCAAATCGGCTACATCTTGAACGCCGCCATGCCGGGTGTCCGCGTCACGGTCGAGTACCGGCCCCCTGGCGCGATCCCCATCAAACCAGGGCTTATCTACCTCCGCGTCGAACAAGCTGGCGATTATTGGAACGATATCCTCGGCTCTGGCACCATTGCGATCTACCAACCCGTCGAGCCCCAGAAAGTGGACCTGCGGCTCATTGGGGTTCAAGTTCAGAAGTAACGGCCTCCTCATCACTCTGCTCGACGCTTCGATAAGCGATCGGCAAAGGGCGGGGCGGCTGCCGATCGCAGTGATTGGCTCGGTTCGACCCGAGCATTGGAGCCCGCCACTTATGTCCAGCATGGCGCAGACGATGTACTGGGTTTGCTCGGATGTGCTTTCGCTCATCCTGCAGCTCCGCAACTCTCGGGATTTGCCCGCCCCGGACATTCTGCAGCGGCGCGTGCTCGGCTTGTTCGAGACGATGATGCAGAACGGGCGAGAGCAACGCATCCCGGAGCAGGACATGATCGACGCGAAGTTCGCGCTGGCCGCGTTCGCGGACGAGATCATCTACCACTCGACCTGGCCCGGGAAGACGCAGTGGCTGAGTAACCCGCTGCAGCTCCAGTTCTTCGGCATCAACACCGCAGGCGATGGCTTCTTCGTGAACCTCGACAACTTGCATGGTGCGCGCGGCAGAAACCACGTCGCCCAGATTTATTTTTTGTGTCTCGCACTGGGCTTCCAGGGCAAGTACCGCCTGCGCAACCAAGAGGGTCTGCAGCAAGTGGTCGAGGGCCTCGGCAACTACGTCGCCGTGCAAGAGGGCGGCGGCGAGATCCTCGCGCCCAACGCCGAACGCAAAGACGCGGGCGCCGGCATCGTGCGGCGTGAGCTGCCATTCGTCGCCATCGCGATCGGCATCTTGGTGCTGGCCGTCGTCATCGTGGTCGCGTTGCGCCTACTCATCGGCGCCAGCGCCAACGACGTCGGCAACAACATCAACAAGCTGATGGGCCAGTAGCGCTCACGTCTCTGCCAGCAGACCGATATTTGCCGCAGAGCGCGCAGAGCGGAGCGCCGGGGGCGCAGAGATTTTTTGTGTCTAGCTTGCGCACCTGCGTTGCTTGGTGCGAGCTCAGCGGCCCGCGGTCTCGACGCCCGCGCCACCTCGAGAGCCGAACCCTAAATCGTCTTCTTTGCGCCCTTTGCGTCTCCCTCTGCGCGCTCTGCGGTAAATATCCCTCTGCCCGTGCATAGGCACGAGGACCGTTCCATGCTGCAATTCGCACTCGGCAGGTGCTTTCTCCCTGCTGAAAACTTGGCTAGCCCGCCTTAACCCGTCAAAGTCAAGGCCGACCATGTGGCTCTGGATATTCGGCATTCTGATCATCCTCGCGGTTTGGGTGATCTGGTTTTTGTTCCCGCCAGCAGAAGCGGGAGGCCCTGAGCTCCTGCCATTCTGGCTCGCAGTGACGATCTCGGTCGTCATCCTCGGTGCGCTCATCACCCTCTGGGTGGTCCGCCGAGTTCGAGCAGCACGCGCAGCGCGCGCGCTCGAGAAAGCGATCGCGCAACAAGCGCAAGAACAGGCGCTGAACGCGAAACCAGAAGAGCGCGAAGAGATTCAGGCGCTCTATCGCCAAATCGCCGAGGGCATCAACGCCCTGAAGGCGTCGAAGCTGAGCGGCGGTCGCACCGGCGAGCAAGCGCTGTACACATTGCCCTGGTACGCGATCGTCGGCCCGCCCGGCGCTGGTAAGACGACGGCCCTCCGCCACTCCGGTTTGCAGTTCCCGTTCCTCGACCCGCAGAGCGGTGGCGTGCGCGGCGTCGGCGGCACCCGCAACTGCGACTGGTGGTTCACGAACGAGGCCATCCTGCTCGACACTGCCGGTCGCTACACGACCGAGACCGACGACCGCGACGAGTGGGTCGCCTTCCTCGAGCAGCTGATGAAGTACCGCCCGCAGAAGCCGCTCAACGGCGTGATCGTGGCAATCAGCATCAACGAGCTGCTCGACGCCACCGAAGACCAGATCAAGGGTCTCGCCGGCAAGGTTCGCGCGCGCATCGACGAGATGCAGCAGAACCTGAAGATGACGATGCCGGTCTACGTGCTCTTCACGAAGGCCGATCTCGTGGCCGGCTTCGTCGAGTCGTTCGGCGACTACAAGAAGAGCGAACGCGGTCAGCCCTGGGGCGCGACGATTCCGCTGCAAGAGAGCAAAGCCGAGCCGGGCCGCATCTTCGATCGCGAGTTCGACATCTTGGTCGAGAAGCTGCACGGTCGTGTCACCAAGCGCATCAACACCGAGCGCAATCGCGCTGCACGCGAGCGCATCTATCAATTCCCCCTCGAGTTCGCCGCCATCAAGCGAAACCTGTCGGACTTCATGGCGGCTGCCTTCGCTCCGAGCGGAGGCATGGCTGACCCGCTTTTGCGCGGCTTCTACTTCACCAGCGGTACCCAAGAGGGCAAGCCACTCGACCGCGTCGTCGGGGCGATGGGCCGCGCGTTCGGCCTCAAGGGAACCGTCCAAGAAGACACAGAGCAGTCCAAAGAAGCGCGCAGCTACTTCCTGCGCGACGTCTTCCAGGGAATCATTTTCCCGGATCAAGACATCGCGGCCATGAGCCGTGGCGAGCTGCGCAGGCGAGTGCTGCAAAAGGTGGCTATCGCGGCTGTGGCGACGCTGCTGGCCTTGGTGTTCGTCGTCCCCGCGGTCATCTCGTACATGAACAACCGCGAGCTGGTGAAAGACACCGATCGCATCACCAACGCAGCAGGCGCGGTGAACTGGAAAGACGGCGCCAGCACCTTCGACAAGGTCGAGCGTCTCGACGAGCTGCGCGGTCACCTCGAGAAGCTCAAGGACTGGAACACGAACGGCAAGCCGATCTCGTATTCGTGGTTCATGTACCAGGGTGAAAATCTCTACCCGCCCACCAAAGATCTTTACATCGCAAACCTCCAGGAGGGCTTCATCAAGCCCACCAAAGAGGAGCTCGAGCGGCGCGTCGCCAACATCAAGGGCGACCCCTACCTGCCCGACTACAACAACCTGAAGACGTACTTGTTGCTCGACGATCGCGAGCACCTGAAAGACCCGGAGCTGTTCAACTTTCAGGTCAACCGCCTGACGCAGACCTGGGCGGAGATTCTCGCGCGCTCGAGCGGTGGCGTCAGCGAGCAAGACTTGAAAGCGAAGCTCCAGCCGCACGTGAAATTCTATGTCGAGATGCAGCGCGACGGCGACGCTCCCGGCCTCGCGCGGGACCCGAAGCTGGTCGAGTCGGCACGGGAAAAGCTTCGCTCGGCAGACCGGATTCAGGCCTACTACGAGATCTTCGTCATCGCGCGAATCGACGAGAAGATCGACGAGACAGGCGACGCCAACGACATCGCCAACCGCAAATACCCGCCGATCTCTCTGAACATCGTGTTCGACGACCGGCCCGAGGTGCTGACGCAGCTCAGCTCGAAACGGGTCAAGCAGGGTCGACCTGCGGCCGAAATTCGCGGCCCTTTCACGCTCGAAGGCTTCAAGGTGATCGACAAGCTGCTCGAAGAAGAGGGCGCCAAGCTGCTCGAGCGCGAAGCGTGGGTCGTGCCTTACGACCGCGACGAGAAGAACCAGGCAGACACCATCAAGAAGCAGCTGAAGCGTGTGCGGCAGCGCTACGAAGACGAGTACATCTCGGAGTGGAAAGAGTTCTTCCGCGACATCGACGTGAAGATCCCGGAGATCAACTCACAGGCGATCGCCGAGTACAAAGTGCTCTCCACCCCCGAATGGGCCTACCGCCGTCTGCTTCAGACGCTCAGTGACAATACGCAGTTCGTCGACGACAAGGTCCCCGTCTCGCTCACGCAAGACGGCGGCGTGCTCGACCAGATTCAGAAGCGTGTCAACCGTCGCATCGAGAGCCAATCGGGCGTCAAAGTCGAAGACATGAAGGGGAGCAAAGATCTCCCGAGCAAAGAACGCATCAAGCGCGCGTTCGTGACGGTGGTGAAGTTCGGCATCCCGCAGCCCTATGTGGCGCCGCCCGTCGCCCAGGACGGAACGAAAGCACCAGAAAAGCCCACCGCCGATCCCGAGCTCAACAAATACATCGGGCACCTCGAGAAGCTGGCTAGCGAGATGCAGGTCGTCGAAGAGGGGCCGCCCAACACCGAGACGATCAAAGCCACGGAGCTTTTCACGACAGCTGTCAAAGAGACGGACCAGATGGTCCAGAAGATGGATTCGCTCGGCCAAGAGATGATGAGCGAGCTGCTCTTCAACCCGCTGCGGCAAGGCTACAAAGCGTTCATCAAGGGTGCCGGCGGCTCTGCCAGTGGTCTCTGGGAAGTGCTCGTTTGGCCCCACTACCGCGACAAGATCAAGGATCGCTACCCGTTCAACTTGGCCGCGAAGAAAGACGCTTCTTACGAGGACGCAGTCCTGTTCTTCAAACCGAAGGAAGGCATCGTGTGGGGCTTTTACGACAAGTACCTGCAGAACTTCCACCGCAAGCAGGACCACGATTTCATCCCGACAGCGCACCTCCAAGGCGCTGGCGCGCCGAAGGCCAAGCCGTTCACCCCGTTCAACCCGCTGATGTACACGTGCCTGAAGCGGGCCGACGAAATCACAGAAGCGCTGTGGCCGAACTACAAGGGCGAACAACCCGAGGTCAAATTCCAGATCAACCTGAAGACGGTGAGCCCGATCATCAGCGACGTGATCTTCGAGGTCGACGGCCAGAAGCGGAACTACCGGAACGAGAAGGAGTTCTGGTACGAGTTCAAATGGCCCGGCGGCGACACGCGTGGTGCTCGCATTCAGGTGCGCGGCGCAGGTGGTCTCGATGAAGAGATCGTCCGCGACGGGCCGTGGGGCATCTTCAGGCTGTTCGAGTCGGCCGATAAGCTGACCGCGGTCAAGGACGACGACTCCCAGTTTCTGGTCACCTGGACGATGAGCGCGCCACCGGTGTCGGTCACGATGCAGGTCCGCCCGCGTCGAGGCAATCACCCGTTCCCGATGGGCTTCTTCCGCAACACGAACTGCCCTGCGAGCATCGGCGACAAGTTCGGTGGCGGAAAGGAGTAGGCGAAGAGGCCCACTCCGGTTCTTCTGCGGTTGAAGGCTTTCGTGTAGCCTGCCGCGAGCCCCATGTTCTGGCGCAAGAAGAAGGCTGCCGGCCCCCCGGTCGTCGGTTGTTTCGGCAAGCTTCCCGCGACGGGTGACTTCATTCGCCACAACGCTGGTGGCGACGAGCTTGCGGCCTTCGATCGTTGGCTCGGCGGCTCGATGGACTTCGCGCAGCGCAGCCTCGGTGCCGGCTTCGAGCCGGCCTATCAACGAGCGGTCGGCCTGTTCGTCTTTCGCGGCGAAGCCAAAGGAGATGAAGGCCCAGAACGGGCACTGGTCGGTGCGTGGGCCGCGAGCGGCGACAACGCAGGCCGCCTCTACCCGATGGTGGTGTTCGCCTCGTACGACTATCAGCAGCTGGTGGGTCTCGGCGCGTCGCTGCCCATCGCACTGTGGAAGTTCCTGACTTCGGCGTACGAGATCGCGACGCAAGGGCGCACCTGGCCGGTGCAAACCTTCATCGAGCGCGTCGCCGCCCTTTCACCGCCCAACATCGCCGACCCAATCGAGAGCGGCTCCGGTTATCGGCGCTGGCTCTCCGAAAACACGATGAAGGCGCTTTGGGAAACTGGCTTCGGCAGTGATGCCAGCCGTTTCTGGGTCATGTCCAACATCGTCGAGTCGGTCGAGCCTTTTCGTGGTCAAGAGCTGCCACAAACCGGTCTCGCGCTGCGTGTGCCCATCGGTGCCGGTGACGCATACGCCACCGCCGTGTGGATCGATCTCGTGCTGCGCATCTCGAAGTGGAAGCAGACGCTACTCAACACATTCTGGACCCCGCAGCAGACGGCTTTGATTCACCTTGGCCCCCCCCACGTGGGCTCGCTCCGAGAGATCCTCGCGCCGACGGGCAGCGCCGAGCATGTTGCCGAGCTTTGTGGCTTGCCCACCTGCGACGAAAAGACCGCGCGTGGGCGCTTGCGCCCGGAGCTCGACGAAGCCGTCGCCGCCACCGAGCAGCCCATCGCGCAATTCCTCAAGGCACTCGATTAACTCCCTCGTTGTAAAGCCTGGCAGCTCGCATCTATCCTCCGCGGTCCCATGGGCGCGGAAGAGGTTCTCACCGAGACGAAGACGCGGCTCGCCGCGCTGACGGCACCGATCAACGATGGTGTCGGCGATGACCCTTCGTACGACGAGGCCTTCGAAGCGATCAAGACCGAGATCGACAAGGTCAACTCCATCGAGGGCGGCGCTACCGATTGGGGTGCTGTCGAGAGTCACGCCGAGTCGATTCTGACGGAGCGATCGAAAGACTTTCGCATCGCGCTCTACTACGTCGCGGCTGCGACCCAGCGGCGCCAGATGGCGGGCTTGCTCGACGGGCTCGTGGTCTTGAACGATCTGTGCACCACGTTCTGGGAGCCGATGTATCCGGCTCTCAAACGCCCTCGCGCGCGCGGCAACTTGTGCTCGTGGCTGAGCGAGCTGACCGGTCCCATCGTGACGACGTTCACGCCGGGCACCGCCGATCGTGATCTGGTCAAAGCCATCGAGACTGTCTTTCGCGAGCTCGACTCGCTTCTCGCGGACAAGCTGGCAGATGCCTATCCCGGAATGATGGGCCTACGCGATCAGATCGGCGCGCTGGGCAGGCGTGTTCCCGCAGACGCGCCTCCGCCTCCGCCCCCCCCTCCTCCTCCTCCTCCGCGCGGTGCGCCGGCTTCTGTTTCGAGTGACGGGCAACCTGAAGCGGGCGGCTACGACGCGCCGGCAGAGGACGCGAGCGCTGCATATCCCGGCGGTGGTGGCCTCGCTGCAGGCGACATCGTCGATCCGGACAGTGCCTACCGCGCGCTGTCGGAGATCGCGCCGCTGATCGGTCGAGCCGCAGACGTGTTCCTGTCGGTGAACCCGGCCAGCCCAGACGGCTTCCGCCTCGCGCGCGTGGCGGCGTGGTTGCTTCTCGGGACCAACCCGTACAACGAAGGCGGCCAAACACAGACGGTAGGGCCTTTGGAGCAAGTGCCAGCGGCGCTCGCCGAAGCGGCCGCCGCCGCCGATTGGAGCAACCTGCTCACGACCGCAAGCCAAACAGCGAGCGAACATCCGTTCTTGTTGGACGGCACTCGATACCTCGCGCTCGCGCTCGAGAATCTCGGAGCCGACTACGACGCTGCCCGAAACACCGTCGAGCGCGAGACTGCGGCGCTGCTCGCGCGCGCCCCGGATTTACCGAAGCTCAAGTTCGCCAACGGCGTTCCATTCGCAAGCGAAGACACCAAAGCCTGGGCAAGCGGGCTCGCTGCGGGTGGCGGCGGAGGCGGAGGCGCCAAATCACCCGTCGACAAAGCGATCGTCGAGGCAGCGAAGCTGGTTCTTGCCGAGCAGTTGCCTCAGGCGGTCGCCTTGCTCTCGCGCGTCGCGAATCAAGTGAGCTCGCCAGCCCAAAAATTTCGCGCGCGTCTCGAAATCGCCAAGCTCTGCTTGCAAGCACAGTTGCTCGACGTCGCCAGCGCACAGCTCGAGACGCTCGAGAAGCTCGCTGACCGCCACCGCCTCGCCGCGTGGGACCCGGAGCTTTGTGCCGACATGTACGCGAACCTGTACCGAGCTCGCAAAACGCAGGCTTCGGCAGGAATAGACGACCCAGAGCTCGGAAAGAAGCTCTCCCACTGCTTCCAGCGGCTTTGTGAGCTCGACGCTGCCAAGGCGCTCAAGGCCACACAAGAGTCCGCATAGGTTTCCGTTTTCGCCCTTCCGCACACGAAAGGGCTTCCGTATCTTAGCGGGCGGCTCGGCGTCGCCCCGCCTGGCCACACAAAGGTTTGAAAGGAGCTGTCAGCGATGAAAGAGGGAAGTGTCGCGCCGAAGGAACGCGTGAACATCACGTACAAGCCGGCGATCGGAGATGCGAAAGAAGAGGTCGAGCTACCGCTGAAGCTCCTGATGCTGGGCGACTACTCGATGCGGCAAGATCCGCGTCCGCTCGAGGATCGCAAGCCCATCAACATCGACAAGGACAACTTCTCGAAGGTGATGAGCGAGCAGAAGCTCAACCTGAACTTCAATGTGAAGAACGCGCTGTCGGAAAATCCCGACGACGAGCTGTCCGTCAACCTGAAGTTCCGTCGTCTCGCCGATATGGAGCCTGAGGCAGTTGCCGGTCAGGTGCCCGAGCTGAAGAAGCTGCTCGAGCTCCGCGCCGCGCTCACCGCACTGAAAGGTCCGCTCGGCAACGAGAAGGCGTTCCGTAACAAGATTCAGCAAATCCTCGGCGACCCGGCTCAGCGCAACAAGCTGATCACCGAGCTCGGTCTCGCAAAGGAAGGGGAATAGAGAATGTCTACGCAGGCTCAGGGCGCTGACCAGGCGCAGTCGCTGGAAGGCGCGTCGCTTCTCGACGAGATCCTCTCCGAAGCGAAGATGGCCCCCGGCAATGAGGGCTTCGAGGTCGCGAAGAAGGGCGTGCAAGCCCTTATCGCCGAGCTCATTACCCCGAAGCGCGAAGGCGAAAAAGTCGACAAGGCTTTCGTCGACGCGCTCATCGCGGAGATCGATCAGAAGCTGTCCAAGCAGCTCGACGAGATCCTCCACAACTCCCAGTTCCAGAAGCTCGAGTCCGCCTGGCGCGGCCTCAAGTTCCTGGTCGACCGCACCGATTTTCGCGAGAACATCAAGGTCGAGCTGCTGAACTGCTCGAAAGAAGATCTGCTCGCTGATTTCGAGGACGCACCCGAGGTCCCCAAGAGTGGTCTCTACAAGATCGTCTACTCGGCAGAGTACGGCCAGTTCGGTGGTCGCCCCTACGCGGGCATCATCTCCAACTACGACTTCGGCCCTGGCCCGCAAGACATCATGCTCTTGCAGAAGTGCGCGAGCGTCGCGGCGATGTCGCACGCGCCCTTCTTTGCAGCCTGTGGCCCGCAGTTCTTCGGTCTGAAGGACTACGGCGGTCTGCCGAACCTCAAAGACCTACGCGCGGTGTTCGAAGGCCCGCAGTACACCAAGTGGCAGAGCTTCCGTGAGACGGAAGACGCCCGCTACGTCGGCTTGCTGTTGCCGCGCTTCCTCCTGCGTCTGCCGTACGGCGCCAACACCGTCCCGGTGAAGGCGTTCAACTACGAGGAGGACGTCATCGGCAAACACGACGCGTACTGCTGGGGCAACGCGACCTATGCGTTCGCTTCGCGCATCGCAGACTCGTTCGCCAAATACCGCTGGTGCCCGAACGTCATCGGCCCGCAGGCTGGGGGCTCGGTCGAGAATCTGCCCCTTCATCAATACGAGGCAATGGGCGAGATCCAAACCAAGATCCCGACCGAGATTCTGCTCACGGAGCGTCGCGAGTACGAGCTCAGCGAAGAGGGCTTCATCGCGCTCACCTATCGCAAAGACTCGGACAACGCCTGCTTCTTCTCGGCCAACTCCGTTCAGAAGCCGAAGTATTTCGGCCAGAGCGAAGAGGGTCGCGCCGCAGAGCTCAACTATCGTCTCGGCACGCAGCTTCCGTACATGTTCATCATGAACCGCATCGCTCACTACCTGAAGGTCCTTCAGCGTGAGCAAATCGGTACCTGGAAAGAGCGTGGCGATCTCGAGCAAGAGCTCAACGATTGGATCAGCCAGTACGTGGCCGATCAAGACGTCGTCAGCCCGGCCATCCGCAGCCGTCGGCCGCTTCGGACTGCACGCATCATCGTGACCGAGGTGCCCGGCAACGCTGGTTGGTACAAGGTCGACATGCAAGTGCGCCCGCACTTCAAGTACATGGGTGCGTTCTTCACGCTCAGCCTCGTCGGCAAGCTCGACAAGGAATAAGCGCTCGATGTAGCGATCGCCCCGCCTTCACGGGCTGCCAAAGGGGGGCGATCATGTGGGCCTCGCTTCTTCGGGAGCGGGGCCTTCATGCTTTCGAACGCTATGATGGCGGTGCTCATGTCACGTTCGGCTCCCGCGGCGCTCGTATGCGCGACGTTGTTCGCGCCGACGTCCGCGTGGGGCGCAGAGCCCAACGAAGAAGCCGAGCTCGTCAGCGGCATCGATGAGCCGGCAGAGCACGCCGACGACCCCGGGCGAGATTTGGCGAACGTGATCTTGTTCGCTCCGCGTCACATCGCTGACTTTCTGTTTTGGGGAACGAGCGTTGCGGTCGCGGTGCTCGAGAACCAGCAGGTGGTGCCGCGGGTGCAAGGCTTCGTCAGCACACCTGGTGGGCGGCTGGCTGTGCTGCCGACTTTTTTTGTGGAGACGGGGGGCGTCTTCAGCGTGGGCGCACGATTGATCGCCGATCTCGGCAACGTCGCGACTGGACTACGCCTGGGGTTCGGCGGCCTTCATTCGTTCGAGATCGAGCCACGCGTCACCTTCCGGCTCGACGTCCCGCTGTCGACCATCAACGTCGAGGGCCTCTTCAAGCAGGACAACGACCTCGAGTATCTCGGTGTCGGTCAGGTGCCTGCAACCGACCCACGCAACCGCTTTTTACCGGGGCAACGGGGCGCCGAGGCCGAATACTTCGAGGAACGCGTCCGCTGGATCCTCGGCTACGCCGTGCGACCTGCGGAGGTCGTCGAGCTTGCGGTATCGGCCAGCCTCGATCGACGCGAGGTCGAGGACAAGAAGGATGGCGACCTCGTTCTGAGCGATGTTTTCGTGCCTGGTAGCCTGCCTGGCGACCTCGAGACTCGGACCATTTTCATTGCTGATTCGGCGGTACGAGTCGACACGAGGGCGACGCGCGGCCGACCCAGCGCCGGCTTTCTCAGCGAAGCCTACGTGGGTGGCGGGCATGCTATCCGCGGTCCGGACGTCGATTTCGTTCGCTACGGAGGGCGCATCGCCGGCTTCTTTCCGATCTATCGCACCACCAACATCCTCAGCCCCAAGGTGGTGCTCGATGCCGTCGAACCGCTCTATGGTCACGAGCTGCCTTTCACCGAGCTTTCGGGTCAGCCAGACTTTCGAGGCTTGGATACACGGCGCGACCGAATCTCCTTGGTCGGCTCACTCGACTACCGCTGGCTCATCATCAGCTCGATCGGATTCCGATTGTTCGGCGACACCGCGCTCGTCGCACCAGACTACGCGAACATCGATTTCGAGGCGCTGCGCTGGGCGCTGGGCATGGCGCTCGATCTCCATACCAACACTTCCGAGATCGGCCAACTGGGCTTCTCGGCGGCGCCTGACGGCGTGCGGCTGTTGTTCTCCCTCGGCGTGTCGACCGGCTATGGCGATCGCCTACACAGAGATTGATGCAATGACGCGCTACCTCCAAGGAAGTGTCACTGGCTCCCCGCTGTGCATCGCGTTGTTGGGCGTTCTTGCGTGTTCCAGTCGACCCGCTCACTTCCGGGATGCCGACGCGATTGAAGCCGTGATCGACGACAACCCGATCCCGCTCCCTCAGCGCACCGAAATCCCCGACTGGGCGCGCTACAGCGACGTCTACGCGCGGCGCGCGGTGGTGGGCGCGTTGGATCCACGCCGCGCTCGGGACGCTGTCGACGTGAATGCGCTCGACGAGGTCCCCACCTCGTCGTGGTTCGACTCGAATCGGCTACCGTTGCTCGACGGCTACGCCTCACGGGGCCTTCCCGCAGCCCCGTTCGAGCAGCTGCCAGCTGACCCTAGGAGACCCGACTGGCAAGTGATCGTCGACGGCAACGGACAGCGCTGGGAGCTCGTCATCGACGACCCCGAGCGCCCCATCCTGCGCACTGCAGCCGGGGCGATATCGAGCCGCCTGCTATTTGCGTTCGGATACCACGCTGCTGATTCTCACATCATCTCGTTGCCGGAGCGTCCCCGTGCCCTGGCTGTGCGCTGGCCTTCCGCGCGCGCGCCATTTTCCAAAAGCGAGACGTTCGATCTCGGTCCGACAGCGTCGACCGGCACACGGCTCGACGATCCCAACGACGTCGTACCGCATGAAGAACGTCGCTCGCTCCGGGCGCTGGGTACCGTGGCGGCGTGGATTGGCCTCGACCAGATTCGAGCGGACTCCCTGCGCGACGTGTACGTGGGCACGCCCGGCCAAGGTTTCGTGCAACACCAAGTCGTGAGCGTGGAAGACGCGCTCGGTGCTGGCGCGCTCCGATCGGCGTTGAACGGCGACGAAGACGGCGCCCCGCCCAGCAACGCTTGGCTGGCGCTCGGCTCCCTAGGCTTCGCTCCCAAAGAAGGTCCGGATCCCAGCGACACGCCGTTTCCGTCCGTCGGCATCTTCCACACGCACACCGAGCTCGCGCGCTACGGCCTGTCGGTGCCGTTTCCGCCAGCCCAAGATGCCCTGCTTGGTGACGTGTACTGGGCCGCCAAGCGTGTCGCCCGCGTGCCGGACGCCACCATCATCGAGGCTGTGGCTGGCGGAGAGCTCGAGCCGGCAGCCGCGCGCACCTACGTCGAGCGCGCGCTCAAGGCGAGGCGCACGGATATCGCTCGCTTCGTGATGTCGCTGGTGACCCCGCTCGAGCTCACCCGGGTGACCCCGGTGTCGGCGAAACGCGCGCGCGGAGAGACTTTCGAGCTCAAGCTGGATGACAGGGCAATCTTGCTCGCTTTTGCCAAGGCCTCCGAGTCGCGCTACGAAATCGAGGTCTACGATGGCGAAGGCGATGCGTTGGTCGCGCCTTTCGAGTCGACGCCTACCGGGTCGACGCTATCGGTGAAGGTCGCGCCTGAATTGCTCGATCAAAACGGTTACGTCGTGGTGCGCATTCGCGCCATTCGCAGCGAATTACGGGCGCCACGCAGCGTCGAGCTGCATCTGCGCGGCTCCGCCGAAACCGCCCGCGTGCGTGGCATTCGTCACTGACGGTGACTCAATCGCACTCGTTTTGCTGCGCCGTCGTCTTCGTCTCCGCGCCGCCGCCCTTGGCGGTCTCTTTCGTGTTCTGTGAGCCCTCGTTCCAGCGGCGCTTGGCCTCGTCTTTGCCGCCCTCGAACAGGCCGCCGACGGACTCACCGAAGGTCTTCACGCCCTCGAATGCTGTTTCGCCGCCCGTCTTTGCGGCCTCTGCAGCCGTTTGGCCCGAGCTCTTCAAACACGGCTTCACGTCGTCCGCCGTCTTCGACTCCGAACAAGCCCCCAGCGCCAAGAGGACGACCCAATACCGCATGGTTCGCAAGTCTATCAGGGTGGAAGCTCTCGCTCTCTCTCAAAGCAAATGCCGCGCTTTGATCTCGAGGTATTTGTTGATGAGCGACGGGGTGAGGTCACCTGGGGTGCTGTCCAGAATGTGGGCGCCGCGCCGCTTGAGCTCGCGGATCAAGCGATCGCGGAAGCTGACCAGCTCGGCGGCAGCGGCGCGAACGTAAGGAGCAGCCGCGTCATTGCTTTGAGTGTCGACTGTCTCGCCCATTGCCAGGGCGTCGACTTCGGTATCGCGGAACGGCACCACCAGCGGCAAATGGCGCGGTAAGAGGCCACGCAGCAAGCGAAGCAGCTCGGCAGCGGCGACGTCGTCGACCACCTGCGTGAACAGCACGATCAGCGTCCGCTTTTTTACGCGAATGCCGATCTGCTCGATCGCCGCCGCATAGTTGGTCTCGGTGATCTCCGGATGTAGGTGGTAGCCGGCTTGTACGATGCGGGCCGCCGCGTTCGCGCCGCCTGCGCAAGGGGCATAGCTTTTGATGCCGTCGCTGAAGGCGAGCAGCCCGACCTGGTCGCCGGCCCGTGCCGCGATGTGTGAGAGCATCAGTGTGGCGTTGAGTGCGTGGTCGAACAGGTTCAGGCCATGAGCCTCGGCTGTCATCAGGCGGCCAGCGTCGAGCAGAAAGAGAATGTTCTGATTGCGCTCGAGCTGGTACTCGCGGGCGATCAGCTTGTTGTTGCGAGCCGTTGCCTTCCAATCGATGGAGCGAAATTCGTCACCACGTCGATACTCGCGCAGCCGCTCGAACTCGCTCTCGCCGCCGCGCCGCCGGGAAGCGCGGACGCCCGCGACGTCGCGATCTTTCATCGCCAAGAGCTCGAAGGTGCGGACCTGCTGAATGTCCGGATACACCTTGATGAAGCTCCGGGCGCTGATGCGAATCTGTTTGGTCCAGAGACCCAGCGGCGACGCATAGCGAACGTGGTGATCTCCGATGTGGTACGCACCACGCCGGCCGGGCACCACGCGATATTTGACGTGTTTGCGGCCGCGCTTGCCGAGCGCGACTTGCACGGGGAGGCCGTCGGGTGTGGCACCCTCGAACAAGTCTTGCGCCACCTCGATCGTGAGCCTGCGCCCTGCCAAAGACTTGATCTCGAGCTCGACCGAGTTCGGTTTGCCGATCGACATGACGTGAGGAGCACGCCGCTCGATCGTCACCAGACGCTTGCGGTTCAGAAATGCATCGAACGCGGCCAACAAAACGATCGCACCGTCGAGCATGAGCATCGGCCACACGAGCGACTTGTCCGCCAGCGTTGCAAGCGACAAGAGCACCGGGCCGACGGCCAGCAACACGAATGCGCGAGACGGGATCATCAGGCGGCGGTGCGCGGCACTTTGGCTTCGCGCAAGATCTCTTCGATGCAGTCGTCGGTGGAGATGCCTTCAATCTCCGCATCGGGGTGCAAGATGATGCGATGCCGGAGCACTGCGGGGGCGAGCACTTTGACGTCATCGGGAATGACGAACTCGCGGCCTTGGCAAGCAGCGTTCGCGCGCGAAGCAGCAAGCAAGCCGATCGAACCGCGGGGAGAGGCGCCGAGATAGACCGAGCGATGTGAGCGGCTCTTGCTCACGATGTCGGTGATGTACTCGAGGATGCCGTCGTCGACGCGGACCGAATAGAGGCCTTGGCGCATGGCGACGATGTCTTCCGCGCTGACGACACGCTGAAGTTGCATCGTCTCGAGGTGGGCTGGTTGAAAGCCTTGCGCGATGTTGCGCAGCATCACGCGTTCGACCTGTTGCGAGGGGTGTTTGACGTGGAGCTTCATCAAGAAGCGATCGAGCTGCGCTTCCGGCAGTGGATAGGTGCCTTGCGACTCGATTGGATTTTGCGTGGCAATGACGAAGAACGGCTGCGGCAGCGGTCGTGTGGTGCCGTCCGTGGTCACGGCCAGATCTTGCATGGCCTCCAACAGGGACGACTGCGTCTTGGCGGGAGCGCGGTTGATTTCGTCGGCCAAGAGCAGCTGCGTGAAGACTGGGCCTGGATGGAAAACGAAGCGATCTTCTTTCTGATTGAAGATGTTTCCACCGGTGATGTCGCTGGGCATCAAGTCCGGGGTGAACTGGATACGACGAAAGCTCGCGCCCAGAACATGGGACAGCGTCCGCACGAGCAGCGTCTTGCCGAGACCGGGCACGCCCTCGATCAACACGTGGCCGCCCGCAAAGATGGCGATCAGCGTCTGCGTGACGATCTCGTCCTGTCCGAGCAATACCCGCTCGGTCTCTTGCTTCAGGAGTGCGAAGCGATCGCGAAACTCCGTGACGTTCATCATCTGCGTGCTCTTCCTCTCGTCTTGGGCGCGCTCTTGGTCGCGGCCAGATACCGGCTCAGCTCTTCCATAATCCAGAAATCGCGCGCCGAACCGCTGGTGGGCGGACCCGGGGCGTGTGCCGCCACGCCTGGGCGGAACGAGGACGGTGGCGCGACCTCGTCGCGCGCGCCGGTTGCTTCCAGCAATACTTGCATCACTTCGCCCATGGGGCGGCCAGTGCGGGCCGCAATCGCCTCTGCCAGCGGCGTCAAGCCGCCACGCGTGCCACCGAGCAGACGCTCGCGCAGCCGATCGATCGCCCATACCGAGAACAGGCCGCTGGCATGGCGGGAGGCGTTTGCGCGGGCGTACGTCATCCCGAGCGCGCGCGTATGGTCGGCGAACGCGCGGCGAGACTCTTCTTTCGGGTCACGCGGCGTGCCGAAGCGGGTGCCCTTCCACAGCACGAACAGCAATACCAGCGCGAGCAACTGGAGCATGATCGGGAGCAGGCGGGCGTTCTTGATCGATTCGATCGGATCATCGGCGCCTTCGCCTTCACCGCTGCCGCTGCCGCTGCCACTGCCTTCACCGCTTCCGTTGGCGCCGCCGTCTTCGCCGCCGCCCGATCCTCGAATGCTGTCCCAAAATTCGAGGTCTTTGACGCCGCAACGCGACAGCAGATTGGCCAGGTAGGAGGCGTTGTCACCGAGCGCCATTGCAACATTGGCGAACAGTCGATCGTCGGCGAACACGACGATGCGTCCACCGCCGCTGGTGGCGTAGTCGCCATTCAACATCGCGTAGCTCTCGGTGCCGCGGACGAGGATCGTCTCCCAGCGCTGGGGCTGCCCTTTCAGCTGCGCCGCGTATGGCAGCACGATCTGATGGCCGTAAATCTCGTACACGGAGCCCGGTACTGTCTTGATCACGCCTGGGCCAGCCGACGGCGCGTACTCGATCCCGAAATCGTCGCGTACATCGCTGCGATGGCCGGCGAGGATGAGCGTGCCGCCTTCTTCCTTCACCCACGCGCGCAGCGCTTTCCACTGCGCGCGATCGACCTTGGCGCCGGGCATCAGCACGATGCCCTTGGCCCCGCCCTTGGGCGATTGATCTTTGCTGAGCACGAAGGTCGTGTCGATGTCGCGCTTCTCGAGAAACTCGGCGACTGCAGCGAGGCCGGTACCGGTGGCGCCGCCCTTCTTGACGGAAGATCCGCCGACCAACAGGACATCGTCACCGAGTGGGGTCGGTGCCCTCATGCTCTCGCAAGAGCTCACGCTGCCCACACCGAGAAGCAAAAAGGCCAAGGTTGCGATCCGCCCGCAAAGCGGCAACACGCGGCGGTACACCGACTCGAAGAGTGTGGGGTTGGGTGCCTCGCTACCGAATTGCACCTTTTCGACGTCGCTCGCGATGCCGCGCACGGCTTGTCGCAGGTCTTCTTTGTCACGCAGCGACCTCACGTAGTCGCCATTGGTACGCGATGGATGCAAATCGATGATGCCGTCGCCCTCGAGGCGTCGCAGTAGCGCGGCATACGAGTCTTCGATCGCCTGTTTGAAGTCGCCGCGCTGTGCTGCGGCCCTGGCGCGCGCGAGCAGGCGGTCGACGTCGGTCTCGACAGGGCCTCGCGCTGCCACCGGCGCGTCTCTGGTCTCGCCCGCGTCTTCCGGCTCATCGTCCGGCTTTTCCTTGTCTTCGCGACCTTTCATCAGGTTCTTGAAGATGTAGTAGCCAATCAGGCCCACCAGCCCAGCGACCAGCGCGTAGAACAGCACGCGAAAGAAGCCGGCCACCCATCCCGGGACCTCGAGCGGCGGGCTCGGCTCCTCCCGTGGGGGCGACGCTGCGTCGCTGGGCTTCTCGTCCTTACCCGACGTGCTCTCCTTGTCCGCGTCTTTGCCGTCTTTGCCGGAGCCGCCCTTGCCGTCTTTGCCGGAGCCCTTGCCGTCTTTGCCGGAGCCCTTGCCGTCTTTGCCGGAGCCCTTGCCGTCTTTACCGTCTTTGCCAGAGCCATTGCCGGCACTGTCGCCGCTCTTGCCGTCGCCGCGCTGACCATTGCCAGACCCATCGGTCTCCTCTCCGTCGTCGGGCCGATCGTCTTTGGGGCCGTAATCCGCCCCCTCACGTCCGAGTCGTTGTCGACCGCGCTGCGTCCATTTGAAGTCCTTGGGGAGGTCGTTCTTGCAGACTTCTGGTAGTGCGGGGCAAAGGTCGTTCGACTTGCCCACTACCTCGCAGTACTCGCGCTCCATCGGGAACAGCGCGAGCCCTTTGTCGTGGCAAAAGGCGAACGATTCGTGGCCGAAGATCTCCTTCAGCTCGTCTGTCATGTTCGACGGCGTCGGATCTCCCAACATGACGACGGTCACCAACGCGGCGCTCGGGGAGAGCATCATGAAGCGTTCTCATGTTTCGCAAGAAGCGCCATGAATTTAACTTGAATGTCCCAGCCATCGGCGCGCGTGCGCGTGTCGATGTAATGGAGGAAGCGGGCGGTCGCCGCGAACGGGGCAGCCAAAAACAGGCCGAGCAGCGCGAAGGGCGTGCCGCCGTCGCTCAGAATTTCTCCGAGCGGGTGTCCGAGCTGAAAGATGTCATCGAGCAACGATTGCCCCAAAAGCTCGAAGCCGATGACAAATCCCAGCTGGGCCGTCATCAGCGCGAAGAGTGCCGGGACCGAGTCGCTGGCCCGCTGTGTGACCAATCGCTTCGAGCGCGGCCAAGCTTCGCTCGCGTTGGCGCCTTCGAGCAGCGACGCCTCCGGGACCAGCACGCCGTTGGGCCAGGTGATGAACAGACCAATGCCACACATTGCAATACCGAGCGCGAGGTAGAGGGCCTTGATCAACATTGCGCCTGTGTACGAGAAGAGGCGCTTGGCGAAGAGCCGCATGACGGCTCCGGCGCTGGGCTCTTCGCCGAACAAGATCCGGCTGGCGGCGATCGTGAAGGGGCCTTCGATCCACACGGCCAGCGGCAGGGCGATCAGCCAGATCGTGATCCACTCCAGACCGGCGACGTACTTCAATGCCAACATTGCGACGTAAAGTGGCAACAGCGTGAAGCTCGCCAGTCGCAGGTAGATCCCGATGGATTCGGAAAAAGTGAGCCGGCACGTCAGATCGAGCATCTCTGCGACGCTGCGTGGCCTCAGCACGATGGTGGAAGCTGTCAGGTTCATGCGGGCCTCGCTTCTTCAGGCGAGCCGCGGCCACCGAACGAAAGGAAGAGCACGACCATCATCATGTTGATGGCCGAAAACGCCCACTTGATGGCGTCCGGAATGGACGAGGGTGACCAGAAGCCTTCGATGCCTGCGGCGATCACCAACATCGCGGCGGCGCCGACAATCTGCGCGAAGATGTTGCGACCGGCTTTGCGCAACGAGCCGATTCGGGTCAACCCGCCGGTTGCAACGAGCGCGTAACCCATCTCGAGCCCCGCGCCCCCCGCGATGAAGATGGCGGTGATCTCGTATGGGCCGTGGCCACACATGAAGGTCCAGATGTTCGTGCCGAAGCCAGCCTGCATGACATGACCGGTGACGGTACCGATCACCAAGCCGTTGTAGACGAGCGCATACATGCTGCCGAGGCCGAGCAAGATGCCCATCGCGAAGCATCGAAAGGCGATTCCCACGTTGTGCTGCACGTAGAAGCCAGCCATCTGGGCATCTTGACCGGCGCTCCGGCCCCGGCTGAAGCCCTGACTGTACATGTCGGCCATTTGGTCGAGCTGGCTGGACGGAATGACCTGCTCGGAGAACTCGCGCGAGGTGAGGGCGCCGAAGAGCCCCACCGCGTAAGGCACCAAGAACAGCGCGCACGCGAAGAAGAAGAGTCGGTGGTTTCGACGCAGTGCGACCGGGAACTCGATGAGCAGCAGGCGGACCGCGGTGAGCATTCGCAGCGGCTTCGCGCCATACAGGATGTTGTGCGCGCGCGCTGCGAGACCATGCAAGTACGAAAGCAAATCGGGCGAGTAGCGTGCGGACTCTGCGCGGGTGAGGTCGTTGCACAAGGAGCGATACAACGAAGCGGCGCGCGAAATATTGTATCCGTCTCGCTTGTGCAGCGACGCGCCCTGGCCCACGAGGCCGTCGAGCTCGTGCCAATCGCGGTTGCGCGCGTGGACGAATTGGTCCTGGGGAATCATCGACCTGGCCCCCGTGCTCCTGGATAGCCTCGAGGTTGCTGCGGCGGGCCGTAGCCCTGCGGCGGGCCGTAGCCCTGCGGCGGGCCGTAGCCCTGCGGCGGGCCGTAGCCCTGCGGCGGGCCGTAGCCCTGCG